>Ga0210406_10002994_pt1 | contig 18806 bp, 32 predicted proteins | sample IncBWC30MmetaG_FD_155454 | JGI IMG/M metagenome (GOLD analysis project Ga0210406, IMG submission 155454) | Forest soil microbial communities from Barre Woods Harvard Forest LTER site, Petersham, Massachusetts, United States - Inc-BW-C-30-M | ecosystem: Environmental > Terrestrial > Soil >... | reverse complement strand
GATTTCCGGAGGGCAGTTTTTAGGCACCATTTCCGATGGCACCTTTGTCATCAACAGCGATACGCAGATCACCTACACGGTTCCTGCGGACGGCGCGACCGGTCAATTCTTCTTCGGTAATTCTGCTGGCACAGCGTTTGCGCCGTTTCCCTGGAACTTCACGCCCACCACGGTGCCGGCGGTGCCTACCGGCGTGGGTCAAGTATCGGGCAATGCGGAAGTGGATTTGTCGTGGTCGCCGGTGCCAAACGGCGCGAGCTATAACGTCAAGCGATCACTGACCAACGGCAGCGGATACGCGACGATCGCCAATGTCTCGACCGCGTCGACCTATCAGGATTTATCGGTCACCAATGGAACGACGTACTACTACGTCATTACATCGGTCGACTCTATCGGTGAAAGCGGCAATTCATCTCAAGTCATAGGGACGCCGACATTGCCGCCCGCCGGCACGGCGACGATTACCGTAACCTCCGGCACCACGCACGCGATCTCGCCCTACATCTATGGCGTCAACAGCGGGTACTTAAGCAGCGGTGGCGCTGGACTTTTCCCCTCGGGGGCATCCGCGTTGCCGACGGGTCTTGTTCTTGACCGCGCCGGCGGTGATCGGTTCACCGCATACAACTGGACGACGAACGCATCGAACGCCGGTGCTGATTTCATCTACGAGAGCGATCAGCTCTTCCCCGGCACCACGCCAGCGTCTGGCGAGACGAATGTCATCACGTTTGACCAGGGCCTTGGGATGGCCACTTTGATGACATTCCAGATGCAAGGCCTCGTTGCAAGCGATACTGCCGGCTCGACTTGTCCGCAGTCTGGAGTCCCTTGCACCGGTGGAGGATCGCCGCCCGACCTGACGCGCTTCTCAACCGTCCAGTTCGCGAAAGGCTCAGCATTCTCGCTCACGCCAAACACGGCGCATCCCGGGCCGGTGTACATGGATGAATTCGCTTTCAACGTTGATCATGTCTTTACAGGCCAGGGGATATTCACCAATTCACCGACCACGCATCCGGTGTTCGCGTCCCTCGACAATGAGCCTGATATTTGGAGCTTGACGCACCAAGAAATCCAGTCATCCACGGAAATAAGCCCAAGCGCTTTCATCACCAAATCGATCGCGCTCGCGACTGCGCTTAAGAATCAATTTCCGCAGATGAAGATCTTCGGACCGGTGGACTGGGGATTCACAGGCCTCTACAACTGGCAAGGCGCGCTGTCTCCGACACCAACCGGTAGTAATTGGTTCGCAGATCAATACTTGACGTCGCTGCATTCGGCCTCCGTCACCTACGGAGCTCCGCTGGTCGATGTCTACGATTTCCACTGGTACTCGCAGATCAATGATCCGGTGACCGGCAGCCAGATCTCGCAGGACAGTTCCGCGACGCTCACCGATTCGCAGAAACAGGCAATCGTGCAAAGCCCACGCAGCTTGTACGACAGCACGTTTAGCGAAAACTCCTACATCGTTTCGAGCATCCTGAGCGCACCGATCAATATGATCCCGCGCCTACAGGCGAAGATCGCTGCGGAAAATCCCGGCATGGGAATCGCGATCACGGAGTATTACACCGGCGGCGGCGCTAACGTCGCAGGTGCAATCGCGGAGGCCGATATGCTGGGGGCCTTCGGTTCCACCGGCATCTTCGCCTCGAACCTGTATCCGCTCAATTCGAACTTCCCGTTCATCACGGCAGGCTTCCGCGCCTTCAGGAATTTCGACGGCGCAGGAGCCAACTTCGGTAACACGTCGGTACTCGCATCCTCGAGCGCAATTCAGAATGTGCAGGCCTACGTCAGCACCGACACAGGCACGCCAGGCCGTGTGGTCATGGTGCTGATCAATCGCTCCAATGCCGTGCAGAACACGACGGTCAATGGGCAGGCCTTGAGCGGCACCGCGCATCTGTATCAGATCACATCCGCAAATACGGCATCGCCCGTAATCACGCCAACATTGATTGGCACGCAGGCCGCATCGGGCTCCTCTATTTTCGTGTCACTTCCAGCGTACAGCGTCACGACTTTGGACATTCATTGACGATGAAAGTATTGATCGCACTTCTCTTGCTACTGCTGATCGGTGGCGCCGAGGCTCGAAACCCGCGCGGCGGGACAGCCACTTCAGCGCAGACCGGTACCTTTAATCTGACGACCACCGACGGGACTACGTCGCGTCTCTTCTTGATGCAGGTGATGGCAGATTACACGCCATCCAAGGCGTATCCGCTGACCTTCGTGTTCCACGGACTCAACGGCAATTCATCGACCGCTCAAGGCTATGGACTGCAGACCGCGACTGGAGCATCAGAAGCGTCGATCTTCGTCTTTCCCAATGGCCATGCCGGCAGCACGACGTGGGATGATTCCGCGAGCGGTGTGGACTTTGTGTACTTCGACAACATGATCGCGATGATCGAGTCGATATACCACATCGACACGACCCGCATCTTTATCGCAGGATTCTCCTTCGGCTGCGACTTTGCCACAGGGCTAGTCACGGCGCGAGGCAACGTCATTAGGGCGGCCGTTACCAACTCCTGTACTTTTGATTTCAGCAACACGTCAAATTTCACAACGCACATCGATTATGCGGTGCGCACGTCTACGCATCCGGCGGTGCGCTTCGAGCACGCTATTGGTGGTGATGTGTTTTATTCGGCAACGGAGTTCGCGACCACATCATCGTTGTTCCAAAACCTAAACTCATGCACCGGCGGGTCGACGCCGGCGTCTAACCCATCGGGTAACACGTATGAGAGTTGCGTTTCCTACAACGGTTGTACCAAGCAAGTCCTAGAGTGCCCATTCCTTAACAGCATGGGGCATGAACTGCCGCCAAGCTGGGTGACCGATGCCTGGGCGTTTTTAAGCGGATTCCTATGAAAATACTTCTCGCGCTTCTCTCACTGCTGCTGATCACAGGATCGGTCGATGCGCGAAATCCGCGCGGAGGCGCCAGGCCGGGCGGCGGCGGTACCGGCGCGTGCTCGAGCGGACCTGCTCAGACACCAGGGGTGTGGGTGAATATCACCCCCCCAGCGCCAGGGTTCTCCGGCACCTTCGGCACCGCAGATGTGCAATTCGACCCAAACAATCATGCCATTCTATATACAACGGCTGATACTTTGGGAATGTGGCGTTCGGCCGATTGCGGAAACACCTGGACGCTACTTGGCACACCACCTGCAGTGTTGGCATCCCCCTCGAATGCTTACACAACGCCTTATCTCGACAGTCCTGCCAAGGTGCGAATTGATCCGGCAGATTCGACGCACCTCATTGCGACTCAAGGTGTGCGCGGAACCTCTTTAGGATTTTGGGTATCGCATAATTCCGGCGCTACGTGGACGATGCCGACCGCGTTCTATAACATCGCCGCGAGCACGACAACAATTGACGTGGTTGAACTAGTGGTCGATCCGACCAACTTCAATCATATTTTAGTCGGATCTCATTCGCCATGGCCCGGCTTGTCAAATGGTGGCGTCATGGAGACGCATGATGGCGGGGCTAGTTGGGTAGCACACCCGCCAATTTCAACCTGGTCATCCGGAACTCTGACGGTCAACTTTCTCTACGACCCACCGAGCGGTCAAGGCGACTCCAATACCTATTTGGTCGGAGATTGGATCAATGATGGCATGTGGAAAACCACCGATGATGGCGCCACATTTCATCAAGTAACGACATTCAGTGGCTCGCACGGCGGCGGGGATCTTTGGTACGACGCGGTTGGCACGCTTTATGCGGGCTCGACTCCAATTCCAATATTCAGCCATGACAACGGCAACACCTGGGCTCAGGTCAACGGCACCGGCTTATCGAACAGCTTTTACTACGCTGTGGTGGGAGACGGAAACACGCTCTATACGTTCCAGTCGAGTCCGATCATTGGTGGCTACCAGACCACCTGCTACAAAGTGACTCCGCAAAGTACCGGCACCACATCCGCCTGGACTAATTATCAGGGGTGCGCGCAAACATTCAACAACGGCCCATTCATTGAGCGCTATGACGCCGCGAATGGGCTGATGTACTCCGGTAACTGGGGTGCTGGGCTACTCGTATTAAAGGTGCTTCCATGAAAAAACTCGTTGCGATAGCGGCCCTATTTGCGAGCCTTGTCGCGCATGCCGGGCAACTCACACAGACGGTTACCATTAGCGGTGCCGCTGTAAACCTAACGACCATTGGGCTGGTTGACTGGTCTGATTGGAACGGGACTAGCGCCTTTGCCCCAGCAAACGACTTCAAAAGTGGTGCAGGCACACTACCTAATCCCTCTTTAATTGGAGGGACATTCCAGGTTTACACCAATGATGCCAGAACAATAAATTGGACCAACGGCACCAATACCGGTACATCTTCTAACACCGCTGGTATTTTCAACAATGGGGGTACCACTGGAAATGGATTGCAGCTGATATTGCCGGCGGACACCAACATCCGCACGGTCAAGATCTATATCAGCGCCTTCAGTGTCGCAACGGCGGCAACCATCTCAGCAACGCTCTCGGATGGCTCTGCGAGCCCACAGACGGATAACACGACACTGACTGGAGCAGTAGCGACCGCTGTTGATGGCGTTATTACGCTCGTCTATCAGGCCAACAGTGCCGCGCAAACCCTGACGTTACAATGGTTCATAAACGCCAATGTGGGCAATGTAGGCCTACAAGCCGTGGCGCTTAATTCCGTCACAGCTCCTCCTGTGGTGGGCCCCTCGAAATTTCCGCCCTTTGGTATCGGTCTCTAATTCTCTCGAAGGAAAATCCCGATGTACCTAGTCGTTGTCCATGTGACGGTCGGCTGATGAGCGATCACTTTAAACACCTTGTCGATGCCACGGCTGTGGTGACCACAATTGCAACCGTTGCAGGCTGGCTGCCGAATATCGCTGCAGTCTTGACGATCATTTGGACTGCAATCCGCATCGTCGAGAGCAAGACGTTTCAGCGGCTGCTAGGTCGAAGAGACGAATGAGCGACGCGTGGAAGTCCGGCGGCGACCAGTGGTTGCCGCTGCTGGCGGCTGCCGAAGTGAAATGCAGAATCCCGACTGACCTGCTCGCGCGAATCGCTTTCCAAGAATGTAGTTGGCGCCCTGGCGTCATCCTCGGCGTGATTCCGAGCTCGGTAGGCGCGCTCGGGCTGATGCAGTTGATGCCTCAATTTTACGAATCGGTCAGGGTGGCACGTCCGTTCACGACGGAAGCGACGATCGCGCAGATTGCCGAGGCCGCTGAATTTCTCGCAAGCCTCTGGCGACGATTCAACGACTGGCAAGAGGCGGTCGCCGCGTACAACTGGGGTGCTGGCAACGAGCATCACTCTTACGTCGAACACGGCAGCTACATCCTCGCTGACATGCCGCCCCAGACGCAGAGCTATGTGAAGAATGTCTTTACCGACGTTCCAATCCAAGGAGCGCTGCTTACATGAAACGATCCCCAGACGACAAACCGCATCCGCATGAATGTCCAACATGCCGGGGCACTGGCATTTCTCCCGCTTCTGCACCGCGCTTCGCGGATCAATTGGGGAGCGGCTGCGAGACGTGCTTAGGCGTTGGAAGAATCGATCCGCAAAGCAAGGCCGCATGAGCGCCACAGATGCAGAGCTGCGCGCCATGCTTACGCGCGTCCAGTGGCTTCAGGAAGCCTCCAAAGAGATCCGCGCTGCGGGCGTCAACGAGACATGGGCGAAAGTATGCGACCAGGGCGCGCTTGATCTGGCGTCAGCCCTTGGAAGGCTAGGCTTCTCGAATGAAACAGGAAGAACCGCATGAACGATAAACGCAATTCAGTCATCGTCGCGCTCGTCGCGGCGGCCCTCATTCCGCGCATACAGAAAATTCTTGGCGTAACGCTGACCATCGATGACATCGCGGGCCTTATGGCTCTGGCGGTCACGGCGGGGCATGCCGTATGCGCCGTGATCGAGCGCTATTTCCCGCCTCCCCAGGCGCCCTCAACCCCAACCCCTTTAGCCAAACCATCGGAGAAATTGATATGAGTTCCCCAAATCCAATCCTCAAAGCCGCCGCCCCGACCCTGATCCTCGCGATTCAGGATTTCAAGGCCGCCATCAACACCATCTTGACCGGCGATCCGATGCAGATCCCGCTGCGCGCAGGTCCGGCCGCCGCGATTCTCGTCGGGCAACTGCAGTTGCTTCTGCCGGGCCTGGCAGTCGCCGAGACTGGTGCCGTGCAGGCGGACGTCAACGCCAAACTCGACGGGATCGTGAGTCAACTACAGGCCTTGAACGCGCCCGCGACGACTCCTGCCGCTGCAGCGTGAGCGTCGCAACGCTTCTGACCCTGATCCAGATTTTGTCTGGATTGGGGTCAATCTCCGAATCGGTCATCAATATTCGCAATGACCTGGAGAAGCGCAACCCATCAGATCCAGCGCCGCAAGAACATGTCTCAGCCATCAAGGCCGCAGTGGGCTCTGGCGGTACGGTCTGGGATGCGGACAAAGAGTGGGACGCTGACCACCTCAACAGCGGCGGCTGAGATTCGAGCAAACACGCGGGCCCTTCGGGGCCCGTTTCCTTTTGGAGAGTCCATGGGCTTCTTCATCTTTCTGTCTGGATTGTGCATCGGCTACGCGATCGGTTTTTTGCGCGCGATGGGCAGGCCATGAAGTTAGGCCGACTTCCGCGGGCGAGAAATCCTCGCGTCCCGCACATGAGCGCGTTGATGGCTGGACAAACTATCGCCCCGCCGCCGGCGTCCTGTGACTACACGACAAGCTTGCCGGCCAGTCTCGGGATGATGGGCAACGATTCGTTAGGTGACTGCACTTGCGCGGCTCTCGGTCACGCGCTGCAAGTGTGGAGCGAAAATGCGAATCCACCCATCGATACGGAGCCCGATGCGAATATCATTTCCCTGTACTCCGATGCCTGCGGCTACCAGGGCAATGCCGCGACCGATCAGGGCGGCGTCGAGCAGGATGTGCTCACCTACGCCATGCTGTCAGGCATTCCAGTCGGCGCCGGCGGCTCGCAGCGTCATAGGATCACCGCCTTTGTCGAGGTCGATACCCGCAACCTAGATGACGTCAAGATCGCCATCAACGATTGCGGTGTGTGTTACATCGGCTTCAACGTGCCCTCTTACCTACCGATGGCGCCAGGCACTCCGTGGGACGTGCAGCCCTCGGTAGACTTTAAGATCGTGGGTGGCCATGCGGTCGTGCTCGCTGGCTACAACGACGCGACGCAAATGTTCAAGCTCATCTCATGGGGTGCCGTGTACGAGATGACCTATGCCTTTTTCCAGGAATTTTGCGACGAAGCCTATGCAATTGCCGATGCCGACTGGATAAGGGCAACCGGCACGTCTCCCGGCGGACTCTCTATCGCCGATCTTGAGACACAGATGTCCGCATTGAGGGAGTCTGGAAATTGATCTACCTCATCGTGTTCGCAGTCGCATTCGCGAGCGGCTACGGCTTCGGGTTCGTGCGCGCTCTGAAGATCAGCGGGTGGCAGTGGAAAGCATGAAGCTCACCGAACTCAAACCTCGCTGGTTGGATCACGAAGGGCAGCGCATCGCGATCATGTTCCTTTGTCCGCACTGCGCCGATAAGGCCGGCACGTGGCTCACTTGCTTTTTCGTGCCTGCCGGTAATTTGCCAAAGTTGCCCGCCGATTACCCGATCGAGGGGCTGCAATGGTCCCGTGGCGAGCGCGCGCTGTTCTATGAGGCGCTGAAGGAGTTAGGCCATCCTGACCCTGTGGAGGGGGCCTATCACGATGTTGTTGGGTGTAAGCCCAATATCGCTTGGACGCGGACGAGCGATGACTTCGCCGCGATGAGCGTGACCCCATCCCTCGACGCCAGCGCGAGCGGTCATTGGCACGGCTTTATCACTAACGGCGAAATCAAGTGAGCGAAGAGGGTGATGCGCCCGAGACCACGCGCAAGCCCTCATACGTCGGCGCGCCAGCAATCTTCAAGCTTGAGCTGGCCTGTCAGCACATCAACCGCGCATTCGGTGGCTTCGGTTGCTATCTCGTCGGCTCGTCTCTGGAGCGCGCTGATTGGCGAGACGTCGACGTGCGCATGATTTTGTCTGACGCAGAGTTCATGGTGCTGTTTCCCGACGTCGACCTGACCGCGCACAACTGGGAGTTTGACCCGCGCTGGCTGCTGATGACGGTCTCGATATCCGAGCACCTATCCAAAGTCACCGGCCTGCCGATCGACTTTCAATTCCAACCGCAGACGCATGCCAATGCTCGGCACAGCAAGCCGCGTAGCCCGATGGGCTTGCGTTTCGCTAAACCTTCAAAGCCTTTGGGCATGGAGACTTAATCGTGAAGGTTCACCTCATACACGGCATTCACACTGGTGGCCCATCGTGGATCCAGGGATTCACCCCATACCTTGGGCCGATTGTCTCGGTATACCCGGACTACGGCTGGATCGCGGGCCTTGAGACCAAGGTCGCCAACCCGATCATCGTCGGCTGCCTGAAGCCTTATATCGCGCCGGATGATGTGCTGATCTGCCACTCGAACGGCTGCGCGATCGCTTATGACCTCATGAACGCTGGCGTCAAGATGGCTGGCGCCGTATTCATCAACGCCGCGCTCGAGCAACGAATCGTCAGGCCACCCGGTGTCGGCTGGATAGACGTGTATTTCAACAACGGCGACGACATCACCGAGGCTGCGAAAGTGGGCGCCGCGCTCGGGCTGACCGATAAGGTTTGGGGAGAAATGGGGCACGCTGGGTATTTGGGAAGCGACCCGAATATCTCGAACACCGATTGCACCAACGGCTTACCGCCTTTGAGCGGTCACAGCGATATGGGCACGCCAGCGAAGTTTGCCGCATGGGGCCCGCATGTGGTCAACGCCATCCACGCCCATATCGCGCGCACCTTGCACTCTGAAGCATACGCTTGAAGTCCTTTCGCATCTTCTGCTTTTGGTTCGCCGCTGAATTCATACAGTTTGCATTGATCGTTGCCAACGGTCGCGCCTACGTGCAGGGCAATTACGCCTGGACGCTGCTCACCGACATGCTGATATCGGGTTTCAATTTCGGTATCGCAGTGAAGTTCATAGAGAACAAAGACAATCGTAGCTGGCCCGCGATGCTCGGCTGTGTCTTGGGCGGTGGGACTGGATCGGTGTGCTCGATATTCATCACGAAGCTGCTCTATGGCTCGTAGGACGCCAAAGCAGACCAAGGTAGCCAAGGGCATCATCCAGATGCACGAAGGCATCTGGTACGCGCTGGCTTCGCACGAGCTGACGGAATGCTGCCACTGCGGTCTGGTGCACGAGACCGAATACAAATTCCAGGGGCGCCATATCTTCTGGCGCGCCAAGATCCATCGCAAAGCGACTCGCGCGGCCCGCAAGCGCGAGGGCGTCACCATTGTCAAATCAAAGCCGAGGTCATGATGGCATCCAATACATCCGCCAAGCCCGTCGCACGCACCATTGCTGACTGGAAGAAGAATCACGATCCCGATGTAGTGAACGTCACCAAGATTAAGGCCGGGATTGAGCAGCTGCGTAAAATCGGTTTGCAGCACTACGAATATGAGAAGGAGTTTTGCACCATGATTGGCGTGAGCCCTTCGATCATAGGTAAGTACCGCGAGCGATTTGCTGGACACATCGTACTGAGCCCGCGAATAGGTGAGCAGCGTCAGAGATTTGGTTGGTTCGCCACCGTAAGCGCCGCGACGTCTGCCCGCGGGGGCAAAGTATAATGGCACGCGTCGTCAAAGATTGGAAAAAGATCCACGATCCGGCGACGGTCATCGCCGCATTGCGCGCGGAACTCGCGGAGGCTCGCACCGTGGCGAGCACTGCAGAGATCATGCGCGAGTACGTGGGCACCGCGAAGCTGGCGGTGAATGAGCTTCAGTTGCCGAAGTGGGTTCATGAGCCCAAGAGCGCGAAGGCTCCTGGTGTGCCGAAGATCATGCTCTCCGACCTTCACTGGGGCGAGCAAGTCAGGCCCGAGCAGATCGGCGGCGTCAACGCCTACAATCTTGCCATCGCGCGCAAGCGATTGCGCACCGTGATCGAGACGGTCATTGACCTTGGCAAGATCTTGGATCCGAGCATGAGCTATCCCGGCATCGTGTGCCCACTTGGCGGCGACATGGTGTCTGGAAATATCCATGACGAGCTCGTGGCCTCGAACGAACTGAACACGATGCCCACGGTGCTTGATTTGTACCGGCATTTGGTTCCCGCGATTCGCCTCCTGGCGGATACCTTCGGCAATGTGTTTCTGCCGTGCGTCTCCGGCAACCATGACCGCGACACGAAGAAGATTTGGAGCAAGGATCGCAACCACACCTCATTCGGCTGGTTGCTGTATCAGTTCCTCGCCGCCGCTTTCGCGGATGACAAGCGGGTTACCTTCTTCATCCCGGACGGTTCCGATGCGCTCTATCGCATCTACAGCACGCGCTACCTCCTGACTCACGGAGACCAGTTCCGCGGCGGCGATGGGATCATCGGACCCTTGGGCCCCGTGACACGCGGCGAGCAGAAAAAGAACACGCGCAATGCGGCTGTTGGACAAGACTACGACGTCATGGAGTTCGGTCACTTCCACAAGCGCATGCTCACGGCCCGCCTGAGAGGCAATGGCAGTGTTAAGGGCTATGATGAGTACGCGGCCGACAATAACTTTGGGTTCGAGCCTGCCAGCCAGAATTTCTGGGTCACCCATCCGGATCACGGCATCACCTTCGATGCGCCCGTGTATTGCGATGCCGCTGTGAAGCGCGCGAGGCAGCCCGACTGGGTGAGTATCCCGGCTACGAAATCGCCAGCATGAGCCAAAGCCGTTTCGGCTCTTTCGTCGAAGCCGTAGCCAATATCGTGGTAGGTTTCGCGATCAATTGGTCAGCTAATATGCTGATATTTCCGATTTTCGGTTTCAACGTACGCGCCAGCCAAGCTTTCGAGATTGGGCTGATTTTCACTGGGATCTCCCTCGCGCGCAGCTTCATTCTACGTCGCTATTTCAACGGCTTGAAGTTCGGCAACAAATGACTGCCGAGAAAGACACCAACCCCAAGGACGCCATCGGGATCACGAAGCTCCCGCTCCACCTCGTCAGCCCGATCGTGAAGGCCTACGCGGCGATTGCGCACTTCCTGGGCAACGTCAAGTATGGCGCCTGGAACTGGCGGGCCGGTGGCGCAAGGGTTTCCGTGTACGTCTCCGCGCTCAATCGCCACATCGACAAATATTGGGAAGGGGAATGGTACGACAAGGTCGACGGCACTCCACATCTCGCCAATGCGCAGGCCTGTATCAACATTCTGATTGAGACGCACCACTTAAAGAATGTGATAGATGACCGTCCCGCGCGCGGCCAAGACCTGGATCCGCTCTATGCCGAGATGGAGTCCATCATGGTCAAGATTAAGGCGAAATATGCCGACAAGAATCCGCACCACCACACTCGCGATCAAGAGCCACTAGCCGACCAGCGCCAGCCCAACTTCGACTGATCCGCTAGGCCTTCTCTCCCAATACCTCGATGCGAATCACAAGGCGGCGTTTGCTGATCCATTTGGTCAGCGACCGCTCGATGAATCGGAAGCACAGCAAACCAGCAAATGCGCTCATTGTCAGCACTACAGCCATCAGCGCGATCGATGAGCCCATGGTTGCAGTGGGCACGAAGTGAGTCCAGACCACCCGCAATAACCCGATCACGAACGTATGCGTCAGGTAAATCGAATAGGATGCATCGCCCAGCGCGAGCAGCATCACATTGCCGCCATCCCTCCGTAAGTGCTTCTTCTTAATCCAAAGCCTTCCCAATATCATACCCCCGGCGAATTCCAGCAACAGCGGATCGGAATAGACCTGGAGCGGTGCTGCGCTCGGGTGAAGTACGAGACCGAACATGACCAGCACCGATAGTATCCCCACCATCAGTCGGACCCGCCATTCTCGATTCACGAGCAGCAGCAGCGCGAACAAAAAATAGAAAAACATCTCGTAATTGAGCGTCCATCCTTGCATGAGCACTGGCCTCGCGTGCCCTGGCCACACCAAGGACTCGGATGGTATGAATAAAAGGCTTTTGAGCGTGGCAATCAAATCAAAGCGCATCACTCTGAATTTGGATGGGAACGCGATCGCAAGCGTTACCAGGAAGATTGTCGCCAGCCAATAGAGTGGCACGATGCGCCTGATCCTTTGGCGAATGAATTGCATCGGCGTGATCGGCTTATCCCACGTGGTGACCAGCATGATGAAGCCGGAAATGACGAAGAACAGGTCAACCCCGTATTTACCAAACTCCCCATAAATAAAGGGCGCGTTGCTTGGGATCAGGAGCGTGGCGTGATACCACACGACCATCATGGCCGCGATCCCTCGCAGATACTGCACTTGGCGAATCATGAGCACTTCCCTGTGGCCGCGTTCCTGCGATGCCTGATTATAGTCGGCTGACGGGTATGTTGGCTGCTGATTGACGCTTCTTGCCCCCGGCGCATTAAGTTGCATGTAAAATCCCTTCTAAGTACTTGCCGAAAATCGCTTGATTTGCAGCGTTGTCCAAGGGACTACTTAGAAAGAGCCGACGGTATGTCTCTGAAGTGCAAGGGGTTTGCGATTAGACAAAATCCCTCTTAATCAATTGGTCGTAGGTTCGATCCCTACACGGCCCACCAAATTCAAGCACTTACGACGATACAGTCAGACAACCTTCTAAGAATCCCCAACCTTTCTAAGAAACCCGTCTCTGAAGATCTACCAGCCGCTCGAGCGCCAGCATCACTACGCGCGGCACCTTGTCGCCGGCACAATAGCCGCGCATGGTGCGCTCGTTGATCTCTAGTTCCCGCGCGCCTGCCCGCTGACTCAAGCCAGCTCGCCCGAGGAGCTCGCGTACCTGGTCGGCTTCCGAAGGCGCGGTGTAATCCACGTCCTTCGGAGGCAAGACTTTATCCACAGCATTCATGTGCCGTTCCTCCGTAAAATCCTCCTACCAAAAAAGGCGCATCCCAGATTCGAGATGCGCCTCCCGTTCTATATGTCACCCCTTTCGGCCAGCGAGCAGTAGCTGCCAGCCGATCCAATGATGAGATGGTCGATCACCTTCACATCGATCAGTGCCATCGCCTCTTTCAGTCGAATCGTAATGAGGATGTCGGCCTGGCTCGGTTCGGCAATGCCGCTCGGGTGATTGTGCGCCAGCACCACGGCCGCCGCGCCGCGCCACAGGGCTTCCTTCACGACCTCGCGGGGGTGTACGGCCGCGCCGTCAATGGTGCCGCGGAACATCTCGACGCACTCGATCAGCTGGTATCGCTTGTTGATGAACAGGACGCTGAACGTCTCGTAATCCAAGCCCTGATAGATCGCCTGCAGGTAGGTGATCGCGTTGCGCGGGCTCACCAATTGGGGCTTCGCCTTGTTCATTGCTTGGCGGGCGAAGAAACCCGCTACTTCTGAGACCTCGGCGACCGTGGCTTTCCGGTACCGGTTGCCGCTCTTGACCATCATCGTTTGCATAAAACCTCGCTTTTTAGCTGGTATTGCCTCGCCGGGGATCGGCTGGCTTGGGAGATAGTATAGGGCCGTACACCCTACATTGCAACACTTATTTATCGCACCGGCACCAATTTTCTCTCTTTTGTATAGACCTCGCGCATCTGCCCGGTGTGCCCGATCACGTTCTTGTCGCCGCCATCGTTCTGCGCCTTCGGCCGAATCGTCCTGAAGCTCCAACCCTCGGCCTCCAGCCGGCGCATGTTTGAGATGATTCCCCACATCGTGAGTGGCTTGCCGAAACGATTTGTAAAAAGCCGATCGTGAACTGGCAGCACGCGCGGTTTGCGGTACTTGTTGACGTACTGGTGTGTCATTCGCGCGTGGCGCTGCTCCAGGATCTCGCGCACCAGCTCGCGCAGCGTCGGCGTCCACGGGTGCCATGCAGGCTTTTTGGTTTTGCTTTCGAAGTAGCGAATGCCGTCCGGAGTGATCGCCGACATTTCCATTTTTATGATATCGATCTGGCGCACCCCGAGCAGATACGCGAACTGCATGACCGGCGCGAAGTGATACGGCGCCTCGTCCATTTTCTGCGATAGCTCGGCAGACGACTTGATTCTCACCTTGCTAGCCGTCTCTTTGTTTCGCCGCACGCCGCGGCACGGGTTGCGCTTCGCCCATTTGTGGCGCATGGCGAATTCGAACACACTAGAAAGGCAGCCCTTCGCGCGATTGCCGGTCGACGGTCCGCCCGTATCTTCACACTGTTGAAGGAACACAGCGATATCGTCCGGTCCTACCTCGTCAGGCATTTTGTGCCCGAAAATACGCCCCAGCATTCCTTGGGCCCGCTCGGTTCCAAACATGAAATAGCTGTACTGCTTTTGCGTGGAGGGCGCCAGCTTGAGCATTGGCCCTTTGGGCGGCTCTGCGTATTTCACGAAGATCGAGAGCAGATTACCCGGCGCCGTCCCATCATCGAGCATTGCGAGCCGGCGATACAGCTCGCGCATACCCTCGTCGATGCGACTAAGCGATGTCCATTTGTTGTTCTTTACGAGGTACCACCGCCCCTTTTTTGGGTGGACGTTTGGCGGCCTGAGCTTTTTTATCATCGAAGTATCCCCAGTCAGGCCCCGAATCTACGCCTTTGAGCAGAGCTCTATCAAGTTCGGCAGGCGTCGTCACCGGCCAACCTTCAGTATTGTTAAATGTCTTGATGCCGTTCTTTCGGCACCAGGCGCGCACCGAGCCGCGCTGCTTCGCCCCGCTCAAGGCCTTCAGATGTTCGGCGTCGCCGATCACTTCGCCATCTCGAACGAAATTGCCCACACCCACGGGTTCGCGTCCCACGATCCTTTGCCGTTGATCGATTCCCAAAGCTCGGCATACCAGGACACCGGATTGATGTGCTTTTCGTCAGCACCTGGCCAGCCCTCGGCCGCGGCATCGGCGGATTTGATGTCGTGTAGCAGTTGGCAGCGAACTTCAGATATCCGGAGTGTGATGCGTGAATCGATCCGCCGCATGTGAATCGACGGCTTCCAGCGTTGTGCACCATACGCACCGATTGCACGATCCTCGTCGGCTTTATACCTGACGTGGCCGCCAAGTGTTCCCGGCGTCCCAACTTGAGCCCAGGTCTCTCTCACCCAGAGTTCGTCGCCCGGCACGCCGTATCTGCAGCGGAACATTGCGCCTTTGCCCTTCGTCTCCGCGGCCTGGCGCTCAATCAGTCCGAGCCAGCCTGACTTATCATTGATCGGCAATACGTCGAGGAACTGACGCTTGAGCGCGCGTCTCGTCTGCGTCTTTCGCCCTTCGAGAATCGCGCGGACCATTGGCGCGGACATTAGAATAGGGCGGCTTTTCACGACTTCACGCTGGCATCAGACTGTGAGTCGTCGGCACAATACTCGCGCCCACCGTCGCCGCCGTCATTCGGGATGCCCCCTATCGTGGCGACGATATACTCTTCCCCGTAGAACTTGCCGGGCACCGGCTTGCGCACGGTGAGCGTTCCGCTGGCGAATAACAGTAGGGACTTCGGCCACGTCCTGGCAATGCGTTCAAGTGAGCGAATGGCGAGGCGCTCGGCCTGGGTTAGTTTATCCGCTCGCATGTTTTCCCTCTCCGCTGGCAGTAAAGCTTAGGATCGCTGGAACAACCTGAAGCTGCTCTTTCAAGTGCGGTGGCAATTTATCGGCCTCAACTTTGGCGTTGTTGGCTTCCCATTCGGGGAGATGAAAGCTATGCACCATCGGCAACTTCCCGGCAAATGACAGGACGGCAAACCCACGTTGCTGGTATTCACTCATGTTCAGCACGTCCATCGTTCGCTGTCACTTTGCTCATGAGGACCGGAGCAAGGCCGATTCGCTCCATCGACACGCAGACATACCGTTCGTCCGGCTCATCGTCGTAGGCCTCGTGGGTCTTCATGACGCACTTGCTGTGCATGTGGCCGTGGATGTTCTTGCGGTATCGGTACATCTGGTTAGGATGAACCGGGACGTGCGTCAGCAGACAGTCGTCGAACTCCGCAGCGCCGTGGATCTTGCCGAAGTACGCCTGATACACCGACAGCGGGTAATGGTCATGGTTGCCCAATACGAGCTTCTTGTAGCCGTTTAGCTCGGCCAGGATCAGATGCCCGTCCTTGCCGAAGAACACGTCACCTAGGTGCCACACCGTGTCTCGCTTGGTCACAACGGCATTCCAGCGAGCAACCAAGTCCCGGTCATGCTCCAAGATCGTCGCATACGGACGGTGCGCAGCCTCGAACCCAATGATGTTCTTGTGGCCGAAGTGGGTATCCGAAGCGACGTAGACCTTACTCATTTGCCATGCTCAGAAAATGTATTAGATGATTGACGCGCTTTCGTGAGTTCGCTGACCGCTTGCTCAACTGCGGTATGGCCGCATACGATTTTGTATTGGTGATTGCTGACCAATTCTTCGGACCACAAAGCGTATAGGGCGGCCGGATCGCACAGCGGTTGAGACATAACCTTTACTCCGTTCAGCGAGCAATCCACGCGGATGTTTAGCCGGTTTGCCAGCGCGCACTGATCGTTTATTATCTCAGCGACATCTGAGCCTGCTGACGCTTGGACTTCAATGCTGATATTTGTCACTCAGACTCTCCTATCGGTCATTCCACTTGTGGCACGGAGAAGTCTCGCTCATCTTGCGTGCCACGCTTGAAAAAGTACGGCTCGAAGCCTTCGTCGAGGGCCGCCTGGTCGGCCGCGTCATCGCACTCTTTGTGCCAATCGTTTGTCATGACCTCGCCTTCCCATTTACCGCGCCAATGGCGGTACTTCTCACCGATGAGAATCGGCTCCCCGCACCAGATACAAACGTGCGGCTTACGGGCCTTGCGCCATTCGTCGGCGATTGTTTCAGCCACCTGACTTAGCCTCTGGATTGACAGTAGCTCTCGCTTGCTCAATAGACCGCTGCAACAATTTCAAGGTGCTGGCTGGATCTGGATCGACGAATTGCATGGTGCGGCCGTCATCGAGCTTCACTGGAGGCGGCGGAAGGCACAGCGTTATCGTGCTGAGAATCTTAACGAGCCTCTCGTTTTGCGCGGCGAGTTGGTCCCGATGCTGAGCGTAGTGAACTGCGCGTTCGTGGGCACGATTGAGTTGGCTCGATAGTGTTCTCAGATCATCGTCTGGATCGGCCATGGGCTCGTCAAGCAACCGATTTGCCAAAGCCAAAGCCTCGCTTAGCTCACTCATGCTCGGCTCCTGTTTCACGTGCTGGTCCGCAATAAAGCCTCACGTAAACTTCTCCCTAGGCCGGGGATCAACATAGTTGTGCCCGCGTCGGCTGCAGCGTTGACCTGGCAGTAAAATCGTTGCGCTAGCCTTTGGCAGCAGCCGTTTGCATTCCCGGCACTCAACGCCCAGCGTCGCGCGACGTTCCTTTCGGAATTCCTTAAGATCGTTGAAGTGATCGGCCATGTCGCCCATTACGGCTTCACCGCATCGCAGACGCGGTTTATGTGGCGAGCGAAGGCGCGAAGTATTTCCATATCAACTTTGCTGCACGCACCGATGTTGTTTTGTTCGACGCGCCTTTCGAGTTCCGCAACACGCTTGAGCAGCTGGCGAGCCTCGCGCTGTGAGATTTTATGCGGCATTAGTTTCGTCCGAAATCAGATCCATCTGGCCGTCAGTTTTTCCGGGTCGGGCCTCTGCCATGTTTTTGACGGCCTGGCGAAAGTAGGAGGGCTTGAGTTCCATGCCGATGCCGCGGCGGCCAGCGCAGACTGCACCGTAAATCTCGGACCCAACTCCCAGAAACGGCGATAGCACTATTTCGCCTGGATTTGACCAAAGCTGAATCACCCGCTCGATAACGTCTAACTGCAGGGGGTGGACGTGACGCTCGTCTTCTTCGTCCTTAGATTGCTTGAAGGGCAGCACGCGACCGATGCGAATGTCATCCCAGAAGGCGGAAGCGTATTGCCTCCAGATCCAATGCGAGTAGCGGTTTTCGATTTGATTGCCGGTCCAGCCGCGATATGGAAGTAATTCAGCAGGCATTTGCCGTTCGCCTGCGTAGGTCAGCAATCCCACCGGGTGAGCAATCGGTATCTTGTTCTCGCCAGCACGTCGAAATACCAGAAGATAGTCGGCGGACGCGACGCTGCAGCGGCTCGAGTCATCGACAATCGTTTTGTGCGCGAGGTTCTTTGCCATCGTGCGATTGCGAACGGCGAGCGGTTCTTTCCAGATCGCATAGCGCGCGATGAATCGAAACCCCTCCTTTTCGTGCAGTCGAATGATGTCGCCGGGGAAGTCGGTGAGGTAATCAATTCCACTGTTGCCGCTGGGAACATCCATGCAATGAACTGCGGTCATGCGGCCGGCCATCGTGAGTCTCGCGACCTGGCGAACCACGAAGGTGTAATGCTCGAAAAATTCCTTATAGTCGGCGCAATTCGATAGATCGCGCTCGCTGCTGGAATAATTATACAAGCCTCCAAACGGCGGAGAGTACACAGACAGGTGTATCGACTGCGATCCCATCGCTTCCATCGTCTCGACGCAATCGGAATTGTAGATTGCGTAGGTGTCGGTGATTTTTTGGTCTATGCAAGCCATGCGGGCATTTGCTCCTCGTTCTCAAATTGGGTGATGCGGCTCAAGCCTTGAGCGTTGTTCATTTGCTCAACCAGGCTCGAAAACATGCGGTCGGCGGCTTTTGACTTGCGCTGCAGGTTTTGAAGGACTGACTTTTCGCCTTCGGTGGTGACTACATCGACCG
>Ga0210406_10002993_pt1 | contig 18807 bp, 20 predicted proteins | sample IncBWC30MmetaG_FD_155454 | JGI IMG/M metagenome (GOLD analysis project Ga0210406, IMG submission 155454) | Forest soil microbial communities from Barre Woods Harvard Forest LTER site, Petersham, Massachusetts, United States - Inc-BW-C-30-M | ecosystem: Environmental > Terrestrial > Soil >... | reverse complement strand
CGCCGTGGAATCCAGGGAGCGATGCGGCAAGCCGCTCCGTCAGGAGGGCGCCGAGGCCTGCAAGGTGACGAAAGTGTGTCGTCAACGACACATTCGGCCACAACCAACGCGGGCGTCGAAAACTCTCAACTGAGAGCTGACACGCCGCGCGTATAATCGGCCAGCCAGCCGATTCAGGATCAGGCTTATCGCGAGCGAGCCACTGCTCAGGAACCGGTGCATGTCGTTTGCCAAGCAGATCGTCGCGGTCACGACTGGTGCTCACGGAGACGCTACATGATCACGTGCTCTAGACCAGAATGCCAAACGTCGGCCGGCTGCAAATGCAACCAGTCGTGGGTCTATCCTGTCAGGCTTCCCATGCGGAAAGCGCTTTCGGAATACACCGACGCCGAATTACGGAATGAGCTGCATCAACGAGCAATGCAGGCTCCGGGAGGTCAGGGTGTTGTCCCACCGGCCGCCCTGAGCAGATAGCGGCAGCAGGATGGGTGCAAGCTAGAGCCTTTGTCGGTTCCGATTGAATCGGAACGGAGGCTTTAGTCTCTTGTTTTTGACACGTTCGGCCTGCCCGAAGCGCGCGACGTCGCCGCCCTGCAAGAACGTACCACGCAGGAGGTCGCATGGCCGACGCGCACAACGAATAGGACGGTCCCGCCAACCATCAATTGCCGTCGAGGCCGAACAAGTGGTTCGGCGTTACGCCGAGGAAATGGCAGAGCGATATCAACTCGTCTGGATAGAGCGGCTCAAGCCCCAGCTCCCATCCCTCGATCTGATCCTCGGCGAACCCCGTTAAGCGCGACAGTTCGGTACGATCCAAGTCAGCCTTGGCCATCGCGCGTGTCAGCCGCAGGCCGATCTCGATACGCAGCGCGGCTTCGCTCTTGATCACCATCGGTTCCGCCTTTGGCGGTGGGTAAATATAACTGACGGGGTGCCAAATGAGTTCCAATGCATGTCGCCGCTCGCCCTCGTTTTGCGAAAATGCCGAGAGTCAGCTCTCCTGTCCAAAAGCCGAGCGAGGGCTCGTACGGCCCAAGGAATGGACACACCCCGGCTCGCACCCTAGACTGGCACAGCCGCCACGCTAGACCGGAGCGCACGCTGCTCCACGGGAATTGTTTGCATGTAAACGGTAGGCCAATGCCTGAGCCGACATACAGTCGACAGAACGACAGCGATGCCACCAAAGCAAGTGCGCGGCTGCCTGGTCTCGACATCGATATCATTCACCGGCAATCGCCAGGGGGCGATTGGGAGCAGATGTCAATCAACCTGCGTGCAACGCCATCGTTCGATGCGCTCGGCGCTCGTTCGAGCCAGCCGATCCTTTCACGCTTTGGGCGCGGGCCGTGCGCTTGATGTGGATGCCGTGGTTGCTGACCGCGCATATGATGATGCTGCCGGGAAGGCCAGCCGCAAACGCGCCCGAGGGCCGCCAGCTCTCAGCAATAGACACCAACGATTAGCGAGCGATCGGCCAATCGTCGCGTCTTCCAGGGGCGGGAAGATCAAATGCTCGTGGTTCAGCGTTGGCGGCGCTGAAACCCCCTATATCCACGATCGGCAATACGGAGCCCACCATTCAAAGAAGGAGGACGAAAGGTGAAGAGAATATTCATCGCACTTTGCGCCGCCGCTCTCGTCGCCGCCGCTCCTGCCGTGTCTGCGAAAGACGCATCGAGCAGAACACCGCCTCCGCAGCATAAGGTCTCCAAGACACATCACGCTCGCCTCTCCGGCTACGCCCCATGGCAGGCCAGAGGCTCGAACGCCTATCCCGGCGCTTTCGGCTATGCGCCGGCTCGGCCCAGAGACATGACCGACATTTCTCCGCAGGGCGGCGGTGGTGGCGGCGGCGGGGGTGGCGGGGGTGGTATGTGAGCGGTGGTCAAACCGGTGTGCCCCCATCGGGTCGTCACCCGGGGGCATGCCTTTTTCGGATGCTCTGAGAAGACTCAGCCGTAGCCTTCGCTGATGCCGTATTCCTCGTAGATGGAGAGCGGATCGGCACCTGGAAACAGCCGGCATTTGGCTTGCGCCAAGTGCAGGCTCACGGTCGCGGGATCGCGACCGTTGGCGAGAAGCTTTCGGATGTCTTCCATATGGGCCCGCGGCTGGTGTTTCGGCGGGAGCTGCTCCAGCGCGACAAAGGCTGTCGCCAGCGCTTCGACGACGACCCATTCGTCGTGGCCCGTAATTCCCTTTCTTGGCATCGGTTCACCCACGTCCCGAAACGCATTCTAGAGCATGATCCGGAAAAGTGGACACCGGTTTTCCGAAAAGATCATGCTCAGCAGTAAGCTAGAGCATGATCCGGAAAAGTGGACACCGGTTTTCCGAAAAGATCATGCTCAACGGTAAGCTAGAGCATGATCCGGAAAAGTGGACACCGGTTTTCCGAGAAGATCGTGCTCAACGGTAAGCTAGAGCATGATCCGGAAAGGCATGCCCCGCACTCGAATAGCGGGGTGGACACCGGTTCTCCCTCGCGACAAACGCGGAACGCGTTTGCGCGGAGATCATGCTCAAACAGTCGGCTAGAACATGATCCGGATTTCCGAAAAGATCATGCTCAATCAAAGATCTAGAGCGCGATGGCTATTCAACCTCATCGCATCGCGCGCTCCAGACGGCGACCGCCATGGCCCGTTGAACGGTCCGCGCGGCACCTCACTCCGATTTCAACCCGGCGAATTTCACGACCTTCGCCCACTTTTCGGTCTCGTCTGACATCAGTTTGCCGAATTCCTGGGGCGAGCCTGGCATCAATTCACCCGCAATAGCACTAAATCTTGCCTTCATCGCGGCATCGTTGAAGGCCGCGTTGATTTCCTTGTTCAGCCGTTCCACCAGCTCGGCCGGTGTGTTGGCCGGCGCGGCAATGCCGTACCATTGACTTGCCTCATAACCAGGCAGCGAGCTTTCGACCGTCGGCAGCTCGCGCAGCACGTCGGCTTGCGAGGGCGCCGTTACCGCAAGCGCACGCAGCTTGCCGGTTCTGATGTAGTCGGCGGTTCTGGGTGCCGCGGCAAACAGAATCTTCACCTGACCGCTCAGCAGGTCGGACATCGCGGGGCTCTGGCCGCGATAGGGAATATGCAGCATGTTGACGCTGGCCATGGCGTTGAACAATTCGCCAGCCATATGCGGCGCGCTGCCGGTGCCGGCCGAGGCCAGGTTGATCTTGCCCGGATTATCCTTCGCATAGGCGATCAGTTCGGCAATTGTCGTGGCCGGCAATGAAGGGTGGACCAGAACCACCATCGGGACGCGGATGACGCCCGCGACAGGGGCGATGTCGCGCAGGAAGACGAAGTTGAGCCTGGGATAAAGCGCGGCGTTGACCGCATTGGGGAGTGTTGCAAGCAGCAGCGTGTAGCCATCGGGAGGCGCGTTCACCACGGCCTCGGTCGCGATATTGCCGTCGGCGCCGGTTCGGTTTTCGGTGACGAAGGGTTGCCCGAGCCGCTCGGAAAGCCACTGACCGGTCAGGCGCGCGGTGATATCGACGCCGCCTCCCGCGGCGAAGCCCGCCAGGATGCGCACCGGATGGCTCGGATAGGCCGCGTCCGCAGAGGCCGCTTTCGGCACGCTCGCCAATGTCGCGGCGCTGCCGACAAGCCTGATGAAATCTCTCCGGTCCATTCGATCACCTCTCTCGATCACAGCATCCTAGCGCATAGGTCGCAGCTTTTTGAGGCGTATGCCCCAAATCATGCAAGCCGGACAATTGGCGAAACGGGTGGGGGATGCGAACATTGAAATCTCGGTCTTTGCGAATGAACCGGGATAAAGAGGACTCCCGGTCATGAGAAGCGCGATCGTCCTTGGCGGCGGAATTGTGGGCGTTGCCTCGGCTTTGCATCTGCAACGCCGCGGCTGGCTGGTCGCGCTGGTCGATCGCAAGCGGCCGGGCGAAGAGACGAGCTATGGCAACGCCGGCATCATCCAGAGCGAGGCGCTGCGGCCCTATCCGATGCCGCAGGATTGGAGCTCGCTTCTCAGCATCGCGACCGGCCGCAACAATGACGTGCACTACCGGCTGATATCGCTGCCGCGTCACCTTGGCCCGCTGCTGCGATATTGGTGGCATTCGTCCCCCGGTCGTCTTAACCGCATCTCGGCGTCTTATGCGGAGATCATTGCGCGCGCGACTCCCGAGCATGAGGAGCTGATCGCCGAATCCGGCGCCGGCAATCTCGTGCGCCGGGACGGTTATCGCGTTCTGCACCGGGAGCAGGCAAGCTTTGATGCTGAAGTCAGGGCCGCCGAGGCGCTCCGTGAAGCGTATGGCGTGAAGTTCAACGCGTTGACGGCGCGCGAGCTTGCGCAGGCGGAGCCGGGCCTGATCGATGCGGGCGTTGGCGGGCTTCATTGGCAGCAGCCGTGGACCGTGTCGGACCCCGGCGCGCTGGTCGTGGCCTACGCCAATCTGTTTGTGCGCCTGGGCGGAAAGATTGTTCGTGGTGACGCCGAGACCTTGACCGAAAGCCATGGCGGCTGGGCGGTGACGACCAATGAGGGCCGGATCGCGGCCGAAGCCGCCCTGGTCGCATTGGGGCCGTGGTCGCCGGATCTGCTCAAAAGGTTCGGCTACCAGTTTCCGATGGTGAAGAAGCGCGGCTATCACCGTCATTATGCAGGCGGAAGCCCGCTCGATCTGCCGCTGCGCGACGCCGCGTTCGGTTATGTGATGGCGCCGATGACCAAGGGCGTACGCATCACCACGGGCGCCGAACTCGCGACGCTGGAGGATAAGCCCACGCCTGTGCAACTAATGCGTGCAGAGTCGGCTGCGCGCAAGCTGATCGATCTCGGCAAGTCGGTCGAGCGAGAGCCATGGTTTGGCACCAGGCCCTGCATGCCCGACATGAAGCCGGTGCTCGGACGCGCGGCGCGGCACAAAGAACTCTGGATGCATTTTGGACACGGGCACCAGGGTTTCACGCTCGGGCCGGTGACAGCGCGGATCGTCGCCGAACTGATGAGCGGTGAAACGCCGAGTGTTGATGCAACAGTCTATCGGCCGGACCGGTTCTGATCGCTTTTGCTTTTTGACGGTTGAAGCGGCTGGCGCGGCAGGCTCGCGCGCATGCGTCGTCACGGTTTCATCGCGGCGTCGACAATAGTCGGGGTTGCATCAGTGCGGCATTTTCGACGCGCAAGCCCAGCGCAAAGCCCAAAAACGCCTGTGAAACAGGCTGTTACAGCGTTCGCGTAAACCAATAGGCAACGCGATTGACATTATCGTCGCCGCAGGCCGCCGGATATCGCCACCGCAAACGTTCAATCGAGAGGATCTGGCCAAGCTCTGATACGGACATCCCGAACGGACATCCAATGCGATTGCTCAGCTTCGCCTACCGTTTCCTCACCAATTTCGCGTTCCTGGCGACGGTCTATCTCAGCCTGAACTACGTCGAAAAATACCACAACCGCGCGATGCTGGCGATGCTGGTGCTGATCTACAGCGCGCTGCGCGCGGCATCGGCGATACGGACTTTCTATTTCTTCCAGCGCATCGAGCGGCTGGAATCCGAGGCGCGGCGCCTCATCACGCTGATCACCGAAGGCGGCGCGCAATCGCCGCTGCGCAAGCAGACCGTCGCCGATGTCAGCCTGTTGCGCCGCGACGGCGAGATCAAATCCTATATCGATCTATTCTTCCTGGCCTCGGTGGTGCTGCTCTGCGTCGGCAAGATCGTGACGGACTGAGCAAACGTTTGAGGCTAGAGCATGATGTGATTGGGTGGAATAACCATCATACTCCAGCTCTTTGTTTGAGCATGATCCCTCGGGTCAAGCCCGAGGGCATGCTTTTCGGAACACCGGTTTCCACCCCGCATCGCGTGCGGGGCATGCTTTTCCGGATCATGCTCTAAAAATCCCGCGACCTTCGCGTTCCCACCTGATAAAGCACGCGGAATATTATTGAGAGCGGTCTTGTCGACAGTTGTGATGAATCAGTCAACCCATGAAAGTTTTGCGCGGGATGAGGCGGCCGTTCCAGGCTCGGACCGGACGTTCGGGCTTGTCATGGCGGCGGCGCTCGCGATGGTCAGCCTGTTGAATGGCTGGCATCATGGCTGGCAACTCGGCCGGCTGTGGCCCTGGACGTCTGCCGCCGCGGTGCTGTTTCTGCTCGCCGCAATGCTCAAGCCGTCGTCGCTTCGTCCGCTCAACCGCTTATGGATGAAGCTGGGCCTCGTTCTGCACAGGATCATCAATCCGATCGTGATGGGCCTGTTGTTCTACGGCACGATCCTGCCGACCGGGCTCATCATGCGGCTGCGGGGCAGGGACCTGTTGCGGCTGAAGCGGGAGCCTGCCGCCGACACCTATTGGATCGCGCGAACGCCCGGACCCGCGCCCGAGAGCATGAGAGATCAGTTCTGATGATGGATTTTCTCGCCGAGTTGTGGCGCTTCATGCGCGTGCGCAAGAAATTCTGGTTGCTGCCGGTCCTGGTGATGATGGTGGTGTTCGGCGGGCTGGTCGTGCTGACCAAGGGAACCGTGTTCGCGCCATTCATCTACACACTGTTTTAATAATGCGAATTCTCGGCATCTCCGCGTTCTACCACGACAGCGCCGCCGCGCTGGTCGAGGACGGCCGCATTGTCGCGGCCGCGCAGGAGGAGCGCTTCACCCGCAAGAAGCACGACGCGTCGTTTCCGCATCACGCGATCGGCTATTGCCTTCAGGCGGCCGGCGCAGGGCTGTCGGAGATCGACCACGTCGCCTTCTACGACAAGCCCTTCCTGAAGTTCGAGCGGCTGCTCGAAACCTATATCGCGCTGGCGCCGGCGGGCTTCCGCTCCTTCCAGATGGCGATCCCGCTCTGGCTGAAGGAGAAGCTGTTCCAGAAGAGCCTGTTGCGCAAGAAACTGAAGGCGTTCGACGAGGAGTTCGCCTCCGACAAATTGCTGTTCGCCGAGCATCATCTGAGCCACGCCGCGTCCGCATTCTATCCGTCGCCGTTCGAGAAGGCCGTGGTGCTGACCATGGATGGTGTCGGCGAATGGGCGACGACATCGGCGGCGATCGGCGAGGGCAGCCGGCTCGAAATCTTCCAGGAGATTCACTTCCCGCACTCGCTCGGCCTGCTCTATTCGGCGCTCACTTATTACACCGGCTTCAAGGTCAATTCCGGCGAGTACAAGGTGATGGGGCTGGCGCCCTATGGTGAGCCGAAATACGCGCAGCTCATTCTCGATCACCTGGTCGATCTGAAGCCTGACGGCTCGTTCCGGCTTGACATGTCCTATTTCGATTATTGCACCGGGTTGACCATGACCAACGAGCGGTTTGAAAAACTGTTCGGCGCGCCGGTGCGTGCGCCCGACCAGCTTCTGACGCCGTTCCACATGGATGTCGCGGCCTCGATTCAGGCCGTGCTGGAGGAGGCGGTGCTGCGGCTGACGCGGAGTCTCGCGGCGAAAACCGGCGCGCGCAATCTCTGCCTCGCGGGCGGCGTCGCGCTGAACTGCGTCGCCAATGGCAAGGTGCTGCGCGACGGCAAGTTCGACAATATCTGGATCCAGCCCGCGGCGGGCGATGCCGGCGGCGCGGTCGGCGCGGCGCTTGCGGCATTTCATCAGTTCAAGGGCGGAGCGCGCAGCGTCGTCGCGTGCGACGGCATGTCCGGCGCTTTTCTCGGACCTGAATTTTCGGAAAGCGACATCGAGCGGCGGCTCACCGCGGCGGGGGCGCGCTTCTCGGTCTTGAGCCAAGACGAGATGATCGAGGCGACCGCCAAGGCGCTTGCGGATCAGCTTGCGGTTGGCTGGTTTCAGGGCCGCATGGAATTCGGACCGCGCTCGCTCGGCGCTCGCTCGATCCTCGGCGATCCGCGCTCGGCCTCCATGCAGAAGAACCTCAATCTGAAGGTCAAGTATCGCGAGAGCTTCCGGCCCTTCGCGCCCGCGGTGCTGCGCGAGGATGTCGCCGAATGGTTCGAGCTCGATTCCGACAGCCCCTATATGCTGATCGTCGCCGATGTCAGGGCGGACAAGCGCCGCGCGATGAGTGCGGAAGAACAGGCGCTGTTCGGCATCGACAAGCTCAACATCGCGCGCTCGCAGATTCCGGCGGTCACGCATGTGGATTATTCCGCCCGGGTGCAGACCGTGAGCGCCGACACCAATCCGTGCTTCCATCGTCTGCTCACGCAATTCAAGTCGCTGACGGGATGTCCGGTGCTGGTCAACACCAGCTTCAATGTGCGCGGCGAGCCGATCGTCTGCACGCCGGAGGACGCGTTCCGCTGCTTCATGGGCAACGAGCTGGACCTGCTGGTCGTCGGCAACTGCGTGCTGCGAAAGCCGGAGCAGGACCCGGCGCTCAAGCAGGACTACAGCTCGGCCTTCGAGCTGGATTAGGTGCTCCGCGTCCGCTTTCGCATCGCGGTGAGAGCCGCGGCCGGCGCTGCATCCGGTTCGCGCTTGGTAAAGGAAAGCGAAAGACAACGATTACATTGCAAGCGCTGCCGCTAGGCTCGTTCAAACACTTCGCTGCTAGGTTGACCGATGGACAAAGCCAATAACGGTGGGTCACGAAACATATGAATGCGGATCGACGCAGGAGCGAACGGAGGGTGTGCAGAAGGATCGCCAGGATCCAATGCGGCGCAGGCTCGCTACCACGTGACTGTACAATTACGGATATTTCGAATGGCGGCGTGAAGGTCGTCGCGGAATATCTGGAGATTCCCCCTCACTTCACCATCATCTTTTCGGCCGATCACGCGCGTCAATGCCGTCTGGCATGGCGGATCGGCCACGAATTCGGTGCAGAGTTCATCGATTAGACGTGCCTGACCGCGCTGAGGTCCGAAGCGCTGAAGGTGCCAGCCATGCCGGCGCAACGCGACATTGCCGCTTAACTGGTGGTTAGGGTGAACATGTAACTATTTCTGATCGGTTCACCATGATTTACGGCAATGCTTCTGCGGTCGCTCAAACCATCCTGCCCGCCGAGGCGCGTGGTGTTCTTGATTTTGTCCGCGGTGGTCGCGCTCGGACTTTGCGGATGCCAGCGGCTCGATCTGACCGACGTCACGGGATCGCTTGGCGACACCGCCGGAAAGACCGTCGCCGATCCCTGGCGCGACCTCGATTCCTCCCGCGAGCGGTTTCGCGCCAACCCGAAGGACGCCGACGCGGCCTTGCAATATGGCAGCGCGCTCCGCGCGTCGGGGCAGCGCGCGCAGGCGGTGGCTGTCCTTGAGCAGGCGGCGATCGCCATTCCCAACAACAAGGCGTTGCTCGCCGGTTACGGCCGGGCGCTCGCCGATAACGGCAATTTCCAGCAGGCCTTCGACGTTCTGAGCCGCGCCCATGACCCCGACGATCCCGATTGGCGAATCCTGTCGGCGCAGGGCGCGGTGCTCGACCAGCTCGACCGCCATGACGAGGCGCGGCAATACTATGCCAGCGCCTTGAAGATCGCGCCCGAGGAGGCGTCGGTGCTGTCGAATCTCGGCCTGTCCTACATGCTGTCCAACGAGCTGCCCAAGGCGGAGGAGACATTGCGCCGCGCCTACGCCAAGGCTGCGTCGAATCCGCGCGTGCGGACCAATCTGGCCGTCGCGGTCGGCCTGCAGGGCCGTCTGGCCGACGCCGAAAACATCATGAAGACCGGCCTGCCCGAAGACGAAGCGAGGGCGAGCACCGCCTATCTGAAGCAGATCCTGGCGCGGCGCGAGCAGGCGCGCGCGGACAAGATCACGGCGCGCGGTGCCGATCGCTCGGATTAGAGCGCGACGGGATTAGGGTCGATGGCCATCGCGCTCTAGCTTTTTCCGGATCATGCTCGAAGGCGTGCATCAGCTTCGCTCGGCGATCTAGACCATCAGCGAAACGAGGCTGCAGGAGGGGTAGGGCGAGTCACCTGCTGTGCAGCCGATGGCTGCGTCCTGGATTGCGCGGGTTTAGGCTGCGCAATGGAAGCCGCCTGCGGCGACAGGGACGGAGGCGTGGACGACATCTTCTGTCTGATGTCCTCCTCGACGGCCTGCAGTGCCACAATGTTCTGGGCCATCTGTTCTTGCTTGGCGGCGATCTGTTCTACGCTGCGCCGCATGTCGTCGAGACTGGACGCCAAGGTCTCAAGCCTCGGCGTCGGGTCGGGAGGAGTTGCAGCCACGATTAGCGGCTTCGCCGTCGAAACGGACAACAGCCAGGCCAGCGTTGGAAGCCGGACGACCAGGTTCTCCTTCATCGCGTCACCGTAGGACTGCCAGCCAAGCGTGGCGCCTACGCCGATGAGAACCGCGATAAAAAAACGGGTGAGGGCACGGAACATTCGCCTGCCTATCGACGGCCGACGGCGGGCCGCTTGATCATCGTTGAGCCTGGAGGAATGAAGAGGCCGAATCGTTGGGCTGTTGGGCCGCATACGCCGATCGGATCGGTCGTCCAGATCGCGTGCGCGCCGGCCAGACGACATTTCTTCGGCTGTCATGAGTGGAGGGCTTTGCGAGTAATTCATTGGTACCTCCACCGTCCGCACTTCCCAATCGTGACGGACGAGGCCAGCACGGTTTGACGGAAGCGTGGCAGGAGGACAACAGTCCTAAGGCGATTGTAAGATCGTGGCACGATAATCCCGCGCACCTCCATGAGCAGGACTGCTGCGCGTCACGACGTTCCTTGCTTGCATGGTCGGTTGGTGCAGCCTTGTGGACCCGGACCGTACACGACCGGCAGATCAACACCTCCACCCGGCAGCGGAAACTCCAACTCTATCGCGTAAACAGACCTTGGCTGACATCCACCTTCGATGAGCTGATCGTGTACTGCCGAACGACTTTGCTCTTGTCGAAAAAAATCACGAGCGATTTCTTGTCGCCCTCCGCGCCGCTATGGATGAGGCTCACATAGGGAATAAAGTTGGTGGGCTTCGCGTGCATTCTGGAAAAATCATACTCCCATATTTCGTTGCCGCTATCGGTGAAGGAGGTCTTTGCTGGGTCGCCAAATAACCCGCGCACATTCTCTTGAGTGCTTCTCCCTTTGATCAATTGCGCTGACACGCTCTCAGGCGTCGCATCGGCGATGCTTTCATTGCCAACGCTAGCGCACCCGCTCAGCAATACAGATAAGAGCCCGATTACCAGAAAGACACGCCACGCCATAATACGCTCCGACACACGAGGAAATAGTACTCCCCTGCCGATTCAACGGGCGGCAATCAATGGCGTCGGGGGATGTCAATGGATGATTGCAGATAAGTGTTGCCGAAAGTCCTCAAACATCGCGCCGCCCTATGGTCTCGGGCGAGGTCTCAGAGGTGTCGTCATTCGATCCGGACTCTGAAGAGACTCCGTTCTTCGCGTCCCCGGAGCGAAACACTTCGATCAACTCCGGACCGATGGGGCAACGCCGCTGACACATAAGTGGACGTTAGGACAATGTGCCGCCCGACGATTGTCGATGTATCGTCGAGCGTGCTGGGAACAAAGCTCTCCGAGGTGCGCTTAAGAGAGCAAAGACTGCGGCTTGAACGGCATCAACGGCGTTCGGCCGGCAATTCATGAAACGCAAACAAGAGGAGCAGTCATGCCTGGCGGGTTCCTAGAGGTGCAGCCTCGAAATTTCAATCCGACATCAGTTCCCGCACTCACGAATGAGGCCCGGGACGCGGTGAACGCGGCTCTGAAAGCCATGTCGACCTGGCGAAACGAGTTTGCGGACACGAGCCAGAAAAACGGCAAGCAGGTCATCGAGAAAATGGCTGCTGCTGCCGCGGCACTCGGATGGCCGGAGCAAATCGTTGACGCTGCTCGCACACAATTGCAGAGCATCGTCGAAATGCAGATCAAGACGATGGATCAGATGATGGACGCCTGGGAGGAGCAAATCAGATTGCCAAACCCGATGACCGCCTCGCCATCGTTGATGTTGGTCAAGCTGAAATCCTTCCGAACTTCACTGCGGCTGCGAGCTGGCCAAACACAGAGGCTTTCCAAAAGGCGGCAATGAATCCGCTGCAGGTTTGGATGCAACTGGCTGAACAGTGGCAGAAATCCTGGGCAGACACCGTGAGCTTCTGGAACAAAACGACCAAGCTGCATTGACGCGAGACCGTAGCCCGATCGAGCCGCGTGAGGTGTAGCGCAACGACGCCTTGCGCTCTGCGCCCGCTTCGCCGAACGCCGCGCGCACCGTTGGCGCGACGACGTTGACGCTGTGCTGAATGAGCTCGTCGATGCCGTCTGCGCTTGGCGTACTGGCCACGTCAATACCCACGCCGGGTCAGAGCCAATCAGTTGGTCCGCCATTCGCTCGGCGCGACGCCCGACCAGCGCTGAAACGCATGGGTAAAGCCGCTCGGATCGGCGTAGCCGAGTGCGAGAGCGATGTCGGCAACGTCCATTCGTGTGCCCGCAAGCAACTGACGCGCAACATCGAAACGTGCTTCATTGATCAATTCGCGGAAGCTCTTTCCCTCCGCGTGCAATCGTCGGTTCAGCGTGCGGGGGTGCATGGACAGCTCGCTCGCCACCGCCTCCAACGAGATGTCGGGAAATACGACGCGGGCCCGGAGCATACGGACAACCTTGTCCGTGGTGCTCGGTTGTCTGACGGCCCAATAATTGGCAACCGAGTCTTTTAGTATTCGACGCAGTTCGCGATCTGCGCCACGGACGGGACGCGTGAGCAGGTTGGTGGAAAACGCCATTGCATATTGTTGCGCATCGAACCTCGGCGTGGAGCGAAAGAAGCGGCGATAGGGGGTGGTATTGCCGGGCGCTCGACGAGCGAGCAGGATTTCGTCGGGCGCCGCGTCCACCAGTTCTGCAATCATGCTGAATCCTACCGCCAGCGCTCCCTCGCTCACTTGCTCGATTGCTTGCATGCGCGGGTGATGGACGGCGTATCCCCAAAACGCGACATCATTCTGGATCATCAGATAAGTAACAGCGCCGCGCACGTAGCGGCGCTGATTGGTACATAGGTCCAAGATCGCGTCCTTGAGCGTCGGTGCCGTTTGCATCAGTCGTCCGACCAGGCCAAGACTGGCGGTTCCTGACCGTTGCCCAAGGAGAAGCCCAAAATGCTCGCACTTCGTCGCAGCCACGCAAGCCTGGAGAAGTTTGCCGAGCTTGACAAACGAGAGCGAGTTCTCGGGGTTGCGGAGCAGTTCAGGGTCGATGCCCGCACGCGTGATGATCATTACCGGATCTTCACCCAGTTCTCGCAAGACCTGAGGGAGTTCGACTAGAACTCCGATACGTTGCTGGCCTTCCATTTGCTACGCCTCGCTGGACGTTCACGGACAACCACAATTGCAGAGACCCGAAATCATCGATCTTGTCGCAAAATCACAAGCAGTCGAGCTTTACTTCAATCAATATGAGCAGCCGCGGTGCAATTGCGCGCAGTTCTACGCCAGCCTGTTCGGTTGGCAGATTGAAAAGGCGCCAGGCGTCGACTATTGGCGAATTCAAACCCAAGCGAAGAGCGGCAACGGTTTTGATGGAGGCTTGACCTATCGCCCCACGGACGGCCCTCACTCCTGGCTGCATTACGTGACTGTCGCTTCAGTGGATGCGGCGCTTGCCGAAGCGCAGCGGATGGGCGCGAGCATCGTGCGCCCGAAAACAGCGGTTCCCAGAACCGGTTGGTATGCCGTCCTTGCGGACCCGCAGGGAAATGTCTTCGCCATTTGGCAGACTGACTCCACCACATTTCCACCGCCGGAACCGGATTGATGCGGCGACCGGATCGTCCGGCGCCATGCCGGAGTCTTCGTTGCTACAAAAGCTCGCAGTGCTGCAAACCTAAGGGAGACGAACGTGTACTACACCGATGATTCGATTTTGCCCGAGAACATGGCGCCCCTGATCATCACTGCCGCCCCTTATGGGGCAACGAGAACAATTTGTGGGGCCCGGATAAGAAGCGGCGCACCACGGTGCAGCAGATCGAAGGTGCCGTGCGCATCTGTCGAGAGTTTGGCCGCAAGGTCGCCACGGCAGAGGAAGCGCGGCAGATCATGAAGGTTGGCGTTTGGTACGACAGTATCGAGGAGACACTTCATAATCTTGGTCTGCCGCCAAACCGCAGGGACGGCCAGCCTGGATTCCTCGTCTTTGAGACGGAGGGCAAGAAGACGATCGCAAAGACCGGTGGCGACTCTCATCCCATGGCCTATTGCATGGTGCCACCGGCGCAAGTGGCCGCCGAGTAAGCGACGCTTCACCGGGTCCTGCACCTGATCGGCGCAGGACCCGGCGCGCTTTGTGCCCATCGGCCGCATCGAAGGTGGCGAAATGACAAGCGACGAGGGCGCACTCGTCGGGGAGATCGGACAATGGTCGAAGACCAACTCAAGCGCTTAAAGGAAAAAGGCGTCACTGAAGCGAGACGGCTGTTCTGGATATTCGCTTATCTATGGGTGCTGTTCGGCCTATTTGCGCTTCACAAATCGATCGTTTTGAACGAGCCCGACCCGTTTTATCATCAGGGCTTTGCCGTCATAAACGCATTGGTGTTGGCAAAGATCATGTTTGTCGCTGAAGCCCTGCACGTGGCAGACAATCTAAGACACAGGCCTTTGATCTACCCTATTCTGTACAGATCTGCTGTGTTTTCACTGATATTGATTTCTTTTCACGTGATCGAGGAAGTCCTGGTAGGAATGTGGCATGGGAAGACAGTCACCGAAAGCATCGCGGCTTTAGGCGGAGGAAGTTTAGTGGGAATCCTTGTCATCGGGGTGACATCGTGCTGATGCCATTCTTCGCACTGAGGGAGATCGGCAGAGACATCGGCGACGACAAATTGTTCGAGCAATTCTTTGTGCGAAGAACCCCATATGTTCCACTGCAATCCTGATCGGGAGCGCATGTCATTGCCGCGCGGCCACGCGTGATTTCCGGCGAGGGGCGAGCTTCTCCTTGAACGTCCTGAAGAGCGGCGCCAGCAGGGAGCGCTGCGATTTCTCCTCGCCGCGGCCGGTCAACACGCGTGCGATCTGCAAAAAGGTCTTGGTGGTGCGATGCGCCGCCGAGATTTCCGCGACCATCTGGCCGTTATTGGCCGCCGTGCCGAAGATGCGGGAGTCGAACGGAATCGCCGCGATCGGCTGGCTCTCCATCGCCTTGGCGAATTCCTTCACCGTGATCTCCGGCCGTTTCGGCAGGCCGATCTGATTGATGCAATAAAGCGGCGGGCGGTCGTTCGGCCGGGACGACTTCAGCTCCTTCAGCAGATTCTTGGCATTGCGGAGATTGGCGAGGTCGGGCTCGGCGACGACCAGAATCTCGTCCGCGCTGATCAGGACGCGCTTGGTCCATGCGGACCATTGATGCGGAACGTCCAGCACGATGCAGGGTGTCGACATCCGCAGCGTATCGAAGATCGCATCGAAGGCTTCCGCGCCGAAATCATAGACCCGCTCGAGCGTCGCGGGCGCCGCCAGCAGATTGAGATTGTCGGCGCATTTGGCATATAGGCGTTCCATCAGCGCGGTGTCGGGCCGGTCGGGCTGGAACACGGCGTTGGCGATGCCCTGCAACGGGTCCTTGTTGTAATCGAGGCCCGCCGTGCCGAAGGCGAGGTCGAGATCGATCACGACGGAATCGAGCGCCAGGTCGCGTGCGATCATCCAGGCGACATTATGCGCGAGGGTGGACGCGCCCACGCCGCCCTTGGCGCCGACGACGGCGATGATCCGCCCTGTCGGCACCGTATCCGCGGCCGAGAATAGGCTGCAGATCGACCGGATCGCGTCGAGCGGCTCGATCGGGCCGATGACGTAGTCGTTGATGCCGCGACGCACCAACTCGCGGTAGGACACGTCATCCTCGGGGTTGCCGATCACGATGACGCGGGTGCCGGGATCGCAGACGCCCGCAAGCTGGTCGAGCGCGTCAAGCACATCGCTGTGGCCGTCGGTTTCCAGCAGGATGACGTTGGGCGTCGGCACCTTCTGATAGACGTCGATCGCATGCGCGATGCCGCCCATCTTGACGGTGAAATGCGCCTTGGCGAGGCGGCGATCCTCGCCGGCCGAACGGATGGCGGTCGCGGTGTCCTCGCTCTCGCAGAAAGCCTGCACCGAGATGCGCGGCACCGGCGCGATATGGTCGCTGGCCGGCTCGGCTGCGGCGGGTGGCTGCTCCTCGGGATCTTTGTCTTGGCGGTTGTCTTGGCGGCTGTTGCGCGTCATTTGCCTGTATCGCTGAGTTTGGCCTTGTCAGCTTCGGGATAGCTCGTCGTCGTCGCCTCGCCCTTGCGGTAACGCTCGAAGGCGACCGTGCGCCGCGCCGTGTAAGCGTAACTTTCGGACCTCGGTTGCTCGAGGTCCGCCGGATTGTCGATCATCGCCGCGAGATTGCGCTGCGTCGCGCAGCCGAAATTGTAGGGCGGCTTGTTCTCGAAATAGTCGGGATTCATGATCGAGGGGCCGAGGTCCGCGGGCCAAATCCCGCAGGGGCCCGCAACCGCCTTGATCCTCGGATAGCTCAAGCGAATGGAAGCGAAGAATTGCGGGTCGTCCGGTCGGTAGCGATGTTCTGTGATGCCGAGCGCGGGCACGCCGCTCGCCGCGAGCATCCCGCGGATCTCGCGGAACGCCGATGCGGCTGCGCGGGCGTTGGGCGTGTCGACCGGCACATCGGCCACGATCGCGCCGGTTCCTTCGCGCATCCAGCTGCGGGCAAGCCCTGCGACATCGGCGCGCTGTGTCGCGCTGAGACCGCCGCGTCCCTGGCCGACGAAGACGACCATGGATTGCTTGCCCTCCTCGACCGCGATCGGGTGGCGCAGGCGATAATCCTCCGGCACGCTCGCCGTCACGACTTCGCCGCTGGTCGAGTTGCAGCCGCCGAGCGCGACGGAAAGCCCCAGCAGCGTTCCGGCAAGGCGCAGAGCGCGGCGCCCTCCGGTCGATCCCTTGTCTGTCATCGTTCTGCCCCCAGAACTCTGCGTTGATGCTTTCAGATCTCAGTCGATGATGAAGCCGAAATTGCCCTGATAATTGCCGACCGGCTCGACATGACCGGCAACGCCGTAAATCCGGTTGATGCGCGCGAGCAACGCCGATTGCGCGTCCGATGCCGGCGCAAATCCGTCATCGGGACGCGACAGCTCCTTCTGCGCGACGGCGCGGACCACATAGGGCGTGACCAGCACCATCAGCTCGGTCTCGTTGTTGACGTAGTCCTGGCTGCGGAAAAGCTGGCCGAGGACGGGGATCTGATCGAGACCGGGCAGGCCGTTGATGGCCTGCTTGGTCTGCTGCTGGATCAGGCCGGCCATGGCCATCGAGCCGCCGGAGGGAATTTCCAGCGTGGTCTCGGCGCGGCGCGTCCTGATCGAAGGGATCGTGATCGAGTTCGTGGCGGTCGAGCTGATCGCCTGGGTCACCGTGATCGCGTTGTCATTCGCGAGCTCGGAGACTTCGGTCATCACGCGCAGGCTGATGCGCCCTTCGCTGAGAACCATCGGCGTGAAGTTGAGCGAAATGCCGAACTTCTTGTAGGAGATCTGGGTCGTGCAGACATGCGTGGTCGGGTCGCAGGAATAGCCTGCGGGAATCGGAAATTCCCCGCCCGCGATGAAGGTCGCCGACTCGCCGGAAATCGCCGTCAGATTGGGTTCGGCCAGCGTGCGCACCACGCCCGCGCTTTCCATCGCGCGCAACGTCGCGCTGACCGTCGGCAGGCCCATCCTGTTGAGGGCGCTCGCGGTGCCCAAATTGTCGCCGACCAGCGGGCGGCCGGAGGCCGTGAACGGATTGCTGTTGTTGAAGTTCACCACCGCGGTGCCGTAGTTCATGCTGGCGGACAGATCGATGCCGAGCTGCTTGATGATGTCGCGCCGCACCTCGGAGACGTTGACCTTCAGCATCACCTGGTCGCGGCTGCGAACGACGACCGAGTTGACGACCTTGTCGGAGCCGCCGACCAGCCTCGCGGCGATGTCGCCGGCCTGCTGCGCCTCGACCGGGCTCGAGACCGAGCCCGTCAGCATCACGCCGTCGCCGACACCTTCGATCTGGATTCCCGGCAGCGTCTGCCGCAACGCGGCGCGCAGGCCGTTGAGGTCGCGCTTGACCGCGATGTCGTAGGAGGCGACCTGCTGGCCATCGGCACCGAAGAACACGACATTGGTCTGGCCGACCGCGGCGCCGATGATGTAGGCGCGCTGCGCAGAACGGACCACGGCATTGGCGATCTTGGGATCGGCGACCAGCACATCCTTGACGTCGCGCGGCAGGTCGATCACGACGGATTTGCCGACACCGAGCGCCAGGAAGCGTGTCTTCGCCGATCCGCTTTGGACGGCGCCGGTGGTGATCTGCTCATCCGCATGGTTCTCGCTCGTCGCAGCCGGCGTTGCCGCCGGCTTGAGCGTCAACGCGGCGAGCGCCGTGAACGAAAGCGCGCGGATCACGAGGGACCGCATTGTTCGCCGTTTTCTCTTGCATTCCATGTCGGGCGTCCTGCCGGTCACGTCCGCGCCTCGGGCTCGCGCGATGGCGCAAGTCCGGTGTCTGACGTCGCGAGGATAAGGTCGATGGTTTGAAGGTGTGCAGCCGGCCCGGACGCCGGGGGAAGCTCGCTGTCAGACACGGTCGCGGGGTGAGCCGCCATGCCACCCGCGCAAACAGCAATCGTCGACACCACAATGCGGGCAGTCATCATACGCGCTACTTGTACTCACACACACACACGAAGCGCGCCGATCAGGTCCTGACGACGCCCTCTCCATCAGTCATGAGTAGGGAGCAAAAGTATAAGGGAACTTGAGAAGCCGGCTTCTTGCACGCAACAGGACCTGGCTTTTGT
>Ga0210406_10002991_pt1 | contig 18816 bp, 14 predicted proteins | sample IncBWC30MmetaG_FD_155454 | JGI IMG/M metagenome (GOLD analysis project Ga0210406, IMG submission 155454) | Forest soil microbial communities from Barre Woods Harvard Forest LTER site, Petersham, Massachusetts, United States - Inc-BW-C-30-M | ecosystem: Environmental > Terrestrial > Soil >... | reverse complement strand
GCCCCCTGCTCGGTCATGAATTTTCCCTGCTTCGTCGCTCCATACCATTGACCGCCCTTGTGATAAACGCCACTCTCAGTTTTAACCCAGACTTTAACCGTCAGCCTTGGCGGCCGAGATTTCCTTTGGATTGAAATGTAGCGGCTAAGCGCTCTTCTTCGTTCCAGCGCCGACCGGGACTTGTTCGACGTCGACCTGCTGGCGGCGAACCGTATCGTGCACCGTTTGCGTACGATCCGAACCCTGCTTCCGGATGATCACCTCCTCGGTGATATGGGCCGTTTTGCTCACAACAGGCTCCTCTACGGTCTCAGTCACATCGATAGTCTTTTCCGACCAGTCTATGTCCTTCACATAGGCAGTATCCGAAATCGCGCGGCGCATAACTTCCGCGTGCTCTTCGTGAAGGGTAATGTTGGCTTCCACGGGCTTCTCGACACTATGGCGCCGCACACGCGTAAGTCCAGACTCGACCATCCGCTTGCCCACATTTATTTGTTCTTCGGCCACTCGCAACATTTCCTCGCCCGCCGCATCGGCCCGAGCAGGAGCTTTGGACGGTCCAACGGTTGTTCCTATCAGGCCGTAGGCTCTGGCGCGGTCCAGGACGTCCACTGGCTTGTGGCTATCCAGCAGACTGACGACCTCGGGAGCTTCTGATTCGGGCACACGAACCGATACGATGACAGATCCTTCCTTGAAGGACCGGCCAAGTACAGCCGCTTCGTGATGCTCGAGGTCACGACCGAAAAGACGCCGCCAAACACCTGGCTCGTACAATCCGGCTTTTGCCGCTTCACCTTCGCTGCGGATGACGCTGATGTCGCTGGTAGGATAGCCTGTGGATACCAGGCTCTTCAGGGCGGAGTTCGCATTCTCTTCCGTATCGTAAACTGCAACAACTTTTTCGTAAGACATATTTTCCTTTCTTCTTGGCCGCTTTCTAATGTTTGAAGGCGCCGCCGAATCCAGGCGACTCGGGGGAACCTCGGAACCTCAGCCTACTTTTGTGTCACTCTCATCGAGACCCGACGATTCTTGGCTCGACCTTCCTCAGTGGAGTTATCCGCGACAGGAAATTGATCACCATATCCCTGCGCTTCCAGACGGTCCGGTGAAATGCCAAGCGAGATCAAGTCGGCCATCACTCCGTTCGCCCGATCTTGCGAGAGGTTGAGATTGCGCTGTGAATCACCGCTGTTGTCGGTGTAGCCGCCAATCTTAATGTGATCATTCGGGTAAGCTTTGAGAATCGCCGCGATATTCCCCAACTGTTCTTGGGATTCGGGCCGCAGCGTAGCTGAATCGGTATTGAACAATAGCCGGTCGAAGTCGAACCAAGTCGCCGGCTCGACGCCCTTGGACGGGTCTCGGATGAAGGCGAGCAATCGCGCTTCGACTCCATTCTGAGGAACGTTTAGGGTGACATTGTTTGGAAGCCTCCAAAGGATAAAGCGATTCACTTGCATTGTCGGGACGACGGGATGTCGGACGCGATACCCCCAGTAGAGAAGCAGAGGTAGAAGCAGCGCAGGAATGAGCCACCACAAACCTCGCGAGCGCACGGCTGGCTCTGCAATCGTTCCGAGTGCGACCGGCCGTGTACTGGGAGTCACCGTGGGTGCCGGGGCAGGTGAAGCGTTGAGCAGGTTGGACACTCCCGCCGGCAGAAGGTCGCGGACACCTTCGCCTTCCTGAACCAGGAGCCGGCTTAGCCCCGTTTGGTTCATGTGATCGTCGCGTACCAGTCGTCCGAGAGCGGTCATCATCAGGGGTGCGGCCATGCTCATCAAGCTAGATACGACACCCGATCGTAAACCAGTGGATCTTGCTACCGCGTCGAAGATTGACGACTGATTGCCACCGAAGGCCAGAGAAAGGAATTTTTTTCCAGAGTCCAAAAGAGAGGATGTGGCGGACGACGCGCGGCCCGGATCAATGACAGCGTTCGTCAAATCCGATGCATTCACATTTGAGGTGGCCTGCGATACTAGTTTGAATAGCTGATTCATCCAGGTCGAATCACCGGCTTTATTGGCCAGTCCCCCTAAGAGGCAGGCAGTTGATGACTCGAGGCCCTGGGATACGGCCTCCTTGGGTTCGCCAAAACGCGATGCGATTTCGCCGATAGTGCGCGAGTCGAAAGTACTGAACAGCGAGCTGAAGATGGAGCTAGGCATAACAAATAAACCTCTCGTTTCCATGTGGGCTCGGTCCTCATACGTGCGTCCAAAACGCTCTCGCTACGGGAAAGAGCTCACAATGCTATGACCTGCTGATCTCAGAGATTCCCAGTCCTAGGTACTGGCTCAAATCTCGGGGTTGCGGGTAACGATAAAGGGGATTTTATGGCACCTATGTCCAAGGTATCTGCGTACTTCCGGCGACTTGGGCACGCAGACACGAGGTCCGATCGCGTTTGAGTGAATCCCAGCGGCGAACCGAAGACACCGATGATGCCGGCCGGGAGGTACCAAATCTGAGACTTTGTCACCTCGCTCGTCGTACTTTGTTAGCGTACTCAAGGCGGAAGCCGGCCTCACGGTTGCCAACGTCAAGACTAGAAACACAAAATCCGATCAGCCATTGGCCCGCTGCATCATGGAATTCGAGCCCCACAGAAAGACTCACGGTCGCAACATGGAGTCTGCAGCTCCCAGAAAGCTTTGGTAGATCCAGACTCCAGCGATCAAAAGCAGGAGCGCTGTAGAGGCAACCGCACCACCTCGAACGAACGGCGTCAGTCGGCCGAGCTGCGTGAGTATATCGCGTTGCTCACGTTCCAGTTGCCATTCAGCTGGGTCCAGAAACAACTGATCTTCTTCTTTCATTGCCACTAAGGATCGGTAGATCACCAAACCCGCGAGGGCCACAGTGATAGCGCCCCAACAGATCCAGAGAGTAGGTAACAGAGAAAACATAGAGATAACCTTCCTTCCTGGCAGCGCGGATGTGTCGGGCTAGATGTTTGCAGCATTCAGGGCGCCACCTGTGAATTGGAGGCGGTCGATCCGAGGGGCATCCGCACGCGCTGCGGCAGGCAGCGGTACGGGCTTATGCCATCGGGCCGCCCGGCCTTCCAGTTCGATCGCCAGATCTGCAAAATCCGCGACCGAAAGACTAAGCACCCGGATCCTCTGACCTTCCTCCAGCCTTTGCAAAAGAATTTGACAGCCATTTCGGAACCGAATTGCATCCCGATATTGGAAAGGCGAGGCGGTAATTTGGGTAAACGTCACCTCTTCCGTCCTGCGAACGTCAATCTCACGTTGAAGATATTCCGGGATATCCCATACCCGCAGGTGGGCTCCGGGCGGAATGCACACGGCCACCACGCACTGAGATTTTCGCGGGATGGGGATGCCCAATAAATTGGACCATACATTCTTGAGTCGAGCGCTCATTGGAATTTGTGCCGGCAGTAAATCCACCGGCGATGCAAAACCCATAGCCCCACACTCAAATCGGTGGGCCACCAGTTCTTCACCCTCTCGTGCTAAACGGTTTGGAAAAGACATTAACGAGTAATCGCACATACATTGCTACTCCTCTCGGCTACATTTCAAATTGCTCATCGATGGCTGAAGATGCTTCGCAGGCCAAAATGGTTTTACAATGTTTCGCCCGGTGGGCTGATCGCTGGTCAGCAACTGACTCTGCTTCCAAGTCCCACGCAGAAAATGAATCACGTAACGGCATCTTTCTGTCCAGAATGCAGAGGGCTGGAAACCGAGTGTGAACCCGGTTTCGACTCTTCGTAGGGAGACTGGAGTGTAAATATGAGCCGAATTATAGTGTTGTTGGCGCTGGCATCCGCAGGCTCGCCTGGCGTCGCTCAAAAGGTTCGGGTGGACTACGATCATGGTTGCAATTTCTCCCGTTACAAGACCTATCGCTGGGTAGAGGCACAAAGGACGCAATCGCCTGACGTGCAATTCCCGAATCAACTCATGCAGGAACGCATAGTGGGTTTTGTGGAAGAGGCGCTCGCTGCGAAGCAATTCACGCGTGTCGAAACAGGAGGTGACCTTCTGGTCGGTTGCGCGATGAAGGTCAGTGCGGAGCCCCAGTTCACCACCTTTACTGATGCCGTGGGACCCGCGTGGGGATGGAGCGGTTGGGGCTGGGCGGCGCCTGGCTGTTGTGGTTGGGGCTGGGGTAGCGCATTTTCTAGCACCACGATCCAAACCATCTGGGCTGGCACGCTCGTGGTGAGTATGACGGACGCGCGTGAAAAGCAGCTTGTCTTTCAGGGCGTGTCGACCGCGACGATCAGCTCGAAAGCGGAGAAGAATACGAAGAGGCTGCAAAACGGTATCTGTGAGATTTTCGAGAAGTATCCTCCCAGGAAGTAACAACATTTATTAGGGCGAAGAAACCACAGGCGGCATCGGTTGAGGCAATGAACGCCAATGCAGAAACAGCACGAATTCAAGAAGCTCGCTGGTCGAGCGTTCCCTGGAAGAAGTGGGGACCCTATCTGAGCGAGCGGCAATGGGGAACGGTTCGTGAAGATTACAGCCAGGATGGGAACGCCTGGGATTACTTCAGTCATGACCAAGCTCGCTCGCGGGCGTACCGTTGGGGTGAGGATGGCTTGGCCGGTATCAGCGATGACAAGCAACTCTTGTGCTTTGGCGTCGCCCTGTGGAATGGCCGGGACCCCATCCTCAAAGAGCGGCTGTTCGGCCTGACCAACGGCGAGGGAAATCACGGCGAAGACGTCAAGGAATATTACTTCTACCTCGACAACACGCCCACCCACTCGTACATGAAGTACTTGTACAAGTATCCTCAGGCGGCGTTTCCGTACGACGACCTGATCCGGACAAACAAACTACGAAATCGTCGCGAGATGGAATACGAGCTTCTAGACACTCGCGTCTTCGATGGGGACCGGTACTTCGACGTGTTCGTGGAGTACGTCAAGAACACACCTGAGGACATACTGATCCAGATCAGCGCGTGCAATCGCGGGCCAGAGGCTGCCACGCTGCATGTCCTGCCCACTCTCTGGTTTCGCAACACCTGGACGTGGACGTCCGGTGCAGTGAAGCCGACTTTGAAAATGGTCCCGGGTGTCACTGGCGCTCGCGTTATGGCAGCCACCCATGCCGATTTGGGCAACCGTTTCCTTTACTGCGAGACAGACGTCCCACTGCTTTTCACGGAGAATGAGACCAACAACGAACGTGTTTTCGGCACACCCAACAGCAGCAGTTTTGTCAAGGACGGGATCAACAATTATGTTGTGTCCGGGAAAGGTGTCATAAACTCGGAAATGACCGGCACGAAAGCTTCGGCGCACTACCAAGTCACGATTGGATCTGGAACAATGGCCACTATCTGGCTGCGCTTGAGCAACCTCGCACCGGCTTCAATCGGTGAGCCTTTCGGAAATCAATTTGCAGAAACCATTCGGACACGCCGCCGCGAGGCCGACGAGTTCTATCAAGCCATCACCCCGGACTGGGTTAGCGAAGACGCTATCCGGGTCATGCGTCAGGCTTTGGCGGGAATGCTCTGGAGCAAGCAATATTTTAGTCTCGATATGGACAAATGGCTGGAGGAACATGGCGCTGATCCGATGCGCCCCGGCACACCGCACATTCGGAATAGCGAATGGTTCCACATGGTGAACGACAACATCATTTCGATGCCCGATAAATGGGAGTATCCCTGGTATGCCGCCTGGGATTTGGCGTTCAACGCCATCGCGCTCTCCGCGGTGGATGTGGATTTCGCAAAGGAACAGCTCGATTTGTTGTTGCAGGAATATTTCTTGCATCCAACCGGACAGATGCCCGCCTACGAGTGGAATTTCGGTGATGTCAATCCGCCAGTGCACGCCTGGGCGACGATTTTCTTGTATCGAACCGAACAAGCTCTGCACGGTCAAGGCGATATAGATTTTCTAAGGCGATCTTTTCGAAAGCTGATGTTGAACTTCAGTTGGTGGATCAATCGCAAAGACCGCTTCGGCAAGAATCTGTTTGAGGGTGGTTTTCTAGGGCTGGATAATATCGGAGTCTTTGACCGGAGCGCGCCACTAGCCGGCGGCGGATCTCTAGAGCAAGCCGATGGCACAGCCTGGATGGCATTGTTCTGCCAGAACATGATGGAGATCGCGGTTGAACTGACGTGCGTTGACGCCAGTTACGAAGACATGGTTTCGAAGTTTCTCGACCATTTCCTCTGGATCGCTCGCGCCATGAATCAGATCGGACCGAACGGCATGTGGGACGAGGAAGATGGATTCTACTACGATGTCCTGCGGCTTCCTGATGGCGGCGCAAGGCGGCTCAAGGTACGCTCCATCGTGGGTCTGCTGCCGCTCTGCGCCACAACAGTGGTTGAGCCCTGGCAGCGGGAGCTGGTACCTCACACCACGGCAATTTACAGTGACAGAGTGAGACACATGCCGGAACTTCTCGCGAGCATTCACCCAACCGGGCCAGGTCACCGGGGTGTAGCGGATCGAGGTATTTTTGCGCTAGTGAATCCTGAGAGACTACGCCGGATACTTTCGCGAATGCTAGATGAAAACGAATTCCTTAGTCCGTATGGGATACGTGCACTGTCGCGCTATCACGACAAGCATCCCTTTGTGTTCAACGTTCAGGACCACGAATACAAGGTGAATTATTTGCCGGCTGAATCGGATTCCGGCCTGTTCGGCGGCAATTCCAACTGGCGAGGTCCTGTATGGATGCCGATGAACGCCCTCTTGATCCGCGCACTATTGTCGTTCTATCTCTATTACGGTGACAGTTTCAAGGTCGAGTGTCCCACGGGTTCGAGCCACTGGATGAACCTCTTCGATGTGGCCAGGGAGATTTCGAACCGGTTGATCCGGATCTTCCTGCGCGATGAGTCTGGACGGCGGCCGGTATATGGAGGGAGTCAAAAGTTCCAGACGGATCCGCACTGGAAGGAATATGTGCTGTTTTACGAGTACTTCCACGGGGACAACGGAGCGGGCTTAGGGGCGAGCCACCAAACCGGATGGACTGGATTGATCGCGAAAATGATTGAGCTCTTCGGCCGGATCGATGGAGAGCAGTTCCTCGCAGCCGGCAAGAAAGCAGCTTTCGCGAAGATTGAATCATCCGAGGATTACCGGACCGATCTGACTTCGATATTCCGCAGGAGTTGAGACTCGTCACTGCCATGTAAAGCCCGTCAATGTTCGTGCCGTTCTACCGTCCGAGGCCGGGCTGACTAGCCGGGAGGGGTGTGTCATAAGTCACCACCGATTCTCCGGTGAACTCCAGGCAACCTTCCAGGGCCGTCGTGTTCAAGTGATAGTTCCCCACTTGGTCGATAGAGGTGAGTTCGGAATGGAGCGGCAGCGAAAAGTCGGAATTGCCGATCCGTACCACCTTGTAGCGCATCGATTTCTTGACCCAGCCAAGTCCTACCGTTGGAGGCAGGGGATCCGTCTTCCACTCCAGCCTCACCATGTCCAGCGTTTCGGCGTCCACCCAGAAGGAGCCTTGGTACCCAACCGTCGCCTCTGCGGAGTTATTCTGCTTCAGAAGGAGCCGCCCGCTTTCCTGTGGCACGCGGAAATTGTAGCGGAAGGTTTTGTGTCCGTCCTTCTTGCAAGATCCCGCATACGTGAAGGTGGCAGCGTTCCCAGAGAATACATCGTCGTCATGAGAACCAAACACATCGTTGCCAATCATGCCAGGCGGTACAATCTGGTGGATCGGTTGCTCCTCGAATCGCCTTTCGCCTGCTCGTGAAAAGAGTTCCCGATCGCCTACGAATGCTACTTCCAGGTCAATCGTGTCCCGATGATCGAAGTTGCTGGTGTTGGCAGATCGTACCAGGCGATCGATAACCGCATGACAAGTGTAGTTATGGAGTTGCGACAGGTGCGCGGTTATCCTGTTTCGGACGCGCTGCAACAATAATTCAGGATCTTCCGCTGTCGGAGAATCCGCGGTGAAGGCACTCGGCCATGGAAAGAGTGCAAGACAGAGCGTCACTCGGAAGAGGTTACAAATGATGTGCATAAGCACACCTCCGGCGTGGCGACATTTACGCTCATTGCGCAATACGCGCGGTCACCGCGTGCAAGGACAAACCGTCCTTAGTCGCCCGCCCACGTTGACGCTTGGCTAGATGCCGTAGACTTACAGAATTCGGTCCGGCCTGATGGAGAAAGGCGCATGAAGAAATATTAAGGATTATGCAAAATAAAAGCTCGAAGGGGTTACGCATTGGCAACGGATCTGAAACGTAACTCGTCGTACCTTCTTCGTGACCTAAAAAATAATAAGCCCATGAGCATCCAACTGCATCGCTGGGGGCTCGCCTTTCTGGCGCTAGCCCTCTCTCTACCCGCATCGCCAGCCCATGTCGCAGCACCGGGCGCGGTACCAAGCGTTGTCGCCGTACCAGGCATTCCCAACTTCCACCAAGTCAACGACCGTGTCTTCCGCGGCGGCCAACCCGCAGCTGAAGCTTGGCCCAGCCTCGCCAGGCTGGGAGTAAAGACCGTTATCGATCTACGCCGGGAGGATGAACACTCCACAGCGGCGGAGGCCCAAGCCGTGGCGGCGGCAGGGATGAATTATTTCAACGTGCCGATGAAAGGAGTCGTCGCCCCGACCAATGAGCAGATAGCCAAAGTGCTCGAACTGCTGAATTCCCAAGGCCTGGTCTTTGTACACTGCAAACGCGGCGCGGACCGCACCGGCGCGGTGATTGCGTGTTACCGTATCGCGCACGATCGATGGGAGCGCAAGCAGGCCCTGAATGAGGCGAAATCCTTCGGTATGGCCTGGGACCAAATGGGCCTAAAGCATTACGTCATGATGTTCCAATCCGCCTTGTAGCGCGCCGCTAAGCGCACACGGTTCCGATTCCAGGCCGCGAATTCTCGAAGCGCGGGCGCACGATCTCTGCCGCGAAACCACAACGGGTGAAGTGTATTCAAACGCGGTCGGTTACCGCGAAAGCAAAATTCCAAATTTGAGGTAATATGAAACGCAGTTCCATTAGAAACAATTTAGTTCCAGTATTTCTCGCATATACGGCGTTCGCAGCTCTGCTGATGGCGCACAGCAACCCAGTGGTGGTGTGGACCGCGCCCAGCTTGCATCGTGTCGCAATGTCCGATCCAGCCGGACATGGAGCCGAGGTCAGCCTTTCGGCGGCGCGCGATGAATACCAATCCTTTCAAATCGTGGTAAATGGCGCATCGAGCGGCCTTAGCAACGTGAATGTGAAGGTCTCGAACCTGGAGGGACCGAACGGAGAAATTATCCCGCGAACAAGCTTCACCTTGTATCGCGAAAAGTATGTTTACGTAAGCTCGTCAAGTCCCAACTGGGGCGGCACAAACAAGCCCCTTGGTACCGGCTGGTATCCGGATGCGCTCATTCCGTTTACCGATCCGGAGACTGGTAAGCCACTTCCGAGAGCGACGCTGACGGCGGTACCTTTCGATGTCAAGGCCGGCAACAATCAGCCGATCTGGGTAGATCTTCTGGTTCCACAGGCCGCGACTGCGGGTCAGTATTCAGGGACCTATACCGTGGCCAGCGATCAAGGCACCTTTACAGGGCCGATCTCACTGACGGTCTGGAATTTCACTCTGCCGGCCACACCGTCGCTTAAAACCGCTTTTCTTTTCAGTCACGCGGGAACTGTCGAAGCACAGCAGGAATTGTTGCGTAACAAGATTTCTCCATCGGCGACTCCCGCCAGCCAGATGCCTGTCATGCAGGGTCGTGGATTGAATGCCACAGATACGGGTCCATTCAGCGGAGCCGATGTAGGCAATTGCAAGATGTCGCCGGCGCCGCCGGTCAGCCAATTCAAGGCCCGGACCGCAGGGCAACAACCGGGTGTGCTGCTGTACGATTACAGCGCCGATGAGATCGGTCATTGCTCGAACCTCTATCCGACGATTCAGCAGTGGGCGCATAATATGCACGAGGCCGGTATTAGCAATCTGGTTTCGATGTCGCCAAACCCGGCTCTGTACAGCGATGGTTCCGGAACGGGCCGGTCCGCTGTGGATATCTGGGTCTTGCTGCCTGTCATGTATAACAACGCCAAATCAGAGGTAGATCACGTGTTGAAAAAAGGCGACTCAGTCTGGTCCTACAACACTCTAGTGCAGGACGCCTACTCGCCCAAATGGGAGATCGATTTCGATCCGATCAACTTCCGGATCCAGCCTGGCTTCATCAACCAAAGTCTGAACCTAACAGGCTTGCTCTACTGGCGGATCGACCGCTGGACCTCGGATCCCTGGAACAACGTAAACAATACGGGCGCCTTTAGTTCGGCCAACTATCCGGGCGAGGGAATGCTGGTGTATCCTGGCCAGCCTGTCGGCGTTCCGGGTGTCGTAGCTTCGATGCGGCTGAAATGGCTGCGAGACGGCGTGGAAGATTATGAGTATATCCAGATCCTCAAGAACCTAGGAAAGGCGGATCTGGCGATGCAGATCGCCCGGTCGATCGGACCCGATTGGACGCATTGGACTCGCGACGCGAGTGCAATCGATTCGGCACGGCAGCAGCTTGGACAGACCATTAATCAAATCATGAATTCGACGGCTCGGCCAGTGACCACGACGGCTTCGTCCGCTACGGCCCCAGTGGTTAAACCGGTGCCGGTAAACGATCGGTAGGTCGTGCCCACCAGGCGTACAAGGTGGGCAACAGAAAAATGCTCATGATCAGGTCGACGATGAGTCCGCCAACAATCACGATAGCAAACGGCCGTTGCGAGTCCGACCCAATGGCATGAGAGAGTGCGGCCGGCAGCAGGCCCAGAGTGGCCACCAGCATGGTCATCATGATGGGCCTGAGCCGCCGCACGGCTCCTTCGATGGCGGCGGTCTCAATGGAATAACCGCGCGCCCGCAACTGGTTAATGTATTCCACCATGATCACACCCGTTTGAACGGACGCGCCGAACAGAGCCAAGAAACCAACGCCCGACGAAACACTGAAGTGCGTGCCCGTGAGGTACAACGCTAGTAAACCTCCGACCCGCGCCACGGCCACATTGACCAAATGCAGGCAGGCCCATTTGGCGGACCCAAACGCACCATAAATGATCATGAAAATGAGAAAGATAGTTGAGGGCACAATCATCAGCAATCGCGCTTCGGAGCGTTTCTGACTCTCGTACTCTCCCGCCCACTGGATGGTGTAACGGGGCGGAAGCTTCACTTGCTGGTTGACCCTGCGGATGGCTTCTTCCACGGTGGTGCCGAGGTCGCGGCCGCGCACGCTGTACTTGATCGCAACGTAGCGCGAATTCTCTTCACGATAAAGCTGCGAGGTGCCATCCGCCATCTGGATATTGCAAAGTTGGGCGAGTGAAACGCGTTCGCCGGATGGGGAGAGCAGGCGGATATTTTCGATCGCTTCCTTTGTGTCGCGGTAGGGGGCAAGATATCGGGCCACCAAATCGAAGCGTTGCTCGCCCTGAATCACTTGGGCAACCGGGTTGCCTCCCACCGCGGTCTGAATAGCGTCCTGAACATCCGCGATGTTGATCTGGAAGCGGGCCGCCGTGTCGCGATTCACAGTCACGTTCAGATTCGGTTGACCGATTACTCGCAACAGCGCCAGGTCCACGATGCCGGGAGTCGAGCGTATAGCATCGAGCACCTGGGCGCCCTTCTCTTCGAGTACCTTTAAATCGTCGCCGTAAATCTTGACAGCCAGCTCTCCCTTAACACCGCTGACTGCTTCTTCCATGTCATCCGCGATCGGCTGCGTGAAGCTCCAAGACACACCTGGGATTTTTTCCAGTTGGCAATCCATAGCGGCAATCAGTGCCTCCTTGTTCTGATGGAACACAGGCCGCCACTGCTCCTTTGGTTTCAAATCCACAAAGAATTCGGTGTTGGAGAATTCCGTCGTGTCTGTTCCGTCATCCGGCCGGCCGACCTGAGAAACTACTTGCGTTACCTCCGGGAAGGCAGCGAAGGTAATGCGCGCCCAGTTCATCATGGTTGTACCCTCGGTCGGGCCGATGCTGGGAGCCGCCGTACCGCGCACCCAGATGGCGCCTTCATCAAGGTGGGGAAGAAATTCAGATCCGATGCGTCCACCGGACAAGAGATAGAAGCTGCAACACACCGCACCTGCCGCCACTCCGGCCATCACCCAACGGTGATGGACGGTCCAGGTTACGGCACGCCGATATCCTCGTGTAATCAGTCCAACTGCCGGATTTTCCCAGGTACGGGTCTCCTTCCGAAACAGGAAACTCACCAAAACTGGCGCCACCAGCATCGAAAACGTCAGTGCGCCCAGCAGCGCGAACGCCACCGTCCACGCCATCGGCCGGAACAGTCGCCCTTCCACCTTCTGCAACGTAAAGATAGGCAGGTAGGCCGTAATGATGATGGTGATGGCATAAAAGACAGGCCGTTGGACTTCGTGGGCCGCCGAGCGAATTCTATCCGGAATCGATTTGCCAACGTGCTCCTGGGGACCAAGGTGACGAAGGATGTTCTCGATCATGACGACCGCGCCATCCACTACCATGCCGAAATCCAAAGCGCCCAGCGACAGCAGATTGGCGGGAATATGCCGCAGATTGAGGCAGATCGACGCAAATAGCAGCGAAAACGGAATCGTAACCGCAACAATGAGGGCACTGCGAATGTTTCCTAGAAACAGGAGCAGGACCAGGGCTACCAGGATAAAGCCATGAGTCAGGTTGTGCAGCACTGTTTGGGTTGTATAGTGGACCAGGTAGCTCCGGTCCAAAAATGGCACGATCTTCACGCCCGGCGGCAGGATATGACCGTTAAGCTCTTCTACCTTCTTGTGGATCGCATTCAACGTGGGGTCGGCGTCCGCGCCTTTGCGCAAAAACACGGTGCCCTCTACGACGTCGTCCTCATCGATGATCTTTCCATCCGCGCGATGGACCGCTTTGCCGATCCGTCCTAGCCGGATCTTCGCTCCCTGCTCCACCGTCGCGATATCACTGATATGCAAAGGCGTTCCATTCTGAGTTTTGAGGACGATCTTGCGGATGTCATTCACATTTCGGATCAGGCCGATTGTACGCACGTTGACCTGCTGCAGGCCGACTTCCACAAAGCTCCCGCCACCATTGGCGTTGTTGTTGGCTAACTGCTGCTCCACCTGATTCAAGCTGAGTCCGTAGGACACCAGTTTGTCCGGATCGATTCGCACCTGATATTCCTTGGTGATGCCACCAAAGCTAGACACTTCGACCACGTCAGGTATGGACCGCAACTGCTTCTCGAGCACCCAGTCCTCAATAGACTTAAGATCCATCAGGTCAAATTGTGGATTCGTACTCTCGAGCGTGTAAAGGTAGATTTCGCCCACCGGGCTGAAATCTTTCCCAATCCTCGGTTGTACGTTGGTTGGCATCTCAGCCTGCGAGAGCCGTTCCAGAGCCTTCTGGCGATTCCAATCGTTTTCCGAAGCGTCGTCGAAGACCAATATCAGATTGGACAGTCCGAATAGCGAGATGGAACGCATGTGCTCCAGGTGAGGGATGCCGTTCACCGCGATTTCGAGCGGAATGGTGACCTGTTGCTCCACCTCTTCGGCAGCTCGTCCGGGCCACTGAGTGATGATCTGTACGTAATTGTTGGCTACGTCCGGGTACGCCTCCACCGGAAGATTATGGAAAGAGACAAAGCCCCAGATCAGCAGTAGAATCGCAGCCGCCAAGACAAGGAATCGGTTGTTCAGAGCGAAATCGACGAGGGCATGAATCATGCGACGCCATCACTGATCCGACGTGTACTGTAGGTCTAACGCGTTTGTTACCACCCGATCACCGGGCCGGATCCCCGAGACAATCTCCTGCCGTCCGGGCGCGACCATCTGACCGCTCACGACTTCAACGCGGCGGAATGCATGACCGCTTTGCGGAACATATACCCAGTCCCGGTCGTGAAGATGCAAAACGGCGGAGGCCGGCACTATTGCGCGCCCTTCCATAGTTGGACCATGGAACTCGGCTATAACAAACATGCCAGGGCGAAGTATGCCAGGATTCTCGACTTCCAAGCGAACCTTGGCGGTGCGGATCGCAGGATCGAGAATAGACGCGATATTGCTGATCCTGCCCCTCAAAGGCCGGTTTGGATAAGCGGCCAGATGAATATCCGCCCACTCGTTCAAGTGAACCTCCGACAGATTATTCTCATACACATCGCAGATTATCCAGACGTGTGATAGATCAGAAATGGTGAAAGGGTTGGGCGAGGACAATGCCTGCACTCCCGCCGATGACGTGATCTGCTGGTCGGTGATCACGCCTGAAACCGGCGCGTAGATGTTTACAATTCCTGTTGGATTGTTTAGATCGGCACCTAGGGCTCGAAGATGTTCTCCGGTGGTATCGAGATCGACCTTCGCATTGTTCTCGCCGTTCTGAGCCACTTCAAGGTCCTTGGCCGCGATGGCTCCCGTCTCATAGAGCACCTTGGCGCGGTCCAATTGGACGTTCGCCAATTGCTCATTTTCGACGGCCTTCCGATAGTCGGAGAACGCCTGGGCAATGTCGGTGCTGCGGAGTTTGAAAAGGAGCTGGCCTTTCTTCACTTCATCTCCCAGCCGCGCGTCAATTTCCACGACGCGGCCTGATGCCAGCGAAACAACGGGCACATTTCGCGAAACATCGACACTAACCACGCCTGTGACGTTTAACTTCGCAGAGGCGGTATATCGGGTGGCTGTGGAAATCGGAAATTGCTCCGGATGATCAGCGTTCACCCAACCGGCGAGCTTGTGAACTACCTCCGGGCGTAGCGGCTCTTCGATCTTAGGATCAGCTTTCACTCTCTGATCACAAGCGGCCGGCAGAATACATAAGATGACTGTAAGTCCGGCCTCCACGAGAATGAACCATCTCATTGGATGACCTCACGGCCCACCGCGAGATTCAATTGATTCGCGGCATTCAAATAAGCCCCCACCAGGTTTAGATAGCCCAACTGGATGCTCCGGTAATCCTGCTGCGCCTGCAAGAAATCGAGCAACGAAGCCCCGCCGTGCCGATAGGAAAACGAAATGGTCTGCCTCACGCGGACCGCTTGCTGTAAATACCGCGCCCGGTAGGGCCGAAGCAGCGTCAAATTGCTTTGGAGAGTGGCGTAAGCCGAATCGACATCGCTGAAAACCTGCTTGCGCGCCGCCTCTACCAAACGCTGTTGGCGCACGATATCGAGCTGCGTGCGTGTTTTCTCACCCTGATTGCGATCGAAAATGCGCAGCGGGATCGTAACGCTGACGCCGAAGAACACTTCGATTGGCGGATCGCGGGCTATGTCCAAGCCGAAGGTCGGATCGGTCGAACCGTTGGCTACCGCGAGGCGGTAATCGGTCTTCGCTTTATCCACAGCTTGCATCGCTGCGCGCAGGTCCGGGCGGGTATCGAGCGCGGTCTGGCGGTATTCCTCTAAGGGAGTGGGGACCTCAGCGAAATCGAAACGCCCGGCGACGTCCAGTTGCTCTAGGGGCGCGCGATCGTTGAGTAGCGCAAGTAGCTGGATCTTAGCGGTGCGGAGGTTGACCAAGGCGATCTGCAGGTCGGATTCAAACTGGACGCGCAGCAATTCCAGCCGGTCGAGGTCCACCTGCGCAATATCGCCCGCCTTGAAGCGGTTCCGGCTGATGTTGAGCACCCCATCGTAGTATTCGAGGTTCTCGCGCGTGACGTTCACGACAGCCTTTTGTTGTAACACCTGCACGAACGCAGTGCGCAGGTCGAAAAGCAAGTTCCGCTCTTGGTCGGCCAGTTGTGAGATGGCGATCGCAGTGCCACTTTGAGCACTCTCCCGCCGCAATTCTCGCTTGTGCTCTCGCTCATGCAGGTAGGTGACGGAAAGGAATGGGAGAGTGTTGGTGAACGGCTGATATGGATTACTAGTGAAGGGATTCAACTGATCGACCGACATGGTGAGGTCAGGGTTCGGACGCAGGAACGCCGTAATTTCCTCGGCGCGCGATTCCCCAATTCCGATCTGCCCCGCACGCAGCGTCGGATTGTCGGATTGGAGTTCCCGTTTCGCTTGCTCCCAAGTCAGTGTCTTCTGCCCGAAAGCCCCACTGGCCATCCAGGCGGCCACCCAAATTCCGTGCGCTAGACGTCGACTCAGGCACCCCATGTCCCCTCCCTCGAAGCCTGGTGCCATTCACATGCAAATAGGCGCACCAAGTCCTGACGGCTCGCCATAGATCAACATCCGGCCCTGTGAACAAGAGATGCAAAGAGGCCACGGTTGCCGCAAAAAAACAATTGGGATGCGCCCTGGGACTATCGGGATCAAGCGGCGCAACTGACTTGGGGCGATTTCGACGTCTCTCGCCTTCGGGTGGCACGCTGGTTGCGAATCCATCTAAACAGCTCGCAACAATCCGCTATCGGCATCAGGAGGAAAGGCAGCGGATCGTTGAGCGCAAAACACGCCGTTTCTTGAATACCGCAAAAAGAACTCATCCAGTCCTGCAAAGTTAAGGTGCCGTCTCGCAAAGAGTGAAGAGCCGAAACCAGATCAAAATCCTCGACGATCCATTTGCGCCCCTCGGCGGCTGGCGCGGTGGCTACCGGCTGTCCAGTAAGGTGCAGATAGAGTGCGCGAGCCACGTCCATCCCATTGGTGGCGGTGAAGAGGCGGAAGGTGCAACCGATGCGCGGGTTTACGTCCAGCACCTTGTACTTTCCGTCGCGCTGATCGTAGCGGTATCCGATATCGAGAATACCCTGGTACCCGATGGCTTTCATGAATTCGACCGTCGTTCTTTCAACCGTCTCATTTCGAATGCAGACCCCCAGGCTGGTCACACCCGTGTCCACAGGAAAGCGCCGGATCTTCTTACCGGTCACACCAAAAACGCATTGAGAACACTGGTCGAAATAGCCGTCAAACATCCAGTCTTCGCCGGGGATAAATTCCTGAATTAGCAGACTTGGCTGGTCGTGATCTGCGGCCTTGGCGTAGAACTCCAGGAGTTCACGGCCAGACTGGACTACGAATTTGGTCCCTCCCGCTCGCGCGCGTAGACGCTCAGCGTCCGTCGCTTTGACCATTACCGGAAAGGTGGCCGTCTCGACAAAACCCTGCACGTCTTCCTTCGAGCGTGGAACCATCGACTGTGCGGTTGGCACTCCGTTGCTGCGGGCAAGTTCTTGCATTCGGCTCTTGTCGCAAAGCAAGCGAACCAGCTTGGAATCCTGGTATGGAAAGCGAAACTCTGACCCGAGAGCCGCCGCGTGCTCCGAGACCCAAATAGCCCCTGGATCGGTGGTAGGGATCAGAATCGGCCGGCCACCGAGCTTTCGTCCGATTTGCAGTAAGCTGGACACGGATTGAGCGGGAGGAGCGCTCTCAATATTTCGAACAAAATGGCCGCGGCAGTATCGCGAACTGAAAGAGGGCTCCCAACGGGCGTCTACACAATAGACTGGCACGTCCAGACGTCCCAGGCTGCGCAGGATGCCCAAGCCACCATGATGCACTGACCGAAGAATCACGACCGGCGTTGAGTCCATGTTTCACTCATCGCTAAGCATTCTCTTGCGGCGTCCGGAAACCCGGCGGACGGTCCTGCAGGAGCGGGCGACAGCTTGCACCTCCGGAATCATCTTCACTTCCCCATTCCGGACTGGAAACACGGCCCCCAAATCATCAATATGCTCAAGGATAAACTCCAGGTCGCATAGCCTGCCCGTCCGCTCGAGGAAGTCGACGCTCTGACTGCACAGACACGCCGTTGGCGGGGCATCGCGCCAGCGGCTGACAATCGACGTTGTTCGCGGATTTTCCGGCAAGTATCCCTTACTCATTAATCCTGCGGCGATCCAGGCGCAGCAGATCTGGTCTTCCTCGCGGAACTCACCTTTACTTCCCGCGCCGATAATAGCGACACGAGGATGGCGTTCGGATAAATAGGCGGCGAGAACGGAGTGATTGCGAAAGCTGCCCAAGTATGTGGCTTCGCAACCGGCCGCTTCATGAATGACCTTGGTGCCTGAGGAGGAAACCAGGACGAGAGGGCGATGAATATCGGAGCGGCCAACGAGTTGGGCAGGACTATTGTCCATTTCAAAGCCCGCGGGCATGGTTCCACTTGATTCACCGGCGAGCAGCGGATTTTTGAACTTGAAAGCCAGTGCCAGAGCCGCTTCGATGGTCGGAACAGGAAAACATCGGCGACCGGACGCCGCGGCAGTAATTGCCGTGGTGGTGGCGCGGATGACATCGACAGCGACGATCGCAAAACCTGCCCGGTAACGTCGCACACTTTCCGGCAGGCAATCGATCACGACCGATTTCCTCATGGTTTGGTCTCCTTGTCTGCGGTCTACCTTCCTCACGAAGCGAGCAGTAAAGGCGGGGTCAGGACCCGCGGGCGGAGATTCTCTCTACCGAAAGCGTCAGAGTGCAGGCCCCGTCTATAGATCTCCACTCTAAGCAACTCTTCCAGCCTGACGTTGCAGAGCCGCACCCGCGACCCGAAGTGATTGATGAGGTCGAACTGGCTCGGCTTATTGGGCGCCTCGAAAGTTACGATATCCAGGCCGAACGCGGTAGCGAACCGGTCCGCCAGGGCACCGTTGAAGTTTCCGTTATCGTCGAAGAGCCCGACTCCTTTGGCGCTCTCCCTAGCTTCCACCACCAGTTCGCGGGCGCCGGCATCCAACCATCGGCGTCCTTGGTTTATTAATTGTTGCGCAGTATCGGAGTTGAAAGCGCCGGTGTGCTTTTTGCCAAGTTCGAACTGTACTTCGAGCCCTCGCGCTTCGGCCATCTGCAATACTTCGCGCGCGCCGAGTGGC
>Ga0210406_10002990_pt1 | contig 18819 bp, 14 predicted proteins | sample IncBWC30MmetaG_FD_155454 | JGI IMG/M metagenome (GOLD analysis project Ga0210406, IMG submission 155454) | Forest soil microbial communities from Barre Woods Harvard Forest LTER site, Petersham, Massachusetts, United States - Inc-BW-C-30-M | ecosystem: Environmental > Terrestrial > Soil >... | reverse complement strand
CAACGGCTGGTAGCCGGCGACAATTTTGGCGTTAGGCTGCAGAATCGATTCGCGGATGTAGGATTCGTCCGCCGTGACGATGGAGCCATCGGCCAAAAGAACTTTCGCGCCGTAAAGACCGTTGAGCGAGGGGGAGCGGCCGCTGCCATCAGGCACGTGGCAGGTGATGCAGGCTTTTTCGGCGAAGAGTTTTTCGCCGGCGACGACGGGATTGGTGCTTCCGCCGGAGGAACCGGAAAGCCACGCGGCGTAGTCGGAAGGCTCCATAACGGTAACCCAGCCGCCCATGAGAGCGTGGTTCGTGCCGCAGTACTGCGAACAAAAGAAATGGTAACGGCCGGGCTTGGTGGGGCGAAACCACATGGTGTTGTAATGGCCGGGAACGACGTCCATTTTCACTCGGAACGCGGGAACAAAGAAATCGTGGATCACGTCTTCACTGGCCATGACCAGTCTGACGTTACGGTTTACGGGAACGTGCAGTTCATTGATTTCTTTCAAACCGTTGGGCTGCTGCGCCTTCCACATCCACTGCTTGCCGATGACGTAAATATCAAGGGTGTCCTGCGGCGCATGGCGATAATCCACGTAGACGACCGCGCCCCAGCCGAACATGGCCATGGCCAGGATCAGGGGGATGATCATCCAAGCGGCTTCGAGGCGGGAATCTCCGTGGATGGGAACGCCGACGTCATTCTGGTTTTTGCGGTGGAATTTGAAGAAGAAAACGACGATCGCCACGGTAACGGCGGTGGCGAAGAAGAGACAAATCGCGGTGATGAAGAGCATCAGCGAGTCCACTTGCGGCGCGAAGTTGGACGCTTGCTCCGGATAGATTGGCAATTGCGACTGCACGGCTTAGTGAGCTCCTCGTTCCAGTCCGCCCGGAAGCGGCTGACGCAGATTCCGTGCCGCCAGAGTTTCGCGGCGGCGGGAAATCAAAATTCCTCCAACAATGCAGAGAATCGTCAGGACTCCGCCGAGACGAATAAGCTTGAGAATCGATGCGCTGTAGACGGCGGCAGTAGGGTCATAGTGATAGCAAAAGAGCAAAACGTGATCGATGGGCGTGCCGATCTTCCCGGCCGAGGCATCCACGAGGCCGAAGCGCATGTCATGGCCGGGAAATTCCACACCGTAAAAGTAGCGCGAGATGTGGCCGTCCGGCGTAAGCAGCATGACGCCGCTTGCGTGCGCGAAAAGATTGGACTTGGCATCAAAGGTGAAACGGAAATTCGCAGCTTTGGTAACGGCTTCAATGGATTCCTTCGAACCAGTAAGGAAATGCCAGCCGGAATCCGTTTCCGGGCGGCGGAAATGAACCAAGGCCTTCTTTTTCTTTTCCGCGGCCATTTCTGGGGTTTCGCGGGGATCGAAGCTGACGAAAACAACTTCGTAGTCGCGCCCCGGATTGAAAGAAAGCATGCGCAGAGCGCCGACGACGCCCTGCTCGACCTGATCACAAAGCATGGGGCAGCCGTAGTAGACGAAGGCGAGGACCACCGGCTTTTGTTGACCGAAGTATTCGCGAAGCTGGACGCTGCGACCAGTTTCGTCGCGGAACGGGAGGTCCAGAGGCATGGGCCCGTTGAGCGGCGGCTCGAAACCCACGTTTTGCAGGGCCCGCGGCATAGTAGAAGCCGATGGGGCGGTGTTGCTGGGGACCGCTTGCGCGTGGAGAGTGCAAACTGCGAGCAGGCATGCGGCAATCCCGGCGAAATGGCGAAGTTTATTCATTGCTTTATTTCTTTTTCTCCGTAGAAGGAGCAGGCCCAGCGGGCAAACCTTTTTCGGCAATCATCTTCATCGCATCCTTGACGGGAATCTGGGCGATGCCGCTGCCCCTGTCGATCCATTCCAGCTTTTCATTGGCCTCGGAGTCTTCCTGAACCTTCTGACGCAGATCGGCCTGCGGGTCGGTTTGATGGCCGGGGACGCCCTGCAACCGCGGCTCGGGAGGCAGCGCTCGGTAATCCTTCCCAAGTGCGTCTCGGGATGGAGGTGGAGGCGTATCAGTGGAGGCCGCGTAATTCCGGGTGAAGCGCAAAATATAAACGCAAATCAGCGCGGAGGCCACGACCGCGAGGGCAAGAGCGAGCAAATAACCATAGATCGTGCCGGTGTGGACGTCGCGTTCTTCGAACGACACGTCGTTGTGGCGCGGCTCCTGGCCCGTGTTGGGGGACTCAGTGCTCATGATGCTCAATGGCCTCCGCCAATTTCGGATCGCCCAGCGGGAGAATCGGGCACTGCTTCAGATTAAACGCGAAGAAGCCGAGCCAGATTCCGCCGAGCCCGAGGGGCAAAACAAGGTCCAGCCAGGTGGGCATGGCGCGCGAAGTGAATTCCGGACGCGTCATCCAGAAGAGGTCGACGAGACGCATAAAAATGAGCCACATGGCGATCTTCGGGAGCACTTTCGCGTTGCGCTTCACATCCTGGGACAACAGCAGGAAAAAGGGCACGAAGAAATGGAAAACCAGGACGATGACGGCCACGACGCCCCAACCGCCGTACAAGCGCGTGCGATAGAAGCTGATTTCTTCCGGCTGGTTGCCGGACCAGATGATCAGGAGCTGCGAGAAATCGAAATACGCCCAAAGCATGACAAAAGCGAGAAGCAATTTTCCGAGATCGTGCAGATGGCGCTTTTGCAGAACGCTGGCGAAAGGTTCGGTGCGGGCCAGCAACACTACGACGGCGATCATGAGAGCCATTGCGGAGATCAACTGTCCGGCAACAAACAGGAAACCGTAAATGGTGGAAGCCCAGTGGGGCGAGAGAGACATCACCCAATCGAAGGAGGCGAAAGTCATCATGAAAACATAGAGAATGATGCCCGGGCCGGCGAGCATTTTGAAGCGCAGGCGCAGGGCGCGGTCGTCGGGTTTGTCATCTTGCTGCTTCGACAAAATATTGAACGTAAACATCAACAATAGCCAGACTGCGAAATAGATCACGGCGCGAGTATAAAAACCAAAAATACCGTGAGTCGTGAGATAGCTTTTCTGGAAGTCCGAGAGGGCGCCTTCGCCCGTGGGCGGCGCGTTGAGCCAGCCCGTTTCCTTTTCGTGGCCTGAATAGAGATAGTGCATCCCGAATAGCACGATGGGCAAGAACGCTATGACCATGAGCGGAAGCGTACGTGTTGCCGATTCCAGCGACCGGCGGATGATGATGCCCCAGTGGCCGGCGGTCAGGTGCTGCAACATCAAAAGGCCCAGCGAGCCGACGGTCAAACCGAGAACCAGCATGAAACTCATCAGGTAGGCCGGATAAAAAATCTCGGGCGTGCGCATGGCGCCGAAAATGGAAACCACCAAGGCTACGCCGCCGACGATGAAAGCTCGTTGTTGAAGGCGGCTGACGCTTTCTGGCGCCTGATATTGCTCCGGAGCCATTAGAAGCTGCCTCCTGTCGAATCCTTAGCCGCACTTGGTTTCGCGGCCGGTGCCGCACTTTGATTGAGCTTTTCGCGAAGCTCGGCGGGCAGGTCAGCTACTTTGGCGTTGCGGCTCAACTGCAGCGCGCGAATGTAGGCGATGATGGCCCAGCGATCTCGCGGAGGAATCTGTGCGGCATAGCCAAGCATTTGTCCGAAACCGTTGGTGATGTTGTCGTAATAATAGCCGTTGGGCGCGTTGCGCAAGCGGTCTTGATGATAGGAGGGCGGCTGCTTCATGCCGCGCATGGCCACCATTCCGTTTCCATCACCCTGCAGGCCGTGGCAGGGAGTGCAGAAAATCTTGTAGCGCTCTTCCCCTCGCTCCAGCAACTCGAGATTCACAGGCAGCGGAAAATTGTTTGAATCTTTCGGCACGAAGAGTTCGTCGTTGGCCAGCGAACCACGCGCCACGGTATTTTCGACCAGCGGGCGCTCCGAACGGCCGTCTTCAAAAGATGGCGAAGGCGAGAGCGGGCGGTTCTTCGGCTGGTTGGCCATGTCCTGCTTGAGAAGGTCGCAACCAGCGCCGAAAAACAGGCAGGTGGCGGCACAAGCGGTCAAGAGAGCGCGCGAGGTGCTAATCATCAGACACCTCGGTGATATGGTGCGCGTGAACTTCCTGGAGAATGCGCGCGCATTCCGTAAGCTGGAATTTCGGATCTTTGGCCTCGATGCAAACAAAAAAACGGTCCGCCGACGCGTGGGTAAATCGGGGCACGTTAAAAACCGGATGGTGCGGCTGGGGCAGTTTGTTCAGGGCGAGCATGCCGAAAACCGCGGCGAGCGACGCGCCGAGAATCGTCAACTCAAAGGTGACTGGAATGAACGCCGGCCAGCTATTGAGGGGGCGGCCGCCGATGTTCATGGGATAGGCGGTTGTCGCCACCCAGTACTGGAAGAGAAAACCGCCAAGACCACCGGTCAAACCACCTAGAAGGCAAATGGTTGACACCATGTTGCGCTTCAGACCCAGCGCCTCAGAAAGACCTTCCACGGGAAATGGCGAATACGCATTGACGCGGCGGTAGCCTGCGGCGCGGATTTTCTCCACGGCGTGAATCAACTCCGCCGGGTCGCCGAACTCACCCATCACGCCATAGATATGAGAGCGGTGAAGGTGCTGCATTATTTCTCGTCCTCGGAAGTTTCCGCCACCAGTTCGCGCATTTCCGCGATGGAAATCGCGGGGAGAACGCGCACAAACAAGAAGATCAAAGTGACGAACATACCCATAGTCCCGATAAAGGTGGCCCAATCCCAGAACGTCGGGCTATAGCGGCCCCAGGCGGACGGCACGTAGTCGCGCGTAAGGCTGATGACGACAATGACGAAGCGCTCCAGCCACATGCCGATATTCACGACGATCGACATGATGAATAGAACCGCCACGTTGTGACGCATTTTGAAGGACCACAGCAACTGTGGAATCAGGATGTTGCAGAGAAGCAGCGCGTAGTAATACGGAGCATAGGGGCCGTGAAGGCGCTGCTGGACCAGAAAAACGTCGAACTTGTTGCCGCTATAAGAGGCCATGAAGAATTCAATGAAGTAGCCATAGGCGACGATCAGTCCGGTGGCAAGCATGACCTTGGCCATGTTGTCCAGGTGGCGCATGGTGATGAAATCTTCGAGGCCGTAAACCTTGCGCAGCGGAATCGCGATGGTCAAAACCATGGCGAAGCCCGAATAGATAGCTCCGGCGACAAAGTACGGTGGAAAAATCGTGGTATGCCAACCGGGAACGATGGCGACGGAAAAGTCGAAGCTGATCACCGAATGCACGCTGAGCACCAGCGGCGTGGCCAATCCCGCCAGCAAGAGATATGCCGATTGGTAGCGATGCCAGTGCCGCGCCGATCCGCGCCAGCCCATCGACAGCATGCCGTAAATAATCTTCATGGGCTTCCGGACGGAGCGGTCGCGGAGCGTTGCGAGGTCCGGGATGAGACCCACGAACCAGAACATCAGCGAAACCGTGCCGTAGGTCGAAACTGCAAACACGTCCCAGATCAGCGGGCTGCGAAACTGCGGCCAAATTCCCATGGTGCTGGGGTACGGCATCATGTAAAACGCCATCCACGGCCTGCCGGTGTGAATGAGCGGGAACATACCAGCGCAGGCCACGGCGAAGAGTGTCATGGCTTCCGCGAAACGGTTGATGGAAGTGCGCCACTTCTGATTCAACAGGAACAAAATGGCCGAGATCAGCGTTCCGGCGTGGCCGATACCAATCCACCAGACAAAGTTGACGATCGCAAAGCCCCAGCCGATGGGGATATTGATGCCCCAGATGCCGGTGCCTTTCATGATCAGCCAGGCGATGGCGACCGTCATCATGCCCATAACGCTGAAGGCAATCAGAAATCCAATGTACCAGCCGAGGGAAGTCGGCCGCGTCAGAACAATCGCGCTGATTTTGTCAGTGACCGACCCGTAGGTATACCCCGGTCCGATCACCGGGGTGAGCCGGCGGATTTCCGGCGAATCGAATGGCGGTTGACCGGCGCTCATGTCGACTCCAATTCCGGATTCGGATTACGCACCGCCGCGAGGTACGTGGTGCGCGGCCGCGCATTCAGTTCGCCGAGGAGTGTGTAATTGCGCTGTTGCGCTTTCAGCTTGGCGACGCGGCTGTCCTTGTCATTGGCATTGCCGAAAACGATCGCCTCTGTCGGACAGGCTTGTTCGCACGCGGTGACGATCGCGCCATCGTGAATCGGCGCGTTGGACTTTTCCGCATCAATGCGCGCGTTGTTGATGCGCTGCACGCAGTAGGTGCACTTTTCCATGACGCCGCGGCTGCGCACGGTGACTTCCGGATTGCGCAGGAGCTTGAGTTGCGGGGTCTCCCAATCCTGGAAGCGGAGGAAATTGAAACGGCGCACTTTGTAAGGACAGTTGTTCGAGCAGTAGCGCGTGCCAACGCAACGGTTGTAGACCATGTCGTTCAGGCCTTCGGCGCTGTGCACGGTGGCGCCCACGGGGCATACTTGCTCGCAAGGGGCGTTCTCGCACTGCTGGCAAGGAACGGGCTGGAAAAAGGTGGGCGGATTGAAAAGCGACTCGTCGTAACTTGCTGGATCGTGCGCCGCGGACTTGGCCGGCGTTTCGTAATAGCGGTCAATGCGGATCCAGTGCATTTCACGGCCGCGCATGACTTGATCTTTGCCGACGACGGGGATGTTGTTCTCCGACTGGCAAGCGACCACGCAGGCGTTGCAGCCATTACATTTGTTTAAGTCGATGGCCATGGCCCACTTGTCGCGGTCGTAGGGGAACTCCGCTTCGCCCTTGTAGAGGGAGAGTTCCTTCGGCGGCAATTCAGCGTGCTCGTTGGCAAAATTCGGATTCTTGCGATATCCCTCGAGCGTTCCGGTCGCCAGAATCTGCCGGCCTTCCATGTTGAAGTGATACTGGGTGCAGGCGAGCGGATAATCTTCGCCGGTCTTTTTGATGGCGCTGGCGGAAGCGGAGACCGTCCAGAGCGCGTCGGAAGTACGGACGGCGTAGGCGTTGAAGCCCTTGTTTGTGCCGGTGTAGCCGGCTTTTTTGCGGCCGTAACCCAGGGGAAGGACGATGGTGCCGTCGGCCTGGCCGGGAACTCTCCACGCGGCAGCAGTGACTTTGCTGCTCGAGAGTGAGATGTCGATGACGTTCGAATAAACCTTGCCATGCTCGCCGCCGCGCGCGGCGATATCGTGCGTCAGGCTGAATTTCTCTCCGGTTTTCGGGCTCACCAGCGCGGCATTGTCCCAAGTGAGCTTGGTGACGGGCTTCGGCAATTCCTGCAGCCAGCCGTTATTGGCGAAGCGCCCGTCGTAGACGCAAGGATCCGGGCGGAAGATGAATTCGATATCATCAGCGGCTGCCGTTTTCGCGGCGGGCAAGCCGGCGGTGCTAAATTTCAATGAAGGGCTGACGGACGCGAAGGCCGAGCCGGCTACTAATCCGTCGTTCAATGTTTTCCGCCAGAATTTCTCGAACTCGGCGGAAGGATTCGCGGCCTTCAGGTGGTCGCGCAGAAAATCGTAATCGGAGATTCCTGGCTTGTCGCCGAAAGCGGCAAGCACTTCCCGCGCGGAATGTGTGTGGTAGAGCGGCGCGATCAGCGGCTGAATCACACTGAGCGTGCCGTCGAAAGCGCGGGCGTCACCCCACGTTTCGAGGTAGTGCGATTCGGCGACGTGCCAATCGCAGAGTTCGGCAGTTTCGTCAAAATGGGAGCCCACGTAAATCGTGTACTTGATCTTCTTGCTGTTCGTTTTTGAATCAAACTTGATTTTCGAAGCGAAATCGAAATCGTGTGGAGCGGCGTAAACCGGGTTGACGCCCAGAATCAGCAGGGTTTCGACTTTACCGGCTTCGATGTCGGCGCAAAGGTCGCGCAGCGAGTCGAGATTGTTCACCGGGTGAGCTTCCACCGATTCGGTGTAGTAAAGCGTGGTCCCAACGTTGCCAAGGGCCGCGTTGATGGCGTGCGCAAGCGCGTGGACTTCCGCGGGTTGATGCTCGCCTGCGACGACGAGGGACGCGCCCTTGTGTTTCTGCAGGTCTTTCGCGACGGCGTCGAGCCACTTCTCCGCGTCCGTAGGAGCAGCCCCGGAACCGCCGAGACCGAGCTTCGCTGCCAGCGCCCGCGCGAAGAGCTCGACTTCCGAAGCCCGCAAGGGCAAACGATGATCCGCAGTCGCACCGGTGACGCTTGGAGTCGGCTCGACCACGTACAACCGGTTCATTGTGTCATCCGGGCCATTCAGTTTGCGGCGCCGCGAAAATTCTCTTGCGTAGCGAATGTGCCCTGGCCCGCTGCCCAGGAAATCGGAATCCAGAGAAAGAATGACGTCAGCCTTCTCCGGGCGGTAAACCGTGTTGAGGTAGCTGCCGAAAGCAAGCTTCGCGCCCTCGCGCGTTCCATCGCCGACAGCGGGCTCCCACTGGTGCCACTTGGCCTTCGGAAAGAGCGTCAGGAGCGACTGAATCTGAGCGGCGAGTGTCGGTGAAGTGATGAGGCCGGTCAGGATGCGGAAACCCGCGCCGTTGGAGCCCTTCATCGTAGCCGCAATGGCCTGCGCGCTTTCCACAAACAACGACCAGGTCTGGATTTCTCCGAATTTGGTGAGCGTCTGAGCGCGATCCGGGTCGTAGAGGTTCAGGACGGAAGCTTGCGCGAACACATTCGTCGCGCCAAGGCTGGAGGGATGGTCGGGATTGCCCTCGATTTTCGTGGGCCGCCCTTCATGGCTTTCTACGAGCAAACCGATGGCATCCGCGCCAAACGGCATGGCGGTGGCATAAAACTGCGGCCTGCCGAGAGTCAATCCTTCGGGCTGCTTGACGTACGGCACGAGAACTTGTTCGGGGGTGCGGCCGCAACCGCCGAGACCGGCAAACGCCAGTGAAGCCGCCATCAACTTCAGGAAATCGCGCCGGTCGACACCGTCGTCCCATTCCGAAGGCGCCTGGCGCGGGAATTCGCGCTGCAGCAACTCGGTAAATTCCGGATCGCCGGAGAGTTCTTCCAGCGTGCGCCAATACTGCTTGCCGGTTTTCGATTGGAGTTTGGCGCGCACCGTGGCCAAGTCCATCGTGCTCGCGTGCAGCTTCGCTTTTTCGGCCGGATCGTGGTGGTGGTGCTGGCCGTCAGGGTGTTCGTGTTGTTCGCGCTCGCGCATACCGTCCATTAACGATGACAGGTCGAGCAGCTGGTCAGCTCGGCCGTTGTCCGAATGTTGTAAGACTTTCTCAACTCAGCACCCAGCTGCGCCTGATTGTCAGGGGCCTTCCAGTCCATATTGAAAACCTGATCTTTAGGGCGAAGCACCCGTTCGGGATTGCGGTGGCACTCCACGCACCACTGCATCAGCAGCGTATTCGCCTGGAACACTAATGGCATCTGATTGATCTGCCCGTGGCAGGTCGAGCAGCCCACTCCCTTGCTGATATGAATGCTGTGATTGAAATAGGCGAAATCGGCCAAGCGGTGAACTTTGACCCACTCGATCGATTTATCGCTGCGATAGCTCTCGCGAACCGGTTCAAGATACGCGGAAGTGTTGTAGAGCACGGAATGGCAGTTCATGCAGGTTTTCGTGGGCGGAATGCCGGCCACGGCAGAAGTCTCCACGCCGGTATGGCAATAGCGGCAGTCGATGCCGTCATCGCCGACGTGGTGCTTGTGGCTGAACTGCACGGGCTGCTCACGCGTAATGTTCTGCCGCGTCAGATAGGGCGAACGGGCCACCGCAAGTACGGCTACGAGCGCCAGTCCGACCAAAAAGAGGGTCGAAAAGACACTGAAGCGCGCGATAAAATTCGTACTGCGATGAAAAATCTGGGCCATGTCTTTTCAGCACTATGCGGGGGAGCGCTCCGGAAAGGAGCCGCGGTCAGGGCTTCCCACGAGTTAACCGGACAGTGCAAACCCGGGTCGTGCTTGACGCGATAGTGTCCACCAAAACATTCTGGAATGCAACCTTCGCGCCAACTTATTATTCGAATATTTTCTAGTAACTTTTTTCCGTACTTTTTGATTCCTTTAGACCCTTCGAACAACCTCCCCACTTTCTTTATTTCGCCCCTAACGTTGAACGAGGCGAAGACGAATAGCCCGCCATCCGCCTGCAACCTCTTCCGACGTGCACGCTTCCCTGTCACGGGATGTGATGCTGTAGGGAATCGAGAGGTGCAAACTTTTTTCACTACTTTTTTGGCCGGGGCAGCGGCTTAGGGCAGGGTCGTGGTATCTTAGATCTACCCTTCGCCGCTCATTTAATGGCGGAGCCTTCTCCATATAGGAATGGGGAACTGGGTTTCGCCTGGGCAGAAGAGGGGCGAAGAACGCCTGCTGGGGCGTGGTCCAACTGGTAGGACACCTCACTGTTAATGAGGACGGTGAAGGTTCGAATCCTTCCGCCCCAGCCAATTCTTTGGCGTACGAACACGCTACAAAGCTAACCCTTCGCGGTGGGCAGACCCGCGTCCAGCCAACCTTTCCAACCGCCGTCCATCGATTCGACGTTGGTGTAGCCCATTTTCTGCAGGTTTTCAGCTACGAGTGCGGAACGGAATCCGCCGCCACAATACAGAACGAGCTTCGCGCTGGTGTCCGGTACTCGCGTTTCAATATCCCGTTCAATGATGCCGCGGCCCATGTGGACGGCGCCGGGAAGATGACCGTTGGCCCATTCGGTGTCCTCGCGCGTGTCGACCAGTAGAAATTTTTCGCCCGCGTCGATGCGGCGCTTCACGTCGGCGACACTTGTTTCCTTGATTTTCTTCTTTGCTTCATTCACAAGTTTCAGGAATTGCGGAGCGTGGGCCATCGGAGGACTCCTTCAGGGAATGACTTGAGGCGAGCATAACACAATGGGAATAATGTCTATCGTCTTACCCCGTGGCTGATTTGGATAGTAAGGCTTTACACGGAAAACGCGATGGGCAATGGGCAGCGCCTAACTTGGCGGCGTCTCCGCCCTTGGCTTATTCACTTCGCCTTTCTTGGCAAAAGAGCGAACCAGGTTCACGAAGTTCCAGCGCGTTTTTTCCGGCGAGCGATCACCTTCGCCGGGCATCTTCCCCTTGCCGTTGCTGATAATCCAAAAGAGTTCGCCATCGGTCATCTTTTCTATGGAAGAAGCGTCGCGCCAGTCGTGAAGTTCAAGCTTCATCTCAACGGCGAGGTCACCCTTACCGTCACCGCTCTTGCCATGACACATGGCGCAAGTGTAGCCAAAGGTTTTGCGGGCTTGCGCTAATCCTTCCGCCGTTGGCGCGACGGGATTCTTTTTAGCGGCGTCTTCCGGGGTCATTTTTGGCTCCGTAGCCCCCGGCTTTTCCTGAGTGGTATTCGGCTCAGAATTCGCAATCCCAAAACTCGCGAACAGAATCGTACTCAGGACGAGAACTGTCCTGCGCATAATTTCCTCCTGACAGGATGGACCGGCCGAGTGAGCGAGTTCGGCTTGAATTTGAGCGAATTCTACGCCCGGAGAAAGCGGATGGAAAGGATTAAAAAAATAAATGATGCGGAATGCGCAGACTGGAAAGGCGGGTTATTCAAGATCGCGCCAGTTCGGCCCGTAGCCGATTTCCACGACGATGGGCACCGCCAACTTGTGGACGCCTTCCATTTCTTCCTTAACCATTCTTGCCAGCTTGACGCGTTCCTTTGCCGGAACCTCGAACAGCAACTCGTCGTGCACTTGCAGAATCATTTTGGCTTCGAACTCCTCTTCCGCCAGACGCTGGTCGATGTTGATCATCGCCAGCTTGATCAGATCGGCGGCCGTGCCTTGCAATGGTGAATTCAGCGCGGTACGCTCCGCAAAGTTGCGCAGCTGCATCTGCGGTGAGTTAATCTCCGGAATCGGCCGGATTCTGCCGAACAATGTCTTCGCCATGCCCGTCTTACGCGTTTCGGCGATAATATTGTCGAGATATTCCTTCACTCCGCGATAGCGCGTGAAATAAGCGCTAATAAACTTCGCGGCTTCTTTCTGCTCGATGCCCAATTGCTGCGCCAGCCCGAATGGCGAAAGTCCGTAGATGATGCCGAAGTTGATGGCTTTAGCAGCGCGGCGGTGCTCGGCGTTTTGCGCCATCGGCCCAACTCCAAAAACCTCCTGCGCTGTGCGCGCGTGGATGTCTTCGCCGTTGCGGAACGCCGCGATGAGCACGGGATCCTTTGAAAAGTGCGCCATGATGCGCAGCTCGATCTGCGAGTAGTCCGCCGACAGCAGTACCTTTCCCTTTTCGGCGACGAACGCAGCGCGAATCTCGCGGCCCAATTCGGTGCGAATGGGAATGTTCTGCAAGTTGGGATCGCTCGAACTCAGACGGCCAGTAGCTGTGCCCGTCTGCGAAAAACTGGTGTGCAAACGCCCGGTCTCGGGATGGATCAGTTTCGGCAGCGCGTCAACATACGTCGATTTGAGCTTGGCGATTTCCCGGTACTCGATGATTTTCGCAGGGAGCGGGTGCTGCGCGGACAATTCCTCGAGAATGTCCGCGGCGGTAGACCGTGCTTTGGCTTTTCCGCGCCGCGCACTGGGCTGAAGATTCAGTTTGTCAAAAAGGATTTCCGCGAGCTGCGTCGGCGAGTTGACGTTGAATTCCGAGCCCGCCATCTTCCATATTTCTTTTTCCAGGCGGCGAATTTCTTTCTCCATCGTCTGGGACATCTTGTCGAGTTCTTTGGGATCGACGCGGATGCCGTTCCGCTCGAGTGCCGCAATTACTGGCGCGAGCGGCAGGTCAATTTTTTCGTAAACGCCCTCGAGCTTTTGCTCCTCGATCTGCGAGTGCAGCGCCGGCGCCAGCCGTTGCAGATAATCGGCGCGTTCTCCGGGTCCGCCGCCCATCATCGCGTTGAACTGCCGCATCACCACGTCGGTAAAATTGTGATTCGCCGTCGTCGGCCGAAGAAGATAGGAATAAATCTGCGTAGCGTGGCGAATTTTCGCGGCCCGGCCTGTCAATAATTGAATAAGCTTCGGGTCGTGAACGATTTTCGGCCGCTTCGGATCGGCAAGCATCGGCTCGAGCGCTTTCAACGCCTCACCCTTTTCGTCGAACAACACGGAGCGCCCTTCACCGGCCTTTGAGGAAACCTCGATCGAAGCGATGCGCGTCCCGAATCCTTCCGTTTCGCGCTCGCCCACCTCCAGATTCAGCCAGACGGCCAACGGCTGTTTCGCAGGGAGTTTCGCCAGATACTCCCGAAACTCGGCGACGCTTGCGAACTGCTCGTAATCCGCTTGCACTGCCGGTTCGGCATCCACAGGCGCTGACGACGTGACTGCCTCCGCCCCCAGATCTTTCAACAGCGAGCTGAAGCCCAGCTCACGATAGAGTTCCGCGAGCGCCGCGCCGTCTGGCGAACGTAGTTCCAGAGCCTCCAGGTTGACCTCGATCGGCGCGTCCTTCGCAATCTCCGCCAGTTGCTTGGACATCAGCACCTGTTCGCGCTGTTGCTGCAATGCTTCCCGGTATCGCTTGTTAGGCACTTCGTCCGCATGATCGAGCGCGTTCTCGACACTCCCGTACTTCTTGATCAACTCCGCTGCGCCTTTTTCGCCAATACCCTTTGCGCCGGGAATGTTATCAATCGTGTCGCCCAGCAGCGCCATGTAGTCCACGACTTTTTCCGGCGGCACGCCCAGGATCTCTTCGACCTTGCTTTCATCCACGATGATGTCGCCCTTAAGGCCGCCAGAGCCGGTGCGCAGCGTTCGCACGCTTTTGCCGACCAGTTGCATCATGTCTTTGTCGTTGGACACGATCAGCACTTCCAGATTGTGCTTTCCTGCCTTGACCGCCATCGTTCCGATCACATCGTCCGCTTCATAGCCTTTGATTTCGAGGATCGGCAGGCGCATGGCTTCGCACAGCCGACGCACAAAAGGCAGTTGCACGCGCATTTCGTCCGGCATGGGCTGCCGCTGCGCCTTGTATTTCTCAAAAAGCTTGTCGCGGAAAGTCGCTCCGGGAGGATCAAACACAATTCCGATGTAGTCCGGCTGGTAGTCCTTGATCAGCCGTCGCAAGATATTCCCGAATAGGAAGGGGACGTTCGTGGGGACGCCGCCAGGGCCGGTGAGCCGCTGCGGCATGGGCGCGAAGAACGCGCGGTAGACATGCGCCATCGCATCGACGAGAAAAAGTTTTTTCGGCGCAGAAGACATGCGGGCGAGTATAGCAAAGCTAAATGTTGAGTGCGGGAGCTTGCTCCCGCTTTCGCGGTTCCAGTTGAGAGTCGCTTCGCCGAAATAAGAAGGCCGCGCAAGAGAATTTCTGCGCGGCCTTGAATCAGGAGTCAGTTTTTATTGTTTGTTCGGCTTGTTAGATTCCGGCCTCGACTCGGATTTTGGTTCCGGCTTGCTCGACGCTGGCTGCTTGGATGCGCCCTGTTCGCCGGCTTGTGCCTGAGAAACCAGCAGCATGCGCGTGCCGCTTTCCAAGTGCACGTTCTTGCCCTCGGAAGTGATCACCGAACCTTGCGTGGCGTTCGAAGCTGCGGTGCTCAGGTTCAGACCGGTAAGCCCAAACACGCCTTGGCTGTTTGAAGTGAGCTGCCCCGCGGTGTTCAAACCGCCTACCGCTCCCTTCGACGCACCGGCGATACTGCCACCTGCGCTTGCCGCGGAGTTCACAGTTCCGCCGGCAACTCCACCCACGTTAGCCGCCGTGTTTGTGACCGTCCCCATCGCGCCGCCCGCAGTAGAAGTCACGCCGCCAAGCCCTCCGCGGCCGCCCGCAGCGCCGGAACCCGTCGCTGAAGCGCCCATGCTGCCCATCGTATCCATCTCCGATCCCGCCGCTGAGACGCCACTCTGTGCCGAAGCAATTGCCTGGATTCCTGCGTTCAAAGGAATCTCCTGGCCGTTCTTCAGGATCGCTTTGTCGAACACGATGCCCAGCGAAGATTCCGATTCGCCCTTGGCGCGTGCTGAAGCCTGCGTCACGTGACCCACCAACTTTGCACCTTTCGGAATTACAGTTTTTCCTTCGGACTTCACTGCTTCCGTGCTGTGCGCGTTTACTGGATCACCCGGCTTGCACTTTTTCGAATCGATCGGCGAAGTCAACGCGGCGTTGAACGCCGTTCCACCCGCCAGCGAGCCATTGGCCTGCCCGTTCTGCGCCGAGGCCGAAGTTGACGCCGATGCATTGCCGGATGCTTGCGCCTGCGTCTGGCCGGCTTGCACTGACGCCTGACTGCTGCTCTGCGCTCCCGCCTGGGCTCCCGTTTGCGCCCGTGCCGCAGCGCCAAAGCAGAGAAGAGCCCCCACCGCGATTGCAAAAGCTGTGCGATTCATGATCGTAGTTCCTCCTCCAGATTGCACTTTGGAAAAGAGCCGGGTTTTGTGCCTAGACATAAGGGCATCCACGGACCAATTTAATAGTCGCAAGGGCCGTGCCGAGGTGTAACATTATTGTTTTCTGTTAGTTATGTTAAATGAAGGTGCCCGCCCGCTGGGAAAAATGACGAGTACTGCGCAGGATTTACAAGGTGACCGCCCCGGTCTCGGGCCCCAAGAATCGTCTAGACGATGCCGAGCGGCTTCGCCACCTCGGCCAGAATATCTGCTGCGCGTAGAAGTTGTTCGCGTTTGTGCGTCGCGCTCACGATGGCACGCAGCCGCGCTTTGCCTTCCGCCACCGTCGGGTAGCCGACGGCAGGTGCAAACACGCCCGCTTCAAAAAGTTTTTTCGAGAATTCGAACGCTTTCGCGGCATCGCCTACATGAATGGGAATAATCGGGGTCTCGCTGACCTTGAATTGGAAACCGCGCTTCTTCAGTTCGCGTTTGAACATTTTCGTGTTGGCCCAGAGTTTCTTCACCAGTTTTTCGCCTTCCGGGGAATCAAGCAACGCGAACGCCGCCTGGCACGCCGCCGCCGTAGCCGGTGGATGCGAAGTCGAAAAAAGAAATGGCCGTGCACGCAAATACAGAAAATCAATCAGGTCGCGCGAGCCACAGACGTATCCGCCCATCGCGCCAATCGCTTTGCTAAGCGTTCCCACCTGGATGTGTACGCGGCCGTGACACTGGTGATGGTCCACCGTTCCGCGGCCGCCTCGGCCCAGCACGCCTGAAGCATGCGCGTCGTCCACCATCATGATGCAAGTGTATTTTTCGGCGAGAGTGCAAAGCTCCGGCAGCGGCGCAATATCGCCGTCCATCGAAAAAACGCCGTCCGTGATAATCAGCTTCTTCCCGGGAAAACTGGCGTGCTCCTGCAGGATGCGTTCGCAGTCCTTCACATCCTTGTGCTTGAAAACCTTGATCGTCGCTCGCGAAAGCCGCGCGCCATCGATGATCGACGCATGATTCAGTTCATCCGAAATGATCAAGTCTTCCTTGCCCAGGACTGCCGACACCGTTCCCGCGTTGGCCGTGAATCCCGACTGAAACACCACACAGGCTTCCACGTTCTTGAACGCCGCGATCTGCTCTTCCAGTTCCATGTGCAGTTTCATCGTGCCGGCAATCGTTCGAACCGCGCCCGCGCCCGCCCCGTATCGTTTCACCGCGTCCAACGCGGCTTTGCGAAGCGCCTTATGCGTCGTCAGACCAAGATAATTATTCGAAGCGAGATTGATCACTTCCTTTCCGTCAAAAATACAAACGGGCTTCTGCTCGCCTTCCAGCACGCGCAGCTTCGGGGCCACACCTTTCGCGCGCAGTTCGTTCAACTGGTCGCTCACATACTGCAGCGGATTCTGCTTCGTTGCGATTGTTGCGGTATCGGACATAGTGGCACTCCTGACTTGGACTCGCTGGGGGAAGAACTATTCTGCTTCAGCTCGGGGCTCCGCACAAATAATTCGGACCCACGGTAAGAAAAACAATTCACTCAGTGCGGCATCCCGTTCGGATACAACAAGACTTTTCCAGCCAACCCGCCTTGCAACAACGTAAACGCGTTCTCGAACTTATCCAGCGAAGCGCGCTCCCCGAACAGTGGCTCGAGATTCAGCCGCCCCGCCTTCAGCAGCGCCGTCATCTGCACCCAGGTTTCATACATCCGCCGCCCATAAATTCCTTGCACGGTCGCGCCCTTGAAAATCACGTCGTTCACCAGGTCCAGCGGGACATTTTCTGTCGGAATTCCGAGCAACGACGCCCGCCCGCCTGCACGTAGCGCCTTGAATCCCTGCTGAATCGCCGTCGGATTCCCGGACATTTCCAGCAGCGCATCCACTCCCGCGCCGTTCGTTTCCGCGAGAATCTTTCCAACGGCATCTTCCGCCGCGGGATTCAGCACCACATCCGCGCCCATTTTCTTGGCCATCGCGCGCCGCTTTTCGTTCGTCTCCGTCGCAAACACCGTCGAGCTCCCGCAAGCCTTTGCCACTGCGATGGACATCAATCCGATCGGCCCGCAGCCCGTCACCAAAACGGTCTGCCCCGCGACCGGCCCCGCCAGCACCGTATGCACGGCGTTCCCCAGCGGATCGAGAATCGCGCCGTAATGTTCCGGAATCGACGCATCGAGCTTCCAGATATTCGACGCCGGAATCTTCACAAATTCCGCAAACGCACCGTCCTGATCGATCCCGATGATCCGCAGGTTCTGGCAAATGTGCGCTTGCCCCAGACGGCACTGGCGGCAATACCCGCAGTTGACGTGCATCTCCGCGCTGACAAAATCTCCCGCTTTGACCGCGCGCACCTCGTCGCCCACCCGCTCGATCGTGCCGCAGAACTCATGACCCAGCGTTATGGGCGGCTTGATGCGCCCCTGCGACCAGCGGTCCCACCCATAAATGTGCAAATCCGTCCCGCAAATTGAAGCCGTCTTCACGCGGACCAGCACGTCCGTCGACCCAATCGACGGCAGCGCGACGGTATCCATCTGCAGGCCCTTCGCCGCCTGCATCTTTCGCAGCGCCTTCATCGTCGTCGCCATCTACTCGGACTCCCGCTCAATCCACAAATCTTGATGCTAGCACACCAGTAGCACAGACTTCAGTCTGTGCTCCGCAAACCCTGCCGCAGTCGATCGCTACGCATCGAATTTCGTTTTTCGCATTTCTATTTTCCATTTTCATTTCACCTGCTCCACCACTCCAATCTTCTCCAGCGCCTTCAAATACTCCGTCACCATCTCCAACGGCACCGGCCCATACTCCGCCGACACCGCATCACTTACCGCCGATGCATTCCGCTTCCCGTCCGCAAAATTCAGAACTTCATACGCATACTCTTCCCCGGCTCCCCATAATCCTTCATAACTCAGCAGCTTTGGAGTCGCCACTCCTGCCGCTTTCGCATGCTCTGCAAAATAGTCATACCCAAACACCGCCAGCGGCCCTTTCGGCTCTCTCTTCCGCTTCCACGTTTTGCCAAGATCACCCATCAGCAACTCTGTTCTCAATGATCTTCCTTTCAGGAGCTGTGTCTCTAGCAATCGAGCGTGTCGCCATTCCATCTCCCGCCAATCGGACGGCACACTACCAAACGGCTGGATCGAATCTATTTTTGCAATCTCGTGGTCAACAAATGGTCGCGTGATCTCGCCACAATCAAACGCGCTGAGTGATTCGCAGCGATGGAGAAGAGTTTCATAAGAGACCAATCGGTGCTCGGAAAGCAAGGAAATTACGTCCGGCACTTTGTCACTGGGCATCTGCATCGATGTCAGACTTGCGAGATAATACCCGCTCGCCGCTCCAGTGAACGCCGCCCGCTTCAGCTTTGTCGGATCGATATTTGCCGCCGTGTCGAAATTCGTGTGGATGTAGCGATCCGGCCAGTCATTCAAATAAATCGCCGGTATCCCGAACGACGAATCCTGATAGACATCGTGGTCGCTCCCCATCGTGTACGCCGAATACTCCGCCCGCAGCGGCTCTTCCACCCTCTGGC
>Ga0210406_10002989_pt1 | contig 18821 bp, 10 predicted proteins | sample IncBWC30MmetaG_FD_155454 | JGI IMG/M metagenome (GOLD analysis project Ga0210406, IMG submission 155454) | Forest soil microbial communities from Barre Woods Harvard Forest LTER site, Petersham, Massachusetts, United States - Inc-BW-C-30-M | ecosystem: Environmental > Terrestrial > Soil >... | reverse complement strand
CAATATTATTATTACCTGGCATTTCCTGTCATAGGGCTTGTGCTTACCACCTTTATCGTACAACGATTTTTCAAAGGCAAGCAGGGGAGAGGGCCTGCTAATATCATACATTCTATTCTGCGCAAATCCGCCATATTGCCCAAAGATCAGATGTATTCACAGGTACTTACCAGTGCCATTACGGTTGGTTTTGGAGGCTCTGCGGGTTTGGAGTCGCCTATGGTCACCACGGGTTCGGCCATCGGTTCCAATTTCGGTCGTACTTATCATCTGCATTATAAAGACAGGGTATTATTGCTGGCCAGCGGAGCTGCTGCGGGTATTGCAGCAGCATTTGATTCGCCTATTGCCGGTGTACTTTTTGCACTGGAAGTATTACTCACCGATGTAAGCATCACCGTATTTATCCCGCTTATCATGGCAGCGGCTACCGGTGCTCTTTGTTCTCACATTATTCTTCAGGAAGGAATCCTCTTGTCATTCCCTAAGCAGCAGCCGTTTAATTCAGGGAACATTCCTTTTTATATGATTCTGGGGATTCTGGCAGGACTGGTATCTGTTTATTACACCCGTACTTATGTTAAGATAGAAGAGTTCTTCAAACAGCGTAAGGGTAAGCCCTACCAGAATGCGCTGTTAGGTGGAATTATTCTTTCCTGTCTCATCATGCTTTTTCCTACTCTTTTCAGTGAAGGATATTCGGGTATCAATTCACTGGCCGAAGGACGTCCCGAAGATATTATCCGTAACAGCGCCTTACAGGGTATCAGCTCCGACCCTTGGTTTATCCTCATCTTCATCGGTCTTGTTATGATTGTAAAAGTGGTGGCCACTTCGGTTACCATCAACAGCGGTGGTAACGGAGGTAATTTCGCCCCTTCACTTTTTACAGGAGCTTATCTCGGCTACTTTTTCTCGCGGATGATTAATCTTACCGGTTTGGCTAAACTACCGGAAAGCAATTTTACATTGGTTGCCATGTCGGGTATTTTATCGGGTATTATGCATGCCCCGCTTACGGGCATATTTCTTATTGCCGAAATTACCGGAGGCTATAACCTCATGATCCCCCTCATGCTTGTTTCCGCCACCAGCTTTCTGATCATGAAATATTTTGAACCTTATTCCATGGAAGCCAAAAAGCTGGCTAAAAAAGGACATGTGCTAACCCATGATAAAGACAAGAGTATTCTTTCTTCGCTTAAAGCGGGTACGATGATTGAAACAGGATTTCATGAAGTAGGCCCTGATACCAAACTGAGAGAACTTGTGGATGTGGTGGCTCATTCCAGCCGCAATCTGTTTCCGGTGGTTAACGTCAACAAAGAGCTGCTGGGTGTTATTACCCTGGATAATATCCGTGAAATCATGTTCAAAACCGAGCTGTATGATAGCGTATTTGCCCGCGATCTGATGCGTATGTCTCCCGCCACACTTACTCCTTCCGAATCCATGCATTCGGTGATGAAAAAATTTGATGAAACAGGGGCCTGGAATTTACCGGTAATTCTGGATGGCAGCTACCTCGGGTTTATTTCCAAAACCAGTGTTTTTACCAACTACCGTCAAATTCTGAAAAAGAGTAGCCTGAGATAAGTAATTTCCATTAATTTGCGTTTGTACAGGGGCTTTTACATTCATGAACGATGTTCGTGCAATACTAAGTTGCGCTCCCTTGCTCCGCCTGCTGATCCCCTTTCTGGCAGGTATCTTTGTACAACTTCGTCTTGGCTTTTTTATTCCCCCGGTATTTGTTGCAGTATATGCCATGTCGTTGTGTATCTTTTTTTACCTGCATAAATTTCTCAGGCCCATCCGGCGTCAATACATCAGCACCTTTATGCTCCATGTTTTTCTTTTTATTGCCGGCTGCTGTATTGCATTTTTCCATACCGAATCATTTCGTCCGGGTCATATTTCCCTTCTTCCTGAAAAAGAACAAACTATCCGGGTGAGGATTGTAACCAGCGTATTGGAGAAATCGAAAAGTTTTAAAGCTACCGGAGAAGTGCTGAGTATACACTCAACAAATGGATGGAATAGCACACAGGGACATGTGCTTTGCCGTTTTGAAAAATGCGGCATGGCCCGTCAGATTCAATATGGGGATGAGCTCATCCTGATCACAAAGCTCACCGATTTGCCACAACCTATGAATCCCGGCATGTTCGATTACGGGGCTTATCTCCGGGATCGGCAAATTTCCCGTCAGTTTTACACCGATTCCACCCACTGGTGCATTCTTGCACATGACAAAGGAAACCCGATCATACAACTATGTCAACGCTGGAGGGTGAGCTTACTCCAACTCATGAAACAACATAAGGTAGAAGGATCCAATTTTGCGGTAGGGGCAGCCCTGTTGTTGGGTTATGAAGATCAGCTTGATCCTGATTTACTGAGCGCCTATACGGGAGCCGGTGTATTGCATGTGTTGAGTGTTTCCGGCATGCATGTGGCTCTGGTTTATTTTCTGATTCAATCGGCTCTCTTTTTTCTTGATCCCTATAAATACGGACGTATTCTGAAAGCCATTGTGCTGCTAACCTTTCTTTGGTTTTATGCGGCCCTCACTGGCTTATCTCCACCTGTTATGCGCAGCGCAGCCATGTTCAGCTTTGTGATTACAGGTGGCCTGTTCAGCCGCCAGGCTCCCATACTCAACACCCTGGCGGCTTCGGTCTTCTTTCTGGTGATGATAGATCCTTATATGATCCTCGATGCCGGTTTTCAGCTATCTTATCTTTCCGTAGCCGGCATCGTGTTGTTTCATCCTGTTATCAGCAAGCTGTGGAAACCCGGAAATTGGCTACTGAAAAAAGGCTGGGCGCTTCTCAGTGTATCCATAGCTGCACAATCCGCTACCTTTCCGCTTGGGCTATATTACTTCCATCAGTTTCCGGTTTATTTTCTCATCACCAATCTGGTGGTTATCCCGTTATCATCGGCTGTTATTTATGCCGGTATAGCCCTGCTGGTTTTAAATATGATTCCCGCAGTCGGAATGTTTTGTGGCCGGTTATTTTCTTTCCTGCTTCATAGTCTGAATACCAGCGTTGCATACTTCTCCTCCTGGCCGGGAGCTTCTATTTCCGGGGTTTTTATCAGCAGTTGGGAAACCCTGGCTTTGTATATACTGGTACTTATCACAGCTGTTTATATAGGCAAACCCAGGCTGGATAACCTGCGTATACTCCTGATTGCGTTCATCAGTTATTTCTCCTGGCAATGTATAAGCGGGTGGGAGCATAATCATAAAAAACAGGTCATTGTATATGATGTACCCCATCACACCGCTCTTGATTTTATGGAAGGACGTCAGCATCATTTTACAAGCGATACCGGTTTGGTTCATCAACCGGCGCTCTGCAGCTTTTTCCTGACCCCTTCCCGTCAGCTGTTTTGTCAAACACGAGAAACAACACATCCGTTTTCAAACCACAATACTATCTATAACTGGCATGGAAAACAGTTCTTAATCTGCAACGGAAAACAATCCGTTTCTTTTCATTTCAAAACCGATTACCTGGTTATTGGTCACGGCGCCAATATGCGAAAAGCGATAGACTCCCGAAGTCTTGTATTTCATAAACTGATCATTGATGCCTCCTGTTCAAAGAAGGAAACGGCCCGCTGGAAAAAATTCATCCGTGAACTGGAGCTGGATGCATGGATTGTGGCAGAGCAGGGGGCTTATGTGGAAGAGATACAGTAATTCAAAGTATCTTTGTATTCTACAGAATAAAGATCATGAACCTAAAAGCAGGAGATAAGGTACGTTTTTTGGACGAAAAAGGAGAGGGAATCATCACCCGTTTTCTGGATCGTAACCAGGCCCTGGTGCAGATGAATGACGGTTTTGAAATCCCCTATCTCATTGCCAAACTGGTATCTGCCGAACCTGACCGGGAAACAAAGACTCCCTCAGCAGAAAGCAAAACGGAAACCAAAGCCCCTGTAATTGAAAAGGTACGATCCAGACAAGGATACCAAACTGATGGGGTATTTCTGGTTTATCTTCCAGCCGATCAATCCAATCCTTTGAACGGACAATTTGAGGTATTGCTTTTTAATCTCACAGCCTATCATATCCATTTTACCATCTCCACACGCGAGATGGGTAAATATTCCTGTATCCATACCGTTGCACTGGAACCCAGCAATTCCATCTCGTTGCAGATGATAGGTACGGAAGATATGGAAGCCTGGTCTTCTTTGCTGGTTGATATTCTTTTTTACAGTTATCAGCCAGCCCCTCCCAGAGCACCGGTAAGCAGGGTATTCAGACAGAAGCCGGCACGTTTTTTTAAAGAAGGTTCTCTCTCTGAAAACGGTCTTACATCCGAACCGGCTATTGTGGTGGATCTGACACGTTCCATGCAGAAAGGACAAGAAGAAGAGTTTTTTGAAGAAACGGATCTGGAGAAAATCCTCCACGCCAAGGAGCAGAAGGAACAGCGAAAACAATCGCTTCCCAGCGATAAGAATAACCCTGATCTGGAATGGGAAATTGATCTTCACCTGGAAGAACTGGTATCACAAAGCCGTGGTATGAACAATGCCCAGATGCTGGATATACAGCTCAAACATTTTCAGAAAAAGCTGGATGAAGCCATGGCTGCCAATATTCGCAAGATTGTATTTATACATGGGGTTGGGAATGGCAGACTCAAACAGGAAATCCGAAAAATCCTTTCTACGCACCGTGATCTTACTTTTCACGATGCATCCTATGCCAGTTATGGCTTTGGCGCCACAGAAGTAGTGATCTGGTAAGAGGTTATCTTCTTTTCTTACGCTTAAAAAAGAACCAGTTCTTCCTCCGGTGCATCATCCTGTCCTGTTTGGCAAACCCTTCCTTTACTTCATCGCTGGGTTTATGCCTGGAATGCAGATAAGGGTTCCACGCATCGCGATGATGATGACAGGAGCTCAGCACAATGATCAAAAAGAAAGAGAAAAGAATACGCTTCGGCATGGGTTCTAGTTGCGTAAAAATAAGGAAAATTGTGCAAGATGACTAGTCGCGACAGGGGAGTCAATATGTTCCGTTAAATTCCGTTGTCATCTGATAAGCAGGCAATGCTGTATCTCCTGCTTTTAGTAAACGGTAGCAATTGTAGAGAATCATATAATCAAGTCCGTTGTAATTACCAGGGAAGGAGGATTTCCCTTTATCCTGATCGGGAGGTTTATCATAAAATCTGCCGGAAGAGCCTGCCCAACCATTGGGCGCCAGATCGCCTGCAGCATGATAAAAAGGTCCCTGGGCAGGAGCTGTATTTAAAATAGATTGTATCCGTACATAATTAAGCAACTGTTGTTGTTCCTGAGCAGGATGTAACAGGCAAAATACGGCTCCATAATACTGATCCCATCCATAGTGATTGGCGGCATACAAACCAACAGGTGATGCATTGTAATCGGCGCAACGAAGGATGTGTTTAAGCGTTTTGCTTTTCTTTCCCGCTCCTCTCCACGAATCGCCCACAGCACTCAGCTCCAATCCGAAAATGAGATTATCCTGATTAACCCTCAGCAAACGGAAGTGTGGAATATATTTCCAGTACAGGCTTAAGAAAGAACTCGTAAAATTGCCATACGGTTTACCGGTAATGGCAGTTCCCGCTTTTGCAAAACCATAAGAATTAAATAGTGCAATGCCTCCTTTGTTGTTGGAAAGACGGGTACCATCCGGACGATGCAATATCCAGGAGTGACCACCGAAAGGTTTGTCGCGCATATAATGCAGGATACGTGCAGCCATAGCCGTAGCGGTGCTTCGGAACGAGTAGATCCGTTCCGTACCGGTAATGACATCGTGAAAATGGAGACTGTCGCCCACGTACCGGGCACAAAAAGCAAGACCAACCAATACATTGGCCAGGTGATCCTGGCTACAGGTATTATCCTGTTTGTCTGTATTTGAATAATTACCAATCACATTATTCACCATCCCGCATTTGCCGCTTCCAGTTGTAACAACACTATCGGCAATAACTCTGTTAAGCCTTGCCTGGTTACGTTGACAGAAATCGGCAGAAACATCGTTCTCCAGCATATAACCTGTTTGTGGAACAGGAGAAGGAGGGAGGCCCCACAGTTTCTCGGCTCTTAAGCCTTGTCTGTTGATCGCTTCCAGCAGATAATAAAGTTCGGTGAGGGTATGATTGGTTTCCAGATGACTCAGTACCAGCAAACGGTATTCGGTACTGAGGGTGGAGATATAATATCCTTCGTATACGGGAGCATCGCCATAGTGAATAGCCGGGCCATCCCAGAGATTACGTATTCCCGATACCAGGCTTTGGCCTGAATCACTGCCTGTAACCACAAAATCGTTGATGAGACGCTGGCGGTAATACCAGTATTTATGCAGATTCTGATCTTCTGTTTGGGAATATAACGTAACAGAAGACTGTCCTACCAGGAGCAGCCACAAAAAACAAAGGCGTATGAAAGTGATACACTTCATACGCCAAAGATAAACAGGGGAAGGGGAGAAAGAAATACGCGCTTTAACCTACTTTTTCATCTTCTCAAACCGGTCGAGAAAATCTCCAAGCTGCTCCGTTTCCAGACGTTTGGCTATGATTACCTTTTTCTCGTCCAGGATATACATTACCGGGGTGCTGTAGATATCGTATTTGTGTTTGTAATGATTTTTGTTGAAGGCATCCACCACATTGATCCAATGCAGTTGTTTTTCCCGTATATACTTTCTCCATGGCCCAAGTTCTGAAACGCAACCCACGGCATATACTTCCAATCCGTATTTTGCTTTGTTGGCATTGTAAAAATCACGAAGCTTGGGAGTCTCTTTCTGACAATGTCCGCAATCCGGATCCCAAAAATAAACGATAGTATATTTTGCCTTGGTAGAGCGCAGGGCATAGGTATTGAAATCATTGGTTAGGCCTACCAGGGTATCCTGCATAATCAGCTCCGGTGCCGGTTTACCAATCAGAATAGAATCCAGCTGATGACCGCGATCCACCACCTTTTTTACCTGTGATTCATCCGACCAGTATGCCTGTTTGGTTGCATAATATTTAAGAGCCTCATGTACGAATATGGCATCATAGCCCATCACTTTAGAGGCCTCGTAATTGGATATCATATAATAGACACAGAATTTAAAGGTCTCTTTATTTGCCTTTGCCTTGGAAATAATCACATCGCCTTCTTTAATAATGGAATCCGGAACCGGCAGGGTCATATTTTCGAGGTACTGTTTCATCTTAGGGAAATAGATGGGGGTACGCAACAGGCGTTCATCGGCCATATCAATATTATCAAAGAAATGAGCCTTGGCGTAATGATACGCAAAAGTGGAATCTTTACGACCATTAGAAAGTATCGGCGTTTCGGGAATTTCTATGTCCAGAGTAGCTTTCAGGAATTTGGAAGTAAAGCTGCCGGGATGTTTCTGCATAAAATCGTTCATATACCCTTTTACTTCTTTATCCAGTCCCTGTAAGGTAGCTTCAATCACTTTGGCAGAGTCTTTATCGGTATCCTTGATCACTTTATAACGGGTACGGCATTTCTCAGCCTGTTTTTGTTTCTGACTCAGCCAGTTCAGGTATTCAAAAAAGAGTTTGTTTTCGGCCGATCCGGTTACTTTCATATGACCGTTATAATCGGCTGTATCGGTCTCCAGGCTGAAATGCTGTTCATTCTCCAGTACCACAAAATCAAACAGCTTATGTTTATTCATCACCACCATATACATACCGGCATCCAGTTTCTTTTTGCCGTTGAATACAAACTGACCGTTTTTATCGATTTTGGCGGTATCAATAATGTATTGCTTATCTCCGTAATAGTCGGCCAGGTTAACGGTAGAATCTTTCAATTCTTTAACCTTAACTTTGATTTCATACGTATTTCCGGCAGTAAGCAGGGCAGGGGAGGCCATTACAAAGGCCAGCAGGAAGAGATAAATGTTCTTTTTCATACGCTCAGATAAGTCTGTTACAAAAATAAGGAATTGCAAATACTATCAAAAATTGAGCCATTATAGGCTTGAAAACGATTGAATAAGGACAAAAAGAGAGCGGATGATAATTCATCCGCTCTTCTTTATCGTGTTCAGGAAATTTATTCTTCCTTTTTATTTTTCCGTGGCTTGGTTTCTTTAGGCTTAACCACTTTAACAATGATTTCGGCTTTTTCCTTGTCATAATCCACTTCTACCACATCTCCTTCGGTAACGGCCGATTTGATGATTTCTTCTGCCAGTGGATCCTCCACATATTTCTGTATGGCGCGTTTCAGCGGACGGGCTCCGAAGTTGGAATCGTACCCTTTTTCACATACATAATCTTTAGCGGCAGTAGTCAGCTTCACGGTATAACCCATGGCATGAACACGGCTGTACAGCTTCTCCAGTTCGATATCGATAATTTTGAAGATATCGTCCTTGCTCAGGGAGTTGAACAGTACCACATCATCGATACGGTTCAGGAACTCCGGCGCAAAAGCTTTCTTCAGGGCATTTTCAATCACCCCTTTGGTATTATCTTCTACCGAATCTTTCTTAGCAGTAGTACCGAAACCAACGCCTGTACCAAAATCTTTCAGCTGGCGGGAACCGATATTGGATGTCATGATAATGATAGTATTTTTGAAATCCACTTTACGTCCCAGGCTGTCAGTAAGCTGTCCGTCATCCAATACCTGCAATAACAGATTGAATACATCCGGGTGAGCTTTTTCAATTTCATCAAGCAGGATCACAGAGTAGGGTTTACGTCTTACTTTCTCAGTCAGCTGTCCGCCTTCTTCATACCCTACATATCCCGGAGGCGCGCCCACGAGGCGGGTTACAGCAAATTTCTCCATATACTCACTCATATCGATACGGATGAGGGCATCATCATTATCAAACAAGGTGCGGGAAAGCAATTTGGCCAGCTGTGTTTTACCAACACCGGTAGGACCTAAGAAGATAAAGCTTCCGATCGGTTTGTTCGGATCTTTCAGTCCTGCACGGTTACGCTGAATGGCTTTCACCACTTTCTTGACCGCTTCATCCTGACCGATTACTTTACCCATCAGTTCAGCACCCATGTTAACCAGCTTGCTGCCTTCATTCTGCGCAATACGCTGAACAGGCACACCAGTCATCATAGCCACCACTTCGGCCACGTTATCTTCCGATACCGTTTCCTTATGTGTCTTGGTTTCTTCTTCCCATGCTTTTTTGGCCGTATCCAGTTGCTCCAGCAACTGACGTTCTGTATCTCTCAGACGGGCTGCTTCTTCATATTTCTGTGAACGCACCACTTTATTTTTCTCCTCTTTTATCTCTTCAATCTTTTTCTCGATCTCCAGGATATTTTTCGGAACCTTTATATTGTTGATGTGTACACGCGATCCGGCTTCATCCAGTGCATCAATGGCTTTATCAGGGAGGTGACGATCGGTAATATAACGGGTTGTCAAACTCACGCAGGCTTTGATAGCTTCGTCGGTATACATCACATTGTGATGGTCTTCGTATTTAGACTTGATATTATTCAGGATCTGAATTGTTTCCTCCGGAGTAGCGGGCTCCACAATTACCTTTTGGAAACGACGTTCCAGAGCTCCGTCTTTTTCAATGTACTGGCGGTATTCATCCAAAGTTGTGGCTCCTATGCATTGGATTTCTCCGCGGGCAAGAGCTGGTTTAAACATATTGGATGCATCCAGGGAACCGGAAGCTCCGCCGGCGCCTATGATGGTATGGATCTCATCAATAAAGAGAATTACATCGGGCGATTTTTCCAGTTCGTTCATCACGGCTTTCATCCGTTCTTCAAACTGACCGCGGTATTTGGTACCGGCAACAAGAGATGCCAGATCCAGTGTTACCACGCGTTTGTTAAACAAAACCCGGGATACTTTTTTCTGGGTAATACGCAATGCAAGACCTTCGGCAATAGCCGATTTACCAACACCGGGTTCACCGATCAGGATAGGATTATTTTTCTTACGACGGGAAAGAATCTGAGAAACACGTTCAATTTCTTTTTCACGTCCTACGATAGGATCCAGCTTACCGTCTTCAGCAGCTTTGGTCAGATCCCGTCCAAAGTTATCGAGTACAGGAGTCTTGGACTTAGAGTCGGATATCTTTTTGGTGCCGCTTCCAAAAGCTCCACCGTCATCTTCATTTTCATCATCAGCCGGATTTTGCGGAAATTCGGCTTTGGGATCTGCATTCATCATTTCCAATTCATTTTTAATGGTTTCATAATCAATATTAAACTTATGCAAGGCTTTAGTAGCGATACTGTCCTCATCCTTCAAAATGGATAAGAGCAAATGCTCGGTACCGATCATTGCGCTCTTGAATATTTTGGCTTCAAGATACGTAATTTTCAATGCCTTCTCCGCCTGTTTTACCAGCGGAATATTTCCAAGCGTTACATTTACTTTTTTAGAACCTACGCCGGTCATGGTTTCCACTTCCTTACGTAAATCCTGGAGATTAATGGTCAGGGATTTCATGATACGTATGGCCATCCCTTCTCCTTCCCGGATAATACCCAGCAGAAGATGTTCAGTACCAATATAATCATGCCCGAGGCGCAAGGCCTCTTCCCGGCTGTATGTAATCACATCCTTTACTCGGGGCGAAAATTTAGCTTCCATAGTGTGTGTTTCTGTATTGAAAATTACGGTTTTCCGGTGTCATTACAAAATTACTGGTAATTCCCCGCTAACCCGGCAGGGTAAGGCTATTTTTTACACTTAAAAATGTTAATAATTAATGACTTAAAAAACTCCTCTTTTGCTACCGGAATAAGTATCTTCGGTCGCCTAAATCGTATTTAATCTTGTTATACGTTTAATCCTCCGAGAGGGTTCTGTAGGCACAACCAAAATATTCCGTTTGTAACATTAAACTCAAGGATCATACCAAAATCTGAATTCAAAATAATAATGACATTATGGCTGAAGGAGAAAAAATAATTCCGATAAACATTGAAAATGAGATGCAGACCTCGTATATCGATTATGCGATGTCCGTCATTGTGTCGCGTGCTTTACCGGATGTACGGGATGGTTTAAAACCTGTTCACCGCAGGGTATTGTTTGGAATGCTCGATCTGGGCGTTCTTTCCAACCGTCCGTACAAAAAATCTGCCAGAATTGTTGGGGAAGTATTGGGTAAATACCACCCCCATGGTGATACCTCCGTTTATGATGCCATGGTACGTATGGCTCAGGAATGGAGCCTTCGTTATCCCCTCGTTGACGGGCAGGGTAACTTTGGTTCGGTAGACGGAGATCCTCCGGCTGCTATGCGTTATACAGAAGCCCGCTTACGCAAGATTGCCGAAGAAATGCTCGGTGATATTGAAAAAGACACCGTCGACTTCCGTCCTAACTTCGACGATTCATTAGAAGAACCGACCGTTCTTCCTACCCGTATACCCAATCTGCTTGTCAACGGTGCTTCCGGTATTGCCGTAGGGATGGCTACCAATATGCCTCCTCATAACCTCCGCGAAATAGTAGATGCCTGTATTGCGTATATTGACGATAAGGATATCGACATGACAGCCTTGCTGCAGCTTGTAAAAGCACCTGACTTCCCGACAGGTGGTACCATTTACGGCTACCAGGGTGTGAAAGATGCCTTTGAAACCGGCAGAGGAAGGATTGTGATGAGGGCAAAAACTAATATAGAAATCCATAACGACCGCGAACGCCTCATCGTTACCGAGATCCCTTATCAGGTAAACAAGGCCCAGATGATCGAAAATACGGCCGCCCTGATCAATGACAAAAAGATTGAAGGCATCAGTGCCCTGCGCGATGAAAGCGACCGCGATGGAATGCGTATTGTTTATGAAATAAAGAAAGATGCCATCACCAATGTGGTGCTGAACAACTTGTATAAGTATACCGCGCTTCAAACCGCTTTCAGTGTAAATAACATTGCTCTGGTTGCCGGCAGACCGGTGATGCTTAACCTTAAGAGCCTGATCGGGCACTTTGTCGATTTCCGCCATGAGGTAGTTATCCGCCGTACCCGTTACGAACTGGATCAGGCTCAGAAAAGAGCCCATATCCTGCAAGGATATCTTATTGCCCTGGATCACCTCGACGAAGTCATCAAACTTATCCGTGAATCCAAAACTCCGAATGAAGCCCAGGAAGAACTGATCAAACGCTTTTCCCTGAGCGAAATACAGAGTAAGGCCATTCTCGAAATGCGTCTGCGTGTATTGACAGGTCTGGAAAGAGATAAGATCAAGGCCGAATATGACGAGCTGATGAAACTGATTACCTACCTCAACCAGGTTTTGGATGAAGAACCGCTTCGTATGGAAATCATCAAGACCGAACTTAAGGAAGTACGCGAAAAATATGGTGATGAGCGTAAAACAGTTATCGAATATGCTTCCGGCGATCAGCGTATGGAAGATCTTATTGCCGATGATGATGTAGTAATCACCATCTCTCACATGGGTTATATCAAACGGACCCCGCTTACCGAATACCGTACCCAGGCCAGGGGAGGAAAAGGTTCCAAAGGTACCGCCACCCGTGATGAGGATTTCCTCGAACATCTGTTTGTAGCTTCCAACCACAACTACCTTCTGTTCTTTACCGAACAGGGACGTTGTTTCTGGATGAGAGCCTACGAAATTCCGGAAGGAGCAAAAGCCAGCAAAGGCCGCGCTATCCAGAATATGATCAATATCCCTCAGGATGATAAAGTGAAGGCATATATTAAGGTAAAGAACCTGACTGATGAGGAATATATAAAGAACAACTTCATCATCATGTGTACCAAGAATGGTATCATCAAGAAAACAAGCCTGGAAGATTATTCCCGTCCACGGACCAATGGTATCAATGCCATCACGGTTCGCGAAGGCGATTCCCTGCTCGAAGCAAGACTGACCAGCGGTAAAGATGAAATCATGCTGGCCTCCAAACTGGGTAAAGTGGTTCGTTTTAATGAAACCAAAGTGAGACCGATGGGCCGTAATGCATCTGGTGTTAGAGGTATCAATCTGGAAGATGAAAGCGGAGCACCGAATGAAGTAATCGGTATGATTACCATCGATAACCCCGAAACAAATGTGCTGGTGGTTTCCGAAAAAGGATTCGGCAAACGCTCGGATATAGAAGAATACCGTGTTACCAACCGAGGCGGTAAGGGAGTTAAAACCCTGAATGTGACGGACAAAACAGGTAACCTCATCGCCATCAAGGATGTAAACGATACCAATGATCTGATGATCATTACCAAATCGGGTATTGCCATCCGCCTGGCCGTAAAAGATCTGCGAGTAATAGGACGTGCCACACAGGGTGTGCGTCTTATCAATCTGTCCGAAACAGACGAGATTGCTTCCGTAGCCAAAGTGGATGTAGATCCGGAAGAAGCTAAGCTGGAAGAGGGACTCCCAAACGGACCCGTTTATGAAAACGGAACAGATACTGCGTCTGATGAAAAGAAACCCGATCAGGAAGAAGGAAACACTCCCGAACCGGATGAAACCAAGGAATAAGCAATTTTGTTAAATAGCTCACAATCAAAGATTCACTTAATTTAATTAATGCTTTAATACATCATTTATGAAGAAACACCTGATTATCCTGACAGCTTGTAGTCTGTTTGCAGGTATGAGTATTGCCCAATCCAGTAAGCGGACTACCGCGCATAATGCCCTGGAAGATTATAAAAAATACCATGAGGCCGATGCGCTTAAAAAAGCAAAGGATAATATAGATGCTGCATCCCAGCATCCTGAAACCGGTATAGAAGCAAAAACATGGGTGTATCGCGGTGAGATATATCTGGTTAGCTACGAGCACTCTATACAGGTGGAAGAAGAAAAACAAAAGGATGTAAGCGATCCAAAGAAAAAGAACATGGTGGCTTACACCAATACCAGCCTGGACGAACTTAAGACATCGTATGAATCGTACCTGAAAGCCAAAGAATACGACAAAAAGAAGATCTATACCGAAGAAATCGGAAGCGCATTACCTCGTATCATGGTGCATTTTGACAACAAAGGAGTAGCTGATTATAATGCCAAGCAACTGGGCAGCGCAGCCATGGCCTTTGAAAAATGCTACGAAGTAACAGGAGTCATGGGCAAACCTGACACCTCTGTACTTAACAATGCTGCTATGACCTACCGCATGGCCGGAGATATTCCAAAAGCCATGGATATTTACAAGAAACTGGTAGATATGGCCTATGGCAAAGGAAAAACAGTTGCTATCCTTTCCAATATCTATGTTTCAAATAAGGATACCGCATCAGCCATTGCCCTGGTAGCCAAAGAACGTCAGGTATACCCAACCGATATGGATCTGCTGACAACAGAAACCAACCTGTTTCTGATGACCAAGAAACGTAAGGAAGCTTTGTCCAATCTGCAAAGCCTGATTGCCAAGAACCCGAATGACGCCCAGATGAACCTGCTGGTAGCCAGCATTTATGACAATATGGCCAACCCAAAAGATGATAAAGGTGCTGAAATGCCACCTCCTCCGGAAGCGGAAGACTATTTCAACCAGAGCGTAACCTATTATAAAAAGGCCATCGAACTCAAACCGGATTATTTCGAAGCTCTTTTTAACCTGGGTATCCTTTATTACAACCGGGGAGCCAAGATGTATAACAAAGCCAATACCATCAAGGAAGCCGCTTTGTACAACAAGGAAAGCAAGAAAGCCGATGAAGTATTCCGCACCGCATTGCCTTACCTGGAAAAAGCCCATGAGGTGAATCCAAAAGACAAGGATACCATGAAATCACTCAAGACCTTATACGCCCGTACCGAACAACAGGCCAAATACGACAAGATCGTAGAAGAAATGAAAAGCAACTGATAGGGGAGTCCTTATACAACCAGAAAGCGGAAGAGATTCCGCTTTCTTTGTTTTTATCGAACAATAGTTGGCAGCGGCAGGCGCGGGAAGTAGCAGAGTTCTTAAGCCTTCACTTCTATCTTATCAATGCCGCTATCCGGCATTACGAATTTCCCCTTGGGTAAAAATGGACCTTCTATATAATGAACTTCCCTCAATTCATCTACCTGAAAACATCTCCAGTTAAGGGCCGTTTCTTTGGATATGCCCGACGATGATTCCCCGTCAAACTGATAAAAGAAAGCATGAGCCACCCCGTTAATAGTACCCAGCAGGTGAGGGCACATCTTTCTTCTGTATCCGTTATGGATGGCAAAGATCTGTTGTTTGTTTTGGATTGCCTTTTGAATGGTAACATAGTTGCTCATAACAGATCCTTTGGATGTAGGCCAAAGGTATTGATTCCCCGATGCCTTTTACAAAAGGAGGCAGGAGGCAGGCGCAGGAGGCAAAATCAGGAGGCAGGCGCAGGAGGCAGTCTAAATCGTGGTCATCCGCTCCTGTTTTGTCATTCTGAGGTACTTGGGGTAGCCAAAATGGTGGCAGTGCCGAAGAATCTATTTTAACCAACACAGGCTTTCATCCGTTTTCGGTCGAGGGCGACGTTACGAAGTAATGCAAAGCCCGAAAACGGAACTGGCGTTTATCCCCCTTTGGAAGGGAGCAAGGGGGAGGAAAAAAGGAGGCAGCGGCAGTAGGTAAACCAAATCGTGGTCATCCTTCTCCGCCTAAGGCGGAGAAGGATCTCCTAGCTTGGCGGCTTTAACTTGCTGAATTCAGAATTCAAATTGATATATATTTAACTAACCATTTAACATAATGTTAATTATAGAATATTAAACTACCCAAGAAACCCCTAAATCAATCCTTAATCCAGCCCTTAAAATACACCCGGTTTAAACAGGTTTATGGACTGATCCTCGTAAAAAACGACCGATTTATGGACAGGCTTGAAAGCCAGTTTTGGGACGAGATCAGATTCTGTCAGCAACCGGATAAACCTCCTCACGGATATCCAATCCTGGTTTAAAATCCTCCTGGATCGGTTTCGATTTTATCCCTGCCATTTCCCAGCTTCATTTTCCCTTTTCTTAAACCTATTTGCCTGGCTTATTGATCCTTTCTTTCCCGTTTATGCGCTTATAATCGCTTTACCAGCCATCCGGGCGCCTTCATGAATCCATTGGCCCAATCCTGGTTTATTCCTGCCAGGCATTCATTTATCCAATCCAACTTTACTAATAGCCGCAGTTTCTATAGTTTCTTATCAGGTCATGATCAATTCCTCGAGTGCTTCCAGCATTTCCAAGCTGTTTTTCTTAAATTCTTTGCTGTTTTTTATCATTTCCTGCTTGGTTTTCACACTTTCCGAGATGTTTTCTATCCATTTCTTGTCCGTTTTGTTAATTTCCTTCTGGGTTTCTTTTATTTCCGGAATGGATTTTAAGCTTGCCTGATTGACTTTTATACATTCCTCCGGCATGTTCTTAAATACCTCATCGGCATCTTTAGTTTCTGCCGCAGTTTCTAAAAACTCCACTTTGGTATTTATCAAAATCAACCTGGAAACTATAAAAACCACCCGCGCATTGATCGTTTCTGAGGGTACTTATAAATAAGGGTACAATAAACGCGTCGGAAATATGCGTATTTGATTGAATTACAGAGATGTTTGGTCGGAAAAGGATTTATTTCCAATAAAATGCTCCGTAATTACCTGACATTACTCATTCCTATTCAAAAAATTTTCCGGCTTGTATAAGAAACGGATTTATCGCTCTATTTATTTTAAATAAATAGCTGTATATCAGCAATAATGATACAATAACCTCTATTAAAAATGAAATATCCAGTTGGGCTTCTCCAACTGGATATCTGATCACTCAAATAAGCTATTAATTACCTATTCAATCAATTCCGCATCAGGGTAAAATACCCATGGAAGGCATATTGTTTGCCATCATCACCTTTGGCAGTGATGATATAGTAATAGGTTCCGGCAACAGCTTTGGCACCGGCGGGTGTTCGTCCATCCCAACCTTCTCCGGCCTGATTCAGATCGGCAAGCAATACACCCCAACGGTCAAAGATCTTTCCTTCAAACTCGGTTATACCCTGTGACGACACCAGGAACAAATCGTTGGTACCATCATCATTCGGGGTAAAGATATTGGGTACGGTAAGAAAGGACGGAAGCTCTTTTACCTCTATCACTTTTGTAAATGTGCTTTGGCAACCGGTAAGGCTATCGGTAACAGTAAGGGTTATAGTATATGTACCTCCGGAAGGATAGGTATGCGCTCCTCCTTTTCCGCTTCCAGTTGTTCCGTCTCCATAATCCCACGACCAGGTAGTGGTATTGGCCGAACTACTGTCCACAAATATTATGGGTAACGGCATGGTTCCGGTAGTAGCGCTTGGGATAAACCCGGCCTGAACACTATTCTCAGTAACCGTAAAATGAGCCGAATCGGTACCACAGTTATTGGTAACCATCACATAATAGTTTCCTCCTGTATTCACAGTAAGACTCGGAGAAGTTGCTCCGGTATTCCAGGAATAGGTGCCTCCTCCTGTGGCGGTAAGGACCGTATTTTGCCCCATACAGAAATTAGGCTGACCGAATATGCTGGTGTTGGGCAACGAATCGCGGGTAAGGGAAATGGTAGTGGAATCGATACCGCAGGCATTGATGGCATAAAGCTTATAGGTTCCACCGTTATTGGTCACAATAGGATTGGCGGATGAACCGGTATTCCAAGAATAAGTGGATCCTCCGGATGCGGTAAGCGTTACCGGACTTCCGAAACAGAACGTTGTAGGTCCGCTTGGGGTTATCAAAGCCACCGGTTTGGTGCCCGAATTGGTAACGCTGTCCACGATCTGAAAAGTACATCCACCCGAATCCGTTACTGTACAAGTATAGGAATTGAACGGCAATGCGCTTGCATTGTTGGTGGTAACAGCCGATGCTGGAGCCGGGCTCCAGGCATAAGTGTACGAGGCAGTACCTCCGCTTGGGCTAACAGTCATGCTTCCATTGGAAAGCTTACAGGTGCTGGGCACCGATACATCGGTGGCGGTAAGCGGTGCTGGCTGAATAACCTTGACCGAATCTACTTTGGAACACCCATTGGCATCCGTAATGGTACAGGTATAACTACCGGCGCATAATGAACCGGCGGTGGTACTTGTACTGGGGCTTCCGCTCCAGGAATAATTGTATGGTCCTGTTCCCCCATTGGCTGTTATTGTAGCGGAACCATTACAAGATCCATTGCAAAGCGTTTTCTGGCTTACACATATATCTCCGATGGCGGCAGGCTGTGTAATGGCATAGGTTTGCTGGGTGGTACAACCGTTAGCATCGGTAATATGACAAGTATAATTACCCATGCACAAAGCGCTTACACTTTGTGTAGTGCCAGGGTTCGGATTCCAGGAATAAGTATAAGCACCGGTACCGCCGCTTACGGTAGCCGTGGCTGTGCCGTTGCAGGAACCGTTACAGGTTGGATTAACAGATGCAGGATTGACAGCCAGAGCTGCAGGTTGTGTTAGTGTAACTGCCTGTGTGTTGATACATCCGGCAGCATCTTTTATGGTACAAGTATAAGTAGTACCGGCACACAGGTTATTGGCAGTAACAGTAGTACTTGGGTTGGCCGACCAGGAATATGTAATAGGAGCTGTTCCTCCGCTTACTGTAACAGTGGCTGTCCCGTTACAACCAGCATTGCAGCTTGGATTGCCGGAAGAAAGAAGAGATGCAGTTGGTCCCCCCACGTTATTCACGGCTATGGGAACGACTTTGGAACAACCATGATTATCGGTTACCGTGCAGGTATAAGTTCCGGCCGCTAGACTGCTGGCTGTGGCAGTGCCTTGTCCCACGGTTGGCGTAGGGTTCCAGGAATAAGTAT
>Ga0210406_10002988_pt1 | contig 18824 bp, 15 predicted proteins | sample IncBWC30MmetaG_FD_155454 | JGI IMG/M metagenome (GOLD analysis project Ga0210406, IMG submission 155454) | Forest soil microbial communities from Barre Woods Harvard Forest LTER site, Petersham, Massachusetts, United States - Inc-BW-C-30-M | ecosystem: Environmental > Terrestrial > Soil >... | reverse complement strand
CGCAGGCCGTCAGCGCCGGTGTACCGATGGGCGCGGACCGTCCACGGCTGCTGGCCGTAACACTTCTGACCAGCATGGATGCGAAAACCGTGCGGGAAGTTGGGATCGGCGGCCCGCCCAATTCGCGCGTGGTAAAGCTGGCGAAGTTGGCGCAAAAAGCGGGAGTGGACGGTGTGGTTGCTTCAGTGCAAGAAGCAAAGGCAATTCGCAAAGCCTGCGGCCGGGATTTCCTGATTGTGACCCCGGGTGTGCGCCCCAAAGGCAAAGACACGGACTCGCAAAAAGATGATCAAGCCCGCACAGCGACGCCGCGCGAGGCGATTCGCGCGGGCGCGGATTTCATTGTAGTCGGACGCCCGATCCTGGCGGCAACGGATCCACGCGCTGCAGCCCAGGAAATTGTGGACGAAATCGCGTCGGCAAAGTCTTGAGGCCCTAGGTTCAGTGAGATCGGCCAGCATCTTCTCCCTTTCCATTCATGAGTAATTCCACCAAGAGCATCATCGTCGGCACCGCTGGGCATATCGATCACGGAAAGTCCACGTTGATCGAGGCCCTGACGGGAACGCATCCCGACCGCCTGGAAGAAGAAAAACGCCGGGGGATTACGATCGACCTGGGGTTCGCGTTTCTGGAAGACGAAGGCGTGCGGTACGGCTTCGTCGACGTGCCGGGGCACGAGCGGTTCGTCAAAAACATGCTGGCGGGGGCATCGGGAATCGACCTGGTCTTGCTGGTGATAGCTGCGGATGAACTGATCAAGCCGCAGACCCGGGAACATTTCGATATTTGTCGATTACTTGGCGTTCAACGAGGCGTTATAGCGCTGACGAAGAGTGATCTGGCGGATAGCGATACGCGGGAACTGGCGCGCATGGAGATTGAAGAGTTTGTGAAGGGCACTTTTCTGGCGAATGCCCCGATTGTGGAAGTCAGCGCCAAAACTCAGCAAGGGCTTATGGAGTTAAAGGCGGCCTTGCGAGCAGCCGTCCAAGAAATAAGCGGCAAAGACATGGGACGGTACTTCCGGCTGCCGATTGACCGTTCCTTTGCAGTGAAGGGGTTCGGCAGCGTTGTGACCGGCACGCTTTTTTCGGGGCACGTCGCCGTCGGCGATGAAGTGGAGTTGCTGCCTTCGAGGAAGGTGCTGCGTGTGCGCGGGCTGCAGACCGGCGGTAAAAGCGTGGAGCGCGCCGATGCCGGCCAACGCACGGCGGTGAATCTCGCCGGGATTGAGCACACTGCAATTCAGCGGGGAATGGTGTTGTCGTCGCGCGGGCGGCTTCGCACCACGCGCCGCGCGGATGTCCGATTGGAACTTCTGCCCGGCGCCCCGGCGCTGAAACACCGGGCGCGAGTGCATTTCCACGCCGGGACCCTGGAAACCATCGGAGAAGTGTACTTGTTGGGCGTGCGCGAATTGGCACCGGGAGGGAGCGCGATGGCGCAGATTCGCCTGCAGGATGAGGCGGTGCTGGTGCGCGGCGACCGGTTCATTGTGCGGCAGTTTTCGCCGGTGGTGACGATTGGTGGTGGGATGGTGCTCGATCCGCACGCAAGGCGTTTTTCCGCCAAAGACACCGGCCGCGCGCAATTTCTGACAGTGTTAGAGAAAGGCTCGCGCGAAGAAATTCTTTGGGCGATGGCGGAAAGAAATATCCTGGGAATTACGGCGGAAGAGATCATTGTCCGCACAGGTTGGGTCGAGCAAGAAATTCAATTAGCCGCGAAAATACTGGCGGATAAGAAGCTGATCCGCGTGGTTTCCCGCGAGCCTCTGATCCTAATTGCAGAGGCGATTTTCGCCGAGATTGGCAAGAGACTGCTGGCCCGGGTGGAGCGCTTTCACAAAGAAAATCCCCTGCTTCCCGGCGTCACCCGCGAGGAATTGAAGGCCAGCCTCGGTCGAAGGGTGCGCCCCGAAACATTCGCCGCCGCGCTGCAGCTGCTGCTGGAACAAAAGAAAATAACCCTGCAGGGCGAGTTCATCAAGAAAGCGGGGACAGAAATTACACTGGCGCCGGAAGAGTTGCGCGCGCAGGAGCAGATTACGCAGGCGTTCGCGAAGGCGGGACTCGCGGTACCTTCCGTGAAAGAGGTGCTCGCGCAGCTGAAGATCGAGGCCGCGCGCGCCGAAAAGTTGCTGCAGATCCTACTGCGGGAAAAAGTTCTGGTGCGCGTTTCTGCGGATCTGATATTTCATCGCGACGCGCTCGACGCCCTCACCGGACTTCTAGGACAGTACAAAAAATCGAAAGGCGACAGGATTGGCGTGCCCGCCTTTAAGGAACTGACCGGCATCACACGCAAATACGCTATCCCGTTGCTGGAGTACCTGGACCGGCAACGGCAGACACGCCGTGAAGGTGATGAGCGTGTTATCCTGTAGGGGCAGTTTGGCGCGTAAGCTTGCTGAGCGCAGGCGATTGCGCTAGTTTGAAGGGCGTGAAGTTGGAAGCCGCGGAGGCAGTCCATGGGTGAATTCAGTATTTTCCACTGGTTAATTGTGCTGGCCATTGTGTTGATTTTCTTTGGCGGCCGGCGGATCCCGGAAGTGATGAAGGGTTTGGGCGAAGGCATTCGCAGCTTTAAGGATGGCATGAGCGGCACGTCAACGACCACGCCGCCTCCCCAAGCGCAGCCGCCCGCCGAAAAACCCTCCGAAGAGAAGAAGTAAGCCGCCCCGACAACGATTTGAAAGAGTGTTGAAAGGCTCCCGCGCAAGCGGGAGCCTTTTGTTTTGCGGAGCGAGCAAGTTTGCTGCATCTAGCTCCGGGCGCAAGCCGAAAACTGTGCCCACAGAGTACCCCGGCAAATTAAGGAGATAGCTAAGGGCTGTACTTCCGGCCAGTTTTCACGCCGCAACTTTTTCCCCAGGCTTGGGTATTACCGGGTACCCAGTAAGTCGGTCAAATAGGTACATAAGGAGAATAGAGATCATGAGCTTCCAGTTCTCGAAGTGGACGGTACTGCCCGCAGCGGTGCTGCTGCTGGGAACGGTAGCAGCGGCCCAGGACACGAATACCCCCAGTACTCCGACGCAGGGCACGACAGCTTCGGCGCCCGCGACGAAGCCAACCATCGCGCAACGCAAGGAAAACCAGCAGGACCGCATCGCGAACGGCGTGCAGAGCGGTCAGCTGACAGCGGGCGAAACTTCAAAGCTCGAAACGAAAGAAGCCGCGATTAATGGCGAGACTCGCGCGGACCGCGCCGCGAACGGCGGCAAGCTGACCACCGCGGAAAAGCAGCAGATCAACACGCAGCAGAACCAGCTTTCGAAGCAGATCTACAACGACAAGCACAACGCCAACACCGCGCAGTACGGAAACAACAAGGTGGGGCAGCGCCGTGAAAACCAACAGGACCGCATCGCGCAGGGCATCAAGAGCGGCCAGTTGACCGCGGGCGAAACGGCCAAGTTGGAAAATCAGCAAAAGGGCATCAACCAGCAGGTGAAGGCGGACCGCGCGGCGAACGGCGGTAAGTTGACCCCGGGCGAGAAGACCCAGATCAACAAAGAACAGAACGCGGCTTCGAAGAACATCTACAACAAGAAGCACAACGCGAACACGCAGCACCCGAAGAAGTAAGCCTTTCAAGAGCGAAATAAGAAGACGCCCCGGCTTTGGCTGGGACGTTTTCATTTTGTAGAAGAGAAAGGCTTAACACAGAGTTCACAGAGAGAGAGCACAGAGGACGCCGCGAAGAGCGGCCCGCCTCCCTTCCTTCGTCAGGGCGAGCGGAAGGCGGGCCCTACCCAGAGTTTGCCGACCAGCCAAGAGTTTGCAATTCGGTGAGGACGCGCGAGAGCGGCAGACCGACCACGTTGAAATAACACCCTTCGATGCGGGGGATGTAGCGGCCTGCCTGACCTTGGATGGCGTAGGCGCCGGCCTTGTCATAGGGCTCTTCCGTTGCGAGATACGAAGAAAGCTCCTCTTCCGTGATCGGCCGGAAGTGAACCAGCGTGGATTCGGTGAATTGGCGCCGCTCTCCATCCGGAAGCCGGACCAGAGCCACACCGGTGAGAACAGAATGTTTTCTGCCGGAGAGCTGCTGGAGCATGCGCCGCGCATTTTCAACAGTTGCAGGCTTGCCGAGAATCTTGTCGTCCAGAACGATGACCGTGTCGGCGGCAAGAATGATTGCAGGTCCCACGGCACGAGCGGTAACTAGATCCGCCTTAGCATTGGCCAAGCGTCGAACCAGCTCTGCCGGCGCCTCACCCGGATAGGGCGACTCATCCACCGCGGAAGAGAGCACAGAAAACGGCAATCCGGCATTGGCGAGAATTTCTGCGCGCTGCAGCGATGAGGAGGCAAGAATCAGTTTCATGAATGGCTCGCGGAAAGAATACTACAAGGCATTGTCCGTGATAGCTGTGCATTGGGGCAGATGACCGGGCGCACCGAAGGAACAGTTGAAAAGGCGCCCAGGTACCGCTCCGTCACGGGGATTTCTCAGATGACGACGGATTCCTGGTATTCGCCGTAGACGCAGCGGAGGGTGTCGGAGATTTCGCCGACTGTGGCGTAGGCTTCGACGGCGGCGAGGATTGCGGGGAGAAGATTTTCCGTGCCGCGGGCGCGGCGATCGAGTTCAGCGAGGGCCGCTTTCGCTTTTGCGGAGTCCCGTTTGGCGCGCAGGGCTTGCAGGCGCTGCACCTGGTTCCGCTCGATTTCGGAGTCGATGCGCATGGTCGGGATGCCGCGCTCTTCGCTGGCCACGAAATCGTTGATGCCCACCACGATTTGTTCTTTGGTTTCAACGGAGCGCTGAAAATCGTACGCCGCCCGTTGAATCTCCGATTGCACAAAGCCAGACTCGATTGCTTTGATCATGCCGCCCATGGCGTCAATCTTGGCAAGATATTCCTGTGCCCGGGTTTCGATCTGGTTGGTTAGCGCTTCAATGGCGTAGGAGCCGGCGACAGGGTCGATCGCATTCGCGACCCCGGTTTCATTGGCGATGATCTGCTGCGTTCGCAGGGCGATCAGCGCGGCTTCCTCGGTCGGCAGCGAGAGAGCTTCATCCATGGAATTGGTGTGCAGCGACTGGCAGCCGCCCAGCACCGCCGCAAGAGCCTGGATGGCTACGCGCACGATGTTGTTTTCCGGTTGCTGCGCGGTCAGCGAAGAGCCGGCGGTTTGCGCGTGAAACCGAAGCAGCAGCGAGCGCTGATCGTGCGCATGGAAACGATCGCGCACGATTTTGGCCCACAGGCGGCGCGCGGCCCGGAATTTGGCGATTTCTTCGAGCAGATCATTGTGTGCGTTGAAGAAAAAGGAAAGTTGCGGCGCGAATTCGTCAATCGCAAGACCGGCGCGAAGCGCAGCCTCAACATAAGCAATTCCGTCGGCGAGCGTAAACGCCACTTCCTGCACGGCGGTCGAACCGGCTTCGCGAATGTGATACCCGGAAATCGAAATGGTGTTCCATTTGGGAAGCGCTTCGCGGCACCAGCCGAAAATATCGGTGACGATGCGCATCGCATGCTGGACGGGATAGATGTATGTCCCGCGGGCGATGTACTCCTTCAGAATGTCGTTCTGAGTGGTGCCGGAAAGTTTTTTCAGGTCGGCGCCCTGTTTTTTCGCGACCGCAACATAGAGGCAAAGCAAAATTGCCGCGGTCGAGTTGATGGTCATCGAAGTGGAAACTTTTTCGAGCGGTATCTGATCGAAGAGAAGTTCCATGTCTTCCAGCGAATCGATGGCCACGCCGACCTTGCCCACTTCGCCGAGCGCCAGTGCGTGATCGGAGTCCATGCCAATCTGCGTCGGCAAGTCGAACGCTACGGAAAGCCCAGCCTGCCCCTTGCTCAACAGATAGCGATAGCGCTTGTTGGATTCGGCGGCGGAGCCGAAGCCGGCGTACTGGCGCATGGTCCAGAAGCGGCCGCGATACATCGTCGGATAAATTCCCCGGGTGTAAGGAAATTCGCCCGGATAACCCAATGTTTCTTGCGCATCCCAGTCACAAAGGGATTCTTCGGAATACAGGCGCTCGACGGGAAGTCCGGAAAGCGTGGTGAATCGCTGTCTGCGTTCGGCGGGGGCGCTCGATTTGGCCTTTTGGTCGGACATGCGAAACCCGTTCCGGAGCGAGGAGGAAAATTGCCGGCCATCCGGCCGGTCCCTAAAGACTATAACTGGCGCGAGCGGCGAAAGGAACTGACGGCAAACACTACGAAGATCCCCGCGACGGCTATAGCCAACGCGATGAGCCAGTGAGCGACGTCGCGTGTCCACGCACGAAACGCGGAGTTGAGCCAGCCAAAGGCCAGCAAAGCAAACATGGCGCCGACCACTTCATGAAAAATCTGTTTGATCGTGCGCCACAGGCGGCGAAAACCGCGCGGCTCATTTGGGGCCATGGGCATCAAGGCATTTTAACCCAAGACGCGCACATGCCCCCTGCCGGACCCCGGCCAAAAGGACAGGTTTGCGGCTATGAACAGATTGACGACAAGCCCGAGAAGCCAACTTGTATCGCTTTACAGGTAGGCCTAGAATCAGGATTGAAGTACTGGGGAGCCAGCCTTGCAACTCGACGATCATCTCAAAAACCTCTTGCGCGAGCTTGGACATGCGATCAACGACACCGTGTCTGAATCCGACAGGATTACCGGGGCGATTGCAGGAGTGCGCGCGCATGGCTACGACATTGTACTGAAGCTCGACGCCACGATCGGATTGGCCAAGCGCGACGGCCAGGCCGAAGACGGCCCGCGCATCACCACCCAGGACCGGCGCTTCCTGGAATCGCTGCGCATTCAGGTGGACCAGGAATCGATGGATCAGGATGCGGACAAGAGAGCCGTGGCGCGGCTTACCATGACGCCCCAGGATGTGCGATTTTTGAAGTCTCTGCGCATTGCCACCGACGATAGCGAATGAAACACCCGCTCCAAATCGCGTGTGCAACCTTTGTGCTTCTGGGCACGATGGGAGTTTCTCGGGCAGCGGCGCAAGATCCCATCGTCACAGGTCCGATCATCGCAAGCGAGGTGGCCCCGATCATTATCGCTGCGGTGAAGCCGAAGCCAAAACCGACCGGCCTGTCGAAGTTTGTAGGTACCGTATTGAACGCCAACAGCGTGCAGATTACCGTGAAGTCGATGGGCAACGACCTGAGCATCCAGACATTTCCGCTCAGCGAAGCAGCCTCCGCAAAAATGCAGGTGATCATCGACAGGGGCGGCTACCAGTACGGCGACAAGGTCAAGCTGGAGTATGACCCGCAGTCGCTGCGAGTCGTGAAGTTCAAAGGCAAACCGTCGAAGCCCCTCTGATCCCGGAGGGTACATGTTGCGCCTGCCTGCCGTTGCCGGACAGTTTTATCCCGCTGATCCCCGCGAATTGACCCGCCTGATTCGAAAGTTCTCCGCCGAAGATCCTGCGATCCCAAAAACACGCGTTCGCGCTTGTCTGGTGCCCCATGCCGGCTACATTTATTCGGGCGGAGTCGCGGGAGCCGTGTTTGCGCGCATGATGCTGCCTAAACAGGTTCTGGTTCTGGGAGTGCGGCATTCCCCGATGGGCGAAGATCTCGCCATTCTCTCCGAAGGAGCCTGGCGGACGCCGCTGGGCGACGCACCGCTGGATGGAGCGCTTGCGCAGCGCGTCAAGGCGGCTTGCCCTGCTCTGCGGGAAGACAGTGTAGCGCACAGCCGCGAACACTCACTCGAAGTGGAAATCCCATTTCTGCAAATACTCAGTCCGGGTTTTTCGTTTGTGCCCATTGCCCTGGGGACATTGCGATTCGAGGAGTTGTGCGAATTGGGCATGGGACTCGCGCGCGTGCTTCAAGAAAGCGCGGATGAGGCTTTGCTGGTGACGTCGTCCGATATGAATCATTACGAGCCGGACGAATCGACTCGCATCAAGGATGCGAAAGCGATCGATCGGATGAAGTCCGTGGACGCCAGAGGATTATTCGATGTGTGCCGCAAAGAGAAAATTTCCATGTGCGGGCTGGGGCCGGCGGTCGTGATGCTGACGGCGATGAAAGAACTCGGCGTCGAGAGTGGCGAGTTGGTGCGTTATGCGACTTCCGGTGACGTGAACGGCGACCGGGACGCGGTGGTGGGTTACGCGGGAATGATTTTTTCTTAGCCTCATGGTTGAAAATAAAATTCAAGAGGCTGGCTTCCCTCTTCCGTCGGGACAAGTAAAAGCCAGCGCTACATTGAAGATTTAAGAGCAAAAGCGATTGCTTCGCGTCAATGCGGGTGTCCGCCGCCACCTGCGGACGACGGGTGGCCGCCCGATCCAGCCGACGATCCCGCGGAACCGCCACCGCTCCGGCTGCCGCTTGACCAGGATGGGAAACCGCCTCCAGATCCCGATGAGGAGCCGCCGCTCCGTGCGGGCGCAGGAACCGCGGGTGCCCGGGGCGGAGCTACGCCACGCGCAGAAGTGCCTGCCGGTGCTTGCGGCACTGCGGGAGATCCCGGAACGTTCGGCCTTCCCGGGACACGTGTCGAAGCTGGAGCCTGAGCCACGGCTCCATTGCCGCCATTGGTCGCGGGTTGTGTCCCATTGGTGTGCGTTGCTTCCGTGCGCATTTCGCTGGGGATTGTCGCGGCTGTCGGGTTGGTCGCGGGATTTCCGCTGTTGACGTAACGATGTTCACGCGGATCGTAGGAAATCGAAGAATGTTGGCCCAGCGTCACGACGCGGCTGCCCGAAGCGCCCGCGACGATTGTCCGCGACACCCGCGAAGGCGGTGCACTGGCAGCAAGATTCGAGGAAACTGCTTCCCTGGAACCGTTCTTTAGCACCGACCACTTTTCCGTGCCGGCCGCCAGAGTCGAATGCGCAACCTGCGAATTCCGCACCGGGAAAATTCCCTGGCTCAGATTTTGCGCGGTCTTGCCTGGCTTGTCTCCCGGATGCATCGGAACAATCCCGAGCGTGCTGCCGTTGCGAACCCACACGGCGGTCACCGGCCGGTAGTAAACGGGGCCGCCAAGACCGAAACCGGTCGGCGCCCACACCCATCCATAAATTGGCGAGAAAATCCAGCCGCCATAGTGATACGGCAACCAGCCCCACGGCGCCGAACCGACAAACGTATTGCCGAAAAAGGGATCCTGATACCAGCCGCCGTAACTGAAGGGCGACCACCCAAAGCTCATTCCGAAGGGCCGCCAGCAGTTGCCGTAGCCCCCGATCGAAAACCAAGAGCCGTAGGTGTAAAGATCGCCGAAGCCCGCGGAATAGTTGGGCGAATTCACATACTGCGATGAATAATTCGTCGCGGTCACCACGCTGTCAACGCGGCCGGAAACCCAGCGGTCGAAATCGTCGGTGTCCGCGGCGCGCCCGATCACTTCACCGGTCGAGTCGCCCGCATGCACGGAGAGGGATTGGCCTTTGTCGAGAGGAGTGGTCTTCTTGTCGCGCAAAACGTTCGCGCGGCCGCGCTCGATGTTAACAGTGCTGCCGTCGTCGAAATTGTCCAGCCGAAACGTCGTGCGGCCCGTGGCTTCCACGGTAAAGTCGCCGCCCGTGACGCTGAAATAGTCGCCGTTCGCGGGATTCACGTAAACGGTGGATGTGCCCTGCCGCAGCACCAGGCGCGTAATCCGGTTCCCGTCGTTCAGCGAAAGATCGTAGAACTCGACGACGGTATTCGCTCCCAGGAACATCATCGCGCCGTTTTCGAATTCGATTTCCGCGCGGCCGTTGTCGGTCGCGACCACGTATCCCTGCCGAATCGGCAGATTCAAGGGCGCGGCTTGCCAACCGGCGTTGGCGTCGGTCAGGGGGTCGTCGCGAAAGTTGGGGGCGAAGCGCACGTCGCCCTGCACCAGGCTCAGGCGAACGATGCGGGCGTGGCTGCTGTCCGCAAGGGCGGTGGAGGAAACACCCAAAGCAAGAATGGAAAGCGCGCAAGTCAGAAGAAAAAGTCGGCGGGCCATGGCAAACCTCTTTCGGATGCGCGGGTCTATACAGTTAGACGGTAAGGCAGTCTGCCACGTTGCGTCGCTGAAAAGAATAGGGAAAGAAAGTGAAAGGGGTGATATCGGGGTATCGAGTCGTGGACTGGCGGGGATGATGCGTGGCGGATAAGATTCCCGAATCGCATTCATAAGAAATTATGATTGCCAAGTTCTTGACAACATGGCGTTTATCCAACTAACTTGACTGCCACAGAAGATTCCAAGCGTGCTCTTCGTTCCACAATACGTGTTGCTTCCAGGCGATTCCGTTTTCGCTGCGCTTGCAGGCAGGACGGCAGAAAATTCATATCTTTAGCTCGAGCACGTGATTCGAAAGCATTCCTAGGGGGTGGGAAATGTTGAAAATCATACGCGTACTTCTATTACTTCCTTTGATTCTGGGGCTCGTTTGGGGAAAGCCGACATTTGGGCAAGGCGGCGCCACCGGGGCCATCAGCGGAACGGTGGTGGACGTGAACGGTGGGGAAGTCGCCGGCGCAGACGTCCAGATCATCAGCGCGGCAACCGACAGCCTGGTGCGCCGCCTGACTACGGGCACGGATGGTTCATTCGAAGCCACACTGCTGCCGCCGGCGAAATACTTCGTGGTGGTAAACAAATCGGGCTTCGCCGAAGCAAAGGCCATCAATATTGAAGTGCGGGTAACCGAGACCACCCGGCTCAGCATTCCGATGAAGCCCGGCACGGTGACGGAAAAAGTGGAAATCACCGCGCAGGTCACGTCGGTAGAAACCACAAACGCCACGACTGGCCAGACCATCGGCCCGGAAACCGTGCGCGACTTGCCGCTGGCGACGCAGAATTACCAGCAGCTTCTTTCGCTCAGCACCGGCGTGCAGAGCGAATTGAACCAGTCCACGCAACTCGGCCGCGGCACTACAAAGGTCTATGTGGACGGACAGCGCGAAGACAACAACAACTACCTGATCGAAGGGATTAGCGCGACCGACTACAACGTGGCGCAGAACTATTATGTCCCGCTGCCGAACCCCGACGTCATCCAGGAGTTCAAGGTGCAGACATCGCTTTACGACGCGAGCCAGGGGCGCAACGGCGGGGGCAACGTCAACGCGATCTTGAAGACGGGCACGCGGCAGTTTCACGGCGATGCTTATGAGTTTTTCCGCAATGATGTGCTGAACGCCAACGAATACTTCCACAATGCTACGGGGCAAGCGAGGCCACCGGTAAAGCAAAACCTGTTCGGCATCAGCGCTGGAGGCCCTGTAGTGAAGGAGAAATTCGGATATTTCTTCGTGAACTACCAGGGCACGCGGCAGAGCAGCGCGCTTTCGCCCGGCACGCAGATCAATAACCCAGGTCTCCCCGTGCTGCCCACGCAGAGGGATGCGGCCTCAATCGCGAACGCTTTCAGCACGGCAACCGCACACCTCACCGCGAACATGATTGACCCGCTGGTCGTGAAGCTCTTCCAGGCACAGGGTAACTTGTTCGGAGACCCGAACGGATTTTTGATTCCCACGGTTCCGGGAGCTTCCGCGAACCTCGATCCGAATAAGACGACACCCTACGTTACGGCGCCCTTCGTTTTCAGCAGGGCCGGAAAATACACGGACGACCAATTCACCACCAACTGGGATAAGGAGTTCAACTCCAGCAAAGACAAGCTTGGCGGGCGGTTCTTCTTCTCCAACTCGGAGACTAACCTGCCCTTCGGCGCGGGCGGTTTGCAGGCTTCACTGGGCGGAACGCTGCAGAGCAGCATCAGTTCCACGGACCTTGATTTCCCCTTCGACATCCCGGTGGCGGCGCGTTTCCTTTCGGTGAACGAAACGCACCTGTTTACGCCGGCAATCGTAAACGATTTCCGCTTCGGGTATATACGGATGAATTACAGCCTGCTGAACTCTCCGCCCGTGACCGCCAATGACTTGGGGATCGACCGACCGTCAAACGGCATCACGCAGTCCATCTACAAATTCACGTTCAACACATCGGGATTTCAGATCGGGCCGACGCCGCCGGCGGACCAATTTCAGATCCAGAACAATTTCAGTTTTGTGGACACCGTAAGCTGGGTCAAGGGTCCGCATGACTTCCGGTTCGGTGGCGAATACACCCGGGTGAATCTGGACAAGAAATTTCCGCAGACATTCAACGGGCAGATCTTCTTCAACAACGGCGGCGGTTTCACGGACTGGCAAAACTTCCTGCAAGGCATAGCTTCGTTCAGCTTCGGCGGCGGTGGGGTCTACAACCATAACTACCACGCCAACGTTTCCGGCCTTTTCGCGCAGGACGATTGGAAGGTAACGCGAAACCTGACCGTGAACCTGGGAGCGCGTGTGGACATCAACGGCGCGTTCTACGACAGCGCCTGCCATATCGGCAACATTGACGAGAATCTGGCGGCCAAGGACCTCTATCCGATGGTCTATGGAGGCTGCGCAAACAAGCTGAACGTTCCCGGTCTGACAGGGAAGGGCAACGACAGCACGTTCAACAACCAGTATGCGACTGGCTTTGCGCCACGTGTCGGGCTGGCGTACGACCTCGGCGGGCATCACAACACCACGGTTCGCGCTGGCTATGGCATCTACTACGTTCGCGAAGATGTTGGCACGGCGGACCAGTTGTCGTTCCAGGCGCCGTACCTGCCAATTGTCTTCGGCGCTCTGCCGCCGGGCTGCCTGTCGGTGTTCTTCTCGAATAAGACGCCTTTCCCGCCAAACTGCATACCAGCGAACGCGCCGCCGGGGACCACGACCAACTTCAACGCTCTACCGACCGCTGGAATGCTCAATCCCAGCTTCATTCCGTGCCAGGCGGCGTTTACGGGATTTCCGGGAGGAGACACCACGCAAGCGGGAGGATTCCAGTGTGCAGCGGGTAGCCCAGGTTCCATCCCCACGCCGTTTCTGTTCACGCTGGCCGTGCCGCGACGCTTTGTCACGCCCAGCACGCAGCAATGGAACCTGACCTTGCAGCGGGCACTCGGGAAGGATTGGGTACTCGAGGTGGGATACGTTGGCACACACACCGTCCACCTGCGCGAAACTCGCACGAACATCCCCGCAAAAATTGTGAGCCCAACAGACCCAATTACTGTGACCGACGTAAATAACAATTCTTATACGATTACGCAGAACACCATCCTGAACGGGCCGCTGCGGAGCCCGATCCCGGCGATCAACGGTTACGGGGGCTTCCAGATTTTCGACAACTCCGCTTACGGCCATTACAACTCGCTGCAGACGACGGTTTCCAGGCGCTGGGCTCACGGCTATTTTCAGGCTGCCTACACCTGGTCCAGATCAACGGACGTAAACTCCAGCGGAAATACGGCGCTGAACACCGCGTTCAATGACGAATCGAACCTGAGGGCTGGCTACGGCCCTTCGGACTTTGACCGCACGCACCGCTTCGTGGTGAGCTACCGCTACGACCTGCCTTTCTTCTCGAACGAAACCGGTTGGAAGAAAATCGCGCTCAGTAACTGGGCCATCAGCGGAATTACGGTGATTCAGTCCGGCACGCCGTTCAGCGTGACCGACTCCGGCGCTGGCACCGCCGTGCTCGCTCCCGGATACACTCCGACGCTGACCGGCAGCCTCGCCGCCGGCGCGACGATCCACGGCAGCTACACGATCGGAGATATTCATAACCGGCTTAACGGGTATTTGAACCCAGCGGATTTTTCGACGGCGCAGCTTCTCTATCCTTTTGACCCGGCCAATCCCTCGACCACTTGCGATTTTGTGAAAAATCCAAATTTTTGCACGACGTTCTTCGGCAACCTGGGACGCAACACCTTCCGCGGGCCGTACCAGCAGAACTGGGATTTTTCGCTCCTGAAGAACTTCGCGCTCACAGAGAGGTTTAATCTGCGATTTGCAACTGACTTCTTTAACATATGGAACCACGCGAACTTCGCGAGTCCGGCGATCAACGACGTGGAAACGATTGCCCCTTGCACCGTTGGAACTCCGGGTTGCCACGCCAACGGTTTCAGTGGCCCGTTCGGGCAAATTTTCTCGACGGTAGGGACGCCGCGGCTGATTCAGTTTTCGCTGCGTTTGGCGTTTTAAGCGAATCACTGGGAACAATCGGCAACGGGACGCGTCGGTTTGCGTCCCGTTTTGCTTCGGCAGGCGGCAATTTCCTGCAAAGTGATATCATTTTTGGGCTATGGCTAAAATTGCATCACGTATTGCTCAATTGACGGGCGAAGGCGCTCTGGCGGTCTTCACTCGGGCGAAAGAACTTGAAAAAGCGGGGCGCTCGATCATTCATCTGGAACTGGGCGAGCCGGATTTTCATCCGGCGGCGCCGGTGGTGGACGCGGTGCGCGCGGCCGTTGCGGAGGGCCGCGACCGTTACGTGGCGACGCGTGGAATTCCTCCACTGCGTTCCGCGATCGCGGAGTATCTGAAGCGCACGCGCAGGCTCGACATTGCGGCTGAGCAGGTGCTCGTCGCGCCGGGCTGCAAAATGGCGCTGGCACTGGCGATGATGGCGCTTATTGAGCCGGGCGATGAAGTACTCTATCCGGACCCAAGCTTTCCGATTTATCCATCGTTCATGCGCGGCCTGGGAGCGAAGGCCGTGCCCTACGCGTTGCGTGAGGGAAACAAGTTTCAGCCGGACCTGGCGGAGATTGCGGCGAAAATCACCGCCAAAACGCGGATGCTGATTTTCAATTCGCCGAATAACCCGACTGGGACTGTTTTCACCGACAGTGTGATTGCGCAAATCGCCGAGCTCGCCAAGAAGCACGACCTGTGGGTAATCGCGGACGAAATTTACGCGCGTATCCTCTTCAACGGCGAATACAAATCCATCTGGGCGCTGCCCGGAATGGCCGAGCGCACCGTCATCATCGACGGCTTTTCGAAATCGTTTGCCATGACCGGCTGGCGGCTGGGATACGCGGTGGCGCAGCAGCATGTGATTGACGCCTTGGACATGCTGGTGCTCAACACATTCACCTGCACGGCCGAGTTTTCGCAAGTGGCGGCCATTGAAGCTCTGCGCGATTCGACGAACGCTGTGCCCGCGATGGTCGAAGAGTACCGGAAGCGCCGCGACCTGTTTGTTGAGAAGCTGAATCGCATTCCCGGGTTTCGGTGCCAGTTGCCCGACGGCGCGTTTTACGCCTGGGTGAACATCGAGGAAACGGGCATGCCCGCGGAGGAAGTGCAGCGGGTGCTGCTGGAAGAGGTGGGAGTGGCCGGGATCGCCGGTGCGGCGTTCGGCGCCGAGGGCAAGAATTATCTGCGATTTTCGCTGGTCAGCGCGACGCACCTTTTGGAAGACGCCCTCGAACGCATCCAGCGGGTCTCGTCCCGTTGGCGTGCCGCGGTCGCACGGTAACAAAGATAGTTTTCGGATGGCCTTGATTTCGAGTTCGTTCCATCCTTGATTCCTTGGAGTTGCGGAATGATAAAAACAGCAGTGCGCCTTTCGATTGGAATTCTGCTCGCGACAGGAATTGCCTGCTCCGCGTTCGGCCAGGCGAAACCTTATCCCTCCGCCGACGTCCAAAAAACCTACGAACGCCTGCTGAAGGAAATCGACAAGATTCCCATGTACGACAACCACGCGCACCCGGGCTACGCCGACGACAGCGACGTGGACGCCATGGCCTCGCCTCCCGATGAAAGCGCCACGCTTCGCCTGCGCGATGACAACCCGGAATTCGTCGCGGGAGCGAAAACCCTGTTCGGCTATCCCTACGATGATTTTAAGCCGGAGCATGCCAAGTGGCTTGCCGAAAAAAAATCCGCGGCGGAAAAGGCCGGCGGCACTGCCTACTTCGACGGCCTCCTCGACAAGCTGAACGTGGACATCTGCCTGGCGAATCGCGCGATGATGCCTGCGTATCTTGATACCAAACGCTTCCACTGGGTGTTTTTCGGCGACGCGTTTTTCTATCCCTTCGACAACAGCGGCCAGGCGGCCAGCACGCCGGACATGGGCGTCTACGTTCCGTTGCAGGAAAAAATGCTTTCGCGCTGGAAAAAGCAGGAGAGCGCCGAAACACTGCCCGCGGATCTGGCCGGATACGTCGCCTTCGTCCAAAAAACGATGGAAGACAACCAGAAGCGCGGCGGTGTGGCCATCAAATTCGAAGCTGCCTATTTCCGCAGCTTGCATTTCACAGATCCTCCAGCGGAAAAAGCCGAAGCGATTTACAGCAAATATCGGGCGGGCGGTGTGCCGACGGCGGAAGAATACAGATTATTCCAGGATTATATTTTCCGGCGAATCACGGATCAGGCCGGGAAGCTGCATTTGCCGATGCACTTTCACAGTGCCGTGGGAATTGGAGATTACTTCAGCCTGCATAACGGCAATGTGTTGAACCTCGAAAATGTGGTCCGTGACGCCCGCTATAAGAATGTGACCTTCGTGCTGGTGCACGGCGGTTGGCCCTATGAACGCGAAGCGGCACTGCTGACCGCGGTAAAAAACGTCTACCTCGATACTTCGTTTCAATCGGAGATGCTCTACCCGTCGCAGTTCAAGTTGGTGGTGAAGCAGTTGCTCACGCTTTTCCCGGACAAGATGATGTACGGCTCCGACGCATTTCCCTTCAATGACGCTCTGGGCGCGGAAGAGAGCATGTGGCTGGCGGCGCGGACCACTCGCACAGGGCTTGCGGCGGCGCTCGCGGAACTTGTCGACGAAGGCGCATTCAATGAAACAAAGGCTTTGGAATTGGCGCGAAACTATCTGCACGATAACGCGGCGCGCCTTTATGGAGACTTGAAACGATGAGCGAAAAAGCAGAGTGCAAATACATCCCGTGGAAAAACGTCGAGCATGAAAAACTGAACGACCTGATCGATCGCGAAATGGTCGTCGGCAACAAACTGATGCTGGCGCGCGTGTTCCTGAAAAAAGGCGCGCACGTGCCCGAGCACCATCATCACAATGAACAGGTGACCTACATCCTGGAAGGCGCGCTGAAATTCGCCATCGATGGGAAAGAGATTGTCGTCCACGCCGGCGAAGTGTTGTGCATCCCTTCGAACATGCCGCACGAAGCCTGGGCGCTTGAAGACACGCTCGACCTCGACGTGTTTGATCCGCCGCGCGAGGACTGGCTCAACAAGACGGACAATTATCTTCGGCGAGACGTTCCGATGCGCTAGGGCTTCTCGCTAATCGCCTTTGCCGGAGCGGTCCAGGAGTTCCGCGAGATACTTCTGCCAGACGGCCGCCCACGTGTGAGTGCCATGGCCGTGGGTCTGCTCTGAAGCCGGCAGCAAAAGAAACCTTCCATTTTTGACGCGCTTGATCTCGCGCTCGGCGATGCCAAGTTCCGGCGGATTGATGAAATCGTCCGCAGAATTGATGAACATCACCTGCGCGCGAACGATTTCCAGTTTCGGCGAGGGATCGTAATTGCGGGACGCATTCACCGCATAAAGAAAATCGTTGGCGTCGAGTCCCGCGGTCATTCGTTTCATCGAATCGGCCAGAAATTTCTCCGCGGCCTCACGCGTAGGCAAATCTTCCTGCATGTGCAGCGGCGCGCTTCCCGCGATAATCAGAAAATCCGCGGCGATCTGCAACCCCGCGCGTGGCTCGGCGGTGTAGTCGCCGTTTTTCCATTCCGGGTCCTGACGGATTCCATCAATGACCATTTTGCGCCAAACGCGATTGCGCCCGGCCACCTGCACCGGCAAGCAGGCCAGCGGCATCAGCGCGTCCATGGAATCAGGATACGTTTCGCCCCACATCCACGAATGCATGCAGCCCATGGAAGTACCGAGGATCAGGCGCAGGTGATTCACGCCGAGGCCCTTCTCGACCAGTTCGTGCTGCAACGCGATCATGTCCGCATATTCGTATTGGGGAAAGCGGGCATGAAGGGCGTCGCTCGGCTTGCTGGATTTCCCGTGGCCCACATTGTCGGGAAGAATAAGGAAGTACTTGCTGGTGTCCAACAATTGGCCGGGACCAAATAAAACCCCGGCAAAGATCGGCCGAAAGAAACTGTCCCCGCTGCCGCCGGTTCCGTGCAGGATCAGGACGGCGTTGGTCGTCCGGCCGTTCGCATCCTTCACCGGCTTTCCCAGCGTGTAATAGTGCATCCGCACTTCCGGCAGCGTCTCGCCGGATTGGAAATGGAAATCGCGGACGACATAATCGCCTTCCTGCGGCGCGGGCCAATTCTGTGCGGGTTGCGGAGCCGTTTGGGCTCGCAGTGGTACGGCCGCCAAACCCAATAGCAACATCATCCAGCTTCCGAAATGCAGCAAGCTGCGATTCATGTTTCCCCCAGGTAGAGAATGTGCCGCCGGGCAGGTGTTCCCACGCCCGCGCGCAGGCAAGCAGTCTGCGTTTGACTAAGTGCTGTAAGACCGCCCGATGTAGGCGCGAATTACCAAATCTTGCAGGAATTTTCGCGAACCATTGCGTCGCCCTTCTTGCAACCGAAGGCCTTTGCAAAAACCTCCAGGTTGGAGATCGGTCCGTTGCCGCGAAAACGCCCCAAAGGATGCGGGTCGGTGTTGGTTTGCAGGCGCGCCGCCTCGGCGCGTTGGTTCGAGCCCCACACTTGTGCCCAACCGAGGAAGAACCGCTGCTCGGGTGTGAACCCATCAATATCCTTTGGGCGTTTTCCTTCGATGGATTTTTCATAGGCCGCGTAAGCAATGCTCAAACCGCCCAGGTCACCGATGCTCTCGCCAAGAACCAGCTTGCCGTTCTGGTGGAGCCCGGGCTCCACTTCGTAGCTGTTGAACTGGTCCACGATGCACTGTCCACGCTCGTCGAAATGCTTCCTGTCGTCGGCCGTCCACCAGTTGCGCAGATTCCCCTGGCCGTCGAATTGCGAGCCGCGGTCGTCGAACCCGTGGCTGATCTCGTGGCCTATCAC
>Ga0210406_10002986_pt1 | contig 18828 bp, 18 predicted proteins | sample IncBWC30MmetaG_FD_155454 | JGI IMG/M metagenome (GOLD analysis project Ga0210406, IMG submission 155454) | Forest soil microbial communities from Barre Woods Harvard Forest LTER site, Petersham, Massachusetts, United States - Inc-BW-C-30-M | ecosystem: Environmental > Terrestrial > Soil >... | reverse complement strand
TTGCGCTGGCGGCAAACGGCAAGGTCGCGGAGGCGGAGAAGGAACGCGAATTGCTTGTGGCAGAGGTCGGAACGTTTCCTCCGGACGCCAACTTCGGCGAAATGAACAAAGCGAGAGACGTGCTGGGCGTGGCGGCGCACGTGGTCGATGGGCGGATTGCGGCGGCCAAGGGCCAGAAGGATGCAGCCATTGAACATTGGGCTCAGGCCGTGGCTATTCAAGATACGCTGAACTACGACGAGCCCGCGGATTGGTATTATCCGGTGCGTGAATCACTCGGCGCGGCCTTGCTTGCGGCAGGCAACGCACCTGAAGCGGAACGGGTCTTTCGCGTGGACTTGCAGCAGAATCCACGCAATCCACGCTCGCTTTACGGATTAATGCAGGCGTTGCAGGCGCAAGGCAATGCGTCAGATGCTGCGTGGGTAGAGGCGCAATTTAACGCCGCGTGGAAGAATGCCGACTCCAAGCTCAGCTTGAAAGCGATGTAGAACATGGGGAACTTTTGGATTTTCGATTCGCCCGGCGAGCGTTTGCGGCGGCCCTAAAAGGGAAAACGCCGAACGGTTTTTTTGTCCGTGCGGCGTTTTCTTGCGCTAGTAACTTCTTCCTTAAAGAATATTCCAGTGGTTCCCTCCCATCCGCCTGCCTAGATTCGTCAAGCTAATTCGCAGATTCGACTACCCATCGCCCTTTAGGCTCGAGGAACTCCAGTCCAATCACGTAGCCGTCGCCACGGACAGGTTGACAGTAGGCCACTCGAGCTGCAGAACGAAATTCTCCGGTGCGCGATGCCAGAACAAGCTGGGAATCTTTGTCCCAGCGGCGGACACTGACGACGCGTGCCCCTTTCGCGCTGACGTTTTCGGTAAACGTCGACTCAACACCGGGCACTTGCCGGTGACCATCGAGAACCACAGGAATCTCCATCGGAATGCGATTTTCCCGACGGGGGACGGCATGATTATTCCTGGGAGGCATCATTGCATTTCCTCACAGGCACGCGGCGATGCGCGTGATGGAATTCATAGAGTTGCCGCGATGCTTCATGCGATAGAGCATGCGATCTGCAGCACCCAAAAGCTTTTCTGGCGAGTCGCCGTCTTCCGGAAAAGCGGCAATTCCGGCGCTGACCGAGAGGCCGGGGTCTTCCGCTTCTGTGGAGAGGCGTTCGCGAATACGGGAGGCGACGCGAGCAGCGATCTCTTTCGGAGCCTCGGGGAGCACCAGCGCGAATTCGTCCCCGCCATAGCGGGCAGGTGTATCGATGGCGCGCGAATGACTGCGCAGAATTTTGCCGAGGCGAACCAGCGCGCGGCTGCCAACCAGATGGCCATAACGGTCGTTGATAGCTTTCAAGCCGTCCATATCCAGAAGGACCACACTGAAGGGCCGGTGTGTACGTCGAGAACGGTCGAGCTCTGATTCGATGACCGCCAGCAGCCGGCGATAATTGGCCAGGCCGGTGAGCGGATCGCTGACGGCCATGCTGCGAACCTGGTCAAACAAACGCGCCTGATCGATCAGGGCTGCGCCAAGCATGATTCCGTAGCTCATCACTTTGGTAAGCTCGGCCAGAAAGAACGGGCCGTCGAAGAGCCGCCCGGAGAACAGCGCCGCAGCGTGGCAGGCCACATTCAGCAGCGCGACGAGAAACAGCGAATAGTCATACAGGGAGGCATCGTCGTCTGCCTTCTTTCCTGCCTTGAACCTGCCGTAGAAGAAATACGCTGCCAGCAGGAAGAGTCCACCAGGCAACAGTTCCCACGGGCGCGAGAGGAAAGCCCCGGCCTTTGCCGCAGGAGTAGCAGGCGCAGCGATAAAGGCGGCGCTGGTGACATACGCGGCAACCGCTACGACGAACAGCGCACCGGCCGTCTCGCGGCTGGGTTGGCGAGACGTGGGCAGGAATCGCTCGACGCCGAGAGCGGCGAGGAGAAGAACAGCCAGCAGGGTGCGGCCGACCATCCAGCCCATGGGGACGCGGGAGAGAGCCACAGGGCCGGCATGCAGAAGATCCGCGAGACCGAAATAACCGATGGTCTCAGTCATCCCGGAGAGAACGAAGCCAAATGCCAGGATCAGAGCGACGCGATCGTGTGTGCCGCGGAATCGCACCAGAGCATTCGCGGCGTAGCAGAAGCAAAGCAGCGAGCCGCCAACTTCGAGATACAGATACGCGTTGGGAGAGCTGGAAAGGTGGGCATGCCGGGCATAAAACACGACCGTCAGGAACGCAGCTGCTACGATGCCGTAGCCAAGAGCGGGCGGCTTGCCGTCCTTCCTGAGAAACCCCGTGATTTTGGCCCAATCGCCCAACATAGCCCCCAAATGCCAAAGAAACCCGTCAACAACGGGTGATTGCACGTGCAGGCCCTTTTTAGAGGGGAAAATGTGCGTTATAAGCTACTGAAAGGAAAGGCGTTATTTTTAGCTTGGACCGAAGGTGTCACACTTGAGACCGGTGCGAGACAGGGAATCAGGCAGCAACCCTCCCATTTCGGGACAATATCATTGGTGTATCCGGTTAGTTAGCATGGGTTTAGACAAGCCAGTGCCCAAACGGTGCATAATCTCACAATGAGACTGTCTCACGTTGGGATGACCCACGCTTTCAAAGCTTTGGTGCAGGGGGAGGCAGATCCCGAGCGGCCACGGGGCTCGTGAAGCCTTGGCGCTTATGGGTTCCGTCGCAGAAAGGAGAATTGGCCGAATGCCCGCAGCGGCAAAGGGTGATGGCCGTGCGGCCACCCAGCCCGAAGACCTGGCCTTCTTGATCGACGAGCTCAAAATCCCCTTCCACGCGAAGAGGTCCGTTGCTAAAGATGGTTACTTTGGTGCCCGCCATAAATTCCTCCGTTTGAGTGACTGTGAAGCAGGAAGCTCTATCACGATAACCAGAGACACGAAGAAAGACAAGAAAGTGGCAGCGTGCCTTCGGAGTGTCGGGCGCGGCATACTGAAAACCAAGGCAAGGTTCCTCACCCCTAAAAGGAAAGGGTGAGCTACAGGATGCAAGATTACGGCTGGTCAGTATCGCGGCACACTCGGATCGACCTCTGTCGACCAAGACAGGATGCCGCCGCGAAGATTCAGAACCTTGCGGAACCCCGCCTTGCGCAGGAAATCGACGGCTTGCGCGGAACGCTTTCCGCTGCGGCAGTGCGCCACGATTTCGTGGGAAGAATCGAGTTCGTGGACCCGGCGAGGCAATTCGCCTAACGGAATCAGGTGACCCTTCAGATTACAAATCTGATATTCGTGGGGCTCGCGGACATCGAGAATGAAGAATTCGTCGCCTTGGTCGAAGCGCAGCTTCAATTCGCGCGCGGTAATTTCTGGCACGTTCAAATCCATATCCGGCTCCTCCTGGCCGCGGATCCCGCAGAACTCGTCGTAGTCGATGAGCTTGTGAATTGTGGGGTGCGTTCCGCACATGGGGCAGTGGGAATTCTTGCGGAGCTTCAGCTCGCGAAACTTCGGTGCGAGCGCATCGAACAGAAGCAATCGGCCGATCAGCGGCTCGCCACTGCCCATTAGCAGTTTGATGGTCTCCATCGCCTGTAACGAACCGATGATGCCGGGCAGCACGCCAAGCACGCCTCCTTCGGCGCAGGAAGGCACCAAACCCGGCGGAGGCGGCTGCGGATACAGGCAGCGGTAACAAGGGCCATCGGGCATGCCGAATATGGTGACCTGGCCTTCGAAGCGGAAAATCGAGCCGTAGACATTTGGCTTGCCGAGCAAGATGCAAGCGTCGTTCACCAAGTAACGCGTGGGGAAATTGTCGGTGCCGTCGACGATAACGTCGTAATCCTTAAAAAGTTCCAGCGCATTCTCGCGGGTGAGTTTCGTTTCGTAGGTCGTAATGTGCACGTCGGGATTTAGATTGCTGAGCCGGGCGGAAGCCGCTTGCGTTTTAGGCTTGCCAACATCGGTGGTGCCGAAGGTTACCTGGCGTTGCAAATTCGTGAAGTCCACAACATCGAAATCGACCAATCCAATGTTCCCGACGCCAGCCGCGGTAAGGTACAAGCCCAGGGGCGCGCCAAGTCCGCCTGTACCAATCAAAAGCACTTTGGCGGCTTTCAGCTTGAGCTGACCTTCCATTCCGACTTCCGGCATGATCAGGTGGCGGCTATAGCGGAGAATCTCTTCATTGGTGAGGCTGCTGGCTGCGGCATGGCCGATTGCTGGCCGTGATTTTGTCGACATGATGACCTGTTGTCCCTGCTTCCATCTTACGCGGAGTCCGTACGAGAGGATAGAATCGCAGCCCGCTGGAGACCTTGGTGACACCGGTGACGAACGAACGGCGGCTTTACAGAATCCGTTGGTATCGCTTACTCTGGCTGTTATGTGGAATGTCCAAGAACGTTTTGAGAAGAAAGCCATGGATAGTCTGGCTGCGCTTGGCTTCACCGTGGGAAGCACCCGCGGGGTCGTCCGCGTGGAGAAGTACGGTTGCGGCGCGGAGTTCCGGCAAGATCCCGACGGGCGATTCCGTATGACCGTTCTGCCGACCATCATGTTGAACGGGCAATTCACGAGATTGTGGGATGCCGGCTATCAGAAGTTCCTTTTGACCGATGAAGGCGTAAAGATCCCGGCGCTGGCGTCGCACCTGGAAGGTTTGCGGAAGTTCAACGAAGAGCTGCGTACTGCGCTGGGCGTACCAACGTTTTACAATGAGGCGCTGGGTTCGGTAAGCCAGTTGAGTGTGTACGATCGAGTGAAAGGCCGGCCCGGCGATGTGCCGGACACGACGGTGGGATGTCACATTCCCGCCGGCGATCACTAAGACTCGAAGAAATCTGGCTCAAGAATCTTTCCAAAGCAGACAACCTTCCAGTAGCTCAGGGGAAGGCGGTGTGTCTATTATGCTTTCTGCTGCGCTTCCTGGAGTTGGCGGCGGAATTGTGCGAGATCGACGCGGTGCTTCGCGGCTTTGTGTCTGCCGATGAAAACAACGGGAATATCCCAGCCATATTTCTCGGCCAGTTCGGCATCCAAATCGATATTCACCTGGCGTAATGGCGCGCGGAATTCGCGGAGCAACGGAGTGATAGCGGCTTTGGCCTCGTCACACAGGTGACAACCGGGCCGCGTGTACAAGGTGACTTCCAGAGAGTCGGCTGCAGCGAGTCGCGCGGCTTCGGAGGCGATGCTCATGGTTTTGGATGCGAAAATTTTTGGAAGGGTTCGGCGTGCGGATAAAAGGCAGGCGCGCGGTAAAGTTCCGCCAACTGGCGAACGTGGCCGAGATCGTGGTTGGCCAGTTCGTGGAGCAATTGCGACACGCTTATCGACCCCATCTCGTAGTGGCGGCCCGTGCGTCCGGCCGCGGCGGGGACGGTGTGCAGGAAGACAACGTGTGCGCGGCGCCAGGCGATGAAATGTTCCAGATGCTGACGAGCAGTCTTCTGATGGACTACGCTTTCGGAAGGCGCGACGTACTTTGCCAGCGCGGGATCTTCCTCCATTACGATGCGGCGAACCCGCTCGCTGTAGAGCTGTTTGGCAAGATGCGCCAGGACCTCCTGAATCGACCAACGCTCCGGCGCCGGTTTCCATTGCAGCACTACTGGCGAAGCGTCATGAAGAAGCTGTTCGAGACTCCCCGGCATCTTCTCGAGCAAGGAAATTGACACCTGAATGGGCGCGGGGGAAAGGACTTGCATCAATACCTCCCGGGAGGGCAGTCTGATTGTATGTCGCAGGGCAAGCCAATCGAAAGCCCGACGAAAATTTGATTTTACAGAAGAGGGGGATGCATGGGACGCGCAGTCGGTTTCATGGATGATTTGTTCTTCCAAATGAAAATTGCGGAAACCGCGAAGCATGTGGGAGTGGATTTTAAGGTTGCGTCGACAGGCGAGGCCCTCATGGGAATGCTTGAGGCTCCAACCAAACTGGTCATCATCGATTTGAACGCGAAGAATCAGCCGCTGGCGACCCTGGAGCGCCTGCGCGCCGCACAGAAGGACTTGCGCGTTGTGGCATTCTTATCGCACGTACAGACAGAACTCGCGGCGCAAGCACGGGCTGCAGGATGCTCGGAGGTGATGCCGCGGTCCGCATTCACACAAAACCTCGCCGCAATTTTGCAGGTTGCAAAGGACTGAGAGGATCGATTTGCGAATCTCTTTGGGTGGACGATGGCAGCCGGTTGGCGTTCTTGTCCTCGCATTGCGCTTTGCTTCATCGGCTTGCCGCGCACAAGCCGACGCGAAGGAAGAGCCCGCCGCGGTGTTGCGCACCGTGATGATGGCGGCGTGCGCGCAGAACAGCACAGATTTTTCTCGCACGTTAACCACACGCAATGCCGATGCCTTCGTTCATCTCACTGCGGCGGCGCGCGCTACCTTGCTGAAACGCTTCGTGCTGCTGGACAAGTCCGGAACCCCCAAATCCACTGAGAATTCCACCGGCAATATCGTTGTTCGTTGCGCCACGCCGGATATCACTACCGAAATGGTAATCGGCAACACCGAAGTGCACGACAACCTCGCGTATCTTCCTTTGACCGTTCAGGACGCTTCCGATACCAAAGGCGACAGTGCTCACCAGATCGTTATCGGAATGGTCCGGGAAAATGGGCAGTGGAAATTGCTTTCGCTGGGCTTGCTGATGCTGGACCTGCCGACACTCGGCGAAGAGTGGGACCGCGCGGAGATCAAGGTGAACGAACAAGCCGCGATTGCGGATTTGAAAAAACTGATCGACGCGGTGGAAACATATCGCAAAACCTACACTCGCCTTCCAGAATCCCTTGCCATGTTGGGACCCGCGCCTCAAGGACAAGCCAAAAGCGACAAGGCAGGACTCGTTGACCCGGAACTGGCTGTGGGAAAGAAGGACGGCTACGTATTCCGTTATGTGATCGTGGGCGCGAATACTTCTGGAGCGCCGGCGAAATATGAAATCGCCACGATGCCCGCGGAATATGGAAGGAGCGGCCTGCGATCGTTTTTCTACGATTTGAACGGCGTGATTCACGTCGCCGATCACCAAGGAGCGGTGGGAAGCTCGGTTGACCCGAAATTGGAGTGAAATTGTTCCATCCATGAACCATGTGCATTAACTGATTCACCGAATCGCTAGCTCCCTGCAAGACGTTATTCTCCAAGTGAAATGAAACTTTGATCGCGCATCACCTACGAAAACGAGATCTTTGAGGCAGCAGGAAGAATTGTGTATGTAAGCCATGGATTGGGCAAGGGTGGGTGTGGCGTTCACGGAGGTGGCGCCGGAGCAACAGCAGAGGTTGGACCGTTGGCTGGAAGCAGTGAACCGGGAATTGTAGCCTGGATTTCTCGCCAGACCTTCATCTGCCAACTGGCAGCGCGAGTTGTCATGCTAACGCGCTGTGGTGTTTCGGCGCCGAAGCATCTCAGCAGGATGTCTCTGCTGAATCCTTCGGACGCAAACGACGCGATCCTCAGGATGACAGTTTGTTGTTGCGTGCGGAGCGGACAAACTGTACGGCTTCACGGCGTTGCTTTGACGGTCGGGTAAGTGATGCCTAGCTGTTCCAGATAGGTTTTGTACCGCATTGGGTCGTAGTAGAACTTCTTCAGTTCTGGAACAAACTTTTCCATTTTTTCCCGGTTCATTTCTGTTGCGGGCTTATCGTCAGGTCCAAGAAAAGACTCGTAGTGGACGTCCTTGGTTTGCACGTTGTGGAAATAGTCCCATGCAGCTTCCACAAGCGCGGGCTGTAGCAGAAAGTCCAGCGCTGTCATCGCCTGCACTTTTGCCCCTGCGGTTGATCCTTTGTGGGCGATGGGTGTGGCCATCGCTACACCATTGGCCCAGCTGTGCCCTGGAAGATGCGGTATGTTCGCGGGATACATCAGGTAAGTCATCGGCACATTCCAAGAGATATCGCCCACATCGTCGGAGCCGCCGCCCTTTGGATCCTTAACCGGCTCTTTCAGCGGTTCCACCTTCAACTTCAAACCGTCCACTTTCTCGCCGATTTCTTTTTGCAGCGCTTTGGCAAGTTGCTGATCGGCGCCGCTCCACATGGGCATGCCGACCGCTTCGATGTTTTTTTGTTGCGTCTCCGCGATCACCTTATTGAAAAAGGGCGGCCACGCCGAGCCGACCAGGCGATGATCCACGGTGGTATTCGTCATCATGGTGGCGGCCGTGGCCATGGTGTTTCCCAGATCGTAGAGTTCCTTGATGTGTGGATAGTCCAGTTCGCGGAAGAAATACCAAACGCTGGCTTCCGACGGAACCACGTTGGGCTGGTCGCCGCCATTTATGATCACGTAGTGCGAGCGCTGTTGCAGCCGAAGATGCTCGCGCCGGAAATTCCAGCCCGTATCCATCAGTTCCACGGCGTCGAGAGCGCTGCGCCCAGACCAGGGTGCTCCGGCAGCGTGCGCCGCACGTCCGTGAAAGAAATATTGTACGCTGACGAGGCCGCTCCATTCGCCATTGCCAGTGCTGTAGGCGGTGGAAAATTCCGATTCGACGTGGGCGCCCAGAACAATGTCCACGTCTTTGAAATAGCCGGCGCGGACGAGAAACGCTTTCGTTCCCAGCAACTCTTCCGCGACGCCCGGGAAAATCCTTAGGCTTCCCGTGATGCGGTGCTCTTCCATCAGTTTCTTCAGGACAATCGCGGCGGTCACCTGCACGGCCATACCGGAGTTGTGCCCTTCTCCGTGGCCAGGCGCGCCTTCGATGATGGGGGAATGATACGCGACGCCAGGTTTCTGCGAGGCGCGAGGAATGCAGTCAATATCGGTGACAAACGCGATCACCGGTTTGCCGCTGCCGTAGCTCGCGACCCAAGCCGTGGGAATGCCGGCAATGCCGCGCTCGACAGTAAAGCCATTTTTCTCGAGGATGCCGGTGAGGTAGCGCGAGGTCTCCACTTCCTGAAAGCCCAGCTCGCTGTAGCTGAAGATCTGGTCGACCATCTGTTGCGTGAAGGTTTGCCGCTGGTCGATTTCCTGACTGGCCTGCTGCTTCAAACCCGCCAGCGCCGCTGCTTCCTGCGCCACGGCATTTCCCGCCAAGAGCAATCCACAACCCACAATCCAAACGGCCGGGCGTGATCTCATGCAGTACCCCCTGTTGTGCGAGCAGGGATAATACTCTGGTTCGGGCCAAATGCGCGCGAATTTGATAGAACGCGAATCTGCGCTACTATTTCGGTTTCGACTATGCCCTCGGCCTCTCTTCGCGTCGCCATGCTTGTCTGCCTGGGTTTGTTCCTGGCCACGCCAGCCCCCATTGTATCGGGACAGGAAATCGAATCGGTGTATGGGCCGCTTCCGGTATTTGAATTTCACAGCAGTTTTTGGGTGAACTTGCATCATTTCCTTTATCACGAGGCCCGCGCTCGCCTGGCGGCCAGAGACGCTCAACCCTCCACGGCAAAGCCGACGGGACCGGTGATGAAGGTCTCGCCCGGCGCGCAGGCTACGCTCACCGCGGCGGAGCAGAAAACCTGGGACGACGCTGTCGCGTTCTACATGCAGAATGAAGCGAACAAGGATATGCAGATCAATATCGACCTGATCCTGCTGAAAGACCAAATCGGCGACTTCGAAGATTGCGATGAATTGACCGGCCGCAAGAAACACACCTGCGATGCAGGATTGCCCGGGCGAATCGGCGAAGTGCTGGAGTCGGCGGCGCAAGTCTATCGCGCGCATTGGTGGGTCGACCAGGATCGCAACAATCGCCGCTGGGTGGCGCGAGTCGCTCCACTGGTGCGCGAGCAGGGTGTGGGATTGTCGCAGCGCCTGGCGGAAATCTACCAAACCAAATGGCCGAAAGAGAAAATTCGCGTGGACGTGTGCGGCTACGCCAATCCCAGCGGTGCTTACACGACACTTGACCCCTTGCGGGTTACCATCGCCAGCATGGATGCCCGCAACCAAGGGGCGGCGGCGCTGGAGGTTCTGTTTCACGAAGCCTCGCACGGTATCGCGGGTCCTGTCGAGGCGGCCATCCAGCGCGAGTGCCGCCAGCGAGACAAACCCATCCCGCGCAATCTGTGGCACGCTTTGATTTACTACACCACGGCACAAGTGATTCGGCCCGTGATCCATGATGCGGGAGAGAAGACTCTCGACGATGCTGCAGCAGGAATTAATCCCAAGACATACCCCATTCCTTATCCACTGCGGGAGAATCTCACTCAACGCGGATGGGAAGAGTATCTGAAAATTCTGGCCATCTACTGGCAGCCGTATCTTGACGGCAAGGTGAATTTTGAGGATTCCATCGCGCACCTGATTTCAGCTGCCTGAGGTTCGGTGCGTCGTGATTGGGACCAACGAGTCTGCGTGAGAAGCAAAGGATAGACAGATTCATCGCAGCAAAGACGTGCGATGGACAGAGATCCTCACTCCGCAGACTCCGTTCGGAATGACAAGATGAAAATTTTTCCGCAAGGTGTGCAGCCGTGTCCTCGCGAAAAATAGACGCGTTCAAACGGACACTAAAAATCTTCGAGAAGGTAGGCGTTGGAGCTGGCGGCGGACATCCAGATGGCCACGTCGCGGCCATTGGGGGAAGGGATGGCCCAACCCAGATCCATTTCCTTCTCCTCAAGCGCGGGAATGACTTTCCCACGCAGGGTGACGTGCAGCATGGTCTGCACTCCTTCAGGAGAAGCCGCGTTCACCCAGATGCTTTTGCCATCGCGCGGCAAAATCCAAACAGCCGATGCTGAACCAATTTCCCAGGAGCAGAGTGCGCTGTTTGCCGCCCTGCAGATCCAGCAGTAGGATGTCCGCTGCTAACGGCGCACGATGCTTCTTGGCGAGCGCGAGAGTGTGCTCGTCAGAGGAAAGGGTCCAGTTCATCAGGAACCATTCCGGATCGTCAATCGAATGAATCTGCGTTTGCTTGCCAGTGGCTGGATCAAACGTAGAAAAAACAATGTGATTCCCGATCCACAAATGTGTCAGAGTTCCAAAGCCGGCCGTGCAACTCTTCGCGAATGACCTCCTCTCCCGGTCTCTCCAGCAGCATAGCCAGGACTCGAAGGGGCTGCTCCTGAAGGCGCACCGTTTCGTCGCAGCTCCCCCGACCGCAGGTCGGCCTCGAAAGTCCCGAAGCGGACGAGCGAGTTTCCACCGTTCGCAGACACCTCGAACTCCTCGGGCATAGGCCCTGCTCTTAAAGACGACACTTGCAGGGCAAATGTTTCGAGGCCGAGCACACACTCTTACAAATCCCCCTGCCCGTCGGTCGAGTGGTAATTTTGCAAAGCGCAACGGAACCTATGGCCAAAACTTTCGTCATTACCGTAACGAACCTACTCGGGTGGTGGTGGCGGTCGGCCTGTCCCGGAGGTAACGGCCGTGAACTGCGACTCGCTGCTGCGCTGCTTTCGTCTAGTACTCCCATTTGTGCTTCTGGCTTCCCCTGCGAGGTCCAAAGAACTGCATCCGGAAGTAACCACCGTCAAAGTGTCTGTGTACAACGACGCCGACCTTTCTCCCGGTATGATTTCGGACCTGGAAAAAGTTGCCGCCCGAGTGTTCCGGCAGGCTGCGGTGAATCTGGAGTGGCTTAACTGCGGACTGCCCTCAGCGAGCGAGGCGCAGCGGGCCAATTGCATCGACAGCCTGTTTCCCACACACCTGCATTTGCGTCTGATCGGTCATCCCCTTCATTTGGACGGCGATGCTCTCGGCGTTGCCTACCTGGCAGAGGGCGGCGTAGGGTTCCAGGCGGACGTTTTTTGCGAGCGTGTGATGCGAATTCAGTACGAACCGCAGGTGGATCCGGCAATTTTGCTGGGAATCGTTTCGGCGCATGAACTGGGCCATCTCCTGCTCGGCACCAGTTCCCATTCCCCGGGGGGATTGATGCGCCGCAACTGGCATCGCAACGACCTGCTTCTCGCGGTCAAAAACGGCCTACTCTTCTCAGACGACCAATCCGATCACATGCGGGCCAAACTTTACGAGGCATATCTGGATCGGAATCGTTCGCGGCTGGTACTGGCGTCTCACAATGATTCGCAGGGCCTCCCCGGGGCTGCTGCGTGTTTTGTCTATAACCGCGTCTATGTTAGGCTTTCCTTTGCGAACATAAGCCCGGCCGCATATCTGATGTGCTCTGACGTCGCTCGTCCTTCTCTATCCCTGCGGAGCGTAAACAGGGCCGAGGCGTCATTTCCGATCGACTAGCCCGGGCAAAGGACATTGAATCGCTCATGGCTGGAAGACAGACCGCATTGAAAACGGAAAAAGAGCCTCGCGAGATTAAGCTGGCCCATTCCCCAGACTCCGACGACGCATTCATGTTCTATGCGCTGGCAACGCACAAGCTGTCGACGCCCGGCTATAAGTTCACGCATGTCCTATCTGACATCCAATCTCTGAACGAAGCGGCGTTAACGGAGACCTATGACGTCACCGCGGTGAGCTTCGCCGCATATCCTTCACTGCGAGACAAATACGTGCTGCTGGATTGTGGCGCCAGCTTTGGCGAAGGCTACGGCCCGATTGTCGTGTCCGCAAAGTCGCTCAAGCCGCAGGATTTGAAGGGCAAGCGCATCGCCGTGCCCGGACTGAAGACTTCCGCTTATTTGACCATGAAGCTGTTCGAACCGGATTTTGAAGCCGTGGTGATGCCGTTTGACAAGATCATGGAAGCAGTGAAAAACGAGAGGGTCGAGGCGGGCTTGCTGATCCATGAAGGCCAGTTGTTCTTCCCGCAGTTGGGCTTACACCGCATCGTCGATCTCGGCGTCTGGTGGCAGGAACATACCGGCATGCCGCTGCCGTTAGGCGGCAACGCCGTGCGCCGCTCGCTTGGACCGGATGTTGGCCGGCTGATCTCGCGAACGATTCGCGACAGCGTTTCATATGGATTGGAGCACCGCGAAGAAGCTTTGAACTACGCGATGCAATTCGCGCGTGAGATGGATACGGAGCTGGCGGATAAATTTGTAGGAATGTATGTAAACAAGTGGACGCTGGGGTACGGGGAAAAGGGCAAGAAAGCGGTGCTTGGGCTGATCGAAAAGGGTACCGCTGCTGGTCTGCTCCCTGGCCCGCCGACCGTCGAATTCCTCGAAGAGTAGTTACTTCTTTTCGGGCGCATTTACTGGCGTCAAATACAGATCCTGATAATCGAAGCTGAAGTCGGCCAGCGGCGAGACTGCGGCCATGGTGAAGTGGTCGATGGAGCCGTTGGGCTTCAGCGTAAAGGTAACGAAGGCGTCTTCGACCGTGCGGTCGCGCCAGTGTGCTTTGAACGTATCGAACTGCCAGTGTTCGAGGTCGCCGACACCTTTGCTGGTGCGATCCAGAACGATTACCAGGCCGGTGGACTCCTGCCGGATGGTGATCTTGCCGTACCAGGGATCGGAATACTCACCCACGTATTTTTCGAGTGGCAGTGAAGGCTTCGAATCAGCTGCGCGGCTTGCAGCTGCCTTCTTCATCGTTTCGCCAGCGGCCTTCTGTTCCTTGTCATTCACGGTTTTGTACGCGGTAGTCCAATCGGAGTTTGGCGCGCCGAAATAGAAATCCACAAGGTGGTACATTACGCTCTCGAAAGCCGCATCCTCCTCGGCGTTCGTCAGGATCACCAGGCCGAGATTTTCCTCCGGCACCAGAAGCACTCGCGAAACAAATCCCGCAACGCCGCCGGTGTGGCCGACGAGCTTTCGTCCGCGGTAATCCCACAGGAACCAGCCGTAGCCGTATCCGCGAAAATGTGGGTGCAAGGCCTTCAATTCCTCATTCCCCGGTCCAATCGGTATGACCATGTGCTGCGCCCACATTTCCTGCGATGATTTGTCGCTGAAGATTCGCGTCTCGGTGCCGGGGATTTTTCCATGATTGAGCTGCAGTTGAATCCACTTCGACATTTCCGCCACGGAGGAATTGATCGAGCCCGCCGGCCCGGCGTTGTCCAAATCCTCGAAGGGGATTACTTGCAACTTGCCGTCGACCTTCTCGTGCGGAAACGCGTAGTCGTCACCGGGTTTGAAAACGGTATTGGATGTATTGCTGGTTCTCATCCCCAGCGGCTGGAAAATCTTTTCGCGCACGTAGTCATCCCAGCTCTTTCCGCTGACCGCTGCAACCACCTGGCCTGCGGTCAGAAACATCAGGTTGTTGTAGGCAAACGTGGTGCGGAAGCTGGTGGCAGGCTTCAGGTAGCGGAGGCGATAGACGACTTGCTCTCGCGTAAACGTGGTGTGCGGCCAGAACATCAGGTCGCCTTCACCCAGGCCCAGGCCGCTGCGATGGCAAAGCAAGTCGCGGATCTGCATCTCCTTGGAAACGTATGGCGCGTTCATCACAAACCCCGGCAGATGGTCGTTCACCGGGTCGTCCCAGTGGATTTTGCCTCCGTCTACAAGCGTTGCCAGCGCCGCGGCTGTGAACGCCTTGGTATTCGAGCCGATGCCGAAGAGCGTGTTCTCATCCACTGGTGTGGCTTCGCCGAGTTTGCGAACTCCGTAGCCCTTGGCGACCACTACCTTTCCGTCTTTCACAATTGCCAGCGCCATTCCTGGTACGTCGAACGTTTTCATCGCGCGTGCCGCGTAGTCGTCCAGATCGGCTGGTAGCTCGTTTTGCGCTCGCACCGCCGCGGCCGTTACGACGAAGAACACCAGGACAAATATGCGCGAAAAACAGAAACGCAATCTCATTAAGCCTCCGATTTGTGCGGCGCTAGCTTACACCATCTTGCTTCCGAGATTTGCGTGTCTGCCGAAGTTGACAATTTCGCCGAATGCTCGGCATGTTCCCTTGACGCATACTTCTGAATCCCGTAGTGTTTTTCATTCGACATGAGCCTCAGAACATACCTGATTCCTTTTGCTATTTTTGTCGTTGCCACACACACCAGCGCGCAAACCGCCGCCGAATTCCGCGAACGCCCCGACATCCCCAAGGAATGGCCACGCCAACCGGTGCGTGGCGCGCACGGCATGGTTGCGAGCGATGAGCCACTGGCATCCCAAGCAGGCGTGGAAATTCTGAAGCGTGGCGGCAACGCGGTAGATGCCTCAGTCGCCACGGCGTTTGCGCTGGCCGTTGTCGAACCCGCGGCAGGAAATATCGGTGGCGGCGGTTTCATGCTGGTGCGGCTGGCCAACGGAAAGACGTCTTTTTTTGACTATCGCGAAATGGCTCCGGGCAAAGCGACTCGCGAAATGTACATCAAGCCCGACGGCAAACTCGACAACGAAGCTTCTACCGTCGGCTACCGCTCCGTGGCCGTGCCCGGCACCGTGGCCGGACTGGCGCTGGCGTTGAAAACCAGTGGCACCATGAAGCTCGCGGACGTGATGCAGCCGGCCATTCGGCTGGCTCGAGACGGCTTTCCCATCACGGAAAAACTGCTGCGCGAATTCGCGGAAGAGCGCAAGGATCTGCAGCGTTTTTCCATGAGCAGGCGCATTTTTCTGAATGACGGGAAGATGTACAAGTCCGGCGACACACTTCGCCAACCGGAACTCGCCGCGACCCTCAAGCGAATCGCCAAACTGGGCCCCACTGATTTTTATCAAGGCGAAACGGCGCAGATGCTGGCGCGAGACATGGCGGCGCTGGGCGGACTGATCACACTGGATGATCTGGCGCACTACCAGCCGAAGATTCGCGAAGCGCTTCACGCAACCTATACGCTGGATGCGCACCACTGGGAAATTTTGGGCTCACCGCCGCCCAGTTCGGGTGGAGTGGCCGTGATCGAGGCCATGAACATGCTGCAGGATGCGCCGCTGAAGGGCTGGGATGATCCGCAAAGCGTGCTGCTGGTGGCAGAAGTCATGCGGCGCGTGTTCGCTGACCGCGCGGCCTATCTCGCCGATCCCGATTTTTCCAACGTGCCCATCGCCGGACTCACCAGCCCGTGTTATGCCAAGGAACTTCTTGCGACCATCGACCCGAACCGCGCCACTCCCAGCAAGGATGTTCGCGCCGGGAATCCTCACGTGTGCACCTCGGGAATTAGCGCGAGTGTTCCGCCGAACACCATCATCAGCCTGGGAGAAGGTTCCCACACGACGCACTTCTCGGTGGTGGACGCCGCGGGAAATGCCGTGGCCAGCACCACCACGCTGAATGACAGTTACGGCTCGCACGTTACTTGCTCCGCGGGATTTCTGCTGAATGACGAAATGGACGATTTCACCACGCAGCCCGGCGTGCCCAACGCCCTGTTCGGACTAATTCAATCCGAAGGGAACACCATCGCGCCCGGCAAGCGCCCGTTGAGTTCCATGACCCCAACGATCGTGTTGCGGGATGGGCAACTCAGTTTCGTTACGGGCTCGCCTGGCGGGCCTACGATCATTTCCGTTACGTTGCTGAGCATTCTGAACTGGGCGCGACTTGGCATGGACGCGCAGTCGGCGATCAATGCGCCACGGTTTCACCACCAGTGGCTGCCGGACGTATTGTTGATGGAGAAGCTGTTTTCGCCGGTGATGGAGCAGCAGATGAGGGCACGTGGTTATGAGATCAAGCGTCGCGGGCACCTCGGGCTCGTGAACGCGGTCGGCATCGATCCGCAAAATGGCGAGCGCTGCGGCGCGGCCGACCCGCGCGACGACGGCTCAGCTATTGGCTATTAACGCCTGCGTACTGACTGCGCTTTCCGCGCGAACCATCTCAACGTAAAATAGTGCGACCCTTATGTTCAGAATCCTCTCCACCTATCTCTTCGTCTCCAAAAGGCTCACTCCGGAACTCCTCACGCAAATAGCCGGCGTTGGTTTTCACGGTGTTGAAATTTTTGCTACTCGCGGTCACTTCGACTACTCGACCAGGGCCGAGGTGCGCTCCATGGCTATAGCGCTGGCGGATCATGGCTTGCAACTGACCTCGCTGCATGCGCCTACCAGCCGTGACCTCAGCGTGAACCGCCAAGGTGGCACTCCCCTGTCCATCACCGAGGTCGAACGTGTTCGCCGCATTGAAGCCATGGACGAACTGAAACGCGTGCTGGATGTGGCCGAGGATCTTCCCTTTTCGCGCCTGATCCTGCACATGGGAGGCTCGCGGGAGGCGGCGGACTCGCGCAAACGCGATGCCGCTTTCAGTTCGCTGGAGCATCTTACGCTGCACGCGAAGCACTTGGGTGTGACGGTGTGCATCGAGAACACCACCAGCGAAATGGGCGAGCCCGCATATCTTCGCGCGTTTGTTGACGAAACTCGCCTTTCCGGCTTGCGCTTCAACTTTGACATTGGCCACGCGCATCTGGCGGAGGGGCCAGTAGAGGATGGCGTGGCGAAGAGTTTCGAGGCGTTGCGCAATCTGGTCGCCAGCGCGCACATTCACGATAACCACGGCGAAAAGGACGAGCACCTGCCGCCCTACGACGGCACCATTAATTGGGCATCAGCGCTCAAACTTCTCGATTCCGCTCCAACCAAAGACTTGCCTCTCACCTTGGAACTGAAAGAAAAGACCGGGCACGACGCGCCCAGCCTTCACGAGCAACTCACCGCCGGCGCTAAATCGCTCGACCGCCTCGAAGAGGATTTGAGCGATGACTCGTAGTCTGCCTCCGCCACGAATTCCACTTTCGTTTCACAATTCCATATTACAGTTCCCTTAGGTATGCGTGGTATCTCACAATTCTCGCTGTTCGCGCCGCGGCCCTCGGCACTGCCTCTGCCAATGACACTTGGATCGTTCGCGAAGATGGAGCCGGTCCCGTGCGCATCGGCATGAGCCTGCCTCGGCTAAACGCCATGCTCGACGAGAAGCTCCCTTTGCCGCCGGCGAAAGATGGTCAGGCATGCTTCTACGTAACTACGAAGAAACAGCCCAGACTATCTTTCATGATGTTGCAAGGGCGATTAGCGCGTATCGACGTGAGGGATCCCGGGGTAACAACGACCACGGGAATTCAAGTTGGTGATTCGGACAAGCGCGCGCTGCAAGTTTACGGCAGTAGGTTGAAAGTTGGTCCGCACAAATACATTGATCACGGTCAGTACTTAACGGCAAAGTCGAGCGATGGGCACTGCGGCATCCGCTTCGAGACGGAAGACGTAAAGATCGCAACTCGTAGAACGCCGCCAGTAAGAGAGCAACCTGCGCTTTCCCGGAGTCCGTGTTCTTCCGCAGCGCACCTCGTTCTTTGTTAAACTATTTGTTTGATTCCACAACAAAGAACGCGACTATGACAACGATCACGATTGAGAACGCAGGCAAGTACGACGGCCAGGAAGTCACTATTCGCGGCTGGCTCTATAACATTCGCGAATCCGGCAAGCTGGTCTTCCCCATTTTTCGCGATGGTACCGGCATCATCCAGGGCGTGTGCTCACTGAAAGAAAATCCCGAAGCGTTCGCCGCGCTAAAGGGTCTGACGCAGGAATCCAGCGTCATCGTCACGGGAAAAATTCGCGTCGAGCAACGCGCTCCCGGCGGCTACGAAATGGGCGTCACCTCCATCCAGATTCTGCAAAAGGTCTCCGAAGCCACACCCTTTCCCATTCAACTGAAAGAACATGGCGTGGACTTCCTGCTCGACCAGCGTCATCTGTGGATTCGCACGCCGCGCCAAGCCGCGGTGCTGCGCATTCGCGCTGAAGCCGTTCGCTCGGCTCGCAATTACATGGACTCGCAGGGCTACACGCTTACCGATGCGCCCATCTTCACGCCGGCCGCGTGCGAAGGCACCTCCACGCTATTCGAAGTGAACTACATCGACGACCAGAAAGCCTATCTGACGCAAAGCGGCCAGCTGTACATCGAAGCCACGGCCATGGCCCTGGGTAAGGTCTACACTTTTGGCCCTACGTTTCGCGCGGAGAAATCCAAAACGCGCCGGCACCTCACGGAATTCTGGATGCTTGAGCCG
>Ga0210406_10002984_pt1 | contig 18830 bp, 15 predicted proteins | sample IncBWC30MmetaG_FD_155454 | JGI IMG/M metagenome (GOLD analysis project Ga0210406, IMG submission 155454) | Forest soil microbial communities from Barre Woods Harvard Forest LTER site, Petersham, Massachusetts, United States - Inc-BW-C-30-M | ecosystem: Environmental > Terrestrial > Soil >... | reverse complement strand
TCAAATCTGCCTCACACATAGGCGACATCCGCGACGAAGCAAAGCTTCGCGATGCGCTGACCGGCTCGGACCCGCAGATCATCATTCATATGGCGGCACAGGCGCTGGTCCGAGAGTCCTACCGCGACCCGGTCGCAACCTACGCGACCAATGTCCTGGGTACGGGGATCCTCTTGCAGGCGTGCCGAACTCTCAAACACCTGGAATGCGTGCTGGTCGTGACCAGCGACAAGGTGTATGAAAATCATGACGAGGGCCGCCCCTTCATCGAAAGCGATCGCCTGGGCGGTCATGATCCCTACAGCAACAGCAAGGCCTGCGCGGAGTTGCTGACGGGCAGTTTCCGCGACAGCTTTTTCAACGACGGACCACCGGTCGCATCGGTGCGCGCCGGCAATGTCATCGGCGGCGGTGACTGGTCGCAAGATCGGCTCATCCCCGACTGCGTTCGGGCACTTGCGGCCAACGAGCCTGTAGCATTGAGATTTCCCGGCGCGGTCAGGCCATGGCAGCATGTGCTCGAGCCTCTGTCGGGTTATCTAGCTTTGGCGAAGGCACTGGTGAGTTCGCCGGCCAGTGCGCCGCGCGCTGTCAATTTTGGCCCGAACCCGTCATCCTTTTGCACGGTGCATGAGGTGGTAGATGCCTTCAGCGCGAGATTTTCGGGCCGCCCCGGGTGGCGGCGCGACGCCGGTGTGAATCCGAAGGAGGCGGGCGCGCTGACGCTTTCTTCGGCGCTGGCGCACAGCTCATTGCAGTGGTATCCGCGGCTCGGCATCGGTGAAACGCTGGCATGGACGGCGGATTGGTATAAGGCGCACGCCGCAGGGGAGGATATGGTGAAGTTTTCCGAAGAGCAGATTGGGCAGTATGAATCTCTGCCGGCAGTGTCAGCATGAAGTGCGTCATTCTGGCCGGCGGCAAGGGCACGCGTATCGCCGAGGAATCGAATACACGTCCGAAGCCCATGGTGGAGATCGGCACGCGGCCCATCCTATGGCACATCATGAAGCTGTATGGGTCCTTCGGCGTGCAAGAGTTCATCGTTTGCCTCGGGTACAAGGGCTACATGATCAAGGAATATTTTGCGAATTATTTCTTGCATCAAGCCGATGTCACCTTTGACATGGCGGACAACCGCGTTGAGTATCACGACTGCCGCGTGGAACCTTGGAAGGTCACGCTGGTGGATACGGGCGAGGAGAGCATGACCGGCGGTCGGCTGCTGCAAATCGGCAAGTTCTTGACCGCCGGCGAGCCGTTCTGCATGACTTATGGCGACGGCCTGTCTGATGTCGATATTGGCGCAGAGATCGCCTTTCATACCAGCCACGGCCTTAAGGCCACGGTAGCCTGCGTCAGGCCCCCGTCGCGTTTCGGCCGTATCGTGAGGGAGGATGCCAAGGTCGTGTCGTTCGAGGAGAAACCCTCTGCCGAAGGCGGCCTCATCAACGGAGGTTTCTTCATCCTCGAACCCAGTGTCCTGGAACTCATCGACGGCCACGATACGGTCTGGGAAAAAGAGCCCATGGAAAATCTGGCTGCGGATGGTCAACTGGCCGCGTGGGTGCATCGGGGTTTCTGGCAACCCATGGATACGCTGCGTGATAAACAACACTTGAATTCGCTGTGGGAGAGCGGCGCTGCGCCGTGGAAACTGTGGCAGGGATAGTTCACCCATGAAATGCCTGCACCTTCTTGCCAATGACAAAAACGTTGGTGGCTAGTTTGTTGATCGGCCACACTTCCTCAAAGAACGAGTTGAGCGAAAATGCTTTCTCGACCACATAATTGGCAAAACGACTGTCAAAGATGCCGCCCTTAGGGCTCGATAACGTTGGTACAATTTGATGGTACCCCGAACGAACGGGCAGGAATCCATGATGCATGAACATGTGTCTTGCTTCCGTCAGCGAATACAACCGCAGATGATGCGGATTTCCCAACCTACGATTAAGCCACTCGGTGTAAGAAAATACATTGGGAAGCATCGTCATGATGAAAAATCCCCCTGGACGAATGACGCGGTACAGTTCCTTCAAGGATTCAGAATCGTTCGGAACATGCTCGAGGACTCCGCTTCCAATGACAACGTCGAATGTATCGTCCTCGTACGGCAACAAATAGGGATGGGTTAACTGGGTATACTGAAGTCCCGCGAAATCAAAAAACGTCTGATACTCGCCAACATCCACGTCACATCCGTGAAGTTTTACATCCGGCCCCCGTAGAATGCGAACCAAACATGCGTCTGCAGCTTGCCGACAACCCCAATCAAGCACGGTATGTGCGCCTGTCAGATATTCTTGACAACGTTCAAAGATACTTGTCTGGCGGCGTATCACAGCAAGGTTTCGCGAATGAGCGTGAAGATACGCGTCTCCCTTGGCTTGTGCCTGAATCGAATAAAGTTTCACCAGTTGGTCATCGAAGTTGGACATAAATCATCCCGCGAAGCCTTTGCATTTAGTAATTGATATCGTAGCCACCACCAAATTTTGCTACACCGGCAATCGTCACGTTGCCGTACTTTATCGAATGCAACGTACCTTCATCAATCAAGAAACTATTGCCTGTTGACGAGCTCGCCTGATTCATCGTCAATTCTGTATGAGTTGACGACCCTGTGACGTGTATACCAGGTCCGGAGATGCCGCTCCCTCTATTCCCTCGGATCGTTGTGGCGGCGGCCCCGGCAACATATATTCCCGCTCCGTCGCCCGTCGACGTCGCTATATTACTGGTGATCTTGCAGTAGTTGACCGACGACACAACGATTGCATGGCCGGGTGCGCTTACGACGTTACGGTCTAGCGTGACCCCGGCCTGACCAATGTACAGCCCATCTTGATCGGTTTTACGGACTGCCACATTGCAATCTAGAAGGTCAAATTGCACTATAACCACGTTCGAGCAATCGAATTTGCACCCAGACATTTTGCAGCCGCTATACGTGCCGTTGGCAATCGACACCAATCCGGAAAAGGCGCATTCGCTAATGGTGACGTCACTGCACGAGTGCATATTCAGTGCAGGCAGTGTCGCCGGCACAGCGATATCATTACCCGTGAATCTGCCACTGTTGAGCATCGATATATACATGCCGCCATTCACGGTTCCGGCGTGGTTCTTCTGCACCGTGTTTGCGCTGAGCGTAAAGTCGTCGCACTGGTCACAAAAGATTCCCCAGCTGGCACACTCAACAACCACATTCCCCACCGCTACAAATTTGGCGATGCCGTAGAAAGTGCCGACTCCGGAGCCATCCGCGCCGGGTGAATTGGTCGGATCACAGTTTATCCAGCCGTTATAGATATGCAGGTTATTGTTGAACTGCGCGAACACGTTGACCGTGCCCTTTCCGGTCGTGTTCGGGTTATCGAGTCCATCAGCTTGGTTATATCGGAACGTGTTGTTATTGATCTTGTAGCGGACCGGCATTACACCATACCCGCCCCAGGTAATCTGTATGCCAGAACCCGCGTTGTACTCGAAGATGTTATCGCTAATATCGAAGTCACGGCAGTTTGAACCCACCCAGACGCCGTTCATCCCTGATTTACGGGTCAACACTTCTGAAATCCTGAAATCGCAGGAATCGAGCAACTGGACATTATTGAGCCAATTGTAGTAGACCTCGGTCGAGTCATTCATGTCCTGCGCGGTGATCGAGTCAATGACCATGTCGTGTAAAACAAATCGGGAGCACGATTGAATATAGATGCCGGATAGCGTGCTGTTGGCTCCAATTCCCCGGCAATCAATTGAAATGTCAAAATCGTGACAGCCGCTGATATGCATCGGCTCAACATACCCAGGTTGAATATGGCCCTTGCCGTAGAGCTTGAACTGAGTGCATCCATCGAATCTAAACGGACTGTAGCGCCCTTGGTACTTGTGTCTCTGATCGGTATAAGGAGAGCCCGGCTGCGCGGCGATGGAGACAACTACACCGTCGCAACGTATATTGAATTTGCTGAGGGATCTAAAGAGAACTTGGCTGAGATTGAAAGAGTAGCCGGCCGGAATCAGCAATTCGCCTTCCACATGATGCATAAGAACAGAGACAGCGGCACCGAGCGCGGCGGCCGCATCCCCGGAATTTATCGGTGCCCCATAACGCAGTATGTTCAGTTCCGGATATGAAAAATTACTTGGCGTAACGCCTGCCGCGATCTCGGCGGCGGTTCGGGAATGATGCGGCTCCCCAATCGCATTCGCGTCTACACTCCTTGAAACCAATACTCCAGCTGTCGCTGATGCGATTAGAGTTTGCGCTACTTCACGACGCTTCATAAGCCGTCTCCCTTTGTTTAGAAGCCCCCGAAGCTAATCACCCGCCCCGGCTTCATTATGCTTCTCCAAGAAAAGACGTATCCCACTGAAGAACGACTTCAACTTCATGAGGTAGACTCTTCTGGAGTCACGGCCACAAAGGAACTTAGTCAGAAAAATTAACTGATAAATGGTAAGGCAGTATGCTATTCGAACCACTCCAAGATTCTTCAGAGCGAAGTAGACTTTGTTTCGGGTTGCGTATTGAATCGCGAAGTCAGATTCGCTGCCCCCTGTGAGACTGCTGACTTTGTGATATAGCACTCCGCGAGAATCGTACCAAAAGCGAATGCCCAGCTCTCTCGCGCGCCAGCAGAAATCGGTGTCGTCGTAGTAAACAAAATACCGGGGATCCATTAAGCCAATTTTCGCAAAAACCGAGACCGCGATTAACATGCAACACGTCGGGGCATATGTTATCCGTCGAGCAACATCAAATCTGGCCGAATCCCGCCGTCCTTCCCCATAGTGACCCGTAGAATATCCGCGCCAGGGCTGGAAAAACCCGCCCGCGCACCAAATCACATCCTTTGGCTCAAAAAACATGATCTTCGGAGTCAGCATTTCAGCGTGATGGGCTTCTGCACTTACGATCATTTCCGACAACAGATCTGAATTGAACTCCGTATCGTTGTTTACCAGCAAGACAAACTGGCAATCAGCTTCCAGCGCCGAAGCGATTCCCTGATTATTGCCCTCCGCCACGCCCACGTTCTTCTTGTTTGCAAACACTTTAATGCGCTTATCGTCGTAATTTGCCAACAGCGACAGGGTATTGTCGCGTGAATCATTGTCGATGATGAAAAGTACAAAATCCGTGTGCCGCTGCGCCAGGATGGACTTCATAAAGCCCTCTATTACCATCGCACTGTTATAGGTAACAGTAACCACGCCGACGAGCGTCTTCAAGAATTCCGCCGCATGCAAACGTCAAAGCACATCAATATAAAGTCCATCAACATCTCAAACGCACTCACTTAAACGTTTCGAGAATGCAGTCGCGAACTCCATCGTTTCCCCTCTCTATTGACTCCCTATCCAACGCCAGATCGTTCTCATAGGCCTTCATAGCGGACAGCCAACGGTAATAGATCAAGTTGCACATCAGAAATAATCCGGGGGCGCGCGCTCGATATCCTCTGCGGAATATGAAGTTGAGAACAATCAGCTTTAGCGTTGATGCCACCAATCTTCCTATATTTGGCGCGGGCCTCTTCTCCATGGACTCCATATCCGAGTACCGATCCATCACACTCAAATAAGACTTAGCCGTGTTGGAAATAAAATGATGCACAAAGTAGGTTCGCGGAAGTTCCAGTATTCTCGCATCTGATATTGGACGACCGAAGTTATGTAGCTTATTGCCTTCAAAACTGATGGCATCTTTCCTGAAGATTCGATTCATTCGATCGACACCCATGTTTTGGCAAAATTGACCGTAGTAGTAATTCTTTCTCGCAATATTGATGATGTCATATTTGTCTGTACGTATCGCGCCAAGTAAGGCCTCTGCTGTAGTCCGATCTATCATCTCATCTGCAAAACCCCAATAAATCCACGGGGTTTGTACCCGATCCTTTACACGCGCAGCCGTCACTTCGTCTTCGACCCAGCCAGAATTTCTGTTTATCAGCACATCACACCCGTAGCGCTGGGCGATTGCGATTGTGCTGTCTGTGCTTTCATTATCTACAATTAATATGCGGCCGCATTTCATCATATTTTTTATCGCCCGCTCTACGCGCCTCTCCTCATTGAAGGTGAATATGATAAATGTAATTATGTTTTTGGGATCGGTACCCGAGGATTTCAACAAGTGCACCTCGCAGAACAGGCTGCCACGCAGCCTCTCGCATAAGAGGCCAATCTAACTCGCACAAATGAAGAGACTAGCATCTCGACTTGAATAGTCCTCTCGCTTTCATTTCTCGGATACTTTTGTCGAAAGCGTCGGGAGGCAGGTCCTGCTCACGCACCCAAGCCGAAAACTGCGCAATCCCCTCCTTGAATTGCACTTTTGCTTCGAATCCAAGTAGTGCTAGTGCCTTTTTGGTATCCGCATAGTTATGACGAATATCACCAAGCCGATACGCACCCGTCACACGGATGGGCACTTCCGAGGCATAGTTCACCGCCAATGCCTTGGCGACTTCGATGACGCTGGTCGGGACGCCCGAGCCGATTCCGATGGCTTGCTTGTCTGACCCGACACCAAGCAGCGCGGCGACCGTTGCTCGAACGACATCGTCGATATAAACAAAATCGCGACTTTCCTCTCCGTCCTCGAAGATATTGAGGGGATTCCCGTTGAGCATTTGCGTCGAAAATATCGATAGTATCCCCGTATAGGGATTCCTCAATGACTGACCGGGTCCGTATACGTTTTGATACCGTAATGCCACAGCAGGGACACCCAGCGAGCCGCAGACGGTGAGTACCATTTGTTCCTGAGTGTGTTTCGTAATTCCATAGACCGACGTGGGGTGTATTTTTGATTCCTCGTCCGTTGGTAGAGCAGTCAGATTCTCTCCCGTCTTCGGGCATCGAGGTTCGAAACGACCCGCTTGCAGGTCCGCTTCCTTGCGTGCATCCGGGTATTGGATACCTAGAGCGGCAGAGCGGTATTTACCTTCCCCATATACTGCTCTCGAGGACGCAACCACTACTTTCTGAATATTATGCGGCCGGTTGGCGAGCAGGTTCAACATAAGCGCAGTGCCACCGACGTTTACGTCCGCGTAGCGCTTTATCTCGTACATTGATTGACCGGTACCGGTCTCCGCTGCAAGATGAATAATCGCGTCCTGTCCCTTCAAGCCTTCGAGCAAATCGGACTCGTCGCAAATATCTCCGCGTATGATGCGCGTCGTATTCATGATAGACCTGAACAACGGCGACGTCACCTCTGGAACGGGCCCGTGAATTTGTGGGGCAAGGTTGTCTAGCACAGTCACCTCATGACCAAGTGCGGTCAATGCCCGTGTTGTGTTTGACCCTATGAAACCGGCGCCGCCGGTAATAAGAACCTTCATTTCAATTTCTCGATTGTTCGGCGACGGCGGCGTCGCCGCCTACTGCCGAGCTGGCTTGATGGCAACAAAGCAATCTCCGTCGATGATGCCTTCGGCCGGTAAGTCTATCCAATGGAAATGAACGACAAATCCAATCGACTCCAGTTGGTTGATCAATTCCCGACCATAAATTCGATAGGCCAAAATTCCTCCGCTGATTGGGTCTCCATGGAAATGAGGACGATCCAGGAACAGATCGCGCGCAGAACTAGTCTGCACGAGATGCACGGTCCGCGCTTTATCTTCGTTGTACGGGACTGTAAAGACATAGGATCCTCCTGGCTTAAGGCAGCGGAAGATCTCCTTATGTGCCGAATTGTCATCACGAACATGCTCCATGACGTCCGAAGAAAGAATTACATCATATCTGTCGGATGAAAAGCTGATGTTCTGCAGATCGATGTTGAATGTCTTAGGCGACAATTCAACGCCGAATGGTTGCGATGGAACGTACTTACTAAGCACCGAGTTTCTGCCAGAGGAAATAATCGAGCTTATCGGACTGAAAGCATCGGTATCCCAGAAAGAGAGGATTTCGTTGACGCCGATCATTTCTCTCAATGTGGGCCCACTCAAGCCATAGTGGTCGCGAAGCACCTTCATAAATACGTGCGCAAGAGTTCTTTGACGCAATGTGCTTCCGCAGGAAACACATTGTAGGGTTTCACGAAATAACGCTATTCCATGCTCCCGACGTAATCTCAAATCCGGCATGTCAAAATAGAGGAACCCTTTATGGCCGCAAATGCCGCAAAAAGCTTCGAACTTTTCGAACTCTCGAAAAAGAACCAGATTCTTCCGGTTCAATCGTTCACAAATCCTCCAAGGTCTTTTAGCCGCATAAACAGCGAGCTGTGCCGCCAATCTACGCCTCGAATATTTTGGAATGATTCCTTCTATGAGTGTCTTTATCATTTGAGTACAGGTCCGAAGCTCAGAGATCCTCAGGCTTCTTCCAAAATCGAATTACCTTGGCCGGAACGCCGGTTGCTACCGCGAAGGCAGGTATATCATTCATTACAACAGAATGTGCGCCAATAACCGCGCCTTCGCCGATCTCTACGTTTGGCAGTATCGTGACCCCAATTCCCAGGAATACTCGCCGACCTATTTTGACCCCGTGCAGGCCGGAGAGCACAGATGCGGCAAGATTCTTGCCGACATCCACCTCCCAATAAGGGTGCGTGATATCCACTACTGCGCATCGCGCAGCGATTGATACATTATCGTTGATGGTAATCCTACTGCAGCAGGCCAAATGAAAATCCTGTTCGATACTTACATTGTTCCCAATGCGCACTTCGGGAGACGCTTCTCCGGCACGCGGAACCGCTTCAAGCCTAGCTCCGTCGCGGATAAATACCCCTGTTCCCAAGGAAATAAACCGTGGATTTCCGATAAACATTGGTTTGCGAATGATTGTTTTTGGCCCAATACTCTTGAAGTGAAGACGGTACCAGAGCATTGTTTTCAGCTGATGCCAGCGCAAATTTAGCGCACCAAGTATTGCCCACAAATTCCAACTTCCCTGCGTCCTTCGTGCTTCAGTACCTAACGACATGTGCCTCTATCCGCCTGTGACCGCTATATAATTGGAACCCTTTTTCGCCGATTGGGGCCTAAAGTCCGCGAGCCATTGGCGCAATTTCAGCAGCGCACCTTACTGATTGCGGCAACAGTTGCCACCACGGCAATTTGACTCGCAATCATTCCAACTCCAATACAGTACGGAATCATCTCGTTTCTGACTGGCGCAAACCAAAATAGTCCCATGACTAATACGCCAATTGCCCCGGCTGCGGCGAAACGCCACATCGACCCACCAACTGAGTTTTGGCGATGAACGATAGCACCAATAACATTGTTTCCCGCCTCAACAAATACTCCAATTGGAACTAACAATAGGTACAATACCAGCGTTCTCCTTCCTGAGAGAAAGAGAAAGGCAAACGCCGCTGGGATTGAGCAGGCCGCGAGTACCAGAGCAAGCCGAGCTAGCGCCAGCATGCAAGCCCGAAATGCCGTTGCCTCTCCGGCATAGAGTGACGGGATGAATCGCTGAGCTGTGACGGCCAAGACCGGATTTGCGCCAGCCATACCTAGAGAAGTAAGTAACGCGGCAATACCGACCAGTTCGGGCCGCGTTCCAAAGTATAGAAGGATCGGCCGATAGGACTGGAGCTGCAGCCAATTCAAAATTCCCGAAAATCCGATAGGCCCCACGGTATGCACGATACGCCCAAAGCTGATGGCATCAGTCGCTGAGGATGGTGCCCGCTCAAACGAAAACAGCAATGTAGCTATTGCCGCTATTCCCGATAGTGCAGAGCCAGCCGCAACGGCCGCGGTGACTTCAATGGCGTTTTTGTGTCCAACGATCAAGACTAGAACAATAAAGATTAGCCGGAGAACCTGCTCAAGGAAACTAAACAGCGCGGCAATACTTAGCCGGTTACCCAACGCCAGCAAGTCCTTGGCTGCAGCCGACAAGTAAGTGGCGCCGGATAACGTAGCGCAGCAGACGGCTACGCTCCATACATTGCGGCCGGCGCTCCGACCGGATAAGTACATGACAGCGACAATCGCGACGACAATTACTCCTATTGCGAGACTTACAGTCAGGTATTGAACCAACAGCGTTTTGTTTAATTGGCGAGACGTCGCGAGCGTGGAAAAGCATCTTTGCAGAGCGATACTCATTCCCACGAAAAGTGCCGCGTTACCAAAGTAACTTAGGGTCACATAGAGAAAGTAGTACGCGATTTGCTCAAGATCTAACTGCTTTGCAACGATGATGTTTGCGGCCAGCGACGCCGCCATGCCAACGAAGCGAAATGCAATTGGCAATGCTCGCTTGTCTTCAAGGAGATCAGCACGGAACAAAGGCTACATCCATCAATTGCCACTCATCATAGGATTGAATGCTTTTCACGAGACGGTGGTGACGTATTTCAAGTGCGGCCATCGACATTTGCGGAAAGCTGAATAGCTTGCTCTAAAGAGACTTCAATATCTAAACCGAGCCTTCGTGCCTTAGAAATGTCGGGGACGTAGCGAGCACGTGTCTCATCCTTTGCAAAGGCGTTTTGAAATATGATCGGCTTGCCGGGGGACACAATTGACGCAACCATGGTCGCTAGGTTCACCATCGACACTGCCTGGTCAGATCCAACGTTATAGACATGTCCGCTTGAGCCGCCCTTCAGCATGCTTACGAGCCAGTGAGCCATGTCTCGGCCGTAGAGGTAGCTTCTTATCGCGCTCCCATCTCCACGCACCTGAATCGCATCCCTGGTGAGTGCATCTCTAATAAAATTGCCAATCGCGTACGGACCATCTAGGGGGACATGAGGCCCGGTAAAGGCAAAACATCTCGCGACAACAGTTTCCAATCGCCCATCAGAGCTGTAAATTGTGCACAATTGCTCCGCCAGTCGCTTAGCTTGACCGTAAACGCTCGCTACGGAAGTCGTTGCCGGCGCCCCGTTGTATTCCTCAACTAAGGTCGCAACATCGCGCGCCTGTGGTCCATACACCGCGCCAGAACTGGTCAATAGGAAGCGCCGTGCCCCGACGAAGACTGCCCAATCAAGTGCCGAGCGCGTACCGCCTACGATCTGATCGATCCAAGACACTTGGCTTGACACATTGTGTGTACTCGCCGCTGCGTGAATTACGTCAGTGACGTTTCGCATGGTGCGTGGAAAATTGTCCAGTTGTCCGCGCTGCAAGGTAAGCCATTCGGCGCGCGCATATTGCGGTGAGCGCCGCAGAAAGTCCTCGGGAGATCTACTCATCACTGTAACAAGAAAGTTATTGCCGTACCTCGATGCAGATTCAGCGAGATAGTCCAGTAGAGTCTTGCCGAGGAATCCTGTGCCGCCAGTAATGAATATATGCCGACCGGAAAGATCGACGGGATCAGAAAGCGGCAACGAATTCACTAATGCGCCGTTGTATAGTTTCTGGATCGAGGCCGTGCTCTGATCGCAAATATTGGTACGTGCCGCAGTGGGCAGAAAATCGATCGGCAACCCCTATTCGCAGCAGTCGCCGCGGGGCCATGGCAGTGGAGAGTTCCGCGATCAGGGATCCCAATCCGCCATATACCGAATGTTCTTCCAACGTCACGAGCATGCTGCTTCGCAGGCAAATATCCGTAACTTGAGCTACGCTGATTGGTTTTATGCTTGGCACGCTCCAAAGCGCGGGCTTGTACGCAGTGGAGTCGGCAATCTCCATCGCTGTGCGCAACATTGAGCCAGTCGCGAACAGCGAAACCCCTTGCGGCTCACCCTCTCGGATTTGAAGCAATTCACCAATACCGGCAACAACAGGCCCCACGTGGACATCGCCAAGATCCGCCTTTCCCATTCTTAGATACACTGGTGACTTCGCCTCGTAGGCGTGGTCCATGCACATCGTCAGTTCAAACCTGTCGCCAGGAGAAAAAACCGTAAGCTGCGGAATAGATCTGGTGCAGGCAATATCCTCGGTGGACTGGTGACTCGTGCCGAGATGGCTGTACACAAACCCCGCGCCGTCCCCGACGAATACAACGGGCAGATTATCATGCGCGATGTCAATTTTGATTTGCTCGACGACCCGCACCGGCACAAACGCGCTGAGTCCATAAACAAAAGGTCGAAACCCTGCGCGCGCGAGCCCAGCGGCAACGCCCACCATGTTCTGCTCGGCGATACCAGCATTGATATACTGCTTCGGGCACTCGCGTCTGAAAGCGTCGAAAAGTGCGTATCCGTGATCGCCAGTAAGGAGAAGTACGCGCCGATCCGTACTGGCAATGCGAACCAAAGCGTCGGAGAAGGCCTTTCTCACCGCAGCACGTCTTGCAACTCCGCGATCGCTTCTGCGTATGTCGCCGCATTCAATCGCGTGTAGTGCCAAATGTTGTTGTGTTCCATAAAGCTCACGCCCTTGCCCTTCACTGTCTTTGCCACCAGCACCTTTGGCTTTCCGGGCGCGCTTCTGCATAAGAAAGATAGAGCCCGCTCGATTTCGGCCTGATCGTGCCCGTCAACCGTGAGGCTATCGAATCCAAAGCTCTCAAACTTTGAAGGAATGGAGCCAAGGGCGACAACCTCGCTGGTCGGTCCCATCGCCTGAAAGCCGTTCTCGTCGACGATCACAATAAGATTGTCGAGATGCCTATGCGCAGCAAACATCGCCCCCTCCCAAATAGGTCCTTCGTTGAGTTCGCCATCACCAACGACGACAAAAATCTTCTGGTCCGTCGCATTCAGCTTCGCGCCAAGAGCGAGGCCAACACCAACAGAGAAACCGTGACCCAGCGATCCCGATGTGACCTCCAAGCCAGCAACGCGCGAATCGGACAATCCTTTCAACGAAGATCCGTCAGAAAAGTAACCACTCACCTCCTTGTCGCCGATCCAACCTAATTCGCGCATGCACGCATACTGTGCCATCACACCGTGGCCTTTGCTCAATACCAAATAGTCGCGCCCCAACGCCGAGGGATCATTGGCGGGATATCGAAGAAATGACCGATATAGCACGGCCAATATTTCGATGATTGAAAATGCGCATGCGATGTGAACGGTCGAACCGGCGTATGCCATGTCGAGCACCGTCTTACGGAGTATCGTGGGATTGAAGCTGGTGGGTGCAGAAATGCTCATGGGGAAAGCAGTCTAAAAATTGACGCCGAGAAACGTCTCGAGATGTCCTGCCATATATTCCAATTGCGCCTCCTTGAGGCCGGGCCAAACACCCAGCCAAAAAGTCTGATTCATTACAATATCGGTTTGCTCGAGTGTCCCGCTGACTCGATACTTCCTTCCAATCATGTATGGTTGACGAGTCAAGTTACCGGCAAACAAAAGTCGAGCCCCGATCTTATTTTGATCGAGATAATTGAGCAGATCGACTCTCTCAACGCCCGAGTCCATCCTAAGTACCAGCGGAAAACCAAACCAGGAAGGCGAGGATTTCGGAGTCGCCACCGGAAAGTGAAAAAATTCAATGCAAGACTGTAATCGGTGTTTGAGATAGTTGAAATTCTCTCTTCGTGCTGCGATGAATTCCTCCAGGCGATCGAGCTGCCCCAAGCCGCACGCCGCCTGCATGTCGCTTATTTTGAGGTTATATCCCATGTGTGAATATGTATATTTGTGATCATAGCCCTGGGGCAAATCGCCGAGCTTCCAACAGAAACGCTTATTGCAGGTATTGTCCTTTCCTGGCGCACAGTAACAATCGCGACCCCAATCGCGAAAAGACTCAGCTATCAGCTTGAGTTCCGAATCGTTGGTAAATACGGCACCACCTTCCCCCATGGTAATGTGATGCGCTGGATAGAAGCTTAGGGTGCCAATATCCCCAAACGTCCCAACCAGCCTACCGTCATATGTTGAGCCAAGGGCGTCGCAGCAATCTTCCACCAGCCAAAGACCGTATTTCTTGCACAGCGTGGTGACGACGTCCAGGTTGAATGGGTTGCCCAGCGTGTGAGCTAACATGATGGCCTTGGTTTTCGGACCAATGGCCGCTTCGATCAACGCAGCGTCTATGTTGTGTGTCGTTAGGTCAACATCAACAAATACCGGAACAGCACCAAACTGCGTGATGGGATTGACCGTGGTTGGAAATGCGGCGGCAACTCCAATCACTTCATCGCCTGGCTTGATGGCCCGCTCGCCAAGACGCGGTGAGGTTAGGGTGGAAAACGCAACCAGATTCGCTGAAGAGCCGGAATTGGTGGTGATTAGGTGTTTAACGCCGAGAAATTTTGCCAATCTCTCCTCAAAAGCCGCGTTGAATCGGCCAGTCGTCAGCCAAGCGTCCAACGATGCATCCACCATGAATTGCAATTCTTTCGCGCCTATTACCTTGCCAGTAACTGGCACAACAGATTGACCGGGGACGAACGGCTTGGGCGCAAGGCTGAGCGCCGCAAAATGCTGTACTAAGTCTGTGATTTGAGACCGAAGTACCGCGAGCGGATCAGCAGAGAGCATGGGAACACTCATGAAATTTCCTTATTTCTCATGTACTTGAACGATTCTGTCGCCGCCGCAGGCATGAGCCTGTAGTCACCAATCGGGCTGCCAAACAACGTGCGTATTTGTCCATAACTACTCCGAAAAAATGAATCCGAAGGATAGCTGATGGACGGCCTGGTGGCGGACCTCAGATGCCGCCCCACTAGTTGTTCATCAGATTGACCCGCTCGGTACAAACGCATCAGAAAAAAACCGACGCTTGTGTAGCCCGGCTCCGAGCAAGGTTTCGCGGGCATCTTGAATCATCGTGTTGGATCCACAAGCGTACACGATGGCGTGCTCCAGCATGGGCGCGTTGGCGAGGAATACATTTTGTATGTGACCGCGCGCACCGCACCACTGACTGTCTGCCCTCGACAACACCGGAATAAAGTCGTATCCGAGCCCCTGAATCGAAACATCCCAATACAGATCTTCCCTTACGCGAACTCCCCAATAAAGTGCGACAGAGCGTGGCTTATGCTTGTCGCTTTGCACCAATCCCTCGAGCATTGCCTTTACTGGTGCAATACCGGTGCCGGTTGCGAGAAACACCAAATCCATGCCCTGAACGTCACGCAGAAAAAATGTACCCAGCGGCCCGTGGAGTCGAAGTAGATCCCCAGTCTTGGCTTTCTCAAACCAATAATTGCTCATCGTTCCGCCGGCAACACGCTGGATATGCAGCTCGAGCAATCGTTCTCCGAGCAGCGCGTTGGCAATGGAATAACTGCGCCTGACGCCTCCATGCCCAATCAAATCAATAAATTGGCCGGGATAACAGTCAAACTTTGCCGCCGGCGGTAGGCGCAGAAAAACTCTCGCAACGCCTTCGCCCAAAAAATCCAAACGGTGGATTCGGCAAGGCAGAGTCTTGGCGGTAAACAATCGAAGATCGCTTAGATCGTCGATATCCAGCTGTAATGCCGAACCTGCGGACCGGACACATGTGAGAATCCATCCGTCCGAGCGTTCGTGCAAGTTCAAGCCTAGCTCATCTTGGAGGATGGTTGCCGAGCCCTCGATTAGTCGGCCCTTGCACGTCCCGCACCGACCATTGCGGCAGCTATAGGGAAAGGTAATGCCGGTGCGTAAGGCAGCATCTAGTATCGGCTCGCCTTCTGCAGCATCAAAACTCTTTCCACCCGAAATTCGGACAACTGCCATTACCGCCGTATTTCCCTCGAGCGATACGATTACGACCAAACGCGAATCATGGCGAGACGCTATGAATCGCCAAAATCGCGATAGCTAGGTTGTAAATAATAGTGGTAACAGAAGTCCACAACGGCAGCGCCGCCACCCTCTCTGTGTTGAGCGGTACAACGATCGTATCGCCCGGTCGTATTTCTCCCGACCTCGAGCGCCTAAACCATCCCGTTCGTCCGCCTGACACGACATCGCCATTGGCGCGCACAATGTATATTCTCTTTCGATCCGCCTTCTGTGTCGATCCACCGCTTTTGGCGATGTAATCGTCTCTAGACAAACCCGCTCGATAGATGTGCGATGTGGGACTCTGCACCTCGCCTAAAACCGTAATTTCCTGGTTTTTCTTTGGAATGAGCAGTTCATCGCCATTCCGCAAAAGCACGTCGCCTGGCGCTCCGGGACGACCCTTGATTACCTGGTGTAGATCCACTACCAAACGACCGACGGGTTTGGTATTGCGAAGCTGTTGGATCAACTGCTGGCCGATCGCGAGTGCTTGCGCCGCACTCCCTCCGCCTCCACCGCCGTTACTCGTAATGGCACTGGTGCTCACCGCCTCGAGTGAGAGAGACGCCAGATCACTCTGTAGGCGATTGCTCAGCATTTCCAATTGCTCTTTTTCGCGCGTTTTTAGCTCCTCGCGAATAAAAATAGCTCCCTCGTCGAATGCAAGATCGGTTAGTCCGCCGGCCCGCCGCAGCACTGATGAAAGCGTCTCACCACGTTGTATAGGATAACGGCCCGGATGGCGCAGCTCGCCGGCCAGCACGATAGTCCCAGGCGACTCCCATTGTGGCGTCTTCTTGATCACCAAAATGTCGTACGGTTTGAGTTCCAGATCCGCGCCGGGCTCCTTGTGACGAATCGCCGCAAGATTCACTTCAATGAGTTCAGTCCGCCGTTCTTTGCCGTCAACGACCTCTTTCCGGGAAAGTTCCGCCTCCCCGCTGTATGCAGAATCCTCGAGACTGCCTCCGGCGCGGATCAGGTCGCTGATATGCATCGAAGGCTCCAGCGGATAGGCGCCTGGTACTCTCACTTCGCCGTTGATGACGACCAGCTGAGCGGGCGCCGTCGTTGATGACTGCAGTTTAAGGTCCTCAATGATCGGGGCGACTATTCGAGAGCGATTGGCGCTCAGGTCGAATACGATGATCTTGTCGCGTGCATGCAGTTGCGGATCAGCCGCCGAGCCGCGCGCGCTGAGCGCACGCTCGAGATCCGCGGAAATCACTTCGATCTTCTCTTCCGGCGGAACCTGGCGGCGAATCATTATGTAATGACGGTCCGCGTTCGGGTGCAATTCATCGAAGCTGCTTAGAACATCGGAAAGTCTCAAGCCAGGTCGGTATTGAAACGCACCCGGGCGGAACACATCGCCGGACAGCTCCACGGAATTCTCCAGGGTGGGGCGAATCGCTGGGACACGCAGCTTGTCTCCGTTCGTCAATTCCGTAGTGCGGCCGGTATTTGAAGTCAAATCGATGTTGCGCATCTCGCGCAGCTGCGATGAATCGATGTGTTCTAGTTGCGCAAGCTTCCCGTCCGCATCGGGCGATAGTCCGCCGGCGACTTCTACGATCTGCGCTGCTGTTTTTTCCTTTTTCAGCTCGTAGATGGCCGGGCGTCGAACCGCGCCATACACCGTGGCTGTCACGCCGATGGGCGGAATAAAGATGACATCGCCGGGCATGAGTTGCCGATCGCCGCTGGTATCTCCATGCAACAACAGATCATAAAGATCGAGCACCGAAACCAGATGGCCATTGCGCTTCAACTCGATGTTGCGCAGCGAACCTATTGTCTTGACACCACCGCTGACAAATAGCGCGTTGGTCATGGTGGACAGTCCGCTTACAGTGTACGAGCCGGGTTTTTCAGCTTCGCCCAAAACGAAAACCCGAATTGACCGCAGATCACCCATCGTCACGCTTACCTGGGTGCCGATCAACTGCTGAGCCACGCGATGCTCCAGAGCAGCCCGTGCCGAGTCAAAGCCCATGCCGCTCACCGAAATCGGACCCAGCTTGGGAAACTTAATCCGCCCGTCGCGGCCCACCGTCAACGAGTAGGATGCCGTCTCATTACCATATAGCTGAATGTTGAATGTGTCCCCCGGCCCCACCACGTAGTCGATTGGCACCTGTATGTCCTTGACCGGCGCGAACGTACTCGGAACGCCCTGGAACAAGTCATAGCCAAATGGTTTGGCGCCTTGGTCATCCAGTGGTTCGAGCCTCAACAGGGTCAACTTAACCGTATAATCACGCAAGTCCGGATCTGCGCTTAAACGCCTGGTCGCCTCTTCTGACGTCAGGCCGGCCAATGGGATCGCAGGGAGACCGGGAATCTCCAGCACGCCGAATCGGTTCAGATTGTAAGGATTGCCTTTGAGAATTCGATCTCTGACCATCGCCGACCGAGTCTTTTGCTCGTCCGTCTTAGGTGATTGCTCGATTTGAAGACGTCCAAAGTCGCTGGCCTCGTTATTCCTTTTATTTGTGCTCGCATTATTTATTCCGGAGAGCGCTGAACTGGCGTTGGTGGCGCCTGCAGACAACGTGCCGGTTGCGCCAGTCTGACCAGTCGCATTTGCATTTGCTCCCGCCCCTGCCGCAGAGATCAAGCTACCGTCCTTTAGGGCGAGCTCTACTGGCGTCAGGTCGATCAAAACCGTATCGCCCGCGCGCAATTCCGGATCTTCGTCTAATCTGCGCAGCTTGCGCCCATCGATGGTCTTATCCCTATTTGTCGTATCTCGCTCAGCCGCTCCCGTGCGGTCGTTCATCCTCTGCACCGTCTCGGGCGTGTTTAATTGGGAATCGGTCTTTTTGTTCGTCCCATCGCCCTTCCCGAGCACGCTTTGCATCAGCGCGTCCTGCTGGTCCTGCGAGAGGCCCTTGAGTATGCTCAAGGGGTCTTGGGTGGGGCTTTGCGCGCCGGCAAAGGCTCCAATCAATATGAGGAAAATCGCGGCGCTAAAGGATCTGGCCAGTCTTTTGCAAGCCGCGACAAAAGCAATGCTCATCTTTTTTGACAAACCTTCTCGTGATTTCCGGAATTCACACAGTGCCGGCGCGGCCAAATTGTATACTAAAGCACCAAATCGCGATCCTTCCCCTCGGGTGCATACGGGGACTACGCTTTGGGTTGTGGGTCAGCGCGCTTCGTCGTAGTTCTTTTGTACCCA
>Ga0210406_10002983_pt1 | contig 18842 bp, 15 predicted proteins | sample IncBWC30MmetaG_FD_155454 | JGI IMG/M metagenome (GOLD analysis project Ga0210406, IMG submission 155454) | Forest soil microbial communities from Barre Woods Harvard Forest LTER site, Petersham, Massachusetts, United States - Inc-BW-C-30-M | ecosystem: Environmental > Terrestrial > Soil >... | reverse complement strand
GGCTTGTCCTGGAGCGACGAACGGACGACGCCGAATAACTAGGACGTGTTCCCCTAAACCCGGCTGCGTGATGCACGAAGGCTACGTCCGCTTTGCCGCTATAGCGACCAAGCTCATGCGGCAGCGCAATATGTCGCGATGGACCCAGAAGACGACCTCGCGAGCGCACCGCGATTGTCACCAGTGACATTTCGAGTTGGCTGCCTAACTGTGAAGTTGCGCGTTGAGGCCTTCCCAATTTGGTGTGCGTCTGGTTGCCTCGAGAGCACCGCTCTGAGAGTTGCGTCGAAATAGAAGGCCATTCTGGCCAGAGAGTTCTTTGGCTTTCACGACTCGGCCATGTTCAGTAAGGATGCGGGCGCCTGCTGTGACATAGCAGCCCGCTTCGACGACACAATCGTCGCCCAATGAAATGCCGATCCCCGCGTTCGCTCCGATCAGGCAGCGCTCGCCAACCGCAATCCTCTCTTTCCCTCCACCGGACAGCGTGCCCATGATCGACGCCCCGCCGCCAACGTCGCTGCCAGCACCCACAACCACACCAGAGCTTATCCGACCTTCGATCATGCAGGGACCGAGTGTGCCCGCGTTGAAATTGCAGAAGCCTTCATGCATGACGGTCGTACCCGGTGCTAGGTATGCTCCGAGCCTCACGCGATCTGCATCCGCAATTCTCACGTCCGCTGGCATCACATAGTCGGTCATGCGCGGAAACTTATCCACGCCGGTCACCTCAAATGCGAGAGCGCGCTTTCGAGCCTCCATTCGCGCTTCTGCCACACGAGAGCATTCACAGGGACCGAGTGTCGTCCAGGCATTGGTCGGTAACAGGCTGAAAATCCCGTCAAGGTTCAGGCGATTTGGCTCGACGAGCCGGTGGCTCAGTAGATGGAGTCGAAGGTACGCGTCGTGAACATCTATTGGCGCGGATGCCAGGGACTTGATTTCGGTATGGATCGCAACGACGTCCACATCGCGAATGTCGTCGTGCCGCGCATATCCATCGGCGGACTTACCCAATGATCTTTCGATCTCCAGCTTCGCCAACCACACCGTGGCTGTCTTGTCCGTTGAAACCAACTGCGGCTGAAGAAACCAAGAATCTAGAACGCTACCGTTAACGGCGATCGTCGCAAATCCCTCGCCGCTCGCGCCCCGGAGCTCCATCGCCATTTGAATTGCTCACACCATGATCCAGCGATCCAGCGCACAATACGCGAGCGCTGCCAAAATTGGAACCGCCGCAACCTTGTCCGCTTAAGGTCATTTTCGACGGATTTAGCGAGGGTTGTCGGGACGTTGATGTCCGCTTCTGCTCGTGGGCGCCGAACCGGGCCGGCCAGGAGCGTTGCGTTTGGCCGAACCCCTGTGATTCAAACTTCCAAGCTGGGGGCTCGAATCATGCGCTACGAACTCGCCGATCATGAATGGGTTGCCATCAAGCCGATGCTGCCGAACAAGCCGCGTGGCGTTCCTCGGGTGAACGACCGACGTGTCCTCAATGGCATTTTCTGGGTCTTGCGATCAGGAGCGCCTTGGCGCGATCTGCCGGAAGCGTTTGGCCCTTACACCACTTGCTACAACCGCTTTGTTCGCTGGCGGCGGGCTGGTGTCTGGAGCCGCATCATAGACGCACTTGCCGCTGCCCATGATGCCGCCGTCCAGATGATCGACACCTCCATTGTCCGCGTGCATCAGCATGGAGCCTGCATCACAAGGAACCAGCGCCAATCGATGGGAAGGTCACGCGGCGGCTTGACGAGTAAAATTCATGCGGTGGTCGATAGCAATGGTCTGCCGGTACGGCTTGCGTTAAGCCCCGGCGAGAATCAACGGTCCACCGCCTCAGCCGAGCCTGCCGGCCATACGCCAAGCCATCGTCGATCTCCTCGTTCAACCACGACCTCAGCGATGCCCGTACTGCAGAAGACAAATCGGCAAAAAGAAGCGGTGTGAATAAATCTGCCAAAGTAGTGCTAGTCCTAGCAGATTGCGCGATGATGCAGGAGTGCCGCTGATTTGCCCGACGTGTCAAATTGCTTTTCAAAGCATCCATGCCGGCGACTGCCTGCTACCTTGCATGGGGTTGTTTTCGATATTTTTGGTTGGGAGCCAAAACCGCCTCGGCCTGGCGGCTCTCTTGTTTCCGGCTGGCTTTTGCTTTGAGAGCATGACCCGAAAAAGCATGCCCTCGGGCTACGACCCGAGGGTGGGTACCGGTTTTCCCTTAGCTAACAAACGCGGAACGCGTTTGCGCGGAGATCATGCTCAAACAAAAAGTGAGAAGCGGGATGACGATTCGAAGAAAAGTCATCACGCTCTAGCGCGCACAATCGACGATCACGGTGCCGAGCTTGTCGCCCTTCTCCACCGCGAGATGCGCCTGCGCCGTGTCCGCCAGCGCAAACTGCCCGGCGATATTGTGGAGCCGCGTGCCCGCGGTGAGCCATTTCGTAATGTCGGCCTGCGCCGCCGCAAGCAAGTGCCGTGGCAGCGCGAACAGCACCAGAGAGCGCAGCGCGATGCATCGCTCCATCAACTCGCGCATCGGCACCGCGGGTGTGCGGTTGCCGTTGGTGGCGTAAACGGCGATGGTGGAATTCATCGCCATCAACTTCAACGTGGTTGCGATATTACCGCCGAAATCGACATCGGCCACACGGTTCACCCCGAGCTGATTGGTGAAGGCAAGCGCCCTCGCCACGACGTCCTCCGTCTTGTAGTTGATGACGAGATCGGCGCCGGCAAGCCGCGCCTGCTCGGCCTTGGCGGCCGAGCTGACAGTCGCGATCACCTTGGCGCCGCCCCATTTGGCGAGTTGCACCGCGTAGTGACCGACCGCGCCGGCACCGCCGGTGACCAACACGGTCTGTCCCGCGATTGGCCCATCGCTGAACAGCGAGCACCACGCCGTCATGGCGGGAATGCCGAGGGTGGCGCCTTGCGCGAATGAGAGACTGTCCGGCAAGGGAGTCACCAGATGTTCTGATAGCGCGATATATTCGGCCGCTGTGCCGAAGGCGCGACCGTTGCGCTGGCCGTTGAACAGCCAGACGCGCTGGCCGGCCTTCAGCCGCGTAACGCCGCCGCCGACCTGGTCGACGATGCCGGCGCCGTCGCTGTTCGGGATCACGCGCGGAAATTCTATTCCGCGATAGGAGCCGGCGCGGCGGTAGATATCGGCGGGATTGACGCCGGAGGCCTCCAGCCGGACGCGGACCTCGCCCGGTCCGGCCACAGGTGTCGGCATCTCGCCGAAGGTCAACACGTCGGCCGCAGGTCCCGTGCGCTCGAACCAGACTGCCTTCATAACGTTCCCGGATACGCGCCGCCGTCGAGCAGAATGTTCTGCCCGGTGATGAAGCCGGCCTTGGCACCGCACAGGAAGGCGCAGGCAAGCCCAAATTCCTCGGGGTCGCCGAAGCGCCCGGCGGGATTGAGCTTGGCGCGTTCAGCCATGATCGCCTCCACCGGGACGCCGCGCTTCTCCGCTTCGGCCTTGCCGGTGCTGCGCAAGCGGTCGGTCTCGAATGGCCCCGGCAACAGTCCGTTGATGGTGACATTGTTGATCACCGTCTTGCGCGCGATGCCCGCGACGAACCCGGTCAGCCCGGCGCGCGCGCCGTTGGAAAGGCCCAGTATCTCGATCGGCGCCTTCACGGCGGCGGATGTGATGTTAACGATGCGGCCGAATTTTCGCGCCATCATGCCGTCGACCGTCGCCTTGATCAGCTCGATCGGCGTCAGCATGTTGGCGTCGATCGCCTTGATCCAGTCGTCGCGGGTCCAGTTGCGGAAATCCCCGGGCGGCGGGCCGCCGGCATTGTTGACCAGAATGTCCGGATCGGGACAGGCCTTCAACACCGCTTCGCGGCCGGCCGGTGTGGTGATGTCGCCGACAATTTCCGTCACTGTCACGCCGGGATGGCTTTTTCGTATTTCGTCGGCGGTCTTTTTCAACGCCTCCGCGCCGCGCGCGGTTAGTGTGACATGCACGCCTTCGTTGGCCAGCGCCATCGCGCAGGCGCGGCCCAATCCCTTGCTCGATGCGCAGACGATGGCGCGGCGGCCTTTGATCCCAAGATCCACTGTTTCACTCCCGTTGCGTCAGATGTTTTTGTCGTCAGGTGTTTTTGAAGGTTCGGTCAGTGTAGCCAACCTCGACGGCCCTGATAAGAGACCGAATTGCATATCGGGGAGGGGTGACGGTTGCGCGACCGCAGGCCTAGATCCGCTGCTCTCGCTTCAGGCGGTCGATGGTGGCGGTGACCTCGGGCGGCAGCGACTTGAAACCTCGCTGCCCGGCTGCTGAAAATAGCGGCCGCAGTTGCGAGCCGTTCAGGAATGCCGGCTGGCGGTCGCTGGGGACGAGTTGGTCGAAGATCAGCACCAGCGTGGTCGCAACGAGGCCGACGCGTACCGCGCCAAGCGCGGCCCCGCCGAGGCGATCGCCGATACCGGCTTCCGATCCGATGGTTTCGTCGAGCGTGATGCGCATCAGCTTTGCAATCCCGATACCGATCGCAAGATAGGCGCCGAAGAGCAGCCCCCAATTCTGGGTGAGCGGCGAGGTGCCCGGGCCGCCGATTTGCGGCGCAATCGCCGACATCGCCAACACGGCCATTGGCGCCGCGATCAAATAGCCGAGGATCGTGATCGCGCTGCGCAGCAAGCCTATGTTGAAACCGGTGACCACCGCAATAGCCAATCCGGCATAGACGACGATATCGAAGCGGTTCATGACTGATTATTCCTTGCCTGCTCTCGGTGGCGGCGCTTGGTCAATGAACAGGGTTTTCGATCGCTAAAATGGTCTGTATCAATGTTGCACGCACGCCTTCAGGATTTCCGCCATGTCCGATCTATTCGACGTTCGTAAAGAAACCATCCTCGTCACCGGCGCCAGCCAAGGGTTGGGGCGGCAATTCGCGCGCGTCCTGGCCGCGCATGGGGCTGCCGTCGTGCTGGCGGCGCGCCAGACCGCGAAGCTCGAAAGCCTGGAACAAGAGATCAGGAGCAAGGGCGGCCGCGCCGCGGCCGTGCAGATGGACGTCACCGATATTGCCTCGATCGGCAAGGCCGTCGATGCCGCGGAAGCAGCGCTTGGCCCGATCGGCGTGCTGGTCAACAATGCCGGCATTGCCATTGAAAAGCTCGCGACCGACCAGACCGAGGCGGACTGGGACGCCGTCATCAACGCCAATCTCAAGGGCGCGTATTTCCTGGCGACCGAGATGGCGCGGCGGATGATCACGCGCAAGCAGGAAGGCAATATCGTCAATGTCGCCTCCGTGCTCGGCACCGCCGTGATGAAATTCCTCGCTCCTTACGCGATCTCGAAGGCGGGCATCGTGCAGGCGACGAAGGCGATGGCGCTGGAGCTGGCCTCCAACCGCATCCGCGTCAACGCGCTGGCACCCGGCTACATCGACACCGAAATGAATCACGAATTCTGGGCGACGCCCGCGGGCGAGAAACTGACAAAACGGATTCCGCAGCGCCGAGTCGGTGCCGAATCCGACCTCGACGGCGCGATCCTGCTCTTGGCGTCGAACGCTTCGCGCTACATGACCGGCAGCGTGGTCACCGTCGACGGCGGGTTTTTGCTGACATAGATGCTAATATTTTCGGACGGCGCCGCGACGGCCGTAACGTTGGGGCCATTTCCCTCGTAGAGCAGCTGTCGGCGGCGGCGGGGATTTGTCATGCTGGATCATGTCTCACTGGGAGTAAGCGACATCGAGCGCAGCCGCCTATTTTACGATGCGGCTTTGCGGCCGCTCGGATTGGTGCGGATTGTCGATTTTCGCGGCCGCAAGGGTGCGGACTACGGCGCCGCCCCTGGCTCGACCGGCGTTGAGTTCACGATCACGGAACAGGCCGGCGCGATCGTGCCGTCGCGCGGCAGCCATTTGTGCTTCCGCGCACCGGATCGCGCCGCCGTCCATGCATTCCATGCAGCGGCGCTGGCGGCAGGCGGGCGCGACGACGGAAAGCCCGGACCGAGAGACTATCACGCCGCCTATTACGCCGCGTTTGTTCTCGATCCCGATGGTCATCGCATCGAAGCCGTCTGTCACGCGCCGGAAACGCCGGCGAACGCGCCCTGAAGGTGCCGCGTCGTCATCGCGATTAATTCGCCCGCATCTCGCTCCTGATCATGTCGGCGGCCTTCTCGCCGATCATGATGGTCGGCGCATTGGTGTTGCCGCCGATCAATGTCGGCATGATCGAGGCATCGACCACGCGCAAGCCTTCGAGCCCATGGACCTTCAGTTTCGGATCGACCACGGCCGTGGGGTCATTGACGCCCATCTTGCAGGTCCCGACCGGGTGATAGACGGTGTCGACGTATTGGCGCAGGGTTTGCCGGATATCGGCATCGCTCTCGACGCCTGCGGTGAAGACATCGGAGGTTTGCAGCGCTTTCAGCGCGGGTGCGTCAAGCAGCCGTTTGGTCATCTTGAAGCCCGCGACCATGGCGTCGAGGTCGGCTTCCTCGCCGAGGAAATTTGGATCGATCGCGGGCGGGGAATAAGGATCGGCGCTTTGCAGCCAGACGCTGCCGTGGCTCTTGGGGCGCAACAGGCAGACGTGGCATGAGAAGCCGGTGCCCCAGCTCGGCTTGCGGCCGTGATCCGCCACCATCGCCATGCAGAAATGCAGCTGGATATCGGGAACGTCGAGGTCGGGGCGGGTTTTGAGGAAGCCGCCACATTCGGCGATGTTCGACGTCATCGGTCCGCGCCGTTCGCGCCGGTATTGCGCAATCCCCTTGAAGATTCGCGCGATGCCACTGAGCGACAGGCCGGCGAAGTACGGCGCGTCGGAGGTGAAGCCGAACACAAAGTCCGGATGATCCTGCAGGTTTTGTCCGACGCCGGGCAGATGATGCACGCTCGCGATGCCGTGTTTTGCCAACGCGGCACTGTCGCCGACGCCGGAAAGCATCAGTAGTTGCGGCGACTGGAACGCGCCGGAGGAAAGGATCACCTCACGGCGGGCGCGAATCTGCTTTGTCTCCTTGCCCTGCCGGTATTCGACGCCGACCGCACGCTTGCCCTCGAACAGGATTCTTGTCGCATGCGCCTTGGTCTCGACGTGCAAATTCGTGCGCGATCCCATGTAAGGGTGAATATAACCACGCGCCGCGCTCCAGCGCTCGCCGTCGTGCTGCGTCACCTGGTAGGTGCCGAGGCCTTCCTGGTCCTCGGCGTTGAAATCCTCGCGGATGCGGAATTGCGCCTCGCGCGCGGCCTGCAGAAATGTTTCCCGCACCGGATTGTCGGAGCGCGATCCCGAGACACGGAGCGGGCCGCCCTTGCCGTGATACTCGCCGCCGAGTTCGGAATTGTCTTCCGACCGCTTGAAATAGGGCAGCACGTCGGCATAGGACCAGCCGGCATTACCGAGCGATGCCCACTGGTCGTAGTCGCGTCTGTGGCCGCGGATATAGACCATGGCGTTGATCGCGGACGAGCCGCCGAGGCCCTTGCCGCGCGGCTGATAGCCGATGCGCCCCTGCAGGCCCGGCTGCGGCACCGTGTCGAACGCCCAGTTGTTGACTCCGCCTGCGAGCATAAGCACCAGCGCGCCCGGCGTGGTCACTACCCAATTGTCGCATCTGCCGCCGGCATCCAGCAGCGCCACCGATGTCTTCGGGTCTTCCGAAAGACGCCCCGCCACAGCGCAGCCGCCGGAGCCGCCGCCCACCACCACGAAATCGAATATGTCGCTCACGCGTTTCCCCTGTTCTTATCATTTCCGGGTTGCCGGCATGGCGGTTCCCGATTGCTGGTTGAGCCGAGGCTGGGCCTTTGTGAAACTTCTGGCAAGAGCGCTCGTTTTGAGGGGTTTTTGGCATGATCCGGCTGTCATAAAACCGGAAAAAACGCCGCTTCGGCCCTTTCCAAAGCAGGTTTGCGTTGGTACATACCGCCCGCACCCTTCGGGCTTGGCCCCGGGGTTGCCTTCTCAGGAAGCCTTCAGGACGGGATCGATCGGCACCTTCTCGGCGCCAGTTCGGAACCGTTTCCGTCAGCGGTTTTCTTTCAAGGCGCGCAATGGCTTATCGCGGGGTGGAGCAGCCCGGTAGCTCGTCAGGCTCATAACCTGAAGGTCATAGGTTCAAATCCTATCCCCGCAACCAAATCGATGAAAAACCCCAGCAATCTCAAAGGATTGCTGGGGTTTTGTTTTGGCGATGGAATCAACCGCAGCAACGTCATTAACTTGCTTGTAGGTTCAAATCACCCCGCAACCACACACATCTTCAGCAGGGCGAAAATCTCAAGACAGCAGGAAGCTTTCGTGGCATCGCGATGTGCTATCCGCGAAATCTTCTCCTGGCGTCTTCTTTGAATCAAAGACCGGCAGCGAGCTTACGTGAGCAGCTCGTCGAGTGCAGCGTGTTCCGCGTCCATTTCGGCCCGCTCTACCGTGTTGATGACGACGGTGGTCGCACTAGAGGTGCGATATGTCCGTCGACCGGCAGCCCTTATCTAGTTTACGAACGCGCGCCGACCATGGTGGTGATCTCGATCTGCGGTCCGCATGTCCGCAGTCGCAAAACCCGTCTGCGAACCGGTCATAGACCGGTGCCAAAAAATATCCTTCGCGTGCAAAATGTGTACGTGCGCGGCAAGGGATGAGCCGCGCCGCACGACAGGGGTGAAGAAGCACAACCATCCCAGCGACGATCGTCCCGTTCAATATCACGGCCAATATTCGCGGCACAGTCGCGGTCAAGCGCCGACCAATTTCGCGTCAGATCGCAATAGAGGTGCCACATGTCTGAAGCCGTCACGAAGAACAAGCGCCGCGCTGGCGCCAGCGCTCTCGTCCCCCGTCTTTTTGTCCTCGAACTGAACGCCGGCCGCATTCACTCCATGAATACGGACGGTTCCGACCGCAAGACCATCGTGTCGGATTGCCACTTGCCCGACGGCATCGTCGTCGATGTTGAGGCTGGCCACATCTTCTGGACCAATATGGGCATCCCAAACCTGAATGACGGATCGATCGAGCGCGCCGACATCGACGGCAAGAACCGCAAGACCATCGTCGCCCAGGGAAAGACCCACACTCCGAAGCAGATCATCCTCGATAAGAAAGGCGGCAAGCTCTATTGGTGCGACCGCGAGGGCATGCGCGTCATGCGCTGCAATCTCGACGGCTCGCAGCTGGAAACGCTGATCGAGGCGGGACGCGGCGAAGCCGATAGCCGGGATCAGACGCGATGGCCCGTTGGTCTGACGATCGATCCGAAATTACAGAAGATCTACTGGAGCCAAAAAGGCTTGGACAATGCCGGGCTCGGCCGCATCTTCCGCGCCAATGTCGAAATTCCCGCCGGCCAAACTGCAGCGACCAGATCCGACATCGAGATCTTCTACGACGGTCTGCCGGAGCCGATCGATCTCGAGCTCGACCACAAGAACCGTGTTCTCTACTGGACCGACCGCGGCGACCCTCCGCGCGGCAACACGGTGAACCGGGCCTCGATCGACAACAAGCCTGCAGAACCAGAGATCGTGGTGACCCACCTCATGGAGGGGATCGGTATCGCGCTCGACGTTCCAAACGACCGCATGTTCGTGACCGATTTCGCCGGCTCAATCTACTCAGCGCGACTCGATGGATCGGGTGAACGAAATTTCCTCTACGCCCAGGGCAATCTCACCGGCATCGCCTACGCCGAAGTCTGACAAACGCATTGGAGAAATGACATGACCGACACCAAGCCCATTCGCCGCATCGCCATCATCGGCACCGGCGTGATCGGCGCGAGCTGGACCGCGCTGTTTCTCGCCAAGGGACTGCAGGTCGTTGCAACCGACATCGCTCCGAACGCCGAGGCCGCGCTGAGGAAGTTCGTGGAGACCGCCTGGCCGGCGCTCAAGCGATTGGGCCTGTCGCCCGGCGCGTCGCAGTCGAACCTGAAGTTCACCGCTGACATCGCGCAGGCGCTTGCCGGCGCCGACCTCGTCCAGGAGAACGGGCCCGAGCGGATCGATTTCAAGCAGAAGCTCTATGGGCAGCTCGACCAGTCGCTGCCCCCCGAGGTGATCATCGCCTCGAGCTCGTCGGGGCTCACCATGAGCGAAATCCAGAAGGGCGCCGCGTCCCATCCCGAGCGCTGCGTCATCGCCCATCCATTCAATCCGCCCCACTTGATTCCGCTGACGGAGATCGTCGGCGGGGCAAAGACCTCGGAAGCGACAATCCGGCGCGCAGCGGAATTTTATACGTCGATCGGGCAGCGGACGGTGCGCGTCAACAAGGAGATGCCGGGCCACGTCGCCAACCGCTTGCAGGCCGCGTTGGCGCGCGAGGTCTATTACCTTGTCGCCGAAGGCGTTGTAAGCGCCGCCGACGTCGACACCGCCCTGTGCTGGGGCCCGGGCCTGCGCTGGGGCGTTATGGGCAACATGATGCTCAACCATCTCGGCGGCGGTCCGGGCGGCATCGAGCACTTCTTCAAGCAGTTCAGCGGCCCGATGACGGCCTGGTGGAAGTCCCTTGGCTCGCCGGTGCTGACTCCGGAAGTGCAAAAGAAGCTCGTCGACAGCGTCCATGCCGAGGCCGGATCGCGCACCATCGAGGAGCTGGAGGCGGAGCGCGACGAAGTCCTGCTCGGCCTCATCGAGCTACGCAACAAGGTTGCCAAGTCGAGCCTAACGAAATCGAGGGAGCCGGTCGCCTGAAATCAGGCGCCGCCGGCGCGATTGATCATACGTCCTTCAACCTTCCCCGGCTTTCAAGCCGCACCCAAAGGAGTCTCAAAATGCCCCCTGCAACCGCAGCAAGCAAGGTCGCCGCACCGAAGCCGGTGCCCGTACCCAACGGCGACTTCTATCAGCTGATCGAGCTGCTCACGCCCGAGGAGAAAGCGGTCGTCAAAAAGGTGCGGACATACATGGAGACCAAGGTCCAGCCGATCATCAACAAGTACTGGTCCGATGATGCGTTTCCGTTCGAACTGCTGCCTTCGTTCAAGGAGCTCGGCATCTGCGGGCTCGGCTTTGAGGGTTACGGCTGCCCGGGCGGCAGCCAGAAGCTGTTCGGCTTCGTCGCGATGGAGATGGCGCGCGTCGACGCGTCGTTCGGCACGTTCTTCGGCGTGCACAGTGGCCTCGCGATGGGCTCGATCTATCTCGATGGATCCGAGGAGCAGAAGCAGAAATGGCTGCCGCAAATGGCCCGCGGGGAAAAGATCGGGTGTTTCGGCCTCACCGAGCCGCTGGTCGGTTCGGGAACGAGCGGCGGTATGACCACGACGGCCAAGCGCGAAGGCGATACCTGGATTCTCAATGGACAGAAGCGCTGGATCGGTAATGCGCCATGGTGCGACCTCTCCATCATCTGGGCGCGCGATTTGGCCGACAACCAGGTCAAGGGATTCATCGTCGAGAACAAGTCGACGCCCGGCTTCAGTGTTGAGAAGATCGAGCACAAGATCGCGCTCAAGGTGGTCCAGAACGGCCAGATCACGATGAAGGACATGCGAGTGTCTGAAGCGAACCGCCTGCAGGGCGGCAATTCGTTCCGCGATACCGCGCGCGTGCTGCGGATGACGCGATACATGGTGGGTTGGGCGTCAACCGGCATCCAGATGGGCGCATTCGAAGCAACCCTCAAATACGCCCAGGAGCGACTGCAATTCGGCAAGCCGATCGCCTCGTTCCAGATGATTCAGGATCTGCTCGCCAAGATGCTTGCCAATCTGACCGCGTGCCAGTGCCTGATGCTCCGCCTGGCGCAGCTCGACGACGAAGGCAAGCTTGACGACCATCATGCGGCGCTCGCGAAAGCGTTCTGCACGTCGAAATCGCGCGAGACGGTTTCGTGGGGCCGCGAGGTTCTGGGCGGCAACGGCATCGTCACCGACTACAACGTCGCGCGCTTCTTCGCCGATGCCGAGGCGCTGTACTCCTACGAAGGTACGTATCAGATGCAAAATCTGATCGTCGGCAAAGCCATCACCGGTCGCGGCGCCTTCGTGTGACATCCCAGCGGCCGGCGCTCGGACGCCGGCTGCCTCCATCCAGGAGATATGACTATGGTTTCGGAAACTGCATCAGTCACCCCTTCGCCTGCAACCGCACCCAACCCCTTGCCCGGAGCGGCGCTGGCGCTTGCCAATGTCCTGTACGAGAAAAAGGGTTCGACCGCCTACGTGACGGTCAATCGGCCCAAGGTGCTCAACGCGCTCAATACGCCGACCTGGACCGATTTGCAGGCCGCGTTCGAGGATGCAAAGACCGACGCGTCCGTGCACGGCGTGATCCTCACCGGCGCGGGCGACAAGGCCTTCATCGCCGGCGCCGACATCAGTGAACTCGCGCATGTCGACGCCTACGATGCGGAGGAGTCCAGCCGGTTCGGGCAGAAGGTACTGGACCTCGTCGAAAATCTCGGCAAGCCGGTGATCGCGGCGATCAATGGCTTTGCGCTTGGCGGAGGCTGCGAGACGGCAATGGCTTGCACGATGAGGATCGCAGCAGAGCATGCCAAGTTCGGGCAGCCCGAAGTGAAGCTCGGGCTGTTGCCAGGCGGTGGCGGCACGCAACGCCTGCCGCGCCTGGTCGGCAAGGGCCGTGCGCTGCAGCTGATCCTCACCGGCGAAACGATCTCTGCACAGGAAGCCTATCGCATCGGCCTCGTCAACGAAGTTGTCCCCGCGGCCAATCTCATCGCTCGCGCCGAGACGATCCTGAAGCAGATCTCCGCCAACGCGCCGATCGCCGTAAAGTTCTCGCTGGAAGCGGCCAACAAGGGGATGGACACCAGCCAGGCCGAGGGGTTTGCGCTCGAAGCGTCCTACTTCGGCATCTGCGCCGCCACGGAAGACAAGAAGGAAGGCACCTCCGCCTTTCTCGAGAAACGTGCACCGAAGTTTCGCGGTCGGTGAAGCAGCCCGCACACGGCGATTTGGAAAGGACGGCCATGGCAAGCGACAATATTTTCTCCGGACTGAAAGTGGTGGATCTCGCGAGCTTCATCGCAGGCCCCAGCGCCGCGGTGATTCTCTCGGACTTCGGCGCCGACGTCATCAAGGTTGAGCCGCCGAACGGCGAGCTGTGGCGGCATGCGAACCACATGCCACCGCAGCCGGTTGCGGAGGACCCTTACCCGTGGCATCTCGCCAATCGCAACAAGCGGGGTATGGCGCTTGATCTGAAGTCGCCGGGCGCCCATCAGATTCTCGAAAAGCTGGTCAAATGGGCCGATGTTCTCATCGTTAACACGCCCCATCCGGCGCGTGCACGACTGAAGCTCGAATATCAAGACGTGGTGCAGTGGAATCCACGGCTGATCTACGCGGACATCACCGGTTTCGGCGACAAGGGACCGGATGCGAATCTCCCCGGCTTCGACATCACTTCATACTGGGCCCGTAGCGGGCTGTTGTCGATGACGCGCGATGCGGGGGCACCCCCAACCTGGCCGGTGGCCGGTAGCGGTGATAATGCGACGGCCGTCGGGCTCTATTCGGCGATCGTCACTGCTTTATATCGTCGCGAACGCACCGGCGAGGGGGCGCATGTCACGACCTCGCTTCTTGCCGAAGGCGTGTGGTCCGCCAGCGTTTCGATCCAGGCCGCGCTGTGCGAGGCGAAATTCTTCGGGCTGCACGATCGCAAGAATCCTGCGAACGCGGCAATGAACGTCTGGCGCACCAAGGATGACACCTGGTTCGTTCTCATCATCACGCCCGACAAGCTGGCAGCCGTTGCCAAGGCCATCGGCCGCCCCGATCTTCTGACCGATCCGCGGTTCTCCGACCCGGCGAAGCTGACGGCGAATATGCCGCAGCTCACGGCGATCCTGGACGAGGTCTTCTGTGCCGAGCCGATGGCACATTGGTACGAGGTGTTCAACGGCGTTCACGTCACCTTCGGAGCAGTGCGTGGGCCACAAGAGGTGGTCAACGACCCCCAGCTCCGGGCGAATGACATCATCGTTCCGCTCAATGGTGCCGGCGGCAAGCTGACGTCCACAATCAGCAGCCCGCTTCAGGTGCATGGCGTCGCCAAAGTGCCCGCGAAGCGCGCCCCAAAGATTGGAGAACACAACGAGGAAGTTCTCCGGCAGCTCGGATTTAGCGCGGCCGAAATCGATGGTTTGCGTACGAGCGGTGCCATTCCGAAAGTAAAGGAACATACGGCCTAGCACGACGACACTGTCGGGGCGACGGGAGCCGCACCGAACCTCCACTTACAGTGAAACTCACCAAAGAGGACGTCGACAATGGATGATATTGTTACCGAAAACGCTGGAAGCATCTTGCGTGTCCAATTGAACCGCCCCACAAAGCTGAACGCGATGACGTCAGCCATGTACGTGGCTCTCGCAGGCATCTTCAACGAGGCGGCAAATGACGAGAACACGCGTGTCATCCTCTGGCATGGCGCGGGAGATTCGTTCTGCGCTGGTAACGATATCGAGGACTTTCTCAAGAATCCCCCGGGTCCGGGAGAATCTCCGCAAGCCAAACTGATGGCGGCGCTGGTCAATTTCGACAAACCGATCGTCGTCGCGGTCCATGGCGCCGCGATCGGCGGCGGTACCACCATGCTGACGCACTGCGACTTCATCTACGCGGGCGAGAGCGCGAAATTCCAGATGCCCTTCATCAATCTTGCGCTCGTGCCGGAATTTGGATCGAGCTGCTCCGTGCCAGCGCGGATCGGTCATGTCCGTGCGGCCGAGCTGATTTTGTTGGGAGCGCCCTTTGATGCCAGGCGCGCCGCGGAGTTGGGTCTGGTTACGCAGGTCGTGTCCGACAAGGATGTCCTGGCGAGAGCGACCGAAACGGCTCGGAAATTGGCAGCGAAGCCGGCCGCAGCGCTGCAAGCCAGCAAGAGGCTCATGAAGCAGCCAGTTCGCGAGCAGATCAAGGCAGCGATGAAGGCCGAGAACGAAGAGTTCAGTGCGCAAGTCCGCTCTGAAGACGCAAAAGAGGCGTTCACGGCGTTTCTGGAAAAGCGCAAGCCTGACTTCACAAGGAGTATCAAATCTCGCGCGACCGCATAGGCACGAACATACGACGGCGGTAACACCGATCACCGCGATGGAAGAACTCGGCAAGTCCGCAGTGTCTCTCGTAGAGCTTCGCACTCCGCACCTCGCCGGACATTCCCGCAAGCATGCACAACTCGGCGCACGCTGATCAAATCAATTGCGGTCGAAACGCGGTCCAAGGAGAGACGCGCTCTGATTGTCCCTAGATCAAAGCGGCCACGAGGGTTCGGCATCAAGGAGGCAAACATGCCAGGCATCCATCACGTGACGGCCATCGCCGGCGATCCCCTCAAGAATTTAAGCTTCTACACACGCGATCTCGGGCTGCGCCTTGTCAAGAAGACAGTCAACTTCGACGATCCGTCGACTTACCACTTCTACTACGGTGACGAGACCGGTAGTCCTGGCACCATCCTGACCTTCTTCCCCTGGACGAACGCCGCGGCGGGCCGGCGCGGTGTTGGCGAAACGCGCCAGACCGCCTTCCGCGTCCCGCTGCGCTCGATCGGCTATTGGACTGAGCGTTTCATCGAGAAGGGAATTCACCACCAGACACTGGAGAAGCGCTTCGGTCAGTCCGTGCTGTCTTTCACGGATCAAGATGGGATGGCGCTCGCGCTTGTCGGCATCGCCGATGCCGAGAATGAGCCGGGCTGGAGCAACGGGGACATCCCCTCCGAACATGCGATCCGCGGCTTGCAGGGCGTGACGCTGCTTCTCGACAGCGCGCAGAAGACGGCAGCGATCCTGACCGATGTGTTCGGCTTCCACGAACTCGCCCGTGAAGGATCGGTGATCCGCTTCGCTGCGGCGGGCGACGTGAAAGGCAGCGTGGTCGACATCCACGAAGCCGCGGGAGTTCTGCGCGGGCACCAGGGACGCGGGTCGGTGCATCACATCGCCTTCCGCGCTGCGGACGACTTACAGCAGGCGCAGATGACCGAGAAGCTGATCCGCACCCACGGCCGGCGCCCGACCGAACAGAAGGACCGCAAGTACTTCCGCTCGATCTACTTCCGCGAGCCCGGCGGCGTTTTGTTCGAGATCGCGACCGACATTCCCGGATTCGCGGTCGACGAACCGGTCGAGGCTCTTGGTCGGGACCTGGAATTGCCGAACTTTCTCGAACCGCGTCGCAAGGAGATCGAGGGCGTGCTGCCGGTTCTCGAGAAGGCGGCGTCGTGACGGGCGAGTTCACCGACCGCAATATCGCCAGTGCCGCCGAGGCTGTCCCGGACTTCATTCAGCGTCGAGTCCTCCATATCGTCTTTGCCTCGACTAGCGGTCACACGGAGTACGTGGTGGATGCGCTGATCGATTCTTTGAAGAGCATTACCCCAGGCTGGGAGATCGAGGAAACGATGGCCGAGAAGGCGCAGCCACAGGATTTGCTAAGCGGAGATGTTCTCCTGCTCGCCTCCGCGACCTGGAATACCGGGGGCATCGAGGGACAATTGAATCCACACATGTGGGTGCTGCTCCATGACAAGGCGAAGACTCTGGACTTGGCCGGCAAACCGTGTGCGTGCATCGGACTCGGGGACCATCGATACTTCTACACGGCGCGAGCGGCGGATCTTTTGCAGCACTACGTCAAGGCCCATCATGGCCGGTTGATTGTTCCAACGCTTAAAATCATAGACGAGCCCTACGGCCAGGAGGAGGCCGTAAGAGTCTGGGGCAAACAGTTGTTGGATGTCTTGAAGCCGGCAGATCGGTGTTAGGCGATGCCCCGCATCTCTCTCAAAATCGTCGGCGCGTCCGGACAGGGAATAAACTCCATTGGCGCGATTATCGCCAAGGGTCTCAAGAGATCCGGATACTGCGTATTCGGCTACCGCGAATATCCATCGCTCATCAAGGGCGGGCATGCGAGCTATCAGCTGGACATCTCCAATCAAGGCATCCGCAGCACCGAAACCAAGGTGAACGTGCTTGTCGCGCTCAACCATCACGGTCTCGAGCTGAACATGGATGAACTGAAACAGGGAGGGATCGTGCTGCACGTGACGCCCGGGTGGCAGTTTCCGGAACATCATCAGAAACTGATCGCGGAGCGAAGCCTTCGCGTGATCTATTTCCCGGTTGATGACATGCTCAATCGCCTCGGCGCCAGGGCAATTCTGTCGAACGTGCTGCTGACCGCCTTTGTCTGGTCCATGCTGGACCAGGATATCGATGCCCTCAAGTCCCTCGTCGGAGAGACGTTTGCAAAGAAGAAAGCTCTGCTCGACCTCAACATGCGATGTATCGATGAGGGATATTCCTTTGTCGATCCAGAGCAAGGGACGATCTCCGTCGCGTTGCCGCCACCTGACAAGGGTTTCGCCAGCCACCTCTTAATTACTGGCAGTCAAGCGATGGGACTCGGCGCGGTTCATGCGGGGGTGCGGCTCTATGCCGGCTACCCGATGACGCCCTCCAGCCCGCTGCTGTCATTCATTGCCGAGCTCGAAAACAAGACTCACATGGTGGTTAAGCAGGCGGAAGACGAAATCACCGCCGCGCAGATCGTGAGCGGGGCGATGTACATGGGAACCCGCGCGCTCACCGCCACCTCCGGTGTCGGATTCGATCTTATGAGCGAGACACTGTCTCTAAATGCCATGATCGAGAACCCGACGGTGTTTGTGCTGGCGCAACGCCCCGGTCCGGCGACGGGCCTGCCGACCTGGACGGCTCAAGGCGGTCTCTTACAGGCCGCGAGTTGCTCTGCCGGCGAATTCACGCGCTGCGTAATCTCGGTCAGCAACAGCCAGGATGCCTTCGATTTGATGCCGGTCGCATTCAATCTGGCAGAGCAGTATCAAATCAGTGTCATTGTCCTCACCGACAAGCAGATCGCCGAGGCGCTCTACACGCAACACCCTTACGATCTGGAAAAGGCCGAAATTGATCGTGGCAGGCTCGTCGTCGATCCCGAGAAGCTGAAAGCCCTGAAATCTTCTGATCGATTTAACCCGCACGCCGAGGGCGGCGTTTCGTTGCGATGGCTTCCCGGCAGCGACGCGGCGACCTATTGCGCCCAGGCCGATGAGCACAATTCCATGGGCGCCGTGGATGAGTCGTGCCTCAATACCAAGTTGCAAATGGAAAAGCGATTGCGGAAGTTCGGCGGATTGAAAGCAGGGCTTCCCGCACCTCGTTTGAGTATCGGCGGTCGCAGCGCAAAGACGACCGATTGGATGGATGTAGGCGACGAAATCGAGTTGCTCGCGATCGGCTGGGGAAGCACCGGTGACGTATTTCAAGACGTCATGTGCAGCGACGAACTGCGAGGGCGGAAGATCGCGTATTTGCACTACACGTATCTCTGGCCGCTCCGCACCCAGGAGCTGCAGAGATTGGCAAAGCGGTCGAAACGCATTGTGCTGGTGGAGCAGAACTATCAGGGGCAGTTGGGCATGCTCATCAGGATGGACTGCGGCTTGGATATCCCGGATAGAATTCTCAAGTACGACGGTCGACCGTTTTTCTACGATGAGCTTCTTTCGTCGGTGATGGAGAGATGTGCGAGCACCTCGGAAAATGAAGAGAAGTTTCCCGGTTTCGAATATGTAGGTACCTCATCATGAATATCGCTCTGCAGACCCGCCCGCCCGCTCTTTCCGAGTACTATTCGGAAACCAAATGCATCTGGTGTGACGGCTGCGGCAACTATGGCATTTGGACGGCCGTGAAGTATGCGCTGGTAGAACTGAATTTGCATCCGTGGCAGGTTTGCCTTTGCTACGATGTCGGTTGTCACGGCAACGGCTCGGACAAAATTGAGGGCTACCGCTTCCACGGGCTCCATGGTCGCGTCATCCCGTTTG
>Ga0210406_10002981_pt1 | contig 18845 bp, 19 predicted proteins | sample IncBWC30MmetaG_FD_155454 | JGI IMG/M metagenome (GOLD analysis project Ga0210406, IMG submission 155454) | Forest soil microbial communities from Barre Woods Harvard Forest LTER site, Petersham, Massachusetts, United States - Inc-BW-C-30-M | ecosystem: Environmental > Terrestrial > Soil >... | reverse complement strand
AGCGAAAACGTGAACGGGCGCGACGGTATTCGCGTGGTCTACCAGGACATTCTCGCGGGCGGCGGTCGCATGGAGCTGGAGACTCGCAAGGTGATTGAGTCCGCTGAGGGATTATCGCTGCTTCATGCGAGTTGGACACTCCATCGCGAAGGGCAGGCAAGATCCGGATTGAGTACTGAAGTAGTGCGACGACAGAGTAACGGCACGTGGCTGTTTGTTCTCGACGAGCCGCGGACTCCGGGATCCGTTTTGCAAGACCAGCATGCAACGCGGGTATAGGGGTCCCTCGACTGCGCCCCGGGGCGGGCTGCGCACTCGATGACAACTCGACAGTAGCTCTCTCCTCGAACGTCCCAATGTCATAATCCTTAGGTGCGAATTCTCATCTCCGCGGGAGAGGCTTCTGGCGAGCTTTACGGGGCGCAACTGATTAATGCCCTTCGTCAGGAGGGCTCCCGCCGATCGCCGCAGCTTGCGACGGAGTTCTTTGGCGTCGGCGGCGAACGGATGCAGCAGGCGGGATGCGAACTCGTGGTTAACGCGCACGAGATCGCGGTGGTGGGACTGGCCGAGGTCGTCGAACATCTGCCCCGCATCTACCGGCTCTTTCGGCGCGTCGTGGCTGAGGCGGAACGCCGTCGACCCGACGCCACGGTGCTGATCGACTTCCCTGATTTCAACTTTCGCCTGGCGCGGGAGTTGCACAAACGCGGCATCCCGGTGATCTATTACGTCAGCCCGCAGTTGTGGGCATGGCGTCAATCGCGGATCGAGTTGGTGCGGCAGTACGTCCGCAAGATGCTGGTGATCTTTCCCTTCGAGGAGAAGTTCTACCGCGAGCGCGGCATTGCAGCAGAGTTCGTGGGGCATCCTCTGGCAGACCTGCCGCAGCCGTCAATCGCTCGAGCCGAATTTGCTGCCGAATACGGCATTGATCCGCAGCGTCCGTGGATCGCGTTGTTGCCGGGCAGCCGCCGGGGCGAAGTATCGCGCATCTTTCCCAAGCTGTTGAAAGCAGCGCAACTTCTAGGCCCGGAATACGTTTATATAGTGCCGGTAGCCTCAACGCTCGATGTCCACTGGATGACCTCTTTTCTCGAAAGCCACACAGGTCCGCCGATTACGTTTACCAGCAATGCCCGGGCCACATTGCGCCAGGCTCGCGTGGCCGCGGTGACCAGCGGAACCTCAACGCTGGAGGCGGCGCTGATCGGTACGCCCTTCGCGATGGTGTACCAGGTGGCTCCGCTCACGTGGACCTTCGGCCGCCGTCTAGTAAAGGTGGACCGGTTTGCCATGGTGAACTTGATTGCCGAGCGCGACGTCGTGCCTGAGCTGGTGCAGGATGGTTTCACCCCGGAGCGAGTCTGCGCCGATTTGCAGAAGATCGTGCCTGACGGCAGCGCCCGTGAAGCGATGGTGCAGGGTTTCGACGAAGTACGACACCGGTTGCGCCCGTCGGACACGGAAGGCAGCGCCAGCGAACGCGCCGCGCGGGCCGTGCTGGCGGCCATGGAACAGTCATCGTGAAGCCTAAGCACGCATCTTTCCATGTAGTTTTTCCATCATTTATAGTCAGAAGGGCAGGAGTTCTCTCCATAATGCAAAGCGCGGCGCGGGTTTTAGGGCGCGTGGTCCTCATCCTTACTCTGGCGGCACTCGTACCGGCCTCTTATGCTGCCGACCGGCAGCGCATTCAAGTCGAGAGTTACGTGATTCAGGCGGTCGTCGCTCCCGAGACGCACCAGCTTAAGGCTGTCACCCGGGTGAAATTCACCGCGCTCGACGACATCAGCATCGCGACTTTCCAGCTCCACAATGGCCTGCGCCCCACGCGCGTGCTCGACGACAACGGCCAGACGCTCTCGGCGGAGCGCATCAGCCAGGATTCGAGCGTCCGCATCTCGATGCCAACGGGACTCAGCAAGGGCGCCAGCGCCAGCCTGACATTCGAATACGAGGGAACCATACAGTCCGCCGATGACAGTCCAGTGCCAGGATTGAAGCTGGCCTACATTGGCGATCCGATCAGCTATCTGCTCTACGCGGGAGCGTGGTTCCCCATGGTTGGCTACGGCACGAACCGCTTCAGCTCGACGATTGGCATCAGTGTGCCGACGGGCTACACCGTGATCGGCAGTGGCAAAGAAGCCACGGGCGTGATGCCCTCGATAGGGGGAGAGGTTGAGGCCCCGCGCGCCGCAGCAAAAAAAGGCGCGGCGAGTGCCGCCGCTGCCAAGCTGGCGATTCCTCCTGGGAACTCGACGTACACCTTCGCCTACCCGAAAGCGAGCTTTCCGGGGACCATCCTGATAGGGAAATACGATCAGACCAAGAGCTCGGAGGGCGGGCTCGACATCAACGTCTACACCTTGCCAAAGAACAAAGGTGTAGCCCAGGCCTACGCTGACGCGGCAGCGAAGGCGTTCTTCTTCTATACCTCGAGCTTCGGTCCGTCGTTTACCGGCAAGTTGAACCTGGTCGAGATACCCGATGACACGGTTCCCTCGGCGTGGGCGCCGGAGATCGCGGCCATCGCCGGGCGGGCGTACTCCCAGAAGGTGAACTACCGTCTGCTCGCCAACACCATCGCTCACCAGTGGTGGGGAACCCTGGTCAGCCCGGCAACGCGCAACGATTGGTGGCTGAACGACGGCTTCGCGCGGTACTCCGAGGCCATGTATGTGCAGCACGTGGCCGGAGAGGCGGGTTTCGAAGAGGTCACAAAAGACATGGCTGTCGGCGCGCTGGCCTACATCAGCGTGCCGCTGTCGCAGGTGGGCAAGCTCGATGTGTTCTCGCCGGAGTTCCAGTCGCTGGTGACGGACAAGGGCGGCAGCGTGCTGAACATGCTGCGCTGGGTGATCGGCGACCAGGCGTTCGACAAGACCATGCGCGACTTCCTGACGAAGTATGCGGGCAAGTCGGCGACCGTGGACGACCTGCGAAAGGTAGCGGAGGCGGCTTCGGGGCAGCAGCTCACGTGGTTCTTTACCCAGTGGCTCGACTCCACGGGTGCACCGGAATTCAAGATGAAGTACACAATCTACCGGACGCAGAAGGGCTTTCGCGTGGTGGGTGAAGTGCAGCAGGACCTCGACCTGTTTCACATGCCGGTGGAGTTGAAGATCGATACCGACGGCAAGACGGAAACCAAGCGCATCGAGGTGTCGGGAACGGATTCGGCGTTTGCGGTCGAGACATTCGGAAAACCGCGCAAGATTACTGTCGATCCCAACAACCGCGTACTGAAGAACTCGCCGGAGCTGCAGGTACGCACCTCGATCGTGCGCGGCCAGCAGGACGTGGAACAGGGTGACCTGACCGAGGCACTGAAGGAATTCCAGAAGGCGCTGGACGTCAACAAGAACAGCTCGCTGGCGCACTACCGCATCGCCGAAGTCTTCTTTCTGCAGCATAACTACCAGTCGGCGGCGAATGCGTATCGTGAATGTCTGAACGGCGACGGCGAGCCGCGATGGACTGAGGTCTGGGCCCACATTCAGCTCGGCAAGATTTTTGACCTTACGGGGTCGCGGGAACGCGCCAGCAATGAGTATCGGCAGGCGCTGCAAACCAACGACAACACGGCGGGCGCGCTGGACGAAGCGCGCAAATACCTGCAGGCTCCCTACACGCCGCAGAGCGCGCCGAGCGGGCAGTAGCAAAAGCCCGTCGCATCAAATGCGAGAGACTACGACGTTATGGAAGTTGTACATCCCGCTTCCATTCACCACAAGTGAAACAGCCGCGTCGTGCTTCGACCCGGCGGTGACGACCATCAGAACATGACCTTTACGGTCAGCTGTGGCCGAGATGCCGCCGAAAGGGCTGCCCAGCCGAAGGCCCGGCGCGCCGGAAACGTAGATATCGAACAGGTACCGCGCATCCGGAGCATCGGCGTGCGCGATGACCGGGAAGAAACTGCCGTAGCGCAGCGTTGGGAGGCGAACCCCTGATTTGCTTTTGCCACCGGCACGAATCAGTGTGGCCAGAGTGCGGACCGCGCGCTAACGACTGGGATGAGGATTCGACCGATACGGGTGCGAGAAGCAGTCTTCATTGCTGGCTCTGAGGATCAGAAAATGGAATGGAGTGACTTTTGATTTCGAGCGATACTAATGCGACGACACCGGTCATCGCGCGGGTTTGAGGCAGCTTAGCCGAGTGGCTTTCTCCTTCGGGACATCGCGGGAGAGCAGCAGTACTTGAAAGGTCTCTCCCATGGCCTCGGGGCTTATGAGGTGCTTCAGCTGCAGCGCGACTTTGGCGCGCTCCTGGGGGAGCCCGCAATCCTGAAATGCGTCGGCAAATTGGGTTTCCTCGCCAATGCCGAGCAGGAATTGCGATTGCGTCAGCAACGCAATGGGCTCAAGTCCGTGATCGAGGGCGCGCGAACGCAGGGCAGTGAAGTTCACGTGCGCAGTGATGTCCTGCTCGCCAGGAGCTTCGTAGGGCGACGGGCTGGCCTGATGGCGACGATAAGTCATCAGGGTGTCACGATGACGTCCGGCAAGCTGCTGCTCGCGCGTGTAGCCGTAGTCGATCAGGACAGCAAAGCCCTGGTTGCCGGTGAACGTGGCTGCGATGCGTTCCATCCAGGCAAGTGATGCGAGCGGGGCCTCCACACGCTCGCCGGATTCCGGATGCACGCTGTAGGCATCGAGGAACTGCAGTTCCCCCGGCGACGGCGGGACGAACTGTTCGTTGAACTTGCCATCGTTTTCCGCTACTCGCACTGATCCGCGATGATCGACGATCTCGACCGGCAGCGCGTCGAAAAACTCATTACCAAAGATGATGAGGTGTCGGCCGGCTGCGGATGTCGCGGTTTCCAGCGTCTCAAAGATCGCGGCTTTGCCGTGGGCGAGGTGGGTCGACAGGCGCTCACGCAAACGGGCACGGAAGTTCGACGATTGCTCGACCAGTTGGTAGCGCAGGGCGCGAGCGAAATCAGGAAACTGCCTGGCCGACCAGTCGAGCACGTCGGAGGCAAACAGCCCGCGGCCGGGGCCGAGCTCGATCACATCGATGCGCTCGGGCGATTCGAGCGTGCGCCACATCTCCTCGAACTGGCGCGCCAGCAGACGGCCAAAGACGGCGTGCACGTCGCTCGACGTGTAGAAGTCGCCGGCCTTGCCAAACTGCTCGCTTGAGCGCGAATAGTAGCCCAGTTCGGGATGGTAAAGACACAGTTCCATGTAGCGGGAAAACAGCATTGGGCCATCGCGGCGAATTTCGTCCGCGATGATCTGGCGGAGGCGGGGCCTCCGACGACCTATATCTGCGGAGCTTTCACTGGACGCCGACTGGTCCTCTTCCGGGAGGTGTCGGCGTTCGCTGGGGTGAAGGCTCACAGCTTACCCTCGCGCTCCATCTGCTGGTGTTCCTTGCGGTGTTGTGGCGTGCGGATGAACATTTCCACCAGGTAGTCGTGCAGGCAGTCGAAGAGCTGGCGCTGGAAGGCCCACTCGAATTGCGGATCGTCGAGATCGCGCGGGTGCAGCTCGAAGTAATAGGTGTGCACCTGGGGATCTGTGAAGCGAGGGCGGATAATGACTTCGACGGATTCGCCCTTGGCCCGGGCATCAAACTCGACCAGCGGGTGCTCGTAGAGCCGCAGTTGGTGTTGCACGCGAGCGAGGCGTTCGTGGGTCACCCGGCGATTGTAGCCGACGGGAATCTATTCGTACCGCAGAGCCTCGATGGGATCCAACCGCGAGGCCTTGATGGCGGGCAGCATGCCGCTGATCAAGCCCACAAAGGCGAGAATGACCGTCGCCACCACCACGATCGTCGGATCGATGATCAACCGGATGTCGGCCGCTTCGGCGTTCTTGGCGACTGCGCTGTAGAAGGTCAGGCGTCCCACGCCGATGGAAACAGCGTAGGCGAGCACGATACCCGCGATGCCGCCCACTGCGGTAATCGCCAGCGCCTCGGCCAGGAATTGGAACAGTATGTCGCGACGCCTGCCGCCCAGCGCTTTCTCCACGCCAATCTCGCGCGTGCGCTGCGTAACCGATACCAGCATGATGTTCATCAACCCGACTCCGCCGATACCGAGTGTCAACGTGCCTATGAACGCCAGCAGAACCTTCAGCCCCATAGTGATGATCTGGAACTGCTTCATCTGCTTCATCATGTTGAATACGAATATCGCGCGTTTGTCGTCGGGCTTGAAGTTGTATTGCTGCGCGAGAACTCCGCGCACCTGACGCTCGACCTGTTCATACTCGTTGCCTTCGTAGTCGAGCCAGATGCCATCCAGATAATGGGTGTCCTTCAGGTCTCCCATAGTGGTGAAGGGAATGTAGCTGACGCGGTTGATGCTGTCGTCACCTTCCTGCATGTGGGCGCTCAACACGCCAACCACCTGAAAGCTGATGCCGTCGACACGAATGTACTGACCCAGGGCGTATCCGCCCGAGAACAGTTTCGTCTTGGCCTCCGACCCGATGACCACCACGCGGGCCCGCGACATCTCGTCTTCCTCGTTCAGCAACCGGCCCTCCCCGATGTTCAGAGCCTGGATCTTGAACATGTTGGGATAGGTGCCGTTGACCGGGAAGCTGTAGGTGCGCACATCGTAATTCACCGTGCACTGCTTGGTAACCATGGGTGTGATGCGCTTAACCAGGGGCGCAGCATTCACGATGCGGTCAATGTCCTCGATGGTGAACTTGATTTGCGTGCCGGCCTTCTGGCCGCCGGCTTGTTGCGAGGTGCGGCCGGGAAAGACGCCAATCAGGCGCGTACCCCAGTTAGCGAAGATGGTCTCGATTGCACGGCCGAAGCCGTTGCCGTAGGCCAGCAGAAGTACGACGGTCGCAATCCCCCACGCCATTCCCAGCATGGTCAGGGTGGTGCGGCGGCGGTTGAAGCGCATCGCCTCATAGGCTTGAGAAAGTAAATCTGAGACCATGACTACTCCTGCCTGAGTGCTTCTACTGGCTGCAACATGGCGGCCTTGCGCGCCGGATAGAGTCCGGCGATGATGCCCGCGATGGCCAGTGTTCCGATGGCTACTGTCGCCGACATATAGGACATTGTGGGCGGGTCGAATCCGGGCGCTGCGGCGTCCATCCCGCTAAGCAAACCCATGATCAGCGCGGCACCACCCATCCCTATACCGCCGCTCATCAGGGTGAGGAATGCGCCTTCCAGGAAAAACTGCAGCAAGATGCTGCGATTGGTCGCGCCCAGCGCTTTACGCAAACCAATCTCGCGGGTACGCTCGGTGACCGCCACCAGCATAATGTTGATAATTCCAATCGCGCCCAGCATGAGCGTCACCAGGCCCACGCCACCCAGGAAGACGTCCATGACGTCGAAGATCTTGCCCACGGTCTCGGCGTTCTTCACCGTGTCCCAATCCTCGAAAGCATCGTCGTCGCGCCAGTCAAATCCGTGGTTACGTGCGACAATCCTGCGGACTTCCTGGCGTGCGATGTCGTGCTCTTCCCTGATCCTCGGCCGATAGTTCAGGAAGGAAATCGCGTTCTCCTCGCGGTCGGCTTTGAGAGGGAAGAACTGGTGCATCATGCTGTAGGTCAGGAAGACCCGATTGTTCGTTGAGTTGTCATCTCCATGCCCCACGCGCCGCACGACGCCGACCACCTCGAAGCTGATCCCATTCAGCAAAATCGTGTTGCCTACCGCGGTCCGCCCACCGGGAAACAGGTTCTTCAGCATCTCGTCACCAATGACGCAGACGAAGCGTTTCTGCGTGTCGTCGGCTTCATTGAGCCAGCGGCCCGCCGACAGCGGCAGGTAGCGAATGGTGTTGAAGTGGGGAGGAATGCCCACCACCTGACCGTTGGTGTTGCCGTAGTCGCTGACCTCGCGCATGTCCGACCGCATCAGCACCGGGGCTACCGCGCGAACGTGCGGGGCCTCTTTTTGCACGTCGAGGTAGTCCTGGTAAGTCAGTTTGTAGGGATGACCGGAACTCATGTTGCCCGCGACTGCCGGGGCCCGGCCGGGAAACATGAACATGATGTCCTCGCCCAGCGAGTTCAGCTCCTTGCGGTTGCCCGAGCGGAAGCCCTCGCCCAGCCCGACCAGGAGGAGGAGCGAACCGACACCCCAGGCGATCCCGAACATGGTCAGGAATGAGCGCAGCTTATGCGCCCAGAGCGTACGCAGCATTTGCCGGAGTATCTCGAAGAATATCATCGCCGGACCAGCTCCCCACCTAATGATTCATACGAATGTTGGCGGTGGTTAGTTCCCGACTCCTACACCGCGGACGGATGTCGTCCGCCCGACTGGTTAGACCGCGCAACTCCCATAAAGGATAGCAACTTAGGGTAAATCGCGGACGGGTTGCAGGTTATGGTTCCGGGTCAGCCGAATGTTGTGGAAAAGGTCACTTCCGGGGCGGCAAATTGGGGCGAGATTGGGTATCATGGAATTACCGCAACGGGTGGCAATCAGGGTTAGGCGCTCGCCCGCTGCAAATCGCACCAGAAAAACAGGAGTAACGAAAAAATGGCAAAAGCTACCCCGGCCACCGAAGGCAAGACCCCCAGGAAACGTACCACCAAGGCTAAACTCGCTCCCGAGAACGACACGGAAGTGGCTGAAACAGCGGCAGTTTCTTCCGTTGCGAAGGAAACGAAGTCTCCCATCGCCGTGGAAGAAAAGGTTCGCGCGCGGGCTTATGAGTTGTTTCTGCAGCGCGGAGGCCGCGGCGGCTCTCCCGAGCAGGATTGGCTGCAGGCAGTTTCCGAGATCCAGGGACAGTCTGTAGCTTGAGAACCGCCTGACCGAATTGTAGTTTCAGAGCAGTGATTACCTGCAATGGACGTTTTTTGTCGGTCACTTCGCGGGCCGGGAAACTGCGGGTCAATTCCGATCCGAAATCATTCGACTGAAGACAATCATGGGAGCCAAAGCCTGCGGGTCTGGCTCCCGGTCTCCTTGTGCCCACCATCGAGGGGTCGAAGTGCCCTATCGACTCGTCACAATTCGATGTGATTTGAATCACGTAGCATCGGGTTGGCAAAAGCAGTATCCTTTATCAAGGATTGGGGAGCGGACCGTCGTCTTGCGGCGTAATCCCGCTCCGCGAGGTGTTCAGCCGTATGTCAGTGCAGGGACGCAAGTATTTGCGCTTTGGCGCGGTGATCTTGGTCATCGTAGTATCGCTGGCTTATCTCGCCTATACGGGCGTGCGCGACAGCAGGAGTTATTACGTCACCATCAAGGAACTGAACGGCATGGGCAACGACGCTTACAGCAAGCGCCTGCGCGTCGCCGGCAACGTCGCTCCGGGATCGATCAGGCGCCAGGGTACTCACCTCGAGTTCCTGCTGGCGGAAGAGGGCAAAACGATTCCGGTGGTTTACAGTGGCAGCGAGGCTCCCCCGGATACCTTTAAAGACAACGCCCAGGCCCTGGCCGAAGGCAAGTTCGGTCGCGACGGAGTGTTCCACGCAACCAACATCCAGGCCAAATGTGCGTCGAAGTATGCTCCCAAACAGCCTGACCAGCCGGGAGCCGCTCCCGCAGCAGGGGACTCGAAGGCGGAATTAACTGGAACTCAGTCCGGAGGCCAGGGCCAGTAGCTTGCCCCAGCCCAGCCGCACGGCGACGCGACCCATGACAGGTACGAACGCCTCTTCTATTCAGCCTGTCGTCGTTCTACAAAACCTCGTCAAGTTCTTTGGACGGTTTGCCGCGCTGCGCGACATCTCAGACAGTTTTGCGCCCGGACGCCTGTACGTCATCGTCGGTGACAACGGGGCCGGCAAGAGCACGTTGCTGCGAGTAGTCGCCGGGCTCATGCAGCCGAGTCAGGGTTTCGTGAAGCTCCTGGGAGCGAAGCCCGCGCGCGAGGTAGCTAATCGCGTGGGCTACATGGGACACGCTCCCCTGCTCTACGACGAGTTGGACGGTATGGAGAACCTGTGCTACTTCGCCGGACTCTACGGCCTCGACGATGAGGGCGTGTGCCGCCGCGCCATGGAGCAGGTCGGACTCGATCCCCAGCTTGAGCGCCGCGTGGGACAGTACTCACAGGGCATGCGCCAGCGGCTGTCGCTGGCACGGGCCGTGCTCCACGATCCCGAGTTGATGTTGCTGGACGAACCCTTCTCTAACGTTGACGTGCACTCCGCGCAAGAGATGGCGGCAATCCTCGGTCGCGTTCGCGACCGGGGGAAGACAATCTTCGTAGTGACCCACCAGGCTCCGCTGGTGGAAGCAGTCGCGGACGAGTTCGTGCAGATGGCGGCGGGCCAGATCGTCTCTCGCAAACCGATGACGCGGAGCGCGCAACCGGTTAGCACCGTTGCTGGAGAACCGCTATGAGTTCCATGAGTGTGACTCGAGCCACGCTGATGAAAGACCTCCGCATGGAGTGGCGCTCCAAGGACGCTATCAACTCCATGTTGTTCTTCTCGCTGCTGGTAGTGGTGATCTTCAGCTTTGCCTTCAACCCAACGGCGGAAGAGTCGCGGCTCATTGCCGGGGGGCTGATCTGGGTAGCGTTCCTGTTCGCGGCCGTTGTCGCGCTGAATCAGACCTGGGCACGGGAACTGCGCAACCAGGTGCTGGACGCCTATCGGGTATCGCCAGCGCCGCCGAATGCGCTGTTCCTCGCAAAGGCGCTGGGGAACTTCCTGTTCGTCGCGGTGCTCGAGGTCCTGATGGCTCCGCTGTTCGTGGTGTTCTACCAGTTGCGCTCAGTCGGTCCCCTCTGGCAACTCGTGGTGGTTGCTCTGCTGGGAACGTGGGCGCTGGTGGTCAACGGGACGTTCTTTGCGGCGATGTCGATCCGTACTCGCAATCGCGAGATCATGCTGCCGCTCATCCTCTTCCCCATCTCGATTCCCGCATTGCTGGCGATGGTGGATTCGACGACGGGCATTTTGACCGGCGAGTTTTCCCCCGATTTCTGGATCAAGTTGTTACTGGTTTACGATGTCATCTTCACCGCAGTCTGCTTGCTGCTTTTCGAAAGTGTGCTAAACGCGGAATGAAATCAATCAGCATCGCCTTCATTATTTTCACCCTCGCGCTGCTCAGCTTCAGCACCTACCAGGCGCTGGTCGTAGCCCCTACGGAAGCGACCATGGGAGAGGTGCAGCGCATCTTCTACTATCACGTGCCGTCGGCCTGGGTGGCCGGGCTCTGTTTCTTCGTCAACTTCCTGGCATCGATCACCTACCTGATCAATCGGAAGCCGAACGCAGACGCTATGGCCGCCGCCAGCGCCGAGGTGGGAGTGGTGTTCTGTACCATCGTTCTCATTACCGGCCCAATCTGGGCCCGGCCGGTCTGGGGCATCTGGTGGACATGGGACGCGCGCCTGACGACGACGCTGGTGCTCTGGCTGATTTATGTCAGCTACCTGGTGCTTCGCCGCTTCGCCGCGGGAAGTCAGACCCAAGTCTTGTCGGCAGTGTTGGGAATCTTCGGCTTCGTGGACGTGCCCATCGTGTACATGTCGATTCGCTGGTTTCGCACCCAGCACCCTTCCCCCGTCATGGGTGGCGGCGAGAGTTCCGGGCTGGCCCCGGCGATGCTGCAAGCGTTCCTGTGGAACCTGCTGGCATTCACGTGCCTCGGCGTCGCCTTTGTGATGGCGCGGTATCATCTGCAGAAAGTGGAGAACCAAGTGGAATCCGAGCACGCCCAGCTGGCGCTGCAGGGAGGTACGCGATGACCGGAGCCGTCGCCCTGAAAGTCGCGTATGTTGTGACATGGGTCGTCCAGCTGCTCTATTTGCGGTACCTGCTCGGACGCTACCGGCGGGTGCGCGGCGAGATAAAGGATCTCAAGCGGTCTTCGTGAGGAGACTGGGGTGAGCAGCGAGAAGCGCGGGACCCTGCGGGTCATTGCCGCAGCCAATTTCATTTTTGCGGCACTGTTTGTAATCTTCAGCCTGCCATTTTTCTGGCGGCAGGTCCAGGTCCTGCGCAGTTGGCCGGAGACGGATGCGCAGGTTCTGCGCAGCGAAGTGGTGACCGAGCGATCGGAGGGCCACGAAATGTTGTACCGGGCACGGCTGCGGATGCTGTACACAGTCGGAGGCAATCCCGTTACGTCCGACCTCACCAGCTTCGAAAGTGCGAATTACGAAGCGACGTTGCGCCGGACCGGGCAGTTCCCTGTCGGCAGCCACCATGCCGTTCGCTACGATCCTGCGAATCCCGCGCAGGCGCGCGTCGGCGCAGGCTGGAACCGAACGTATTTTGCGTTGCCCCTGATCGTCCTCATCATGGCAGTGGTTTTTGCGTTCATCGGGTCGGCGCTTCTTGCAGTGGCGAAGACGGCGGCGTAGCGGAAACGCAACGGCTTCAACGGGCCATTCGTTATTCCCAATATGGGACCGAAAATACTCGGGAACCGGCGGAAATCGCGCACTAACTACAACGAGGAGAATTGGATACGTATAACACATTATAGAATCAACGGGTTGCGACGGTTTCCGGCCGAACCGTCGATTCTAAATAACGGTCAAAAAGCATCTCTGCAGGTTTTCCTGCGAATATGTCGGAAGCCCGACCTGGGTTCCCGGGCCCAATCGCGGAACTTTCGGGTCAGTTTGGGTGAAATACTGATGGAAACAACAACAGGTTCCTCGCCGAGGTGGCGTTGCTGAACGAGCAAACCGACGAACAGCTCCTGGCACTGGCGCTGGACGGAAACGAAGAAGCTTTCACCGCCCTCTACCGGCGTAGGCAGGGGCCTGTGTACAGGTTCGCGCTGCGCATGAGCGGCTCGCCCCAGGTGGCCGAAGAAGTGACGCAGGATGTGTTTGTGTTTCTGCTGCAGCGAGGTCGCGGGTTCGATCCGGAACGAGGAGCAGTTGGCGCTTATCTCTTTGGCGTCGCCAGAAACTACGTCAGGCGCGCCATGGAGAAGAGTCATTCCGAGGCTGCGATGACGTCTCCCGCCGAAAACGAGGAAGAGTTCCTGGTGACGGACAGCGATCCCGTGGAAGGTATCGCGCGCAGCCAGACCTCGAAGGCGGTCTGGAAAGCGGTGCTGTCGTTGCCGGAGCATTACCGCGAGGCGGTGGTGCTGTGCGACTTGCAGGAATTGAGTTATGCCGATGCAGCCGCTGCCTTGGGCTGCGCGATTGGAACGATCCGTTCGCGCCTGCATCGAGCACACGAAATGCTGGTAAGGAAGCTGCAAAACTCGGCCCCGTCCCTGGCGGGATTTTCGGGTGATGCCGCGAGGTGTTTGTCATGACATGCCGTGAATTCGTTGAGACAGCGGAGTCCCTGACTCCGTTGCAGTTGCGCACAATGCAAACTGGAGACGAGGCGATGTCGGTCCACGTCCGTGAGTGTGCCGGATGCGGACGGTGGCTGGAATCGCAAAGGCTCCTGGGTGGCGCTTTGCAAGTACTGCGCACGCACACCGAGCGCGAAGCCGGCCCCCACGTCGAGCAGGCCGTGCTGCGGGCGTTCCGCGCGCAGGGATTCGAACCGCTGGCGAGCGCCGAGCCCGATCGCGCCGCGCCCGCCGCGTGGCGACTAAGCCGCTTCTTCGAGTTCGGAGCATATGCCGCGGTTGCCGCCGCGTTGATCGTCGGCGTTTTCCTCGGGGCGCGGATGTGGCGTGACAGCCATTCATCGTCGTCGCATATGCAGGCGCAGGTCACAGGGATACCGCTGCAGGCCGACCCGCACGCGAGCAATCCCGGGCACGCCAACGAGGGGTCAGGAATCGCGAGCCCGGACAGCGCCCGGAAGTCCGCGAACCCCGAGATGGCCAAGGTTGCCCCTGTCGGTTTCAGACGATCGCAGTCGGCCATTCGGCAAGTGAGGCCGGCGAACATCGACCGGCAAGGTTTTGTAGCCTTGATGTTCTGCGATCCGCTGATGTGTTCCGGAGATGAGCAGGTGATTCGCATGGAGCTGCCGGGAAGCGCATCTTCCTCTGCCGAGGGAGGCAGCAGCCAGCCGGTAATCGCCGACGTCGTTGTCGGCGAGGACGGGATGGTGCGAGCCATGCGAATTGTGAACTAGCGAATATGCGCCACGAGGTCGAAGTCATGAATTACAGGAAATTCGGAAAGCAAAATCCAATCGCGCTGGTTGTTCTGGCCTTGCTGACGGCAACGATGGCCGTCAGCCAATCGGCGCCTCCGCCCCCGCCGCCCGATGGGGGCTTTGGAAACGGCCCCGGGGGAGACATAACACGCGGAGAATTTGGCGACGGCAAGACCGTAAAGGGAGCCCCGCTCAGCGGTGACTTCGTCGTAAGCCGCGACACCACCCTGGCCGATGGCAATCGCATTCATCACGAGTCGCAGTCGCGAGTCTATCGCGATGCGGAGGGCCGGGTCCGCCGCGAGATGGGCCTGGATCTGGCCACTCCTGCGACCGGCAGCGTAAAGCGCAATCTGGTGGTGATCGTCGATCCCGTGGCCGGGAAGCGCTACATGCTGAACCCCGAGACCAAAACGGCGCGAGAGTTACCGCTCCGTGGCCCTGGGCCCAGGGGTGGAAATCACGGGGAACAAATGAAAGTCATGGGCCTCGATCCGGCGGCTGCCGTCAAGGAACAGCTGGGGACCAAAGCAGTGAATGGCTTCCAGGCAGAGGGTCTGCGCGTGACCCGCACCATACCCGCGGGCGCAATCGGCAATGACAAGCCGATCGCAGTCGTCACCGAGCGCTGGTACTCACCCGACCTGCAGATTTCCGTTTTGACGATGCACACTGACCCCATGATGGGGAACGTCACAACCAGGCTGGTCAACGTCAACCGCGGCGATCCGGATGCGTCGCTGTTTCAAGTTCCAGCCGACTACAAGATCGAAGTTGGCAAGCCTAACGACGTCATGTACATGCCCATGAAACCCTAGCGTGTAGGGCGGAACGCCGTGGGCGGGAGTGCGACAGGCGCTGCTGCCTTTTTCATGGTCGGGTGAATCTACAGGAATTTGACAACCGCCCCGCGGGAAGAGGCGTACAATTTTGCCCACAGAGCGTGTTCGGGATCGCGCCCTGGAGGCACCATGTTCCGGCCTACTGCAGTTCGGGTTGCCCAATTTCTGCTACTCCTGGCGCCAACCCTGTGCGCAGCCCAAGCGTCCCCGGTCCACCAGACCAGCGCCGAGATCCTGGTCCGCGTTACCTACGAGAATGACCGTTCCGCCAGTGACCAGATCCGTGTGGAGCTGCGCGACGACACGGAAACGCCGGTCGAACAGACGTTTACTGACTCCGAGGGAAAGGCGAGATTTCACGTCGCGAAGGCGGGACAGTATCGGGTGCTGGCTTCCGGTACGCCTGTCCAGGGCACATCTTCGGAAACGATTCGCATCGACGAGTCGGACAAGAGCAGGACGATTTACCTGCGCGTGAAGCCGAAGGGGGAGCCTGCTGCCTCGGCGGTCACTAGCAAGGGCACCGCGCCGGTCACGTCCGCTGCCGAGCTGCGCATTCCGATGGACGCCAAGAAGGCCTTCCACAAGGGGATGGAATCCTGGGAGCACAATGACTTTCAGAAGGCGGCAGAACAGTTTGAAAAAGCCGTAGCCCTCTACCCGCAATACGAGTCAGCCTACAACAACCTGGGCGTGATGTATTACCAGATGGGGCAGGTCGACAGGGCGCGCGCCGCATTTGAGAAGTCAGTTGCGCTGAATGACAGGAACGCCGACGCTGACCGCAACCTGGCCCGCATTTTGATTCACGATGGTGCTTATCCGCGAGCCGAGGAGCTGCTGAAAAAGTCACTGGTCGTGGAACCGCTGAACCCGGTAACCCTGACTCTCTTGTGCGTCGCCGAGGCCCAGACGGGCGACGACGATGGAGCCCTTGCCACCGCGCGCAAGGTGCACCAGGTTCCTCACGAAGGCTATTCCGTCGTGCACTACGTTGCCGGCCAGGCGCTCGAGCGCAAGAACGATCCGAAGGATGCCTACGACGAATACGAAACCTATTTGAGCGAGAGTCCGAATGGCGCGGAGGCGAGTCAGGTGAGGAACGCGCTAGCCAGACTCACGGCGACGAGTCGGCCGAGCCCGCAGTAGATCGGGATCTAGTTAGCCACCTGCTGTATCCTAGACAGACGCCGATGATGACCAAGCTCTGTCTCGCCCTCCTGCTGTTGAGCATTGCCAACCTTTCAATCGCTGCCGACAAAGCCGCCGCCGTGCGCGGCGGAAACGGGGTCACGCTGCCTCCTCCACCGCCGACGAAGATGGAGCCGGTCGTGGACACGGTCAACGGCACGGCGATCACCGATCCCTACCGCTGGCTGGAGGATTCGAAGAGTCCCGCCACTCGAGCCTGGCTTGCGGAGCAAATGAAATACACCGAGGACTACCTCGAGCAAGTGAAGATTCGCCCCGAGGTGGTGAAGCGGCTTACGGAACTGATGCGGGTCGAGAGTTACGGCATTCCGGTCGAGCGAGCGGACAAGTACTTCTTCAAGAAGCGCCTGCCCGAGGAAAACCAGGGATCGATCTATCTTCGCACCGGACTGAAGGGCGCCGATGAGCGGTTGATCGATGCGACCAAGTTGAGCGCCGATCAGAATACATCGCTGAACATCGCTGACGTTTCCAGGGACGGAAACCTGCTGGTGTATGAAATTCGCGAGGGCGGCGCCGACGAACAGTCGGTCCGCTTGCTCGACGTAGAGTCGCGGCGGGATTTGACTGACGTGCTGCCGGCGGCGCGATATGCGGGCATAAGCCTCAGCCCTGACGAGCACGGACTCTACTATGCGAAGTTCGAGCCGACCGGGTCGCTGGTGTTCTACCACCGGCTTGGTACATCCGTTTCAGAAGACCGGATGGTCTTTGGAAAGTCTTTCGAGGGCGAGAACTTTGGTCCGATGGACCTGATCTATCCCGAGGTGACCGAGAACGGCCGCTATCTCATCGTGCACGTGGATCACGGCGTTCCGGCGAAGCGAGTCGACATTTACGTACAGGATTTGCGCGCGGCCGACGCGCCTATCCGGCCGATCATTCACGGCATCGACAGCCGCTTCTCGCCGGAGAATTACGGAGACGACCTCTACGTCCTGACCGATTACCAGGCGGAAAACTACCGCATCGTTAAGCTCAACCTGAGCGACCCCGCGCCCGAACACTGGCAAACGATTGTGCCCGAAGGCAAAGACGTTATCGAGACGATCTCGATTGTCGGTGGAAAGCTTTTCGCCACTGGCCTGCACGATGTGATCTCGCAGACGCTGATTTACTCGTTGGAGGGAAAACCTGCGGGCAAAATCACATATCCCACGCTGGGGGCTGCGTCCGCCATATACGGCCGACAGGCATCGAATAGCGCCTTCTACAGCTTCGAGTCCTTCAACATTCCGCCGGCGATCTATCACTACGACGTCGCTGCCGGACAGACGGAGGTCTTCGCCAAGCCAGGGATTCCGTTCGCCTCCGGAGATTTTGAAGTCACGCAGGTGTTTTACACCTCGAAGGACGGCACCCGGGTGCCCATGTTCGTCTCCTCCAGGAAGGGCCTGAAACGCAATGGCGAGGCGCCAACACTGATGTTCGCCTACGGTGGATTCAACGTCAGCCTGCCTCCACACTGGGACCCGGAGTATGCCTGGTGGATGGAGCGGGGCGGCTTCTATGCGCAGCCCAACCTGCGCGGAGGTGGCGAGTACGGCGAGGCATGGCACAGGGCGGGAATGTTCGAAAAGAAGCAGAATGTGTTCGACGACTTTTTCTCGGCTGCGGGATACCTGATCAACAACAAGTACACTTCGCCCGCACACCTGGCGGCACGAGGACGTTCGAACGGCGGACTGCTGATGGGAGCGGCCATGACGCAGCGTCCTGAAATGTTCGGAGCGATCTGGTGCGGCTATCCGCTGCTCGACATGATTCGCTTCCAGAACTTCCTGGTGGGACGGTGGTGGACGGCGGAGTACGGCTCGTCCGAGAAGGCGGACCAGTTCCCTTACCTGCTGAAGTATTCGCCCTACCATAACGTGCAAAAGGGCATGAAGTATCCAGCCATCATGTTCAATACGGGCGACTCGGATACGCGCGTCGACCCGCTGCATGCCCGCAAAATGACCGCGCTGATGCAGGCCGACACCACCAGCGATCGGCCGGTGCTGTTGCATTACGAACTGAAGGCCGGCCACAGCGCAGGGGTTTCGATCACGCAGCTGGTGAACGATACGGCCGACGAGTTGTCGTTTCTGTGGAATGAGACCAGCGGGAAGTAGACGGATCCTCCCGGTTGCTCCAGGTGGAACATTTGTTCCAACTGATGTTCGATTTTGGGAAAGCTGTTCCGGATTGCCCTTCGCATGTTGTTCAAGTCACGATGACGGAAGAAGTGGGGGCGTAGTGGAAGACCGTTGGTGATTCGGGAACGCTTCATGTCGAAGGACAGCTCGAGTACAACAACCTGGATTGCGCCCGAGGCGGCTGAAATAGCATTCACTGCAGCGGCCACAATGAAGCCCGCGCGTTCGAAGATCATCGACGACGACGGTTGAACCGAACATCCGGACCGCACCGACTAGCTGCCGTTGCTCATGATCGCACCGTGGAAGCAGCGCGCGTTAACTTAATGCTGCATGCTGCTCCAGCATTGTCGCCCAGTCGCTCTTGATTCGCTGCTGCCATTTGTCCGATGGCAAGGCGGCCTTCGCACGGTAATCGCTACGACGTTTCGTCTCGGCGACGAGGGCCTCGCGCACTGGTTCGAAGCCTCCGAGTTCGAGATGCTGGTAGAGCTGCTCAACCCGCCCAACTGGGTCCGCGACCAGGGATTCGTACGATATCGCTTTAAAACGGTTTTCAGGCAAGTCTGAGGTGGACGATGCCAGCTTCGCCTCGAACCGGAGACGATCGGCGAGGACCGCCTCTCGGATATCGTCGT
>Ga0210406_10002979_pt1 | contig 18848 bp, 18 predicted proteins | sample IncBWC30MmetaG_FD_155454 | JGI IMG/M metagenome (GOLD analysis project Ga0210406, IMG submission 155454) | Forest soil microbial communities from Barre Woods Harvard Forest LTER site, Petersham, Massachusetts, United States - Inc-BW-C-30-M | ecosystem: Environmental > Terrestrial > Soil >... | reverse complement strand
TCGAATGCGCCACCATCACCTACGATCAGCTAAAGACAGGCACCCTGCCCGGCGGCGCCCACCGTGTCCGCCGGCTTCCCGCAGCGGTTGCGCAGCCTGCTCTAGCTGGATAGGGAGAACAAATAGAACCGCACAGCATAATAACAATCCGTCCGGATCGCCTTTATCTATAAATGTATATCCGCGCATATGAAATCTTTTATCTAATTCCTCATTTGTCTTTATCCTTCTGAGAAAATTTTCTCCCTGCTTGCGACCAGTACGTCCGCTCTCTATTAAATGGAAAATGTCTTCGTCTATTTCAGCATCGTCAAGATACTGCCTAGCTATATCAATAGCCGCAAACAAACATACGCTATAGGGAGTTCCAAGCCATTCTGCCGTGCTCGGCTGTCTATCTTTCCATGTGTCAAAGTCTTCGTTGTCGACCGCACATATGACGCCGATACCTCGGTGCTTTGCCACTATTCCAGCAATATCGCACAATAAAGCTTGGCATTTGTCGTAATCCCATCCGTAGAATTCGCCTTTCTGTGAATTGCAGTGCGCTGCATGGAACGGCTTGCTCAAACCCCTAGTGCGCGCGGCAATTTCCGTCTGCAGGGCCCCAAGCGCCTCTTTGCGGAATAGAAACCCTCCAACTCCAGTTAGGCGCTTGCCTTCGTGCTTTTCGGTTTCGTCGATAAATCCGGTTAGCACACAAAACCAGCCATCAAAGCCCGAGAAGACGATCAGGAGAGTATCCCAAATGCTATCCTTGTCGGCGCTCCTGAGGCGCCCCCGATCCCGGCATCATACGGTGATTGGGGAAAGCCAACGTCGCCGCTACCGCGGCTGATCACACCTCTACCCGCATGTGCTCTGAGCCGATGCCTGCCCCTCCAGGGCGCGGGCGAGGGCGCAGAACTCGGCGACCGAGAGTTCCTCGGCCCGTGCGGTCGGTGCAACGCCGGCGCTTTCGAGCAACGGCTCGACCGGGATCCCAAGCGGTTTGAGGCTCGCTCGCAGCATCTTGCGGCGCTGGCCGAAGGCGGCGGCGGTGATGCGTTCGAGCGCGGGCCTCGGTGCCGGCGTCAGCGGTTCGGGGCGTGGCTGGATGCCGACTAGGCTCGATGTGACCTTGGGCGGGGGGACAAAGGCGAGCGCCGGTATATCGAACAGGATGCGCGCCTCGGCGACCCATTGCAGCAATACTGAGAGCCGGCCATAGGACTTGCTGCGCGGTGCGGCAACCAGGCGCTCGGCCACTTCGCGCTGAAACATCAGGGTCAGGCTCTCGTATTCCCGGATCCGCTCGATCCAACCGATGAGGAGCGGGGTGGCGATGTTGTAGGGCAGGTTGGCGACGATCTTGCGGGGTGGCTCTGCTAGTGTGGCCGGGTCGATCTCGAGCGCATCGGCAGCGATGATTTCGAGGCGCCCGGGATGGGCCGCGGCAAGCTCGGCAAGTGCCGCGAGACAGCGCCGGTCGCGCTCGATCGCGACGACCCGGCGGGCGCCGGCGGTGAGCAATGCCCGCGTCAGACCGCCTGGCCCGGGGCCGATCTCGACAACCGTCGCCTGGTCGAGCCGCCCTGCCGCCCGCGCAATCCGACCCGTCAGATTGAGGTCGAGCAAGAAATTTTGCCCGAGCCGCTTATGTGCGGCGATCCCATGCCGCGCGATAACTTCGCGCAACGCCGGCAGCGAGGCCGCCCGCGGATCGGAGGGAGCGGCTTTTCGCGGATCCCTCAGACCGCAGATGCCCGCTTGGTCGCCATCTCGGCCGCCAGCCGCAACGCGGCGATCAGGCTTTCCGCGCGTGCGATACCCCGGCCGGCAATCGCAAAAGCGGTTCCGTGGTCGGGTGAGGTGCGCACGAAGGGCAATCCCAGGGTGATGTTTACGCCGCCATGAAAGTCGATCGTCTTGATCGGGATCAGCGCCTGATCGTGATACATACACAGAGCCGCATCGTAATTCCCGCGGGCCTCGGCGTGAAACATCGTATCGGCGGCGAGCGGGCCGCGCACGTCAATCCCCGCGGCGCGCAGCTCGGCGATTGCCGGTTCGATGATCTCGATCTCTTCGCGCCCGAGACCGCCGGCTTCGCCTGCATGAGGGTTGAGTCCGGCGACGGCGAGGGTCGGAGCAGCGACGCCAAAATCCTGACGTAATGCCGCTTTGGTGACGCGGCCGACATGAACGATCGCCGCGGTGGAAAGATCCTGGATTGCTTGCCGCAAAGCGACATGGATGGTCACTGGGACGACCCGCAACCCTGGACAGGCGAGCATCATCACCGGAGCCTCGGTCACCCCGGCAAGCGCGCCGAGATACTCGGTGTGACCGGGATACCGAAAGCCGGCGCGGTAAAGAGTGTCCTTGTGGATCGGATTGGTGACGAGTGCCGCGGCGCGCCCGCTCATTACATCGCGAACCCCGGCGTCGATCGCGCCAAGGACGGCCTTTGCAGCGGCGGGATCGGGGCATGCCGGCCGGGTGCGCAGCGTGATGCCGATCGGTGCGACCGGCAGAGCCTCATCGAATACCGCCGAAGCCTCGTCGGGAGCGTCGATCGCCCGAATCGGTACCTGCCAGCCGAGGTCCCGGGCCAATGCAGCAAGGCGATCGGGATCGTCGATCATATAAAAAGGCGGAATGCCGTGGACGCGGCTGAGCCACGCCTTGAGCGCGATCTCACCGCCGATCCCGGCGGGCTCGCCCATCGTCACGGCTAGCGGAATCACCACGAACTCAAACCCTGACGTCGACAAAGGCTGCGCGCCGCAGGTCGCGCATGTAGCGGCGGGCCAAGGTTTCGGCGCGCTGGCGCGCCAACCGGTCGGCAACCTCGTCCCGCGACGGCAGGGTCGTGTCCGGCGCCGCCTTGTCGCATACCATGATCACCCCGACCCCATTCTTTTGAACAATCGGCTGCGAGGGCTGTCCGACTTCCAGCCCGGCTACGATCGCACGCACCGCTGGAGCGAGCTGGTTGGCTCTCAGGTGCCCTTCGCTCGATAGTTGGGATGATCCTTTCTCCTTGCCGATTTTGAGCATTTCGGCGCAATTCTTCGCGGTATTCCGTGTGTTCTGCGCCTCTGTCAGCGCCGCCCGGCGCATCGCCTCAGTTGCCTGCGCCGACAGCGGAAAGACGACCTGCACGAGATGCATCGTCACTTCCTCGGGGCTAGCGCCCGAGCGCCCATTACGCCGGTCGAGGACGAGCATCAGGTAATAACCCGCTCCGGTGCGGATCGGCGGTGACAGTTCTCCCGGCCGTAGCTGGGCTACCACTTTGCCGAGATCGGGGCTGAGTTGTTCGGAGCGCAGCCAGCCAAGATCGCCGCCGACCGCGGCCGTTGCCGATTGCGAGAATTGCTGAGCGACTGCGGAAAACCGGGCACCGCGCTTCATCTGCTCGACCAGGCGTTCGGCCAATCGCCGCATCTCGTCATCCTGCTGCGGGTTGTCAACGGCAAGGAAAATCTCGGCAACCCGGCTCTGCGGCTCATTGATGGTTTCCTTGAGGCGCTTGAGCGCCTCGTCGATCTCTTCGTCCGAAACGGTATTGGTCTGGGCGAACAGCCGCCGGACTAGCTTTGCCCACACGATCGACGCGGTAAGCTGGTCGACGAGCGCCCCCCGTTCGATCCCGCGCGCCTTCAGAACCCCATCCAGCTGACCGGGCTGCATGTTGTTCTGCTTTTCGATCTGCGAAATCGCCTTGTTGACCTCATCGTCGGTGGCGGTGACGTTTTGTCGTTTCGCCTCCTGCGTTTGCAGCTTTTCATCAACGATCGTCCGCAGCACTTGACCGGCGATGCGCTGCCGGGTTTCCGGCGAGTCCGGAAAGTTGGAGGAGAGCATGACCATCTTGAGGCGCGATTGGACATCGGCGACCGAGACCACCTCGTCGTTGACGACCGCGGCGATGCGGGTTTCGGCACCCTGATCCGGAGCGGGCTGGCCGGGGGGGGCTTGCGCCGGGCCGCGATGCGCCGGCGCCGGCAGCGCATTATTCGAGAAGCCGGCCAGACTGATCAGCACTAAGCCAAACCAGCGCATTATCGTCATCGACGAGCAACCTCATACGTCTATCGGGGTCGTCAAACCCTACACCCCTACGCCGATTATCGCCAACAAGCAGCGGTAGCACAGAGGGCGAGCGGACCAAGGTCACGGCAGGGAAAGTCCGCTGATCGACGCGATCGTGCCGCCGATTTCTCCGAGGTTCTTGAACACGACGCTCGCCAGGACGGCCACCCCGGGAGTGACATCACCGTTGCGGATGCCCGACTGCGTCACCGAACCGACAAACGCCATGCATTCGTCCTGGTAGATCGCCGACACGGATGCATACAGGCTGGCGCTCGATGCCGGCGAGGTCGGCACGCCATTTACCAAGGTGGTGCTGTGGGTCAGGTTGATCGTCTGTGCTGCTTGCAGCGACCAATAGCGTGTCATTTTCGCGGTGACATTGAAAGACAATTGCTCGCGTGTGCCATAGAGGACGTTTTGGCCGGTAGACGAGTTGGTCACGAATTGGCTCTGCAATTGCGGCGGCAGATAGATAAACGAGCCGGAGAGACGCAAGCTCGACGGTCCGCCGCTCAAGCCGACCTGTTGAACACGATTGGCAAGAGGGTTCGCATCGAATCGAAAGCGATAAATCAAATCGAGGTAGGAATTGGGCGAAAGCACCACCCGACCGACAACATCCGAAAGGCGATTTTCGGCACCGGAGCCTAGTGGCAGGAAAAGATTGGGTTGCGCGCGGTAGCTTTGGCCGATCAGCAGCCGATAACTGCCGCCGTCCTTATCGTAAAGCCCGAGCTTGGTTCCGTAGTCGACCCGTTGACCGGTGTCGAGCAGATCATACCCGGCCAAGCGATCACGACGGAACAGGTCGGCATCGTTGAAACTAAAGGCAAGGCTGTCTTCATCCGGGATGTTTCGCCGGTTGCCGCTGGAGGGTCCGACAAAGCCGCCGACGATCGGCTCAATGAGCCCCGTCAACGCCTCGCCTCGGTGGATGAGCGGGTAGCTCCAGACGAGCCCCAGCTGCGGAAATGCCCGGCCTGTGACAAAATTCGTGGCGGTGGCGGCTAGCGGCGGCTGCCCGTTGGCCGGAAAGAAGGCCGAGGGCAGCTCCGAGTTTGACACCGCGCTGAGATTGTTGATCGAGTAGCCGTCGCCGCGCAGGCTCGCGGAGAATTGGTATTGCCCGCCGAGGCCGTCGCGCAACGTCCGGTTCCATTCCGTTCCGAGCGAGAGCCGCCGCGTCTGAGTACCGACCTCGCGAACGATATCGAGAACGTTGGCGTTGAGGTTCCACCGTCCGCCGAGCGGGTCTGGTTGGCTCTGCCAGTTGCGGTTGGCGACCGGCAGGACGATAGGCTGGGTCGAGTCGCCGATGCCAGGCAACAGCGGTTGAAACGCGTAGGCGTTAATGTCGGTCGAGGCGCGTTTCTCGAAGCCTTCCAGATAGGCTCTGCTGGTCATCGCGTTCAGCAACGGGTTTCCAAAGCCGAAGCGCAGCAGGTAGGTCTGGTCCGAGACGCGCTGCACATCGAGGCCGGTCCGATAAGTCTCGTCGAGGTCGAACACGCTGCGTGAGTTGATGTGCCCGCGCCATTCCTCTCCCTGGCTCGACCCGCTGCCGCCTGTCCCCACATTGCTGCGATTGACACTGGCGATGGCATCGAGCTCGCCGTTGCTGAAACGCTCGCGGTAGTCGCCTGCGAGCAACACCCCTGCTTTCGTCATAAAACGTGGTGTCAATGTCAGATCCTTGTCCGGGCCGAGCACCCAGTAATAGGGAATCGTCACATTGAAGCCGAGTGTGTTGGAACCGCCGGCCGAAGGGATGAGGAAGCCGCTGGCACGCTTCACCGAAGGGTCGGGTGCCGAGAGGTAGGGCGAGTAGAAAACCGGCCAGCCGTCGATCTCCATCGTGGCGTCCTTGAACTCGATCAGCTGCAGCTCCTTGTCGTGGCTGATCTCGCGCGCCTTGAGTTGCCAAGCCGGAGGCGCGCTCGGATCATCCTTGCAGAGATCGCACGGAGAATAGATGCCGCGCCGCAGTTCGGTCCGGTTGCCGTTTGTCCGCCGGCCGGTGTTGGCCGCGAGCCGAGAACGGTCGGCGAGCAGCATGCGCACGTCCTTGGCGAAGCCCTCGCTCATCGAGTCCTGCAGTTCCATGAAATCGGCGAAGATAATTTCGCCGGTCGGCTGCATGAAGCTGACATTCCCGGACGCCGTTACGGTATCGCTGCGCTGGTTGTAGGAGACCGTATCGGCGAGCAGGATCCGACCGCTTTGTGAGATCTCGACATGGCCCCGAGCGACGGTCAGCGCGAGCTGTTGATCGTATTCAACTTCGTCCGCGCGAAAGACGATCGGAGCATTCTGGTCTTGTCGGGTGCCGCCACCGAGGCTCAGTTGCGCAGCCGCCGGGAGCGCTGCTCCGAGCAGCACCGCGACGAGCACACCGACGATCGAGAGACAGAACGGTGCCCGGACACCGTCCCAGCGTCCCGCCATCAACCGTCTTCCAGATGGAGTAGCATCGAGGCGCCAAAAATCAAGCTCACCCCGGTCGGGGTCCATGCGGCGAGCGTTACCGGAACCTTGGCGGAAAGCCCCAAGGCAAACACGATGTCCGAAAGGAAATAAAGGAGAAACCCGCTGACCACTCCGCACACGATCATCAAGGTCGCGCCGCCACGTCGCTGCATCCGCAAGCTGAAGGTCGCGGCGACCATCACCATCGCGCATAACAGAAATGGGCGAGCGAGCAGCACGTTAAAATGCAGCCGATGGCGCTGAGCCGGGAAGCCGGATTGCTCGAGCAGACTGATAAAGCCCGGCAAATCCCAAAACGACATCGTGTCCGGAGAGGCGAAGCTCTCTTCGATTTTGCGGGGCGTCAGCGAGGTCGGCAGACGGAATTCGATGAACAGCTCAGGCGGCTCGTTCGGCACCCAGCGAATGCCGTTTTCAATCAGCCAATCGCCTTGTTCCAGTCTTGCCGTTTGCCCGTCGACGCGCGAGGTGAAGCGGGTCAAGTCGTTGAAGAACAGTAAAGTTACGGTATCCAGAACCAACTCTCCCGGAGCAAGCTTCACGCCATGAATGATAACCTGATTGCCGGCTTGGTCGCTTTGGCGCAGCCATAGCCCAGAGTCGGACAGCGACGGTTGGTCGGACCCTTGGCGCAAGATGCGATTTTCCAGCTTCTCATAGGCCGCTGCCATCAGCGAAGCGGCCGGGTTGAACACGGTCACGGCGATGACGCCGACGAGCAGCGCCACGAGTGCCGCGGGCGTCAGGAACTGCCATACCGAAACTCCGGCTGCTCGGGCGACGACGAGTTCGTGGTTACGCGTCAGCCGCCAAAAGGCGAGCATCGTTCCAAATAAGACGGCAAAGGGGAGCACCTCTTGCGCGGTGTGCGGCAGTTTCAGGGCCGCCATTTCCAGCAGCACCCATAAGGTCGCTTGTATTCTTGTCCCGCTGCGGCGGATCAGCTCGATATAGTCCAACAGAAAGGTAATAGTCACCATCGCCATAAAGACGCCGCCGAACCAGACGAAGAATTGGCGCGCGATGTAGGAGGAAAAGGTCTTCGCGAGCTGCACCGACAATCGCCTCCCGATCGTCGTGGGCGTCAGCGTGCCGGAACGGCAGCCAACCCGGAGCGCCGGAACCCGAGCCTGATGTTCCCGCGCAGAAGGATTGCAAACCCCAGAACAAACGGCAAGAGATCGGTTGCGTACATCAACGGGATCGCTGCAGCAGAGCGAACCGCGAGGTCATTGACGCCGATGTCGAGCACTTCGAAAATAAATGCGGCAGCAATTGCAACCAGCGCACGGGCCAATTGCCCGCGGCGATTGAATTCCCCAGGCAGCAGACAGACGAGCGGGATCAAGCAGAAGGTGAAGGCGGAGAGCGGGACCAGAAGGCGGCGATGCGCCTCGACCAGGAAGCTGGAGCGCAGCGCGGGGTCGGTCTCCGGCGGCGGAAAGAACAGCTCGTCGAGAAAGCGCTCCTGGGCCTCGCGAAAGCGAACTACCGGAGCGTCGTGCAAGCTGTCGAGATCAAGGGTGTAGTGCTCGAAAGTCAGCAGCGAAAGCTTGCGGGCCTCGGTGTCGAATTGCTGGCGGTTGCCATTGGCCATAACGATGCGTGATCCTGCCGGCGTTTCGGCGAAGAGGCCGCGCTCGGCGAGGATCGTGACCGGCCGCTTCGGCTCGCGGTTGTCGTGGATCAGCAAGCCGGTGACTTCGCCCCGGTCGTCGCGACTACGGATATAGATCGTGAGCTTGTCGGCAATCGTGGTGAAAGTCCCCTCCTGCAGGAGGCTAGAGACAAAACGGTTGCGGATCTCGAACTGGAGATCTTTGAATGCGCGGTTCGATGCCGGGAGAAAGTACGCCGACAAGCTCATCAACATCAAAAAGGCGATCCCCGCCAGGATCAAAACGGGTCGGGCCAATGCGAGATGGCTCAACCCGACCGATCGCATGGCGACGAGCTCGCTCTCGGACGTCAGCCGGTTGAAGGTGAAGAGCACGGCAATGAAGGCGCCGATCGGCAGCACGATGTCGAGAAAACGCGGCAGGATCAGCAATGCCAGGTAGAGAAAGATGTCGATCGACAGGCCACGGTTGACGATCAAATCGATCAGCCGCAGCGATTGGGCGAGCCAGATCGCGGCGCTGAGCGCGGCCGTGACGAACAACATGGCACCAAAGCACTGGCGCAGAATGTAGCGGTCGAGACGGCGCATGGGCTGCGGATAATAAGGAACACGCCGGGACCCCGCCAGACGCATTCTCGAATTGCGCCGCCTGCGGATTCGGGCGTTGACTTGCCGCCTCGTTCGACCTATCGCGATCCCCGGTGCCGAGCATTCTCGACCGATCTTTTCCACAAATCTCCCGAGGCCACCATGGAAATCAGTTTTGCCGAAGCCGACGAACCTCGATCCGGCGCGGTGGTAGCGGGAGTTTGGGAGGAGGCGGTGCTGACGCCGGCGGCAAGGCACCTTGACGAAGCAACCGATGGTGCGATCAGGCGCGCACTCTCTGCGGCCGCGCGGTTCAAGGGCAAGAAGGACGAATTGCTGCCGATCGTCGGTCCCCCCGGCCTAACGGTGAACCGCATCGTTCTTGCGGGCCTCGGAATGCCCGCCGCGGTGAATGCCCGATCCCTCCAGCAGCTCGGCGGCAACCTCGTCGCTCACCTCAACAGTGCCGGAGAAGTCGAGGCAACCTTCGCGATCGATGTGGATGAGGCCGATATCGAGCCAGCCGACGCGGCCGCTCACCTGGCCTTCGGCGGTCGTCTCAAATCTTATCGCTTCGACAAATACAAGACCAAAGAGAAACCCGAGAAGAAGCCGTCGTTGCGTCGCATCACGGTGACGGCAGCCGCCCCGAGTGCCGCGGAACGCGCGTTTCAGCCGCTCGACAAGACGGCGGACGCAGTGTTCTTTACGCGCGATCTCGTCTCCGAACCGGCCAACGTGATCTACCCGGAATCGCTTGCGGCGCAGGCCGAGGCGCTCGCCGATCTGGGATTGGTTGTCGAGGTGTTGGACGAGCAGAAGCTGCGAAAGCTCGGCATGAATGCGCTGCTCGGGGTCGCCCAGGGCAGCGCTCGGCCGCCGCGCGTCGTTGTGATGGAGTGGCGCGGCGCCGGCGGCGATGCCAGTCGCGACGGCAAGCCGCATCAGCCGCTTGCGTTTGTCGGCAAGGGTGTCACCTTCGATACCGGAGGCATTTCGATCAAGCCTGCCGCCGGTATGGGGGACATGAAATGGGATATGGCGGGCTCTGCCGTGGTCATGGGCCTGATGCGGCTGCTCGCCGCCCGCAAGGCCAAGGTGAACGCGGTAGGCGTGGTCGGCCTCGTCGAGAACATGCCCTCCGGCACCGCACAACGGCCGGGCGACATCGTCACCTCGATGTCGGGACAGACGATCGAAGTTTTGAACACCGACGCCGAAGGCCGGTTGGTGCTGGCGGACGCGCTATGGTATTGCCAGGATCGCTATAAACCCCAGCTGATTATCGATTTGGCGACCCTGACCGGCGCGGTTATCGTGGCACTCGGCCACCATTGTGCCGGTTTGTTCTCGAACAATGACGAGCTCGCGAGCCGGCTGTTCGAGGCCGGGAAGACGGTCGGGGAGGAGGTCTGGCGGCTGCCCCTCCACGAGAGCTACGATCGCGATATCGACAGCGACGCCGCCGACGTCAAAAATATCGGCGGCGGTCGTGCTGCCGGAAGCATCATCGGTGCGCAGTTTCTCCAGCGCTTCATCAATGATGTCCCCTGGGCGCATCTCGATATTGCGGGGACGGCGTGGTCGACCAAGGACACCTCGACCGTGCCGAAAGGAGCGACCGCCTTTGGCGTGCGCCTCCTCGACCAATTCATTGCCCAGCACTACGAGAAGGCGTAGAGCGCGCATCCCTTTGGCGGAGATCGGCTTTTACCACCTAATATCAACGTCGCTCGAACGCGCCTTGCCCAAGCTCCTCGAGCGGGCCTTTGCCGGAGGCCACCGGATCGTCGTCAGGGCCGGGTCGGTCGAGCGCGCCGAATATCTGTGCGCGGCGTTGTGGACCTATGAAGAGGCGGCCTTCCTGCCGCACGGCTCGGTCTCCGACGGCGATGCCGCCCTGCAGCCGATCTGGCTGACGCACCGTGAGGAGAACCCCAACGGCGCCTCGCTGCTGGTGCTCGTCGACGGCGTCGAAGCTGCGGATCTCGGGTCCTACGCGCGCTGCCTCGACCTCTTCGACGGCAACGACGCCGACATGGTCGAAGCGGCCCGCGGCCGCTGGCGCCGCGCCCGCAGCGCCGGCCACACGCTGACCTATTGGCAGCAGACGCCCACCGGCTGGGAACGCAAATCTTGAGCAGGCGAGCAGCGCGTCACCGGCGCGACAATCCTCAAGGCGTCGCAACCGCTATGCCGAGGGCACGGGCGCCGGCGGCCATGCTTCGGTCGAAAGTAACGAGTGTCGCCTCCAATCGCTGAGCGATCGCGATGTGGATCGCATCCGGAGTACGAAGGTTGACATCAAGACGCCGCAAAATCCGATTTGCTGCGTCGACATCGGCGGTCGTGATCTCCTGCCGGTATGCCGATCGAGCGACCCATGTATCGAGATTGGAGAATGCAAGCTGCCCGTCTTCCCGCGTGAGGTCGTGCGTCCGCGCACGCCGCCCGACGACAGAGGAGAACTCGGCGACGCCGAAATCCCTGACGACGACAATCTCCGGTTGTGCCAACAAAAAGGCCTCGGCGCGAGCGCTCAACGGGTCAATGACGAACAGGGTGACAAGGACGCTGGCATCAAGATAAAGGCTCACTTTTCTCCTTCATCCCGCATCTCGCTCACGAGCGTGCCGGCGTCAGTCTTGGGCACGGTTCTGCCTACCCGCCTCGCACGGAACCATTCGATGTCGGCTTCGGCAATCGGACGCGGCACGGGCCGCACCGGCTTCAGCTCGACAACCGGCTGGCCGCGGCGGGTGATGACAATCCCCTCACCCTTCAAAGCGCGGTCGATCAGTTTCGAGAGCTGGTTCTTCGCCTCGGCGACAGTATGAGTGCTCATGATCGGAAGATAGCTATCGCATGGCTATCCGGCTAGCTATCCCGTCGAAATTCGATCCCAACCGCGCAGGGAGCCACCTGATCGGCAATCTCGAGGCGGCACCGCTGGGGAACGGCGAGGTGCAGGCCAAGACTGCGTTCCTGGTGTCCCGCTCGCATCTGGAGACAGATCATCAACTCCTGCCCGGTTACCGCGAGGACATGCCGCGCAAGGGTGAGTGGCGCGTGGAAGGTCAGGAGGCGCACCGAGGAACGGGCCTACGCGCAATTGAAAATGCCGGCACCGGCGATTAACCTCGCACGCTCCGGCGCCTGCATCGCGCAACCGCAGCGCCGGGCGAGGGTGGAGGCACGCGATGAAATCGGCTTACGGACGGCACGCCCCGGCACCCGATTACGAGCTGACCTGCGTCGAGCCGGGCAGCCCGATGGGCGAGCTGATGCGCCGCTACTGGCAGCCGGTCTGCACGTCCGACGAACTGCGCGACCTTCCGCGGAAGGAAAAGCTCCTCTGCGAGGACATCGTCGTGTTCCGCGACAAGAAGGGGCGGGTCGGCGCCCTCGACCCGCATTGCGCGCATCGCGGCACCTCGCTCGAATGGGGCCGCGTCGAGAAGGAGGGTTTGCGCTGCTGCTATCACGGCTGGCTCTACGACACGCAAGGCCGGTGCATCGACATGCCGTGCGAAACCGAGGAGTTCCGCACCGCGATGGACGTGTGGCAGCCGGCCTACCCGGCGACGGAATATGGCGGGCTCGTCTTCGTCTATATGGGACCGCCCGGCGCCGAACCGTTGTTCCCTCGCTTCGACATCATCGACCCGGCCTGGAATAGTCAAGAACGGGGCGAGGATGTCGTATTGCGCGGGATGCGGCTGTGGGGCGACTACGCGGTCGGGATGGTCAAGGACTGCAACTGGCTGCAACACTACGAGAACATCGTCGACCCGTATCACCTGTTGATCCTGCACCAGTGGATCAGCGGCGACCAGTTCGATGGCGCGCTGATGCAGGGCAAGGCTACGATCGGCTGGGAGAAGACGCCGCTTGGTGTGCGCTACAACCTGATCAAGGACCTGCCGAACGGCAACCGCATGGTGCGCCACGCCGAGTGCATCGTGCCGAACATGTTCATCATCCCGAGCATCCGCGAGCCCGGGACGGCGCCAAAGCGCAAGCAGCGCGGCACCGAACTGTCGTGGGCGGTGCCGATCGACAACGAGCATGTGCGCGGCATCAGCATTGTCGCCTGGCCGCTCGAGAATGGCGAGCCGAAGCCCGACTGGAAGCCCGGGACCGACACGATCGCCGACATCCGGCCGGGCTCGTTCCTGCTACGCAGCTACGAGGAGCGGCAGCGCAAGCCCGACGATCTCGAAGCGCAAGAGGGCCAGCGCCCGACCGCGATCCACGCGCTCGAAAACCTGGCGCATTCGGACACCGGCATCGTCATGCTGCGCCGGCTGTTGCGCGAGCAGCTGGAGCGCGTCGAACAAGGCCTCGACCCGATCAACGTCATGCGCGACCCGTCGGCGAACAAGCGGATCCCGACCGGCGCCTGGAACACGATCCTGTCCCCCGCCGAAGCCGCCGCATTGCCAAACAGCGAAGACCTCTGACCTGGTCTACCAGGGAGATCTGATCGGGACTCGGCTTGCAGCCGACGCATGCAATGAGCAGCGGAGGCTTGGAATGGCGACGCTGACGATCCGCAATGTCGATGCGGCAGTTAAAGAGCGGTTGCGCGTGCGCGCGGCGCGGCATGGCCGATCGATGGAAGCCGAAATACGGTCGATCCTGAGCGAAGCCGTGGTGGACGATCGCGACCGGCCGAAGCCCAATCTGGCCGAGGCGATCCGCCGGCGCTTTGCGCCACTCGGCGGCGTCGATCTCGAGCTGCCGCCGTCTGAGTTTGTCGACGCGCCGCCCTTGTTCGATCCGTGATCGTCGTCGACACCAATGTCATCTCGGAGCTAATATTATGCGCAGGGAATCGCACCCTGGAGTTTTGGCGCGGGTCACGGCGCAACCCCGCGCTCTGCTCTACACGACGCACATCAATCAAGCCGAAATCCTCTACGGCATCGCTGCGTTGCCGGAAGGCCGGCAGCGCGCGGCGCTGGCGGCGCGGCAACGGCAATGTTCACCGAGGATTTTGCCGGCCGCATTCTGCCGTTCGATGCGGGAGCGGCCAGGTGCTATTCCGAGATCGTGCTCGTGCGTCGGCAGGTAGGCAATCCGATCGAGAAATTCGACGCGCTGATCGCGGCGACCGCAATGGCGGCTGGCGCCAGCATTGCCACGCGCGACATAGGTGGGTTTGCCGACAGCGGCCTCACCCTCGTCAATCCGTGGGAAGCGACCTGACCGAGACCACCGCAGACCTGCACCCGGTGAATCATCATCTCCTCTCCGGCTGCCGCAAGGACGTGCTACGCAAGATGAGCGGCGCGTGGAAGGCGGCCAGGCGAACGATCGTGCTCGACGCCAACGTGCTTCTCACAAGAACCTCAGCGTCTTCCTCTAAGGGTCAAAACCCCATCAGCGTGATGCCTCTCAAGGACAAGCGGGCCCTTGCGGAAATCGATCACTACGACGGGTACTGCCCCATTCCAGCCATTGGCCGCTCTCCATTCAGTTCAGACTTGGGAGGACACAAAGCTGTTATTGGTACATGCTCTGGGCCATGTGAGGGATCTGATCCCGCGCTCTATCCGAGTGATCGCCAACGGGCCCCTCGCTCCGTTCGTTCAGTGTTACGCGGGGAGACGAGCTGAACGTCCTGCTCAGCCGCGCGTTGCTTCTAGCGGTTCGACAGATCGAATCGCAGATGTGATCCGACATAGACATCGTCAGCGGTGAAGGCCTGTCCCGCCAGAAAGTCGCCGCACGACGCCGGTTGATCGAGCACATTGACGACATCCTCCGCCGCCCGCAACCCATCGGGACTTCGCGCCCCTGACCGAGAGGCCGGAGACGATGCGCAATGCCACCGCGATCTGGCTGCGCGTTCGGCAATACCGGGGTGACAGCGGATGGAGAGCAGCGCAGCACGTCACCGATAGTGCGACCCATCGAGCGGTGCCTCGTCATTGAGTTACATTACGGGGCGACCGGCAAAGGCGCGCTAGGCTACCAACATACGAAAAGGAAACATTTGAGTTCCGCGCGAGCCTGCCAATGACGTCGCGAAAAACGCTGCTCCGCTGCCGCGACTCGACCCGTCCGCGCGTGCCACGAAGCTCCCTTTCGTTTTCGGCTCGCCCGTTCGCCCGACCAATCCTGCCTTGTCGCGAGCGAGATAACTGTGGCCGTCTGAGCAGCATAAGGGATAGCAGTGACGGTATTGGGCTCTCCTTTAGCGGCGGGACGATCATCACTGCGGTTGGCGTGACCTACCGAGCCTGTGACCTCCGGCGTCGAGGGCCGTTGCTCTGATCCACCCAGACCCTGGTCCGGTGGAGAATTGGCAACTGGGAGCGCTGGAGAAGCGCCTTTCACTAGCTGCCCTGGCGACTGGTTCGGAAGCTGCTCGTGAGCGATCCCTGGTAGTGACGGGGGTGTCAGCGCGGGATCGCTCCTAGACAACAGCGTCAGCGTCGCCGCGGCCAAGATGCCAAGGCCCCAAGTGGTGACGACGACTAGATTTAGGTGCTTCGTACGCTGCTGGAGGTCTTCTACCGCAGGAAGCCGGTCCTGCGTAGCCAGAGTCCCACAGGCCTCATCAGCTCCGGGATCAGCTTCTTCGGCGGAACTCAAATCCCCGACCTGCAAGTTCTCAGGCTTCATGCCCGCCGCGCGGTCCAGCAACGATAGCGCCTCGCGCAGTTGATCTGGACTAAGCTCGCGTTGGAACTCTAGATCGCTCATTGCAGCGTCACCAACGGATCACAAAGACGACCTGCGTTGAGTTGATATTCTTATGCGGCCGACATTCCCGGGGGCTCCCGTGGTTGCTGAGACCAGGACCCTCCCTTCCGACGTCTTGGGCAACGGTAGATCGCTTAAAGGCGGTTGAAGAGGGCGGTCGAATCGGCGCCTCGGCGGCGCCCTGCGAGTGCATCCCGCGCCAACAGCACGACGCGCGGGCCGTCGGGTTTTGCCCGGCACAAGCTTCGCCAGCCGGCCGCCGCAGGGTGCGGCGATCTGGTCCAGTATGCCAGCGGCCAATGCCCGTCCTCGCGAGGTCACGACGGGAAGTGGATAACAAAGGACAGAGCCACAAGAGTGCCGAGGCCGGTGACGGCGAGAGTCATCGTGATGAGCTTTGACTTGCGCCTCGCAGTCAAGGGCATGGCCCCCTCCAGCCGGCTCGGGTGAGAATCTAACACTATCAGAACACGATTTGGGCGGAGCAGTGTGAAAGACCCGAATTGGTCACACCTGGGCAAATCTACGAGCTACCCGCGTCGCTCAATCCCGGTGACCACAACGTCGACCGACCCGAGCGGCTAATATGGGTTGGACCTTCCCGTTCCGTGGCGAGAGAGGCAAGGTCCGGAATCGGCGCTCAGCCGCCTATTCGCTTCTTTCCGCAAAACCCTTCGCAACCCGCTAGGCGGGATTACGCCCGCTGCGGCGCTGGGACCGCCGGGCGTCGGCGGCGTAAGGTCTCGCGCCACAGGATGTAAAGGCCCGAGGCGACAACGATTGCGGAACCGACCGCCAGGCCAGGGGTCGGCACGTCCCCCCACACCGCGAAACCGAGGATCGTTGCCCATACCAGCGACAGATAGTTGAACGGCACCACCGCCGAGGGTGGCGCCAATGACAGCGAGCGCGTCCACCAGAACTGGGCGATTCCGTTGCCGAGCCCGGCAAGCGCGACCATCAGCGCGTCGCCCCAGTGTGGGGCTCGGAACCCGAGCGTCAGCAGGCCGGCGGTGCACAAGGTCATAATGATCATCTGGTAGAGCGTCAGCGTCTCGGGCGATTCGGTCATGCTCATGCGGCGGATCGCGATCGCCACGGTCGAGATCAAGACCGCGTTGGCCAGCGCGAACAGCGCGCCGTAAGTCAGCGTCCCGGCGCCGGGATGGGTGATGATCAGGACGCCGACAAACCCGACGATCAGCGCCGACCAGCGGTGGATGCCGACCTTCTCCTTCAGGATCACGATCGACAGCAGGGTCGTGAACAATGGCGCCGCGAAGCCGATTGCGGTCGCCGAGCCGAGCGACAGCACGCTGACCGCGAGGAACCAGCACAGCATCGAGCCGAACTGCGATAGCCCGCGCTGTAGATGCTCGCGGTAGCGTTGCGTCCGCCAGACACCCCACCCGGCGCGCGGCAATACGATCGCCGCGACGGTCAGGAACGCGAACAGGGTGCGCCCGAACGCAACCTCACCCAGCGGATAGCTGGCAAGTTGCCATTTCACGACCGCATTGCCGCCGGCGAACATCACGGTCGAGCCGACCATGTAGGCGATCCCGAGCGGGACCTGGTTGCGCCGCGCCGCCGCAGCCGCATCGGCGACGGTCATCGGGCCGGGCCGGACTGGCCGGATGTCCATCAGAACCCCTTATTATGAGCGATCGCATACTTAATAGGGGTATCTTGGCAATCCCTTGACAATAATCGGCATCGGCATTCTGTCGGAGTGGGGAGTCTTCCTATGCCCACGTGGTATTCGCCGGGGCCATCGCGGTTCTTGCGGCGGCCGCACTGTTCGTAGGAGCGGGAATAACCGGCACGCTCGGCCGGCTACTCGAAGTGCGACCAGTGGCCGCAATTGTTGAGGAGTACCAGGCGTGAGCCGAGGACGTGGTTCAGGATCGCGATGCTGATCTCGAACGGCACCATCCGGTCGTAGCCCACGTGGATCAGCAGGACCGGCGCCCTGATGCCGGACAGGTCCGGCGGCGCACGCGGGTTTATGCCGGGATGCGCACGTTCATCTCGGCGATGCCGTGGATCAGGTTTGAGTAGGCTCGCTTCGGCTTCTCCACGACCTCGATCGGCGGGAAGCGCTTCAGGATTTCCTCCCACAGGATCGTCAGCTGCATCTCCGCCAGCCGGTTGCCGACGCAGCGGTGAATGCCGAACCCGAACGACAAATGCTGACGCGGCCGCGCGCGGTCGATGATGAAACGGTCCGGGTCCTCGATCTCTTCGGGATCGCGGTTGCCCGCGATGTACCACATCGCCACCTTCTCGCCCTTGTGGATGCGCTTCCCGTTCAACTCGGCGTCGCACAGCGCGGTGCGGCGCATGTGCACGACCGGCGATTGGTAGCGGATGATCTCCGGCACCATCTTCGGGATCAGGCCGGGATCAGCGCGCAGCTTCGCGTACTCCTCGGGGAACTGGTTCAGGAACCACAGTCCGCCGCTGATCGAGTTGCGCGTCGTGTCGTTGCCGCCGACGATCAACAGCAGCAGGTTGCCCATGAACTCCTGCGGCCGCGACGGCAGGTCGCGCGTCGCCTCGCCGTGCGCCAGCATCGAGATCAGGTCGAATTTCGGCGGCTGCTTCTGGCGGATCTTCCAGACCTCGGCGAAGTAGGCGAGCATTTCCTGCAGCACGGCGTCGCGCTTTTCCTCCGAATCGATCTCGGTCCCGGCGCGCGTGTTGACCGTGCTGACGTTGGACCAGCGGGTCAGCGTCCGCCGCTCCTCGAACGGGAAGTCGAACAAGGTCGACAGCATCTGCGTCGTCAGCTCGATCGAGACGCGATCGACCCAGTCGAACACCTCGCCGCGCGGCAGGCCTTCCAGGATGCGGATCGCCCGCTCGCGGATCGTGCTGGACATCTTCGCCAAGTTCGGTGGCGCGACGATCGGCGCGACGATCTTGCGCTGCTCGTCGTGCCGCGGCGGGTCCATCGCGATGAAGCTTTCCTTGCGGTACTGGAGGGGGACGTCTTTCAGCGTGATGCCCCCGAACGCGGCGTCCGAAGAGTAGGTCTGGTGCGACGTGTCGACGGTCATGATGTCCCGGTAGCGGGTCACCGACCAGTAAGGACCGTACAGGGGGCTGTCACAGAAGTGCACCGGATCGTCGCCCCGCAGCCGCGCGAAGAAGCCGTGCCAGGTGTCTTCGGAATACAGGTACGGGTTGCTGACGTCGATCTCGTCGAGCGGCACCGACCAGGGATCGCGATGCGCCTCGGCCTTGAAGTCGATTCCGTTCCACACCGGGGCGACGACATCGTTCATCGGTTTCTCCTGCCGGTGTTCCTGCGCCGGAATGCCCACCATCATCGAACGCGACGTTCGACCGA
>Ga0210406_10002978_pt1 | contig 18854 bp, 26 predicted proteins | sample IncBWC30MmetaG_FD_155454 | JGI IMG/M metagenome (GOLD analysis project Ga0210406, IMG submission 155454) | Forest soil microbial communities from Barre Woods Harvard Forest LTER site, Petersham, Massachusetts, United States - Inc-BW-C-30-M | ecosystem: Environmental > Terrestrial > Soil >... | reverse complement strand
CCGGTCCTGATTCCACAAACCGTAGGAGATATTGCAGATGAACACGCTTATCACATCGATTTTGTTTTGCTCCCTGTGCGCCGGCGTCAGTGTCGCCGGGGCACCCCAGCCCTCCAACGATCCGGCCGATATCAACGCGATCAAGAAACTTGAGCAGGACATGGGCGATGCAATGGTGCATGCCGATACCAATAGACTCGGCCAGATCTACGCCGACGATTTCGCGACCGTCGGATCCTCCGGCAAGATCATCACCAAAAAGGACCTGCTAAGCGATTTCGAAGCCTTCCACGACAAGCTCGTGTCGTTTGAAAATGGTCCGGTGGTGGTGCAGGTGTTCGGCAATGTAGCGGTAGCCCATGGCAGTGTCTCCGAAAAGAGGATTCGGGAAGAAAAAGATGTAAGCGGCGAGTTCGTCTGGATGGATCTCCTCGAAAAGCGCGCTGGCAATTGGGTGGTCCTGCGCTCAGCAGGCTCCAGGGTGAAGTGAGAAGTCTTTTTCGTTGGCCGGGCTGTTCGGGCGACACCACACCATCCGTGGCTAGGCAGACATCCGCCCTCACCCTCGCCCGGCACCGGCGAGTCAGGGCGCTCACCAAAAGTGGAGCGAAGTTTGTTTCCCGGACCGTGCGAAACAGGAGATTCGCCCGGCGCCGCCACGGACGGCTTCACGGCGATCCGGGAAACAAATGCGATCCACCCGCTAAGAGCCAGGGCCGCAGGGACAGTCCCGTTCGCTTGAGGGACGAACCCGTGGCATCGGGCGAACGCATAAACGCCCCGAAGCCTCTAATCACCATCGTCATGACATGAGAGGTCTTTGTGAGAAGGGTACTGAAGTTAGGATGGGACACCTTCGCCAGCGCGGCGACCGTTGCTCTCATCTCTCATCGCTCGACACGTGTCCGACTTGTCCGCGGACACCGTCCGCGGTCACCCGCATCGTCCCCTCTGTTGAAGATTGGCTGCCAAATGGCTCTTTCCCCACGAGTCTGCAATTGGCACGGGCCTTGCTTTGTTGTGGGGGCCAAGAGATCGATCACAACCACCTAAGCTAGGAGTCGCACATGAACACCTTCTCGTCCAAACTCAGCGCCTTTGCTGCCTCTCTCGCCATGAACGGCCTGTTGATGGCCAGCGCCCTATATCTGTTTGCATTGCAGGAACATCCGCATTTATCCGCGATCTCTTTCGCTAGGGCGGTCGCCGCGCATAAGTGGTTTATCTAAATTGGCGCCTTCACCGCAATCAGGGGTTAGGCCGGATATCGATCATCGGGCGCACGTCGAGGAACACAGTCATTTGGCCCCGTCTCAAAGTGGCGTACCTGCATACAGTGCGGCGATTTCGGCCAACTCTGTTCTTGCTGACCAGCCATGACGAATGACGAGCACCAAAGATCGTGTCGCGCACCCGAAGTGGATCGATCCTTCCCGTCGCTGCAGGTCCGGCGCCACTCAAACTAACGTCACTGGCACAGCCACGAGGATGAATTACATCTGGATCGTGGAAGGCGAACTCACACTGGTCACCAACAGTGGCGAGGTGCTGCGCGGCGGGGACTGCGCCGCGTTCCAGCGTGGCGTTCAAGATGGCATCATCTGATCAGCAAATCAGCACGACCGGCCCGGGTGCTCGAGATCGCCCTCTCGACCCCCGGGGAATCATTCTCTGATGTCCGATTACAGCAGTGTGGTTCGGTTTGGCCGCAACGCCGACGACCGCTTCAACGCCGCCAGTATAGACGTGGCGCGAGCATCCCCGTTCGCGCCATGTACGCGCGGTAATGCTCCGGAAATAGCTGCAACATAAGGGTCTCCTCGCGTCGAGCACTGTAAATGAAGTACCCGCCGACTGGGACTATCATCACCGCCCAGAAGATGTTCACGCCAATCGCAGAACCGAGCATCGCCACAATCAGTCCCGCGTAGATTGGATGACGAATGAGTGAATAGGGCCCGCTTGTGACCAGTTCCGGCTGTTCTTTGCGAGACATGGGCATGCCCCAATTGCGCCCGAGGTGCCACCGCGCGATGATCGCCAAGCCGAAGCCAAGCACGCACAGTGCGACGCCGGTCCAGCCGAAGATGTCGGAGTGGCTCGCGGAACGCTGGGTTTCCGTCAGAAACCCTCGCAGCGATGGGGACCGCACCATAGTGGCGATCAGTAAGATCAGGACCAGACGCAGGCCGAGTCCCCCGCGCCACAGCCGACTACCAGCGTCGCGCTTCGCGCCCACAGCGGCGACTGCCCAGTAGGCAACAAACAGCAGCCACAACCCTGCAATGATCGAACGGTATAAGCTCACTCTGGACGAGAGTCTCGCGCCTTGTGACGGAAGACACAAATACGATGTCTATTCATCGGAGGCGCACGAGGATCCCTCCGCACTCAAAAGGGAAGTTACTCTATTTTCCGAGGTTTAGAGTCGAAGACGCGATGACCCTCAGTACCACGGGTCGCTCATGATCACCTGTGGATCAGCCGAATTGAGGAGCAGCCGCGCTTGTATGTCGGCCAGGTGCGCCAAGCCCACCGCGCGTACTTCGGGACTGAATAACGGGTCTTGAAGATTCTTGTTGGCGAGCTCATCCCCTTTGAGCGCCGCCAATTTTATCCAGCCATAGCCGCGCGCCGGATCGGCTTCTTTCACCCCTCTGCCATGCTTCAGCATGGCGCCCACATTGTTTTGGCACAACGCGACCCCCTGCTTCGCGCCCAACAAATAGATCCGAAACGCTCGAGCGTCGTCTCTTGATATCGTTCCGCACCCTTTGTCAAAGATATAGCCGAGATCCACTGCGGCATCGGCATAACCGTGATCCAGCGACTCGGTAAAATACTTCTCGGCGGCCTCGCAGTCGTGAGCCCTGCCATTGGCGTCAAAATAGCGCATTGCCAATTTCCACAGGTAGAAGCTATCGCTGGAGTCGCAATGCACCGCCTGGTCGACGTAATCCGCCGCTTTTCGGTGATCGGTGCCTACGCCGACTCCGCGATCGTAGAACGACGACAAATTGACGAACGATTGACAACTCCCCTGTTGGCTGGCGAGCTCCCAGTAGCGAATTGCCTTGGCCGGATCTGGTGGAAAGGCCTTGGTGAAGTCTCTTGGGATCTGCCGCGCACCACCCAGGAAATGGTCAAACGTGTAATGGACTATCTGATTGTCCGCGAGGAGTTCACCCAGCCTGTTGGTGGCCTCCGCATCTCCATGGTCGCTCAAGGTCTTTAAGGATTCGAAAGCCTTGGGTGAACTCTGTGGAACGCCGTCACCCACAAGGTACAGCTCGGCGAGAATCAATGTAGCCTGTGGATCGCCGAGCGCAGAAGCCTTCCTTAATAGTGCCACGGTTTTGTTAGTATCGCGGCGGACACCATAACTGCCAGAGTGATAGGCGGCCGCTTCTTGGATGAGGCACATCGTGCAGCCGGCGGCCGCGCCTTTTTCGAGCCACTCGATACTCCCCGTCATTGAGGCCAGATTGGTATAAGCCCAAGGATTGTTCTGACGAGACGCCATTTCAAAGTACTGGAAGGCCTTGTTCTCGTCTTGACCCACGCCGAGGCCTTTTCGATAGAGTATGCCCAGATTGTTCGTGGCCCAGGCGTGCTGCTCATAAACAGCGCTTTCGTAGTATTTAAGCGCCAACGCATAGTTAGGCTTGGCGCTTTCGAGATGATAAAACCGTCCCAAACGGAAAGCCGCCTCGGTGTCGCCCGCATCAACCATTTTCTGTACCGTCGCGATCGCGGCATTCAATGCTTCAGGGTCCGAGGCTGCGTACACCGCCTTCATAGCTGCGGAAACCGCCTCTCCAGAATTCATGACGACGCGTGCGTACTGCCCCGGATAGAACTGAATGGGACCGCCGGCCCTGAAAGCGTCCACTGCCCAATAGCTTCGGAAGAGAAACAGAAGAACTAATAGAACAACCGCAACCAACGGAAAAAGCAGAGCAGCGAACCTACCCATGGTTGTCTCGCAGCTCATAAGAACAAACCACGCAATAGGGCTTTCATTGGAGACTCCCACCCCTCTTTTGGAGATGTTCCGTTACTGCGGACATCCTCGCCTGCGACACCAGCTTATTGTTTGTTCACCACCCGCAACGGAAATTGCAGGGGTCTCATCGAAAAACTCAATGCTCCGGCAGCGAGCGGTACGAGGATCAGGCTGAGTCCGAGCATTTGACCATTCGCTATGGCGCCATCCCCAACGAGAAACACGCCAGTCCCCGCCGCCCCGCACAGAAGCGTCGCGATGGTGAGCAGCGATACCTCCTTGAAAACTTTGCGTGACAGGGCGAGCATCAGTGCGCCAGTAGCGCACGAGCAGGCCGCAATCATGATAACGACGGACATAAAAAGCTCTTCAACACCCACCCACCCAAGAACTGTTGCAAAAAGACTGATGAGAATCCACCCAGCCCAGGTGCCGCTCTGGCGCTCCAGAATTATTTGCAAAAACAATGATTTTACCTTGTCCTGCGCAGGCCAGCGCGGCGTCAACACCAAGAGCGACTCCTCGATGGCGCGCGCCTTACAAGCTTGCATGACGGCATTCAGTTGCCCGAAAAGTGCCACCGCCGCGAGTAATGTGATCCCAATATAGCCCGTGGGTTGCACCGCGTTCGGGTTCTTAAGATGTAAAAATAAAAGCGCAGCCAGGCTGATTGCAACCATGATGCCGACGAAGCGCCAGTTGGTGCGGCCGGGCATGGCGAGTCCCACCTGCAAAGCACGCTTTGAAATGCTTCTGTCGGTGATGCCGGCGATGATCGCCGTGATTCCCCGATCATAGGCTTTCTCGTAAAGCTCATATTGCCTAGGGTCCGCCCCCAGCGCTTGACCAATGGATGCGGTGGTGGATTCGTGTCTTGCATCCGCGATGACCAGGGACGGCAGGGAGCGCCTTGCGACGCGATTGGCCAGTCCAAGCCACCAGTACAGCACCGCGGCACTCAAGGAGACCAGGATCGCGCGAATCCATGGATTCCCAAGCCCGGGGAACCAGGAACCGAACGAATAGGTAAAGCGCGTGGTGACCGCGACTGTAATCCAAACAAAGAACACCCACCGCGAGTAGATGGCCAGCAATGCGCCACCGGCAGCCGGCACGAGAAGCAGAATAATATAGCTGGGGTCACCACCCGACGCGGCCGCAATACCGGCGGGAATCCCGACAAATACGCCCAGGAGCCAGAGCTGTCCGACTCGAAGCGACTCTTGGTGGCGGGGAATTCCTAAGGAACTAGCCGCGGCAGTATATTGAATGATGCGTTGGGTCGCGATCGCAAACATGCCGCACGCTGGAATCGCGCACATAATCAGGATGACGGGAACCTTTTTGCCCGGTTCCAGCATCAAAGTCAAAAAACCGGCCACCACGTAGAACAAGGCCAAGGCGACCAGCACGAAAGGACGCGCAAGCACAAGGGCCCGGAGCACCTGCCAGTTGCGGTTTATTGCATCCATTCCGACAGCACCGATTCCACGTCCGTGTCCTCGATCGAGCCACTAACACCATGGGGCAACTGCGCGAGGGCGTCGGTTGCTTCAGCCCGCAACGCCACCAGTGTTCGTTCTCCTTCCGTTGGCGTGCGAACATGGCGGTAGCGCGAGAAGTCGACCGTGCGCAGCAAATTCTCCGGGCCAGTGACCACGATACGCAACCAGTTCCCGCAGAACTGTGTGCTCTCGTTCAATGCGATCTTTCCGCCGGCAAGCACAACGAAACGATTGCAAAGGCGTACCAGATCTCCCGTGATATGCGAAGAGAAAATGACGGAAATACCCCGCGCCCGATGCTCTTGCACGAGCTCTTCGATCACCGCCAATCTCGTGGCTGGATCCAGTGCCGCGATCGGCTCATCCAGCACCACAAAGTCTGGGCGCGCTCCCAAGGATCGAACAATCGACAGCCGCTGCTGCTGCCCCGGCGACAATAGACCGATGGGCGTGCGCAGGGAGATCTTCCAGCGTTCAATCAACGACTCTGTGTACTGCCAATCGAACCCCGGGTAAAACGCGCCCACGTATCGAAGCATGGCACGTCCGGTCAACCAGGCAAATTGTGCCTGCGTTTGCGGCACATATCCGATTCGGGCTCTCGCGCCCGATGACAAACTGCCAGAGGGCTCGCCACCAATACTTGACCGACCCGCATCTGCGGGCAGAAGCCCAAGCAAGATCTTGAGCATCGTCGTCTTGCCGGCCCCATTTGCCCCGAGAAGCCCAATAGTGTCTCCCGGTTCGACCGAAAGGTTCAGTCCATCCAGTACGCGACGTCCACCAAACGACTTGGCTAGCGCTTCGCATTTAAATGCCTCGGGCACTTGATTCTCTCCGCTACGAGTTAATGCATCGCCGGATGCTGGATTTCGATTCGCATTTGCACGCCCCCTGTGTTTGGCTATTTCGTCGCATTAAACGCCAGGAAACGCGGCAAGACGGCCGACAGCAGCACACTATTAAAAAGTCACACCCGCTCGCTGTGTTCAATCGAGTTCGCCGCGTGTTCCGCTTGACCTAGAATTGCGATGCACCCCTAATCTCGTGTAAGGGTCTCGGCCATCTGAGATCCCCCGCACCTTACAGTGCCCTGCAAATCGCTCAAACTTGAGCGCCGCCAAAGCGCTCTTGATCAAGGCCAACTTCGGCCCCGACCCAACGCACCTTAATACGTGGCTATTTTATGACCCAGACCGTCCAAATCGCGCAGACATCGACCCAGAATCGGGCCGGCGGTAGTAAGATCGCTGCTTTGCTAAATTGACCGCTGGCTTAAAGGATCCAATCCAGGGATGAAGTCATGACACCAAAGATTCTTTCCACTATTGGTCTCCTCCTATTTGTATCCAGCGGGCTTGCCGCCGAAATTCCCGACTACCCATTCGTTTTCGTCGTCGGAAAAGCTGATGTTGAGATTGCACCGAACATCGCGAGTTGCTCGATGACACTGCGCGCTCGAGAACAGGACCCCGCCAAGGCCGCAGCCATCGTCGAGGATCGACTGAAGGGCGTATTAGCTGCGTTCAAAAGCAACCACATCGCTCCCAACGACATCGAAGCCTTCACTATCGAAAAGCAAGTGCTGACCAATGAGTACAACGATGGCCAACCGGCGGTCATCAAGGGCTATGACGTTTGGCGAAACGTCAAATTCACTGTGCGACAGCTGGAATCCGTAGCGCCAATAGAAACGACCCTGGTGAAGGCGCCGAACGTCACAAATATCGCTTGTCAGTTTGATCGAACCGACAGAGCCAGCATGGAAGCGGATTTGATGACGAAAGCACTCCACTCTGCGAGAGACGAAGCCGATAAGCTCGCCGTCCCACTTGGCCGCCACGTCACCGCGGCCGTGGCGATATCCAAAGTACCGTTTGACTCAATTGCAGGCGCGTTTGGACTTGGGGCGGGTTCGGCCATGGAAAGAATTGACCGGATGTTTAAGAAATCCGTGAGCTCGGATGATCTGCGCAGCGATGAATTGCTGGTACCTTCGACCATTCATCTCGCAGTTTCGGTGAACGTGTTATTCAAGATGGAGTGACAGAAAGCGATTGCTGTTCGATAGCTCAACAGTATTAAAGCCATGCCCCTCTTTGGCCGCCTGGGCTCTCACGACGCAAGTGCTACAACGTTCCACACGTGGTACTTAAAATCTGCCTGAGTGGAAAATATCTACCGAATAATCCATTGCAAGCGCATTGGATGGCTAGTCGTATAATCTCAACAGCTTAATGTCACGTTCCCTCTTCCAATTCGTCGCACTTCTAACAGCGGGCTTTTTGTTTGCCTTTTGGCAGCGGCGAAAACGCGGCCAGCCTGCACCAATTCGAGACGGCTTTCGCGTCGTGCGTTGGTCTATTGGCTATAGACTCGTTAGCGCGACATTTCTTATAGCGATTTTGAGCGCCTGTGCTTATTTTTTGTGGCTCGAGCTTGCGACCCATGAAAAGGGTGTTGCCGCCGTGTGGTTTCTCCTCATCCCGCTGCTGGCGCTAGCTCTTTGGGGAGCCCTTGCCGGCCGCGTTCACAACGAATACAACGACAGCACGCTTATCTCCTATCCGATGACCGGCATGTCCCGGCAATTCGCCCTGAGCGACTTCACAATGGCCGGTCCCATAAGCTGGCGCGGACACGAGTTCTCGACCGAGACAGGCGACAAGATCTATGTGAACACGTACCAAACAGGGGCGCCGGAATTGCTGGAGTTGCTGCAACGGCAGGTCAAACCAGCCTACTTTGAGTGACAGTGCTGAGCGATCGGCATTTTCACAGGTATCTCGGTTTCGCCAAGTAGCGCCCGCCCAAGATAACTAGTGCGACGGCGAAGGTAAACGCGCGGGGCGGCATGCATGACTCCCGCGACGACGGCGGCCCAGAGGCGTGACTCCGGCCCGCCTCCCGGATCTCGGTCGAGGCCGCACTTCGATCCGTTGCTACTTCCGATCCGCGCGCACTACGCGTTGCGGCGCGTTCTGCACCGCTAGACAAAATCGGTGCGGCGGTTATAAACCAAGGGCGGCGACCGCAAGATTGTACTGTTCCGGACGCACGTAAATAACGTAACCGAAGCTGCCTCCGCCGTCGGCTACTCCAGTAGAGGCATAGACGTTGACATTGGCCCTCGTGAGCTTCATGTGCAGCTCGGCAAGGGCTCCAAGCTCATCGTCGCCCTGCACCAGAAGGGCCGGATGCGGTCCATCGAGCACGAGGCGATTCTTTGTTGCTTCGTTGGTAAGCTTGGCGGACTCCTCAGGAAAGATGGTCAGCTGTGTATGCAGGGGTCCTATAGGCACCGCAGTAAAGGCAAGCAAGTTCACTCCCAAGTTGGCAAGAATCGCGAGCAATTTGTACGCCTCTCCGGGATCGTCTCTTACGGTTGTTGAGAAGTAGTCGATGCGTCGTACGTGAAATGCCATAGTGCCTCCAGGAAGCGATACTTGCGCGATCGTCCCGCACCTCATGAGCAGGCCGGCCCGGGTACCTGAATATAGCGCATAGCAAGCGAGCAAGTAGCAAAACGCGGCGTCGAGCTTACCGTGTCTCGCCGCATTGCCGCCTTACGGCAACGACGACCGAAGAGAATGATGCGGCGCGAGGATGTCTGCGATACTGTCGAGATGCCCGAGACGGACCGCTTCCGCAAGCTGGAAACGACAAGGACCGTACCATGACCAAAGCAAATGTAACTCAAGAGGGCGGCTGCCGCTGCGGACAAGTGCGGATCAAAATGACTGTGCGACCATTCCTCACCATGGCCTGCCACTGCACCGGCTGTCAGCGCATGACCGGCAGCGCCTTCTCCCTAAGCGCGGCATTCCCCAGCAGCGGATTCTCCATTACAAAAGGAGAGCCTGTCATTGGCGGTCTCCACGGCACCACCCGCCACTTTTTCTGCCCCCACTGCATGAGCTGGATGTTCACACGCCCCGCCGGGTTCGATTTCGTCAATGTTCGCGCAACGATGCTGGACGACCCGAGCGGCTTCTCCCCATTCATCGAAACGTATACGAGTGAAAAGCTACCGTGGGCTAGCACGCCCGCGCACCACAAATTTGCCAAGTTCCCGGCTATCGAGGAATACCAAGGATTGATGGAGAAATACGTGCAGTGGGCTGAAAAGCCATAACTGGATTCATGGCGTTCAGAAGCATGACCATGGGCTCCTGGCTTTCTGCACGAAAATCCCAATTCTTGTCATTTCAGTCGAAGTAGCGAGCCGGCACCGTCCATTGTCGATCCGGGCGAGCGTGAATCCCGCTGAGTTCGTGGTGTCTCCTCGTTTTTGCGAGGCGGCAGGCTGTCCTTGGCTTTGACCTCGAAGCGATCCGACTCCGTCCAAGCGATCTCGCCAGGACGGTTGGGGTCGAATCGCACCATGGTCCCCTGCAGAATTCCGCTCTCGAGCCGGAAACGTATGTAGTGAAAGTTCACGGCGGTATCGAGCTTGGAAAGCTCTCCAAACAGTCGAAGCACCGGGACGGGCTTTGCCCCTCCCCCGCCGCTAACCAAATAAGTGCTATCGTCTCGGCGAAATCTTTCGTAGTTGTGTATGTGGCTGCCCACAACGACGAGCCGGGCGTGGAGCGTGCGCGTATGCTTGGACAGATAGCGCGCAATTTCCTTCTCGTCCTTCGCTCTTGGAAAGATAGGGTCCCGAACGGGCGGGTAATGCAGCACGACCAAGACGAATTCCACTCGGGAACCCGTATGGGTAATCTGCTGTTCAAACCAACGACGTTGTTCGCTTCTGGGCTTGAGGGATGAATCTGAGTCCAGTACGAGTACCAAGACCTTCGGCCCGACAGTCACGGAGTACCAGCGGAAGGAGCGCACGCCGCTCGGGGCGGCCGCTCTCCACCAGTTCTCAAGACAAGGGCTCAAATCCTTGTCGCAGCCTTGAAACTCATGGTTACCGAGCGCCGGGAATATTGGGATCTTGGCCTGCGCCCACGCGGCGGTTTCATTCTTGTAAGTTTCGTAGTCCTCAGGACTGCTACCCTCATAAACAAGATCGCCCCCGATAAAAATCGCTGCCGGGTTTTCGCTTGCAATCCTCGCGACCAGCGCACGGCGCGCTATGGCATTCGCCACGCCATCGCGTTCAGTAAAGCGTGTATCACCGTATGCGATGAACGTCAGCGGCGCCCTTAGATCTGCGACGGGGACATCAAGTCGAGGCGGTTCATCGGCCAATGTCCGGATCGCGAACAAATGAAGAATGGCGAGGGCTGCAAACTTGATCGACGGGTTCATGGTCCTTAGCCTATCAGACCCTACCCGGCCTGCGCGCCCAGCATTCCGACCTCCCGATCCGAGACTCGCGGGACGGATGCGATACGCCCATTCGCGGCTGCCCCCAGGAACACTCTCTCCTTCAGAGTTTTTCGTCGGTCGAGCCGCTCGGAACGATCTCCTTGAACGAAATTGAATATACTCATCAAACCACTTAATGGTAACCGGGTTAAGAACATGAAGATCAGCCCGAAAAGCGGTATTTGTCTTGTGGTATTGATTTTTGAGTCGTTGTTGCCGCCGTCTGTTTTTGTGCGCGCGGAGCCATCGTCTGAGATGGATTCTCCCGTGGGGTTATGGGAAACCATCGATGACAAAACTGGTAAACCCACAGCCGTCGTCGAGATATTCAAAGAAAACGCAAAACTCTTCGGCAGGATTGAGAAAGTGCTCACGCGCGACGATCAGAGCGCTGTCTGTGTCGCCTGTACGGATGATAGAAAGAACCAGCCGATTGTCGGCATGATCATCATTCGGAACATCAAGGCAGACGGATCGGAGTACAGCGGCGGCGATATCCTCGATCCAGATTCGGGAGTGGTGTATCGATGCAAAATGCACTTGGAAAAGAACGGCAGCCTATTGATCGTGCGAGGCTACATCGGTTTCGCATTTATCGGGCGCTCCCAGACTTGGCATCGCCGACAGCGAGCGTCAATGCATAACGGCGACGCTCGACCGGGATTTACGGGGACGCCCGCCCAGCTGCCCGGATAACAAATGTGATTTACGCCCCGTAAGACGTTCATCTCACCAAGACCCGAACCCTAATTAGATTTATTTTCTTTGGAGGTTCGATCGCCTTGACTCCTTCGGGCATTTCCTTTCTGTCGTCTTGTCGATCGAGAGTGGAAGTCGGAGAGAAGCAGCAAACAGAAGAGCGTGTAGCAAGCAAAGAAGAATAAAGGCCGCAACAAATGGGCTCGAGAGGGAGAGATGTGAATGTCCCGACCTTAAACTCCATCCCAGGAAGGTCGCGCAGAGCGTCGTCATCGTCGGCCCTCCAAGACGCTGCACGATGTTGAGAGAGGTGGTTGCCATCGGCAGGTCGCGCTTTTTGACCGAAGCGTATGCAGCGGAAAGGGAAGGGATCCCCACGGCGCTCAGTCCGACGCCCCGCAGGAAAAGAGCGCATGCCAGTACTGCGACACTCAATCCGTGACCGGCAAGCCAGATGAATGGCAGCGTCCCCGCGAGAGCTAGAAATGCTCCTCCGGCGGATACCTTGCGGATCCCAAATCGCTGCGTCAGCGCTCCTATCCACGGATAAGAACAGATCATCCCTGCTCCAAGAGGAGCCAATAGCCAGCCGGTCGTACTGGGGGAGCGGCCACACGCGCGAATCAGATAGATCGGAATCAGCATCTGACCCGCAAACGAGACTCCGTTCGACATAAATTGGGTGACCATAGAGGCAGCGAAAGTCTTGCCCTTGAATAACTGAAGGTCGATCAGCGCTCGATGTCCTTTGCGAACCGCGACCTTGAAGAACACCGCAAGCAGCACAACAGAGAGCGCTAGAGTGATCTGGCCGATGCGCTCGCCCAGGTGCTCCGAGCCATACAGGAAGAGCACGAGGCCGGCAGAGAGCAGGGTGAACCCCACCAGATCCAGGTTCCGTTGCTTCGTCTCTTCGCGGTCGTTCGGTAGGAAGAAAATAGCCAGTACGATGGCCAGTGCGCCGACCGGCAGGTTAACGAGAAAGAGCCAACGCCAGGAGGCGTGCTGCAGGATAGCGCCGGCAATCACGGGGCCGAGTATCGGCGCCAGCATGATGGGCCCGGCCACATAGCCGAGGACGCGCGCCATATGTCTACCGGCAACGCGCGTCAACATCACGTGCATCATCGGCGCCATCAGTCCGCCGCTCATGCCCTGCAGGATTCGAAATCCGATCAGTGCATTCGCAGACCAGGAGATGCCGCATAAGGCTGAGGAGAGCGTGAAAGCTGAGAAGCACCAGAGGTAGAGAGACTTGGCTCCAATGCGCTCGACCAGCCAGCCGTTCAGGGGAAGCATGAGAGCCAGGGCCAGGAGATAGCCGCTCGTGGCCCATTGAATCGTCGCGAGGCTGCTGTGCAGCTCCACGGCAAGTGTGGAGAGTGACACGTTGACCACATCGAGCAGTGAAAGAAACGGGCCCATCACTGCAACCGACGTGACCTTCCAGACCACTGGGTCTAGCCGGTCCGGATCCCGGGGCACTTTAGACAATTGCTGCGATGACCTCGTCGGTGGCGCGAATGCGGGCCAGACGCGGGAAGATTTTTTCAAACGCAAAACGATGCTCTTCGGCGTCCAAGCCTGCGCAAGCATCTTCGACGAGCACAAAGGCAAAGCCGAGGCCCGTGCCCTGGCGTGCGGTGGACTCGACGCCGTGGTTCGTGGAGATACCGGTGAGGACAACGGTGTCAACGCCACGGGTCTTGAGCTGCTGCTCTAAGTCGGTGCCGGCGAAGGCGCCCCAGTGGCGCTTGGTGACGAGAAGGTCGCCTGGCTGAAAACCGGCGGAAGGAGCGATCTGCGACGCAACAGCGGGTATTGGCTTGTCGCCCATATTGAACGGCTGGTCGGCGGGAGGCTTCAGGAAGCCGTTGAAATCGACGTTCACATAGATAACCGGACCGCCGGCGGCGCGGAAGGCTTCGGCAAGCTTTTTGGAGTTTGCGACGACCTGCACGGCGGCATACGGAGCGGTATTCACGGCGACGGTGGAATTCTGCAAATCAATGAGGACGAGTGCAGTCTTTTTGGGGTTTAGCTGAAGTACTGGCATGGAATCCTCCTTCCGGAAACTGTTTTGGAAAAGTCGAGGGAGTCCTCGACTTCGGGGGTGTAGAATACGAGCATGCCCTCGGTTTCGTCAAATCCCGTACGTGTCGCTCCCCAGCAGCAGCGCTCGGAACGCCGTCTCGCGGCCTTTCTGGATGCCGCCGCGGCATTGTTTGCGGAGGTAGGCTATGAGGCCGCCACGATGACGGCGATCGCCGAGCGAAGTGCTTCTTCTATCGGGGCCCTTTATAACTACTTTCCCGACAAGCAGGCCATTGCCCTCACGCTGGTGAACCAGTACGGGCAGGAGTTGGAAGCGTATTGGAAGCCGCTGATTGAGCAGGCAGCGAAACTTACCCATCGGGAGTTCGCAGATCTATTTATCGAACGCATTACTGAGCTGGTGCGGCAACGTCCTGCCTACCTGAGCTTGGCTACCGCACCGGTTCGATTTCGACGCCCGCCCGCTGCGAAAAAGGCTTTGTGGGCCGCCATCGGGAATGCCTTCCGGGCAAAGAACCCGTCGCTCTCGGAAGAACAGTCGGTTTTGGCTGCAAAAGTAACCCTCCAGATGGTCAGCGGCTTGATGATGCTCTATGCCGAGGCGGCGCCCAAGGGGAAAGATCTGGTTGTGGATGAATTCAAGAAGGTGTTGACGTCGTACCTGGGAACCATTGTGTATCAGGAGGAGGCCAGGGGGCGGCAACCCGGAGCGTCCATACTCTGAACCTCATCGATACACCTTTGGTGCTCTATCAATTTGCTGACTAAGCGTTACGGCCAACGGTTTCCAAAAGACTTGGCGTGCGGATGTGGGAAGTTATGAAGGATGCCGGAGATTGACGCTCGCGAGCTAAAAGCAGCTAAACTCCCACTCATGTCCGACATCGATCGCCAGCGCCTCCTCGATACGGCCCGCAACGCCCTCCTCGCGGCGTTTCCGAACGCCTGGGCTATTTACGTGTACGGCAGCTTCGCGCGCGGCGACCATTCACCCAAGAGCGATATCGATCTCGCACTGTTGCTCCCGCCGGCTGAAAAGATCGACGAATTGCTGAGCATCATCAGTGATGTCTCGACACGCACTCACCGTGAAGTCGACCTGGTCGATCTTCGCAAAGTGAGCGACGTGCTGCGCCGCGAGATTCTAGCAGAAGGCCGAATACTTCATGTCTCCCAACCAGACCGAGTCTTGGAATGGGAGGGCACCGCGATCAGTCGCTATCAGCGCTACCGCGAAGAAGTACGCGACCTGCTAAAAGACTTTCAAAGCACAGGCATAGGCTACGGTCAGTGAGCGACGTCGGAGCCCAGAAGATAACCTCGCTGCAGCGCTGTGTAGCGCGGGCGCGCGAAGCATACACCGCTGCCGGCGCCGATGTCCGGACCAACTACAACCTCCAGGACGCGGCAATCCTCAACGTCATCCGCGCCTGTGATACTGCCATTGATCTTGCCAACATGGCGATTCGCAAACGCCACCTCGGTATCCCGAATGAGAGTCGCGACTCATTCGCCATCCTGGTCCGCGAAGGCATCATTGCGCCTGAGTTGGGTGACCGACTGAAGCGAATGGTTGGCTTCCGCAACCTCGCTGTCCACCAATACCGAGAACTCGACCTCGATATCCTTGATGCGGTCATCCGGAAGAATCTCGACGAATTATTGACCTTCGCCCAAGTCGTGCGGCCAGAGTTGTAGACAGGTGTTCTTCGTCTGGCCGGGCTGTTCGGGCTCCTGCCTCGCTCGACGGCGGCGAGTTACGTGGCTAACTCGCCTTCCGGATTTCGGCCGCGGCCGCCCTTCGACCTTCTCTCCCTTCAAGTGACTGGTAATCTTGCTTCCCTCGCGCGACAAATGAAGACCGGCCATACAATCCTCATGCTCCGCGTTGAGTATCGCAAACAGCGATAGTGCGTGACCGCAATCGCCCCGCAACAATTTAGCGACTCCTCACCGCCATATGAATTGGTACCGGTCACTCACCAAATGAAGATCCATCGATTACCACTTCCCTGGAGGCCCTCTTCTCTCCTGCTCGAAACATGATCGACACTATGTTCGATAGCGGACAGACATCTTTGATGTCATCTGATAGAAAAGTTCGCCCAGAAACCTCCTCCCGCTTGGAAAAGGAGCGCTCATGGCAACGCAAGTGGAATTGAGACTTCGAGCGAATAAGTCGAGGGCGAACTCACGTAGTCAGAACGCGGAAGCTCAACCTGAGATTGATTCAAGTGTCGTAATCAAAGACACCCGGCAAGATATAGAGCCACTCACGGACGAGCAGCGCCGCGAGCTCATCGCAACGATTTGGCGGGAAATATATGGCCCTTCGCCATCTACAACTTCTCTGACGGATCCCTCTGCCGCGCGCATTTTCTGCAGGAAGTAGAAGTCGCCAGTACTATTCTTCGTCTGGTCGAGCCGTTCGCTCGCCTCGAGGGGGGCACTCGGCATGTTTTATGGATAGACGGCGTTCGGCATCGGTCCCGGAAGATCAGATAAATTCGCATCCGTGATGGGGGCGCCGACCATGAAGTAATAAACTGCTGCACCGATAGCCATCACAATTCCCCCGATGGTCAATGCCAAGACGAATGAGCCGCCGACAACACCGAGGCGAGGGCTGGCGTTGGCTTGAATGAGCTATCGGTGTGCCACAACTGATTGGCGCGGGCGGTCAATGCTTGCTGATGAGTCTCCGGCACTGGTGCGCCGTCTGCCGCCATGTTGTGGAGTCGGCTGTAAAATGTGCCCGCGCCGACGGAGCCAATCTTGACCCGTTCCAGTGGACCGAAGGCCCGGGAAAAGGCTGCCTGAACATCGTCCGTGACTTGTTGCTCTCGAAACAGCAGCACGCTGTGTTCCTCTAGAGCGGCACGTATCGAACCATACGCGCGATCACTGCCAGCCACGTCAATCAGACCGATGCCGCGCACTTCGACTCCGAATTCGGGTCCGAGAGGAGCCAGTTCCATATCGCCACCCCCTACTGCGACTAATACACCCTTCCCATTTGCTTTGCACCCATCCCCGCCGCGCACCGCGCTAAGGTTGCACTCGGATAGAGCGACGCCATTTCCATTCGAGACCTGTCCGACTTGTCCGCGGACACTGTCCGCGGTCACCCGCGTCGCCCCATTTGACGAAAGTTAACGCCCCCATGACCATTTTCAGGGTGCGTGCAACTGGCACGGCCTTTGCTGTGTTATGGCTGTAAGGAGCAATCACAACCACTTATTCACTCGGAGACACACATGAACACCCTCTCTACCAAACTCACCGCCTTCGCAGCCGCTCTAGTGGCGAACGGCCTGATCATGGGCGCGGTCGGATTTCTGTTCGAGCTTCAAGCGCGCCCGAATCTGACGGTGCTTTCAGTCGCCCGGCAACTTGTGACGCATCAATGGTTGATCTAAGGTTTTCGAGAATGCCATGCGAGGCGGGATTCAAGGATAGCCACGCATGTTCAGTCGAACGTGAATAGGCGAATCCAGCGAGGACATTATGCGCAGGATATTCAGACTATGGCGGATGAGCCGCAACGATATTCGGCTGCTGCTGCTGGCACTGCGACACCCGAACCGACCGACTTGGCTGCTACCGGCAACCCTCGCTTTGGGGTTCTTCGCGTTGGAGCCCTTTAACTTCGCCATTCCGGTTTTGGGCGTGGTCGACGATCTTATTCTACTGCCGTTACTCCTACATGGCCTTGCGAAAATTGCGGTTTACGTAACGACGTTTCCGTCAGCTTCGCGGTCGCGCGACGATAGCGTGGTCTCGGTGCAATAGCTTCTTCGTCGCATTTGGCTAGACTTGTGATTTCGCTATGGACACATCAGCTCCTTCTTCCGAGGCGTGCGCTAATTGCAACGCAGCAATCATGCGCGGTCAGAATTATTGCCCAATCTGCGGGCAAAAGACGCCCACGCCGCGCCTGACTCTGCATGATATAGGCACGGAATTTGTCCACGCCCTGGCGCACGTCGATCGCAGCGCGCTGTCGCTGATTTGGCAGCTACTAATTCGACCGGGCGTCGTGGCGCGGGATTACGTTGCTGGCAAGCGTAAACGCTACTTCGGGCCTTTCGCATTTTTGGTAGTGACCGTTGCATTTACCTCGGCCGTCATTGCCATTTCCGGCTTTCAAGCGGTCACCACCGACGCCCCTAATCGGCTGGCATCTTTCCTGCAGCAGCACATCAATCTGTTGTTCTTCGTCGACGTGCCGCTGCTGGCCGCCGCCTGCCGCCTCATGGGAATTCGAGAACCTTTCAACTATGCAGAGTACCTCGTGCTTACCTCGTACAGTGGAGGTCTGCACACGCTGTTCTACGCGCTCGTCGTGATCCCGGTATGGTATGTCTTGCGCTCCGATACAGTACTGTTGACCCGACTCTTCTATGCATCCCTGGCGATCGGACCACTGTACCTTGCCTACGGAATGTATCAGTTTCTCCCGGGGCGCCGAATCTCTTCTGCCATCAAGGGACTGTTCGCGTCACTACTGACGCAAGCCGCGACGCAGGGCTTAGTGTTCCTCATCGGGTACTTCTATTTATAAGCGCATCGCGAGCCATTGAAAGCCGCCCGGCACCGATTAGCGTTCATCGGCGGAAGAAGCAGTTCGCGGAATATGTTCCGCCGCCGATGGATCCCGCGATCGACGAGGCAGGAACGAGAGAATTTGCGCTCCGGAGAAAACACAGCCGCTGGCGTTCCGAATCGATTAGCGTCAAAATGGTTGCAGCGGAGAGTCCACCGGATGATTGCAGCGGTCTGCTCATTCTGGAGGCAACGATGTACACGCGAGGCAAGCGGTTCATCTTAATAGAAAGAAACGGTAGGCCGACCTCGTCCGGTACGAGTGGACTCGAGGCGGCGACGCCTGGGCGCTGCTTACGCTTCCATGTATCCAACCATCGGCTCATGCCGGACTTCATTCTGTCGTCGTTATAAGGAAAGTGCCCATGCGTGCCCTCCAAATTTCAGCCTATGGAAACCCCTCCGACGTGTTACGTATCGCAGAGATCCCCGAGACGGGCGCACCAGGCGCGGGCGAGGTGTTGATCGAGATGGAGCTTGCGCCATTGAACAAGCATGACCTTCTCTTCATGAGGGGCTATTTCGGTGGCCCCGTCGCTCCCACGGTCGTGGGTAACGAGGGCTACGGCCACGTCGCCGCTGTCGGCCCAAATGTCAAGAACGTCAAAGTGGGCGATCGAGTTCTGGCGCCAAACTTAAGCCTTACTTGGAGAGAGCGCCTG
>Ga0210406_10002977_pt1 | contig 18855 bp, 17 predicted proteins | sample IncBWC30MmetaG_FD_155454 | JGI IMG/M metagenome (GOLD analysis project Ga0210406, IMG submission 155454) | Forest soil microbial communities from Barre Woods Harvard Forest LTER site, Petersham, Massachusetts, United States - Inc-BW-C-30-M | ecosystem: Environmental > Terrestrial > Soil >... | reverse complement strand
GCAGCCCCAAATCCATTTCCGAGATCTCATCGAGCAGCAGCGTGCCGCCCTGTGCCTGCTCGAATTTCCCCGCGTGCGCGGCCAGAGCGCCGGTGAAGGCGCCCTTCTCATAGCCAAAAAGACTGGCTTCGAGCATGTTTTCGGGGATGGCTGCGCAATTGATGGCAACGTACGGCTCATCGGCGCGCAGCGAATTGTCGCGAATGAAGCGCGCGTACACTTCCTTGCCCGTGCCGCTCTCACCCGAGATGAGCACGGTTGCATCGTTTTCCGCGATCTTGCGCGCCAGGCCCACCAGGCGCTTCGATTCCGGATCGATGGCAATCAGTTCGTTCGGCGTGACTCGCGCGGCCAATTGGCGCTGTGCCATGTCGATCAGCGCCTGTGCATCGAAGGGCTTTACGATGTAATCGGTGGCGCCCTCGCGCATGGCAGCGACGGCTTGCGCGACCGTTCCGTAGGCCGTCATCAGCACCACCGGCAGGTAAGGGCGCAGGCGCTTGATGGATGACAGCAGCTCGTAGCCGTTGGCTCCGGGCATGTGCACGTCGGATATCACCAGGCCGATATCTTCGCCGGCAAGCAGTTGCAGCGCGCCGGGCGCATCGGCGGCCGCGAGCGCAGTGAGACCGGCTGCGCGCAGGGTGTCGAGCAGCGCCTCGCGCAGCGCGGCATCGTCCTCCACCACCAGAACTGCATCGTTCACTTTGCTCATGGATTGTCCTCTGCCGGAAGTTCGATCACGAAGGTGGCGCCGCAAGCCGAATCGGCCAGATGAACACTGCCGTCGTGAGCCTCGACCACGGACTTGACGATTGACAGCCCGATGCCGTTGCCGCGGGCTCGCGTGGTAAAAAAGGGCTCAAAAATGCGTTCACGGATCGCAGTGGGCACGCCGGGACCGTTGTCGCTGACGACGATTTGCGCCCGGCCCGCCGCCGAGCGTCGCGCCAGCAATTCCAGATTGAGCGGCGCCGCGGCCGCCTGCAGCGCATTGGTCGCCAGGTTCAGCACTGCGGAAACCAGCGACGGCGCATTGGCACGGACCATCAAATCCGGCGCCTGGGTGCGGATCGTCAAACGGATCCCATCGCGCAGCGCAGGCCGCAGCCATTGCGCCACCTGTTCAAGCAGGGCACTGACGCTGACAGCTTCACGTGTCGCTCCGCCGTGCGCGAAGGCAAGCATGTCATTCACCAGCTTGTCGAGCTGCTTCAGGCTGCCGACCGTTTTTTCCGCGCAGCGCGCCTGGTCCGCGGGGTTTCGATCCGACAGCGTCATTTGCGAGGCGTACAGCAACGCGGCCGCCAATGGCGTGCGGATCTGATGAGCGAGGCCTGCCGCCAGCTCACCCAGAGTCAACAGACGCTGTTGGCGGGTCAAGAAAATCTGCATCAGGTGCGATTCGGTCACGTCGGTCAGCAGCACCACTTCGCCGCCATTTTCGACCTCGCGCCGCGACACGTTGACGAAGCGGCCGCTGCGCAATTCCGTGTGTTCGCCGATGCCGCGCGGGTTGAGCGTGGCGCGAGCGCACACAACGCTAAAAAGCTGCCCAAGAAGAGGGTCGCCCAGCAGCTCGAGCGCCGCGGGATTGTATTCCCGGATCTCGCCTCGGCCATCGAGAACGAGCACTCCGCCGGGCAGGCCCTTGACCACGGCAGACAAGCGCGCGGCCAGATGTTCCTTGCCCGCGTGCGCCTCGCCGAGGTCGGCGCGAAGCTGCGCTACCTGGCTGCGAAGCGAATCGAAGGCGCCGGACAGCTGTTCCGAAACGGACCCGAAGGCGAGGAACGCTGCGTGAAGTTCAGAGCGACGGTTTTCAATCAGCTCGAGATTTGTGGCTGCCATGCCTCAGGAGGAAAGCAACTTCTGTGCCTTGACGGTATTTGCCCTGCCTATCAACCAGTTACGGCTTGATCGGCCGCGCCGTTCGAAGCGGCGTCAATAATTTGTCAGGCGCTGAGACGGTACTTGCGCAGCTTTTCGACCAGAGTGGTCCGTCGAATGCGCAACAGGCGGGCCGCACCGGCCACCGTGCCGTCCGCTTCTTCGAGCGCTTTGCGGATCAGCCCGATTTCAATCGCCGACATATGATCTTTCAGATCGATGCCGCCGCGCGGCAAGGCGGCGTCTGCATCCAGCATTTCGTACACCACCGCGCCCGAATCGGCTTCCTGCACCAGCGGCTCCTGCAGCTCCTGAAGCTCCTGAAGCTCCTGCGGCTCCGGCCGCATGAGGGTTTCCGCGATCGGCTCCGGCCGTGCGTCGATGCGCACCTCGCTGCCCAGCCAGGCCGCGGCGCTGCGATACCGGTCCGGCAAATCAGCCGCGGTGATGATTTGCGCCGGAAACAAGATGCCCAGTCTTTCCAACAGATTCGCCAGTTCCCGCACATTGCCCGGCCAACGATTGCGGGCCAGACACTGCATCGCGGCTTGATCCAATTGAATTTTGCGCCCGGCACTCTGCCCCTGGCGCTGCACCAGATGCTCGATCAACACCGGCAGATCGTCGAGGCGGTCGCGCAACGGCGGCATCTGCAAGGGGAACACATTCAGCCGATAGTACAGATCTTCGCGGAAACGCCCGGCGACGATGGCGGCGTCCAAGTCACGATGCGTGGCGGCAATGATCCGCACATTGCAGCGTATGGTCTTGTTGCTGCCGACGCGCTCAAAGGTGCGCTCCTGCAACACCCGCAGCAGCTTGACTTGCATTTGCAGCGACATGTCGCCGATTTCGTCCAAGAAGAGGGTTCCGCCTTCGGCGAATTCGAAGCGGCCGAGCCGGGTCGATAATGCGCCGGTGAACGCGCCTTTTTCATGGCCGAACAATTCACTTTCCAACAGGTCCGCGGGGATCGCGCCGCAGTTCACCGGCACGAACGGATGTGCGGCGCGGTGCGACAGCTCATGAATGTGCCGCGCCACCATTTCTTTGCCGGTGCCTGATTCACCGAGAATCAACACATTGGTATCGAAGGGTGCGACTTGTTCAATCAGCCGGTGCACGGCCCGCATGGCCTTCGATGCGCCGCTGGGCCGAAACCGATGAGTCCCCGGTTGCGTTGGATGGCCGCTGCGAACGTTTTGTGCCTGATGCAATACGGCTGACAACCGGCGCTGCTTGACGGGTGTTTCCAATTGAAACCAAGCCAGGTCGCCGCTGCTCTCGGCAATTTTCGGCAACCCGTCTGCGCTGATGCAAATGACGGGCAGTGGTTGCCGCATTTTGCGCAGCTGCGCCACGAGTTCGGAGCCCAGTGCATTCACGGTTTCGCGCCGCGCGATGACCGCCAGACAATCCGGCATGTCGCAGTGCGTCGAGACGCGCAGTTCAGCCACATTGCGGACATGGATCGGTTCTAGATCCAGAAAACGCAACAGGGCCTGGAGGGCATTCGCCTCCGGTTCTGAGGGCTCGATCACAATAACTTTCGCTTCAAGCACGACTGGGACTCCTTCCCATGGATCAAAATGTGACGGAGCGCACAAATCTCGGGTCCCGTCTTAAGCTTTTCTTCTAACCCTTTGACATTGTTCAATCAATGTTGAGTTCGAGCGCATACTAACTGAGGAACTTGAGAGAAAAGCAGTTGGCAAACCCCCGTAAAGCGCGTAGGGGCATCCCTTAAAATTGCCTGCAGTGTTTGTCCCGCTTGTCGAGCTGGGAACTTAGCTTGCGGCGAGTCGGGCGCCTGCCACCAAGCGACGATGATGGCGAAAAATGAGCTTCTCCAACATGTCCACGACCGCATCGCTCAGGCCCATGAAGCGCAGTTGCGTGGCGCGTGAATCGTCAATAATGCGTTGGCCGGCGACCACGCAAGGAATTCTCAAAGGTTGAGGTAGCGCAGGATTGATGTAGAGCGAGAGCAGCCCCGTGGTCCCCGCGGCGGGATCGGCTTCGCCAAACCACTCTATGGCGCGCGCGGACATGCGCACCCGCTGCGTGCCCGGCAGGCCGCTGCTGCGCAGTGCCAGTTCGCCCACGAGGCGCAATAAGATGTTGACCTTGTACTCGAGGCGCTGCAGTTCATGCAGCAATGCCGGCGACTCATCTTTCAGCGCCTCATGCACCCGCACCTCGTCGAGCGAGGATTCGGCGCCGAGCAACTGGTGGTTGTCGGCATTGAGACGTGCCAGCATCAAGCCGTCCGCCAGTGCACCCGCAACCCAGGCCACCGGGAGCGACTCTTCGAATATCAGACCATCGCCGAGAAATGACTCAGACATGGCACCCCCAGCTTTAGAAATCCGATCTGTGCTTAGCGCTGCAGCCGGATATTGGAATAGGCAGTCACAGCCCGGCGGCCGACCGCGGCCATATCGATATCGCGACCCTTGCTGCGCCGTTGGTGTTCCAACAGCCCGATCGTCCGGTCATTTATCTGAGAGATTTGCTCGAGCAAGGCCCGATCCGCGGCATCCGCCCGCTTGGTTTCGCGCCAAAAGCACTTTAGCAGTTCCAATCGTTCGGCGTCGAGCAGCTCCAGGGACCGCAAGTTCGTCTGTCCGGCCGCCGCAAACATTTCCTGCGATAGCGCCAGTGCGCGCTGAAGACCTTGGTTGTCTTTGCCGTCGGTCATCGGACATCGACGATCTGATCCCAACCGCTCTTCACCTTGAGAATCAAGGAGGCCACTTCCGCGACGATTTTCGAATCATTGGCGATATTGGCGAGCGTCAACCGCGCCAGCATGTATATATAGAGAGCTCGCAGGTTCGCCGCGATTTTTTGGCCGCGTTCCATATCCAGCGTGTTATTGAGCTGGTCGATCAAGCGGATCGCCTTGCCCAGCGCCTTACCCTTGGCAATGACATCGGTGAGCGGCAGATTGTCGTGGATGCGTGCCATGCAGCCTTGCGCGGTCGCCAAATGCTCGAGGATTTGCTCGAACATGATCTGCACCAGTCTCGCCGGACTGGCCTCGGCCACCAGTCCGTGGCTGCGCACTGCGCGGTATTGAGCCGCTCCTCCTCGCTGCGCGTACATGGCTAGCCGCTCGTGCCCAGAGTGCCGCTGCTCAAGCTGGAATTATTGGACGAGCTGGCCGACGAGGAGTTTGCACTGGGATTGAACTCGGCGTTCAGATAGGTCTGCGTTTGTTTGAGAAGCGCCACAGCCTTGTCCATCGCGTTATATTCCGCGGTGAGCGTGGCGGAGTACGCCGACAGTTGCGCAGTGAGCGCCGCTTGCTGCTTCGATACGTTGCTCAGGCCGGTCTCGAGACCTTGATTGATGGTGTCGAGCAACCCGCCCGGCTTCGTATAGCCATCGACCAGATTGCTGATCTGAGTGGCAATGCCGTTGCTGCCGCCCAGCAAATTGCCGATGGAGGCGAGGCCGGAGCTCAAGGCATTGCCCAATTTGGTGTCATCGGTGGCATAGCTGCCATTGGTGCCGGCAGTGATGCCAAGATCCGTGAGTGATTTCACGCCGGAACCGTTGGTCATCTTGCCGAGGATGCTTTGCAGCTGGTTTTGGAATGCTTCCAGGGTCGCGTTGCCGTTCAGCGGGCCCGCCGTGTTGGTCGACGGATCGAACCCGGTCAGCGTTTGTATGCTGCTGAGCACGCCGTTCAAGGCGGTCACGAACTTGTCGATCGAGGCCTGGGCCGAGGAGGTATCCGGACTGATCGTCAGCGTGGTCGGCGTATTCGCGGCGGACGCTTGCTGCAGATTGAGTGTCACTCCCGTGATCGCGCTGCTGACCACATTGCTCGCGCTGGTCGCCGCGAAACCATTGATCGAGAAGCTGGCGTCTTGCGCTGCCCGTGTCTGCGTGAACGCCAGCGATGACAGGCCGCCGTCGCCGCCCGACGGAGTTACCGTGATGGCATTGGCCGCGCCGGTGGCAGTGCCGGCAAGCACCAGACGAGATCCCGCCGTGGAGGTAATGATGCTCGCGGTGACGCCGGGATTGTTGGACGCTGAATTGATCGCGGCCGCGATGCCGGCCAGCGAACTGTCGGTCGAGTCAATGCTGATCGCCATGGACGCACCGCCCACCGCAATGGTCAGGGTTCCGGTTCCCACCGCCGCTGCGCTGCCGGCCACCACCGGCATCGAAGTCAAGGTCGCGGAGGTCGCCAGATTGTTGACTTGCAGCGAGTACTGGCCGGCAACCGCATCCGAGGTCGTGGTGGCGGTGGCAATGGTCTTGTCGGCTACCGTCGCGGCAAATCCCGCCAATTGGCTCGCATCCTCGAGCGGCGGGAGCGCAAGTTTCAAGGTGTCGAGCGCGGAGGTGAAGGTCCCGTAAGCCGAGACCTGCGAGTCCAGGGAGCTCTGCTGATTGGTCAATTGAGCGGTTTGGGCGGCACCGAAGGACGTGGTGAGCGCCGACACGATGGCGCCGATGTTCAAGCCCGATCCAATGCCGGTGGACGTGATCAACGTGCTGGCACTGGGGGTGTTCGATGCACTGCTGGGAGGAATGACTGAACTCATGGGTTTTTGGCGTCCGCGCGTTACGTTGGTCAATCTATCGGCGATCTGGGTCTAAACTTAAGCAAGCGGCGTACCAAGTACCGCCGCAAATCGCTCGTTCAGGCGTGTTGATCGACGAGAACGCCGGAAATCCCGACGCTGCGCGCCAATGCCGCAAATTCGCTGACCGGAAATTCACCGATCACGTCGCCGTTGGCGGGATTGATCTGCTGGATGAGTTTGTTGTCCGAGTCCGGGGCTATGCGAAATTGATCGGGCTTGCCCGAGTCGTTGAGATATTTGTTGAGAAGCGCGACCTGCGTTTGCACGTTGGATGCGGGCGCGGCCGCCGGCGGCTTGCCGGGTTGCGGCAAAACCTTGCCGCTCTGCGGTACTGCTACTGCGGTTGGGGCCTGGCTTGCTTGCACGAGGCTGATTGCCGGTATCTTGACCGGTTGTCCGTCGCTGGCCATGGTTCACCTATTTACTTGACTCTATAACCTCTGCTGCGTTCGAACTCCATTCGAAGACCACGGCCCGACCTGAAGTCGGTCGAGCCGTGGGATTTTTCGACTCTCTATTCAGCTATCGGCTGTTACGCCAAAAGCTTGAGAATCAGCTGGGGCTGCTGGTTGGCCTGTGCCAACACCGAGATACCGGCCTGTTCCAACACCTGAGACTTGGTCAAGTTCGCGGTTTCCGCCGCAAAGTCCGCATCCTGAATGGTGCTGCGCGACTGCGTCAGGTTCTGCGCGGTTGACTGCAAGTTGCTGACCGCCGCCGTGAAGCGATTCTGGATGGCGCCCAATTGGCTCTGGAACGCGCTGACCGTTGAAAGTGCCGCATCGACCGAGGAGATGGTGCTGTTGGCACCGGCCACCGTCAGTACGTTCTGGTTCGCCAGGGTCGCAGTTGCGCCCGAGGCGGTCTGGCTGAGGCCGGTGGCAGTGCCACTGACGAATCCCAGGGCCACCGCACTGCCGCCGCCGCCGACGTCGGTGATGGTTACCGGCTTCGAGTCTGTCAACGTGACCTTACCCTGAGTAGTGACCGGAGCCGCAACCGTGGTGCCGCCGAAAGCCGCGCTGAAGCCGCCGCCCGCAGTGGCGCCCGCGCCCTCCGTGACCAACTGACCCACCTGAATATCACTGCCGTCCGAATTGCTCAGGGTGATCGCGCCCGCCGGGGAAGTCCCGTTGGCGACCGTGTTGACACTCGCCGTGACGCCGGTGGTACCGGTGAACAGATTGATCTGCGCAGCGACCTGGCTGCTGGTCAAGGAGGTGCCCACGGCCACGTTTAAGGCGCCGGAATAAATAGCCGTGCCGTTGATCGACAGGTTATACGTGCTGGCCGCCGTGCCGCCCGAACCGATGGGTCCAAAAGCTGCCGTGTCTGCGGCGACTGTCTCGGCGCTTGCGGTGAGGCCCTGCAAACCCGCGCCGTTGATCGCCGCCGCTTTCGCAAAGGCAGAAGTCGCGCCTTGTTCAACCGTGGAACCGACGAAATTCGCGGTCGGTCCAATGGTCACCGTGGAAGTACCGTCGCTGATGGTCGCTGTCGCAAGCGGCGTCAGTGCTACGTTACCAACCGTCGCGCCCGTTGCCGTGGAGAACTGACCGATCTGGTTCGACGCCACACCCTGCTGCAGGCTGACGGCAATCGTGTTGCCGACGTTGGCGCCGACTTGATACACGGTCGTGCCGCTCGAGCCGTTGAGCACGTTCAAGCCGTTGAACGTGGTCTGCTGCGCGATCTGGCTGATTTCCGCAATCTGCTGTTGCACTTGGTTATTGAGAGCTGCACGATCCGACGCGCTGTTCGAGCCGTTGGCCGATTCGACGGCCAGGGTGCGAATGCTCTGCAGGTTGTTCACGATGGTGTTCAGTGCGCCCGCAGTTGTCTGGGCTTCCGACACGGCATCGTTCGCATTGCTGACGGCCTGATTCGTGCCGTTGATCTGCGTGGTGAATTGTTGGCTGATGGCCAGGCCGGCGGCATCGTCGGCGGCGCTGTTGATGCGCAAGCCTGAAGACAACCGCTCCAAGGACTGGGACAACGAAGCCTGCGAACCGGACAGATTGTTCTGCGCGTTCAGCGAGGCAATATTGGTATTTAGAACTAGTGACATTGATGACTCCTGAAAGTTTAACCACCGGCCCCTCTTAGGCCCTATGTGTTCACTTCACCCCCTCGGGCGGACCGGTGACACATTCAAAGTCTTTATCGGACCGGTTCGGGGGTTCTTTAGGCCCCGATGGCGCTTCTTGGGAGGTTTTGTTTGCGCCAAGTCGCAGAATCGGCGACTTGAAGGTCAACAGGGTGAATCGCGTGCAATCAGGCCTGCGGCGGCCCCGACGCCCCGTTATCGGCCGGAAAATGCCGTTTTGGAGTACAATTTCGGCCCGAAACCTGCCACCTGTCCGCCATACCGTGAAAACCGTCAAACGCAAAAGCCCGAAAGTGGGCTTTGTCAGCTTGGGCTGCCCCAAAGCACTGGTCGATTCCGAACGCATCCTCACCCGCTTGCGCGCCGAAGGGTACGAGGTCGCCGCGAGCTATGGCGCCGCCGACCTCGTCGTGGTCAATACCTGTGGATTCATCGATTCCGCGGTGGATGAGTCGCTGGATGCGATAGGCGAAGCGCTGGCCGAGAACGGCAAAGTGATCGTGACGGGGTGCTTGGGCGCCCAGCCGCAGAAGATTCTCGATCGGCATCCGCAAGTGCTCAAGATCACCGGCCCGCAGCGCTACGAAGAAGTGGTTGCGGCCGTTCATGAACATCTGCCCCCGAAACACGAACCGTTCGTGGACTTGGTGCCCGAGCAAGGCATCAAGCTCACGCCGCGGCACTATGCTTACTTGAAGATCTCGGAGGGCTGCAACCATCGCTGCAGCTTTTGCATCATTCCCTCGATGCGCGGCGATCTGGTGAGCCGGCCGGTCGGTTCAGTGCTGCGCGAGGCCGAACAATTGGTGCGCGCCGGCGTCAAGGAAATCCTCGTCATTTCCCAGGACACCAGCGCCTATGGCGTCGACCTCAAGTACGCGGCTGAAAACTGGCGCGACGTGTCGCGCCGCGCCCGCTTCTATGACCTGGCTGCCGCACTGGGCGAATTGGGCGCTTGGATTCGTCTGCACTATGTGTATCCCTACCCGCACGTCGATCAGGTCATCGAACTCATGGCGGCAGGCAAAATCCTGCCGTATCTGGACATTCCCTTTCAGCACGCCAGCGCCCGCATCTTGAAATTGATGAAGCGCCCCGCCGCGGCCGAAAATACCTTGGAGCGCATCGCTGCCTGGCGCAGCGTCGTGCCCGACATCACGATTCGCAGCACTTTCATCGTGGGTTTCCCGGGAGAAACCGCTCAGGACTTCGAGGAACTCCTCGACTGGATGCGCGTGGCGCAGCTCGATCGCGTAGGCTGCTTCGAATACTCACCGGTCGAGGGCGCCGCGGCCAATGCACTGAAGGAAACGCCCGTCCCACCCGAGCTCAAGGCCGAACGCCGCGGGCGCTTCATGGAACTTGCGGCGCAGATCAGTGCCCGGCGCCTTGCGCAGAAAATCGGCCGTAAGCTGCCCGTGCTCATCGATCGCATCGACCGCGACGCCGATGTCGCCATCGCGCGCTCCAGCAGCGATGCCCCGGAAATTGACGGCACGGTACGCATCGTGGGCGCCGGCAAGGCTGCCGGTAAACTCAGCGTAGGCTCGTTGGTCGAGGTGCAGATCACCGCCGCGAGCGAATATGATCTCGAGGCGCGATTGCTCAATTGACTTTGAGACCCTGCTCGCCCGTTTCTCGCGGGGAGTTAGGTTGAACTGGTAACGTATGAATTGGCCCGTTGTAACCCCGGTGCACCGCACCACTTTCGGAGACAGCATTGGAAATTTCCGCAGATAAAGTCGTACTCATTCATTACACCCTCAAGGACGACGCCGGAGAGGTCATCGACAGCTCCGCCGGCGGTGAACCGCTGGCCTATATCCAAGGGCACGGCAACCTGGTGTCGGGTTTGGAGAAGGCACTCGAGGGAAAGCAGGACGGCAGCAGCGTGGCGGTGTCGGTCATCCCTGAGGAAGGCTACGGCAAGCATGATCCGGGTTTGATTCAGCGCGTGCCCAAGCGCAGCTTGCAGGGCTATGGCGAGGTCAAAAAGGGCATGCAATTCCAGGCCAGAACCCCCGACGGCATGCGCCTGTTTACGGTCACCGGGGTCATGGGCGATATGGTGACGCTCGATGGCAATCATCCGCTGGCCGACAAGACCTTGCATTTCGATGTGCAGGTCGTGGGGGTGCGCGAGGCGACGACGGAAGAATTGGAACACGGCCACGTGCATGGCGCCGGCGGCCACCACCATTAGCCCAGGGCACCAGCCCAGCGGGGACGGCACGCGCCGCACCCGGGCCCTTTAGAGAAATTTGAACAGCGACAGGCCCTGCGTCAAGTTGAAGGCCTGCAAAGCCGCGCTCAAGGTGGTGTTCTGCTGATCGAGCGTGGTGATGGCGGAGGCGAAATCCAAGCTCTGCAAATTGGAGATGGACTGCTGCAATTGCGTCTGCTGACTGGTCGCGACGGACTGCTGCGTGGTGATCGAATTGAGACGTCCACCAATGGTGGCGCGCACGTTGGAACTCTGGCTCAGCGCCTGGTCGATGTTGTTGATCGCAGCGTTGATCGAATTATTGAGGCTGGTCGAAGAAGCGGGAGTGCTCACGCCGGTTTGCAGCGCGGAAACCAGATTCTGCACCGTCGTGAACAAGCTTTGATTGGTGCTGGGCGCGAGGGTGAATGAATCGCCGGTGGCGGGCTGACCGCTCAAGGTTACCTGCACGCCGTTGAATGCAATCGTGCCGCCATCGGTGTAGGTGCCCGTGGTGACGGGGGTCGCCGCCGCCCCCTCAGTGACCGTGTAGGTGCCCGGCGCGGTAAACGTGATCGAGTACGTGCCGCCATCATAGGCAGCCGGATTCGATACCGTCGTCGCACCCACGATGCCGGATCCTGAGTTCCCCGCAGTGGCGGAGACCGCAAAGGTTCCATTGCCGGTTTTGATTTGGTTGAAGACCGTGTTGCCGTTATCGCCGTCAGCCACGGTCTGGCCCGCCGCGATCTGGACTTGGCGCTGTCCCTGATCACCGTTGTACGTCGCGCCGGTGGCGCTCAAGGTAAACGGTTGAGTCTGGGCCGCGAAGCCGCCGAAAATATATTCGCCGTTGCCATTTTGGGTATTGGCCAACGCCAGCAGACTGTTTTGAATCTGTGCAGCCTGGGTCGCGATGGCGCTGCGGTTGGAATTCGTCAGCGTACCGCTGTTGGCCTCCAGAGCGAGGGTGCGCAGCGCCTGCAATTGCGTCTGCACCTGCGAGAGCGCGTTGTCCTCGGTGTTCAAATTCGTCTGCGCGCTGGTGGCGTTGGTGCCGTATTGCTGGCTTTGCGCCAAGGCCTGATTGAAATTGTTCACGCTCCCGGCCGCGGTGGGATTCTGTGCCGCGGTGGTGAACTGCAGGCCGCTCCCCATTTGATTCTGCGTCTGGTTGATGTTGGATTCCAACGTATTGATCGCCGCCAGAAACTGCGTTTGACTGAGGCTTTGAGTTACGCGCATTCGGGGCTCCTTAAGTGAACGTGCCGTTCACTGAGTCGATCAATGTCGTGAATAAGCTGTTGCCGATGCTCAATGCGTGCGCCGCCGCCTGGTAGGCCTGCTGCCATTGCAGCAGGCTCGCCGCCTCTTCATCGAGGTTCACGCCGCTGGTCGACTGCACACTGGAGATTGCCTGAGCATTCACCGCCGATTGAGCGGTTTGTGCCGTGTTGATCTGCTGCGCCTGACTGCCCAAGCCCGTGATCAATGCGCTGACGCCGCCGGTGATGCTGGTGGTGCCGTTTTGCAGCACGCCGACATTTTGCTGATTGGCCGCGGCCAGGGCATTGCGATTGTCGCCGGTTCCGCCGGCATTGCTGGTGACCGTAAAGGTATCGCCGGCGGCCGGAGCGCCGCTGATCTGTACCTGCCAGCCATTCGCGGTGATATTGGCGCCGCTGGTATAGGCCACCGGCGCGCCGCCGTTGACCGAATAGCTGTTGGGCGGATTCGCGAACGTGATGGTGGTCGGCGTGAGTAAATTCGGATTGGTGGAATTGAGCACGGTGCCGGAACTGATGCCGGCCGCACCCGTGTTTGTGCCGGCCGCCGAGGTCTTGATGGCGCCCGCGGCCGCAATTTGCGACGGATTGGTCAGCACGACATTCAGAGTCGCCGCCGCCGTCGCCGTGGGTTGAATCAGGAATTGATCGCCGTTTGCCGGAGCGCCGGACAGAACGATGGATATGCCCGCGGCCGTGTAGGGACTGGCGACGGTGCCCGCGCCCGCCGGTGTCACGCTGGTGCCATCGCTGGTATTGGTCAGTTTCGGGGTCCCGCCGACGAAGGACAGCACGTAGTCGTTCGCCGTCAATGCGCCCACGCCGTTCGGATTCACACTGACGGCGGCGGTGACGGCATCGGTATTCGCCGAAGATCCTGTCGCGAGCGGCGTGCCCACGGAAAAAATATTCGCGCCCAGGTTGCCGCTCAAGTCCAGCCCCTGCGCCTGCTGAGAATTGACCGACTGGGATAGCGCCGTGGCGATCTGCCCCAATTGATTCAAAGCCGGATTGATCACCTGTGTGCGCGCCGACAACAGGCCGCCCAAATCCCCTGAGGTGATGTTGTTGCTGATCACCGCGCTCGAAGCCGACGTGCTGATTTCCAGCTGTGTCGCATTGAACTGGTTCGCCACGGTGGTCAATGGCGTGATTTGCCCTTGAAGCACCAGCGGTTGCCCATTGCCGACGAACACGTTCAAGGCACCCGAGGGGTCCGTGGTGGTGGAAATGCCCACCAATTGCGACAAGTTGGAAACCAGTTGATCGCGCTGATCGAGCAGTTCATTGGGCGGCTGGCCACCCGCCTGCGCCGTCGCCGTGACGATCTGATTGTTCAAGGTCGAAATCGCCTTGGCGATGGAGTTGATCTGCGTCACATCCGCCGTGATGCGCGAGTTCACATCGGTGTTCAGCGAATTGAGTTCGCCGCTGGCGTTTTGAAAGCTGCTGGCGACAGCCTGCGCCTGGCCGATCAGGGCCTGCCGCGATGCCGTGGAGGTCGGGTTGTTGGCCACGTCCGAGAACGCGCTATAGAATTTCTGAAGCGCCGTGCTTAGGCCGCCTACCGTGGTGCCGAACAGATTGTCGATCTGATTGGTGTAATTCTGAATTGCGTTGAGCTGCCCCAGGCTGCTCTGCGAGGTGTTCAACTGATTCGCCGCGGCCTGGCTGAAGGCGCGGCTTATTCCGGTAACGACGACGCCGGCGCCGACAGTTGAGGCGCCATCGGATTGCGGGATCGCCTCGGTCAGATTGACCGTTTCGCGGTCGTACCCCGGGGTGCTGGCATTGGCGACGTTGTTGCTGACGACGTTGATGGCGTTTTGAAACGCCTGTAGCGCCGAGACACTGATTCCAAACACATCTGACACGTTTTCTCTCCGGTCCCCGGCAGTTTCCTTAGCGCCCTATCAATATCGGCAGCACGGCCGGTTTCTATAATGCTGCAATGCGGGAGGCCATCGCCGACTGCAAGGTATCGCCGTGCAGAATTTGATTTAACTTATTCGCATACTCAGGATCGGTCGCATAACCGGATTTGCCCATGCTCGCGATGTAGGCGCCGGCGTTGCCGCCGGCCGCGATCACTTCCCGATAGCGCGGCGAACTCTTGAGCAAGCTTGCGAAATCATTGACGCTGTCTTCGATTGAGCCGTAGGCCCGAAACGCCGAGCGCCGCGGCGTGGCCACGCCATTGCTCATTTCCACGGTGTCCGCGGTCGCACGCGCCCCGGTCCACTCATCGCCCGCTTTGATGCCGAACATGTTGTGGCTCAAAGACCCATCGGCATTGCGCGGCATGCGCTGGCCCCACCCGGTCTCGAGCGCCGCCTGCGCCAGCATCCCCATCGGGTCCACTCCCAGGGTGCCGGCCGCGCGCCGAATCGACGGCAGCACGCGATGCACGAATTCCGACGGCGTCTGCGCCAAAGGCGCCGCGGCCATGCGCGCGGCCGGTGAAGCCGTCGCCGACGCCGTTGGCGCTCCAGAGGTCAATTTGACGCTACCCGGCGCAGTCCGGCCCGCGAGCTGGCGCTTCAGCAGCCGGCCTATCCCTAAGTCGGCGTGCTGACTGATGCTCAAGGCCACCTGCTTGTCGAACATGTCCTGGTACATGCCCATCGCATTGCTGTCCGTTTGCTCGGCGGCCGTCGCGTCACGCATGCTCTTCAGCATCATCTGCAGAAACAATGCCTCGACCTGTTGTGCGACCGCGCTGATCGCCTGCGGCGAATTGGGGTCGCGCTTCAGCGCCGCGAGGCCATTGAGGTCCGTGTACGTCGTCGCAGCGGAGGTGTCGATCGATGCGCCGCCCAGCGTCGGCAGCGTCGAAGTCATTGGCGGCAAAGTGGTCATTTAAAAATGCCCATTTAAATGACGATCAGCTCGGCCTGCAGCGCGCCGGCTTCCCGCAGTGCCTCGAGAATGGCGACCAGATCGCCCGGAGCGGCCCCCACGTCGTTTACGGCGCGCACGATTTGATCGAGTTCCACGCCGGGCTTGAACAAGAACATGCGATTCGATCCCTGATCCACCTTGATGGTCGAGTTGTTGAGCACCACGGTCTGGCCCAGTTTGGACAGCGGGTTGGGTTGACTCACGGTCTGCTCTTCTTTGATGGTCACGGACAATGAACCATGCGATACGGCGGCCGGGCTCACGATGACATGACTGCTGATCACCACCGTGCCGCTACGCGAGTTGATGATCACCTTGGCCGCGCCGGCGCCGGGTTCCACCTCTAGATTCTCCACCGCGGATAGAAAGGCCACACGCTGCGTGATATCGATCGGCGCGCGCACGCGGATGGAACCGCCATCCATGATGGTGGCGATGCCATCGCCCATGCCCTTGTTGACGCTTGCCACCAGCCGGGTGGCGGTCGTGAAGTCCGGGTCATTCAAGTTCAATGTGATCGAATCCCCTTGCGCGAGCTGCGACGGCACGGCGCGTTCGACAGTGGCGCCGTTGGGGATGCGGCCGGAACTCGGCACGTTCACAGTGAGCTTCGAACCGTCGGTGCCTTCGACGCCGAAGCCGCTGACCGTGAGATTTCCCTGCGCAATCGCGTAAATCTGTCCGTCGAGTCCGTGCAGGGGCGTCACCAACAGCGACCCGCCGCGCAAGGATTTCGCGTTGGCGATGGAGTTGACCGTGATGTCGATGGTTTGGCCCGGCTTGACGAAGGCCGGCAGCACCGCATGCACCGCAACCGCCGCGACGTTTTTCAGCTGCGGCGTCACGTTCGCAGGGACCGTAATGCCCAGTTGCGCCAGCATGTTATTGAGCGACTGTACCGTGAACGGCGCCTGGCTGGTTTGGTCGCCGGTGCTGTCGAGTCCCACGACCAGCCCATAGCCCACCAGTTGATTGGTGCGCACGCCCTGTATCTGCGCCATGTCCTTGATGCGCTCCGCCTCGACCAGCGGCGAGCTCGACAGCATCAGCAGCGCGGCCCAGCAAACTCTTGTGAAAATGATTGAGCGCATGGTCAGTACGGCATGAATACAGAGTTGAAGAATCGGGCCAGCCAGCCCATGCGGTTGGCGCTGTCGATCACGCCCTTGCCGGAATAGCTGATATGAGCATCCGCGACCTTGTCGGAGGTCACCGTGTTGTCCGTGGCAATGTCCGCGCGGCGTACGACGCCGGATACATGCACGAACTCATCGCCTTGATTGAGCTTCAGCGTCTTGTCGCCCTGCACGACCAAATTGCCGTTGGACTGCACTTCCATCACGGTCACCGTCAGGCTCCCGGCCAAGGTGTTGCCTTGCGTGCTCGATCCTTCGCCGTCAAAACTGTCCGCCCCGGCAAGCGTGGTGGTGAAGATCGGCACGCCTCCCGTCGTAATGGTCCTTCCCAGAATGGTCGGCCCGGTGTTGTTCACGGTGGTGGTCTTGGCGGTCTTGGTGACGGCGCTCTTGCTGGCGTTGGTCGATTCGGTCAAACGGATCGTCAATACATCGCCGACCCGTCGCGCCTTCAGATCGGCGAACAATTCGATTTGCTGGCCCTGCTGATAAATGGCGCCGTCGGTGCGCGGCGTCGGCGGCGGCAACACGCGCGCGACCACCGGATCCGGTTTGGGCGGCCTCGAGGGAATGAGCCCGCATGCCGACACGGCGCAGCACACCAGCACTGTGAGAACACGAATCATTGCAGGTTGGTCGTCAGGAATTGCAGCATTTGATCGGTCGTGCTGATGGCCTTCGAGTTCATCTCGTAGGAGCGCTGGGTTTCGATCATGGAGACCAGCTCGGTCACCGAATTCACATTCGACGTCTCGAGCGTGCCTTGCGTGATGGTGCCCAGGCCGTTGGTGCCCGCGGTGCCGACCTGCGGCGAGCCGCTGGCCGCGGATTCGACCAGCAAGTTATTGCCCGTGGGCTGCAATCCTTGTTCATTGATGAAGTCCGCCAATTGAATCTGGCCGACCTGCGTGCCCTTGGCGTTGGTCGCCGAGGTCACGGTCACGACACCATCGGTGCCGATGGTCACCGATTGCGTGCCCGCGGGAATATTGATGGCCGGCTGCAGCGGATAACCGCTCGCCGTGACGACGTTGCCTTGGTTGTCCAATGAGAATGTGCCGTCCCGGGTGTAGGCGATGGTGCCGTCGGGCATGGTGATCTGCAGGAATCCGCGGCCGTTCACCGACATGTCCAGGGAGCCGCTGGTTTGCAGCACGCTTCCCTGGGTGTAGTCCTTCTCGGTGGCGACGATGCGCACGCCCGTGCCCAGGGTCAGGCCCGTCGAGTACTGCGTGTTCTGCGTGCTCTGTGCGCCGACCTGCCTGATGTTCTGGTACATCAGATCCTGAAATGCCACGCGCCCCGCCTTGAAGCCCGTGGTGTTGGTGTTCGCCAGATTGTTGGCAATCACCGCCATGCGGGTATTTTGCGCGTCGAGGCCGGTTTTCGCGGCCCATAATGCAAGATTCATGGTCTATTTCCTTGTCAGTTACGAGGTCAACATCATGCGTTCGGCACTTTGTTCATTGGTGTCGGTGGAGTTGATGCTCTTGATCTGAAATTCATACAGACGCTGCAGCTCGATCATGCTGATCAGCGACTGCGCCGCGTTGACATTGCTGGACTCCAGCATTCCGGAGGTCACGGAAACCGTCTCGTCGGTCTTGGCCTTGCCGCCGCTCTTCAAGCGCAGCAACCCGTCATCCCCTTTTTGCAGACTGGCCAGCGGCGGATTGACCAGCTTGATGCGATCGACTTGCGTCACGGCAAATGGGGCCGAGCCCTGCGGCACGACCGACACCGTTCCATCGCTGCCGATGCTCACCACGGTGGAAGGAGGTATGACCAGCGGCCCGCTTTCCGTCAACACCGGCAGTCCACTGGCGGTCGTGACCGCGCCCACCGGCGAAACGCGCAAATCGCCGGCGCGCGTATACGCTTCCTTGCCGTCGGTGCCGCGAACCGCGATGAATCCCGTGCCGTTCATTGCGATATCGAGATCGCGGCCCGTGCTCTCCATGGTGCCGGCGGAAAAATCGGTGCCGGCATCCCCGGCCACGGCGTTGACGCGCGTGGCGAAACCCGGGCCGTAGATCGGCTCGCTGTCGAACGACACTGCATCGGCGCGAAAGCCGATGGTGCTGAGGTTGGCGATGTTGTGGTTGTTCACGGCCTGCGCTTGCATGATTTGCTTCGCGCCGGTCATGGCCACATAGAGTCCTCTGTCCATGATTAATGCGTGATGTTAATGACGGTTTGGGACAACTGATTCGCAGTGGTGATGACCTGGGCGTTCGCCTGGAATGCGCGCTGCGCCGTGATCATGTTCACCAGCTCGGTGGTCAGGTCCACATTCGAGGCTTCCAGAGCGCCGGATTGAACGGACCCGAATCCGGCCGATCCGGCAGTGCCGGAGATGTGCGTACCGGAAGAGAAGGTCTCAGCCCAGTTGGTGTCTCCCAGCTGCTTGAGGCCCTGGGGATCCGGAAAATTCGCCAGCGCCAGCTGTCCGAGCTGGGTCGAACGTCCATTGGTATAGACCGCCGAGACCACGCCCGTGGGATCGATCGACACCGTGCTGAGCTGGCCGGTGGCGAAGCCGTTCTGAATGATCGAAGACACGCCGAAGCCGCCGCCGAACTGCGTGCTCTGGGCAAAGTTGAAAGTCATGTTCATCGCCGCCGCGCCGTCGCCGGGCGCGAAGCCCGGGAAATTCAGCGCGCCGCTCGCCGGCGGCGTGACCGCGCCGGTAGGGGAGAACTGCAGCTGATTGGTCGTGCCATTC
>Ga0210406_10002975_pt1 | contig 18869 bp, 17 predicted proteins | sample IncBWC30MmetaG_FD_155454 | JGI IMG/M metagenome (GOLD analysis project Ga0210406, IMG submission 155454) | Forest soil microbial communities from Barre Woods Harvard Forest LTER site, Petersham, Massachusetts, United States - Inc-BW-C-30-M | ecosystem: Environmental > Terrestrial > Soil >... | reverse complement strand
TTGCTGATACAACCGTTCCGCCCGTAGCCGAACGCCGGGTTCCAGAATCTTGGCCAGCCATTCGACACGATGCCGCGGGGCATAGACGGTGGTACCGCTACAGGGCATGGCCCAGCTGCGATACAGCGCCTTGATCCGACTCATGACACGCGTGAGATCTTTCGTGATCGTCAGATAGCTCCGCCCCAACTCCTTTAAGGTGCGCAGCCCGTGCTCTCCGTGGTACACCGCATGGAGCTGGTTGTTCGAAAGGAGTAGTTCAATGAAACGAGCGCGGTATCAGACAGGAAGTGTTGTATTCGACAAGCGCAGAGGCACGTGGGCATTTCTTTGGCGGGAAGGTGGGAAACGCCGAAGCAGGCTCATCGGAACAAAAGCGCAATACCCCACGAAGGCGGCTGCTAGAAAAGCAGCAGAAATGATTAAGCTCGCGGTAGCAGCCGTAGGCAAAGAGCAAGCGGTGCCATTGGTGAGTGTACTAGTTGAGAGATTTCGGGCGGAGAGGATGCCGGACCGTCAGAGCACCCGTCGAGGGTACAACTCGTACCTCAATAACTACATTCTGCCGGTTTGGGGAGCTTTGCCCATCACCGCGCTGCAACCCCGACAGGTCGAGCTTTGGCTCAAGGGGCTTCATCTGGCTCCGAAGAGTAAGGCACACATACGCGGGCTTCTCAGCAGTTTAGTGGAGTACTCAATGTGGAGCGGAGCCATTCCAGTATCCACCAACCCAATCACGCTGGTGAAGCTGTTAGGGACAAGCAGGCCCGCGCAGAAGCGCCGGTCATTGACTCCTGAACAGTTTCACACATTCACTAAATCACTATCAGAGCCGTTTCGGACGATGGCTCTGTTGTGTGCAAGCCTCGGCTTACGGATCAGTGAGTGCCTTGCTCTGAAGTGGGAAGATGTCGATTGGTTAAACGCCCGCCTCGCGGTCAGACGGGGATTGTCCGGCAAATCGTGGCCAGCACTAAGACTCTGGAATCCCAAAAGGATCTGCCTCTGAGCGTGGAACTAGTGGACCTACTCGCTGGATGGAAACAGCAAACTCAGTTCGGTGAACCTGCCGATTGGGTTTTCGCTAGTCCGATCCAGGTCGGCAAGCTGCCGTGGTCCTACCCGAACGTTTGGAGAGTCTTCAAACTGGCCGCCATCGAGGCCGGGACTGGGCACATAAGCCCTCATGTGCTTCGGCACACGTACCGAGCATGGTTAGCGGACTCAGGCGTTCCGCTGGAGCTTCAGCGGAGGCTCATGCGTCATTCGAGCATTAGCATGACCATGCAGTACGGAGAGCTGGAAACCATTAGCGCGATGCAGGAGACGAACGAGAAAATCGCCGGGATGGCCTTAAGTGGATCGCGAAGTGGATTGCAAGAGCGGTAAGTGATTGAAAATCTGGCGGAGAGAGTGGGATTCGAACCCACGTTAGAGTTTCCCCTAAACACGCTTTCCAAGCGTGCGCCTTCAGCCACTCGGCCATCTCTCCGGTGCTTCTGGGAAGCGAATCGGACCTGCCGCGGAGTGCAGACAGGTGGGTGTCTGGAACCAACCCTCCGCGTGATTCTATCAGCCAGACTCCCGAACGTCAGCCTTGATCGCTGATTCGCGCTCCACGATGCGGGGCGAAGGCCACTCAGAATGGAAGATAAGAAACAGGCAGGAGAGAAACGCGATTTACAGGGTGAACAGGATAGGGTAAACCGCGGCAGCTGATCTCGGCCTTACGAAATGTTTTCTGGCAATTTGGGTTGCGAGGAGCCTACGGCGGCTGCAGCCGCGTGCCCATTCACTGGCGGGGCGGCGGGTTCGGCGGCTGGGGTCGGCTTCTGATTCTCCACCACTCGATTGTGCAGGCAGAATAACGCCAGCTCAAGCCGATCTGCCACGCCAAGCTTGTCATACACCTTTCGCAGATAGTTCTTCACAACCTGCTCGGTAGTTCCCACGCGCAACGCAATCTCTTTGTTCTTCATGCCTTGCGTTACACAGGACACGATAAGCGACTCCTTCGGAGTAAGCTGCACCTTCGGCCGGCTACCCGTGGGACGAGAGCCCTGCGTGCGGAACGCGCTCAATACCCAATTGACTCCCTGCCGATCGAGCCACGGTTCTCCGTGCGAGACCTTACGCAGGCATTCGACCAGAATCTCAGGTTCCACCTCGCGCGAAACAATGCCGTGCGCGCCCCGGCGGAATAGTTCCAGGGTGAGTTCTTCGTTGGCTTCGTGCAGTACGACCACCAGCTTGACCTGTGGCGCCTGCCGCAGCAAGTCAGACACTGCATCCGCTGCATTCGGTGTAAGCGCGGCTTCGAAAATCAGAATGTCGGCGGCGAACTTTTTGGCGGCCGCTATGGTCTGGGGGAGGGTTTCCGCCTGGCCCACGACACGAATGTCATCTTCGAGCGCAAAGATCTTGCGCAATCCGGCGCGGAAGATAGCTTGTGTATCGGCCAGAATGACACGAATGTACTGGCCGTTGCCGTCTCCCTCGTGGGGCCGATCCAGGTTGTCCTCTACGCTCACCGGAATGCTTGCCATCGGTTCCCTTGGGCGCCCCTACCTGCGCTCGAATCGATACTCATCGATGACCACGCCCACACCGCGCCGGCCACCGTCTGCAAAACTCCGCACCACCCGCCCGCGGCAATCGACCCGGACGTCAGCATCCGAACCGACTACATCAGCAGGCAGCGAGATCGTGAAATCTACCGGCGATCCCACCGGCATATCCGCATCTACTTCGAAGAGCACGCCGTTGGCGGAGACGTTTTGCGTTTCGGCACTACACACGCCGGTCTCCGACTTCAGCGCAATCGGCAACTTCACGGGAAAGCGCGCCGCACTCTGCACGTCCGTGTAGGGCTTGCGACCTGGATTCGCAGTCTTCACGTCCTTGCTCGACTCGGTGTCCATCAGGCTCTTTCGAACCTTCTTTCCGCGTCCCGCTCGCGCAACTGCGCCACGAGACCTAAGTTGGTATTCGAGGGCAGCTTACACCCCGGTATCCAGAGTGCAAAGTTACCGAAGTCATGGAACTAGCAGGTGTAAGAGATTGTGGGACAAGGAATTAGGGGAGAATTGGGACGGTCAGCAGTCAGCCCTCAACATTCAGCCAAGTGAGCGTCGGGATGACTGGCGGCGCACCATGAACGGCAAGCTGGCAATTCGCACTTGGCCGTTGGGGAGTAGAGCCGGGGCCTTATCGCTGGTCGTAGCTTAGACTCAGCACAGGTTTGCACTCGAGGAAGCATGACAATACCAGAGCTCAAACAATTTGGAGAGCTGGAAGCGGGGGATTTTCAACGGCACCCCGTGTGGATTGGGTGCCATACGGCCGATTACGGTAAGTCTTGGTATGAAGACACAGACGAAGAAACTTTTCGGCCATACCACGAAGCGCTACCTGCCGATCCGAGCGAGGGAATGCTACTCGTGCGAGCGGTCATCGAACTGAAGGACGGAAGCCGCTACCCTGGCTTCGTCACTCCCGGATCGGGGCTTGGTACTCAGCAACCAGAAATATTCGTCGATGACCGTCGTTTCGGATTCTGGGGAGGCATGACCGGTATCTCCGAACGAAGCCAACAAGAACTGTATGCAACTCTGGGTAAACAGCCGAATGAGATATTCCCTCTGCGTTTTGTAGCTGATCCTGGATTGACGACTGGTCAAGCCGAAGGGCAAATAGTTGGCTTCTATAGGAAATATCGAGAGGGCCTGCAGGTTTCGTTCGTAGTCTCGCCAGACCGCGCTGATGAAAAGCAAATAGGATCGTGGTGGTTCCACATGTCCGCTCGAAGCACCCGCGGCTATCCTCAACCGGAAGCGGAGCTTGAGTATCGAGAGATCATGTATGCAGAGCGCTGCATGCGCTGTGGCATTTTTGACCGACAGATGGCGCCTTTTCGTTTCAAAAAAAAAGTCGGTGCCCCGTCTGGATTCACTTCGCTTGGTTGGGTATATGACGCGTTCTTCGTGCCTCCGGCTATCATTGAAGAGATTAGCAACGCGGGCATCACTGGCGTATCGTCAGGGCCGGCCGTTTACCATGCGACTGGCAATCTTTGCGTGGACCGGGCGCAGCTAATTATTCCGACAATTATTGCCTGCGTGGAAACGTCGCATTTGCCAACGGTCACATGCAGGGCGAACAATGAGGAGGCGGTTGCTTTCCTGCGAGGTTCGGTAACCACGAACCACAGCGAGACAGTCTTTCGCCCGACCTAAAAGAACATTTTCGGAAGATAAGAGAGCAGATTGCAGCTCTTCCTTATTGCGGGAGTGTCAAGCATCACCCACCAAATTCCATTTCTCTGATTTCGGATCGCCTGGGCGGTGCTCCCAATTTGTTTCAGACTGCCGAGTGGTTCGGCAGTGGCGCCTTAGCCTATCGCCTCACTATTGCCTCGGAACGCTTTGCTAATTTAGCCGAGCGCTAACTGCCAATGGCTGACCGCTGAGTGCGGATTGCTTCTTTCAAAACTTCGTCACATCGGTAAAATTGAACTCCCGCACTTTCATTGCTGGAACCACCATGTCGAACGATTCTTCCCCGGAGGAGCGCACCGGTTCGCCCATGGCTTCGACGTTCGAGAGCATGTGAATGAGGCTCTCGTTGAAGCGGAAGTTGCGGACGCCCCCCGCTAACTTCCCGTTCTCGATCAGGAATGTCCCATCTCGCGTCATGCCGGTCATGATCTTCTCGTAAGGATCAACTTCGCGGATGTACCAGAGTCGCGTTACCAGGATGCCGCGCTCGGTTGAGGCAACCATTTGTTCAACACTCTGCGGTGTCTCGGGCGCACCGAAGACGATGTTGACCGGCATCTCCCCCATTTCATTCGGGAGCGAGAAGCCGTGTCCGGTCGCCTCGATCGGGCCCACGTTCGCGGTGAACGGTGAGCGTTTCATCTTCTCGGCAGTGGCGCGCGCATAAACCACGCGCTTCACCACTCCGTTTTCAACCAACTGCACGCGCTGCCGGCACATGCCTTCGCCATCGAATGGCGAGTTGGTTTGCAGCGGATGGCTGACGTCATCCCAGACATTGATGTTCTCGCCGAAGAGCTTTTTGCCGATCCGGTTGTTGAGAAACGAGCGTTCGTCGAGGATCGCCTGACCGGCGAAGTCCCAGAACATGAAGCCGACGATGTCGAGGGCCGCGGCCGGTTCGAGGATCACATTGTACCTTCCGGCGGGTACGTCCCGAGGCTGCCGGCTGTGAATCGCCTTGCTCGCAGCGTTGTCTGCGAGGCGGGCAGGATCGAGGTTGGCGACGTCGGGCGAGTTCGCTTTGGCCCATCCCGACGAATCGGGCGCCAGCATCGTGATGGAAACCTCGGCCGATGTTTGCGCATGCCAGTCGCTCAAGCCTTGCGTGTTGAACATGCCTTCGACAGCCTCGGAGCTTGAAGAAACGCCGGCAGTGGTGAGCTTGTGCTGTTCCGCGACCGCTACAATCCTGCGCACGTCCTCCGCGCGCTGCTCCGGAGTGATGGCCGCAGTTACGGCGAAGTACCGGCTCGGAACTTTCTCACGCAGAGAAACGCCCGCACCGCAGGAAGATGGCATGGGCAGGAGGTCAGGATCAGGATTCTGAACCTTGGCGAGAGCTTCCGAGGCTTTCACCGCACGATTTAAGCTTTCATCGTCTAATCTGTTGGTGGTGGCCCGAGCCGTTCGTCCGCTGAATACCGTGCGAATCGAGACTCCATAGTTCTCTTCGGCAACGTTCTGGTGAATGACGTTGTTCGCAAAGCGAGTCAGAGCAAACTTGCCGCCGTAGAAAAGAACCTCGACCTCGTCGGCGGAGGAGAGTTTGCGGATCTTTGCGAAAATCACGGCGGCTTGGTCTTTAGTTAGCAATCAGCACTCAGCATTCAGCCAGCACGACGCTCGGATTCGTGAGCGTTCTTACGACCCCTTGTAAGCACTGCCAACTTTGATCTTTCGAAACCGCGCCGGGCTCGCTCCGTGCCCCGTCCCCATCACCTGCTGCGGTTGACCTTTGCCACAATTTGGCGTGCCCCATAGCGTCCATTCATCGCGCGAACAGATCGCATCCATTGAGTTCCAAAACTCGGTCGTGATCCCCGAATACGACGGGTTCTTCAACATTCGTGTCCGCTTGCCATTCTTGATCTCCCAGCCAATCTCGCAACTGAATTGAAAGTTGTAGCGCTTGTCATCGATCGACCACGACTTGTTGGTCTCCATGTAGACGCCGTGATCCGTGTCGGCGATGAGCTGTTCGAGAGTCAGCGGTTTCTCTCCGGGCAGAATGCTGATGTTGGTCATGCGGATCATGGGCAGCCGGTTCCAGCCCTCGGCGCGCAACGTCCCGCCCGAGCGATTCTCACCGATGGTGTGCGCGGTCTCGCGTGAACTCAGATATCCGGTGAACAGACCATTCGTGATGACGGGTGTGCACTGGGCAGGGACACCCTCGTCGTCGAAGCCGAACGTGCCGAGTCCGGGGCCATGTTCGAGTCGCGCATCGGCCACGACGTTAACAAGATCGCTGCCATAGCGTAGCTTCCGCAGTTTTTCGAGTGTCAGAAATGATGTTCCCGCAAAATTCGCTTCCATGCCCAGCACGCGATCAAGCTCAATCGGATGCCCCACCGATTCGTGAATCTGCAATCCCAACTGCGAACTGTCGAGAATAATCGTCAGATCGCCTTCCGGGCACTGATCTGCCTTGTGCAGCGCGACGGCCTCTTCCGCAGTGCGGCGTGCATTTTCAAGAAGCTTGAGTTCCTCAACGAGTTCATAGCCCTTGGCTTGCCACTGCCCGCCAAATGAATTCGGATACGAGCGCTTCATCAACTCGGTGCCGGCAAACGCGTAGGCTGCGTACCCTGCGCCGGTCCAATATTTTGTTTGATGAATATCAGCGCCATCAGAAGACGCGAACCAGGATTCCTCGCGGCGGAAATTCAGGTTTGTTTCTGCCAGCGTTATTCCAGCCACTGCAAGTAGCACGCGATCAATCTTCAGCAGCAAATCGAGGTTCTGCTCGATCGAGATGGTGAACGGATCAATCGCGATCGGCGTTGCCCATTCCGCGGTTACTGGCCTCTCGGGAGCCAGCCGGATGCTCTCTTGTTTCAGGCAGGCAGAGGCCTTCGCGATCGCGAGCGCATGCGCCGCCGTGGCTTCCACCGCCTCGTGGCTCAGATCATCCGATGCAGCGAAACCCCACGCTCCATCGGCGATCACCCGCATACCAAGGCCGAGCGATTCCGAATCAGAAGCGTGGCTCACCTTGCCGTTCTTCGTAGAGAGGGCTCGGGTGCGATCGTCGACCACCCGCGCGTCCGCGTAGGAAGCGCCGCGCTGCATGGCAGTGTCGAGAGCCCAGGCGAGAATCTGCTTCATGACGAGAATTCAAATCTACCACGGAGGCACGCGAGACACAGAGGAGACCAGCGGGCATACGCAACTTGCAACTCAATCAGCCTTCGGCGTCAGCACCAGAAAATAATTCATGTCGTCTTTCACGAAATCATATTGGCCTACCACGTCATAGCCGGCCTGGGCCGCTTCCTTCAAGACGATGGCCTTATTCACACCATGATTCTCACCGTTGCCATTGCGGTCAATAATGCCGACCTTCGCACCGGGACGCAGACCCGCCCGAAGATTGCGCAGCAGCGTCACCGGCTTGGCAATCTCGTGATAGGTCTTGAGCATCAGCACGGCATCAAGCTGTCCGGCAGGCAGAAGCGGATCGTCTTCGTGCCCGAGGATGGTCTTTACGTTAGCGAGTTGTTCTTTCTGCGCGCGCTGATCAATGTACTGGATCGCTTCGGGATTGATGTCGACTGCGTAGACCAACCCAGTGGCGGTCACTTTTCTGGCGGCGCGCACTGTGAACCAGCCTGAACCGGCGCCGATGTCGGCTACATTCTTGCCCGGCGTAATGCCCAGCAGATCCATCACGCGACTAATCTGCAAGCGGTCTTCGCGGCCGGGACTGTCGAAGATTGTCAGATCGCCCGTATAAGGTGTGCTGGTCTTGCGGGTATCGGTGGCCTGAGGAAGGGCGCGACTTCCGGTCGCGGCTGCCACGAGCAAGGCACCCCAGACCACGAGAACAGACGAGAATGCGAATCGGCGACGCGACATGAGTCCTCCCACCACGGACCTGACTCCACTTTAGACTCAATTCCGATACGCATGGTGAGCAGGGCGGCCCGGGCACACCAAAGAATTGTGGTGTCTTCCTGGCCCTACTGTAGATCGTGCACCAACGCGATTGGAGCCAAACCCTGGCCCCGTCGACTCGGACTTTCGCGGTCCGCTCGGCGCGCTGCCCATGAACGACGCCACTGTGCAAAAAAAATCACTCGCCATTGTTGTTGACACAGCATCAGTAATTCGCAAAAATCGGGTCACCTGAGGTTCCCCCTCGCGGTCAAGTATGACGCGTTTAACCTCGTGCTGACCTCACTCTGAGAGGGGGATTATGCCTGCCGAATCGCTATGTCTGTCTTGTGCCTCGCTCTTGGTGCGCCTCATGGCCACCCAACCGAGACGGTCCATCACGTGCCGCTTCCTCATACTTTTAGGGTTGTCGTTTCCCGCTGCCACGCAGGTGAACGTGATCATGCAACACAGTGATCGCCTGCGTAGTGGCGCTAACCTTTCTGAAAGCATATTGACGCCTGCGAATGTTAAATCGGCTACTTTCGGTAAGAAGTTCGCGCATACCGTCGACGGGTACCTCTACGCTCAACCGCTTTATTTGTCGCAAGTAAACATCCCAAATCTCGGCATGCACAACGTGGTCTATGTGGTCACTGAACACGACAGCGTGTATGCATTCGATGCTGACAGTAACTCCGGCGCAAACAGTGCCCCGCTATGGAAGACAAGCCTGATTGATCCGGCGAACGGTGTCACTACGGTCTCGAGCGGCGACGCGGGTTGCGGTGATCTCGTACCCGAAATCGGGATTACGGGCACGCCCGCAATTGACCCGGTGGCCAAAACGATCTATTTCGTTGCCAAGACCAAGGAGAAAGGAACATTTGTACAACGCCTGCACGCCCTGGACGCAACGACTGGGTTGGAGCGCCCCAACAGCCCGGTGGAGATTCAAGCTACCGTTGCCGGCGCCGGTGCAGGGTCGGTCAACGGTCAGATCAGTTTTGATTCCCTTACGGAGGGCCAGCGCCCCGGTTTGTTGCTGATGAATGGCATCGTGTACATCGGATGGGCCTCGCATTGCGATAAGGGCCCCTATCACGGCTGGCTTCTGGGTTACGACAAGAAAACCATGAAGCAAGTGGCAGTCTTTAACTCCACCCCGAATGGTGGCCTGGGGGGATTCTGGGCGAGCGGAAGCGGACTGGCTGGGGACTCGACCGCGAACGCCATTTTTGCGGTGACCGGCAACGGTACGTTCGACGCCAACAATTCCGGACTCGACTATGGTGAGTCCATTCTTCGTTTGGATCGCGCTAGCGGCAGTTTCGGCGTAAGCGACTATTTCACTCCCAACAACGAGCAGTCCCTCAATAATGGCGACACGGACCTGGGTTCAGGTGGTGTCCTGCTTCTGCCCAATGGTCCGGCGGGCGTGCCTCATCAGCAACTTCTGATTGAGAGCGGGAAGCAAGGTTCGATCTATCTCGTCGATCGCAATGCCATGGGGCACTTCAACTCGAAGAACAACAGTCAGATTGTGCAGTTCATTCCCTTCGCGGTCGGAAACATGTTTTCGATGCCAGCCTGGTGGAACAACCGGGTCTACTTCGGAGGTTCCGGGGACAATCTGAAGGTCTTTAATTTCGATCCGCAGGGCAGAAAACTGGCCGCCTTGCCGAGTTCCAAGTCGCCGTCCCCGTTCGGTTCTCCCGGCACGACGCCTTCCATCTCGGCCAAGGGCAACACAAATGCGATCGTATGGGCACTACAGACCGACGCTTACGCCTCGAACGGTCCCGCTGTTCTACATGCTTACAACGCACTCGACCTTGCGACCGAGCTCTACAATTCGAACCAGAAGGCAAGCCGGGATGCATTGTCGGCCGCGGTCAAGTTTGCCGTTCCGACCATCGCCAACGGCAAGGTGTATGTGGGAACTCAGCAGCAGCTGACGGTTTTTGGATTACTGCAGTAACCGGGCGGGGAGCGTGTTTGCAGGAACTTGCAGCCTGCCTGCAACAAACCGATCCCCCACGAAATGGTGTGTCTCGGGATCGGGTTCAATGCTATCCTATAGGCCTCTGGAACCGGAATTGGCGGGTTGCGCGAATTCAGCGGTTCCGTGGGGTTTGAGTGTTTTTATCTCTTGAGGTTGGGGTGACGATGATGGAATGGACCAAGCCGAGCTTTGAAGAAGTCTGCCTGAACTGCGAAATCAACTCCTACGCCAGCGCAAAACTCTAAACCGACCGAATGTTGCTGAAGACTCTCGGCTCTGCGGCCGGGGGTGCGTTTCCCCAGTGGAACTGTGCCTGCCGCAACTGCAGCAGCGTGCGCGCGGGAATGTTCGCCGGTAAGCCTCGTTCTCAAGCTCAATTGGCGGTTAGCGGCGACGGGCGGACTTGGTTTCTCCTCGGTGCCTCGCCTGATTTACGCGCCCAGGTCGAATCGACTCCTGTGCTTCATCCCGCAAACGGCATTCGCCAATCGCCCATCGCAGGAGTGGTTCTGGCCAGTGCGGATCTCGATCACGTCCTGGGATTGCTACTTCTCCGCGAGTTGCAGCCGTTGCGCGCCTATGCGACCGCTTCCATCCGCCGTATTCTGCGCGAAGACAACAGCACATTCCACATGTTGAACCGCGCTGACCCGCAGGTCGAATGGATAGACTACAAACCCCGAAAACCCTTCGCTCTGCTTTCTCCTACCGGTGAAGATTCTCGGTTGCACATCGAAGCAGTCTCACTCGGCGCTCGATACCCGTCCTACGTCAGCTCGCAGCGTGCTGCAGAACTTGTTCCTGGTGAAGCGTCGCTCGGCTTGATCATCTCCCATCAAGGAAAAAGCGCTGGTTATTTTCCAGCCGCCCCCCAAATCGACGAAGCCTTGCTAAAGATGCTCGACACCCTCGACCTGCTCTTTTTTGACGGCACGTTCTGGAGCGACGACGAACTGGTCCGTATTCAAGGCAGCGGCCAAACCGCCGTCCAGATGGGCCATGTGCCGGTATCCTCCCCGGATGGCAGCCTCCATCGCCTCGCGTCCTTGCGCAAACCGCGTAAGATATTTGTGCACGTCAACAACACGAATCCCATGCTGGATGAAGCGGGTCCTGAATTCCGCGAAGTGCGCGAAGCTGGCTGGGAGGTCGCGGAGGACGGATGGCAGTTCGAACTATAGACAAGGAGAACGCGTCCCGTCTTCTTTCGCCCGACGAACTCCGCGCACAACTTCGCGCAGTGGGCGAGGAGCGGTATCACCACAAGCACCCTTTTCATCTGCGTATGCATGAGGGCAAGCTCACGCGCGGCCAGCTTCAGGCATGGGCGCTCAATCGCTACTACTATCAGAGTCGCATTCCGATCAAAGATGCCATTATTCTTTCGCGCAGCGAGAGTCTTGAATTCCGCCGCGGTTGGCGCAAGCGCGTGATGGATCACGACGGTGACACCACGCCCGACGGCGGCATCAAGCGTTGGTTGAAACTCGCCGAAGCCACGGGCCTCGATGCGGCCCGCGTCGAAGATGGTAGGGAAGTACTGCCCGCGACTCGTTACGCCGTGAACGAATACCTGAACCTGGTGCGCACGCGCTCGCTGCTCGAGGCGGTCGCTTCCTCGTTGACCGAGCTCTTCTCCCGGGATCTGATTTCGCTGCGCATGGAGAGGATGCGCGAGCATTATCCGTGGCTCTCCGGCGGCCTTGACTACTTTGAAGCGCGTCTGACGCAAGCTCCGGAGGACGCGCTCTTTGCGATTGAGTATGTGTTCGAGCATGCCGACAACCGCCCGCTGCAAGAGCTTGCGATCCAGGCTTTGCGCGACAAGTGTGACATTTTGTGGGCTCAGCTCGATGCGCTCTATTTCGCTTACGTCGAGCCCGGTTGGCCCCCGCCCGGTACATTTCGAATCGAGGGCGATTAGGATGGCGCCCCCTGGCGACACTAGTCAACCGCGCTTTGCTACTGGCTGCCGTTGGGGCGGAACCGAGACCGAGCGCATGGTTCTGTTTCCCGAGGGCGCAATCAAACTCGAGGGCACGGGACGACGGATTCTAGAAGCCTGCGATGGCCAGCGGACGTTTCTCGAGATTGTCGAGGAATTGCAGGCCAACTTCAGCGCTTCCGATCCGGCCCGCATTCGCGCCGACGTCGGCATTTTCCTCGAATCGCTACGGGAGAAGCGCATCATCGATTACTAACGATTCATGTCTTCGCATCCCCTGGCCCTCATTGCCGAGATCACGCATCGTTGTCCGCTGCACTGCGTGTATTGCTCGAACCCGCTCGAAATGGCACGTGTGGAGAGCGAACTCGCCACTGCAGATTGGGTCCGCGTTTTTCAGGAAGCTGCGCAGTTAGGGGTCCTGCACGTACATCTCACGGGCGGCGAGCCGCTGGCGCGTCCGGATCTTGTCGAACTAGTCGCGGCCGCGCAGAAAGCCGGTCTTTACACCAACCTCATCACATCGGGTCTGGGCTTGGGAGAAGATCGCCTGCACCAATTGGTCTCCGCTGGACTCGACCACCTTCAGCTTAGCTTTCAGGATTCCCGCGAAGACTCGGCCAACTGGATTGCTGGAGCCAAGGCGCAGTCGCATAAGATCGGGCTCGCTCGTTCTATTCGCAAGCATCGGCTTGCGTTCACAGTGAATCTCGTAGTCCACCGCCAGAATCTCGATCATCTCGAGGAGATGATTCGCTTCATTGAAGATCTGGCCCCTGACCGGATGGAGATCGCCAACGCACAGTATTACGGCTGGGCCCTTGCGAACCGGGCCGCGCTGCTGCCGACTCGAGCGCAGGTTGAGCGGGCTGTCCAAGTGATCGCGGAGGCTGAAAAGCGCCTCGCCGGCCGCATTCGGATCGACTCCGTCGCTCCCGATTACTATGCGCAGTATCCCAAAGCGTGCATGGGTGGCTGGGGAGGCAGATTGATGCTCGTCGATCCTGCCGGTAAAGCCTTGCCCTGCCACGCTGCAGGAGTGATCCCCAATCTCGTTTTCGATAGCGTTCGTGATCACCCGCTGCGCTGGCTCTGGGATGAGTCCCCAGCCTTCCGGCGTTTTCGTGGCGAAGACTGGATGCCTGAACCCTGCCGCAGTTGCGACCGCCGCGCAGAAGACTTTGGCGGCTGCCGCTGCCAGGCCATGCTTCTGACGGGTGATCCGAACGCGACCGACCCCACCTGCTCTAAAGCGCCGGCACATCACCTGATCGACGAAATACTCCATGCCACAGATGCCGATTCCATGAGCGTTTCTGAGCCCGTGACCACAGCGTCCTTCGTCACACTCCAGAAGATCGCCGCCACGCTATGGTCCTACCGCGTGAATCCAAAATAGTCAGCGCCCTCTCCCGCACTTTCACGGTCACGACGTCGCTGCCGCTACATTGACATTCCGTCTGTCCGGACTAAACTGACGGATTCAAACTCGTCGTTGTTCCGGACAATCAACTTATGCTGCAAATTCCACCACCTCCTGGTCGCCGTCCTTCCCTTGTGCTTCGCCATAGCCTGCACGAAGACCCCGGCAGATATCGAGAAGACTCTTCAGGAACAACTCATCGGCGCAAAACCCGGCTCGGTGATCGAACTCCCCGAAGGCAAATTCCATTTCGATCGAACGCTCTCCCTCACAATCGATAACGTCACGCTCCGCGGGAAGGGAATGGACAAGACGATCCTGTCGTTCGTAGGTCAAAGAGAAGGCGCGCAAGGCGTGCTGGTGAAGGCCAATGGCTTTATGATCGAGGACGTCGGGATCGAAGACCCCGCGGGCGACGCGCTGACGATTCAAGGGGGCTCGAACATCATCGTGCGCCGCGTGCGCGCCGAGTGGACGCGCGGCTCGAACGAGAACAACGGGCCGTATGCCATCTACCCGGTCGAGTGCAAGAACCTGCTTGTCGAAGACTCGGTTGCCAAAGGCGCCGCTGACGCGGGCATTTATGTAGGCCAGTCAGAAAACATCGTGCTGCGACGCAATCGCTCCGAAAACAATGTCGACGGCTTCGAGGTGGAGAATTCCGAGAATGCCGATGTCTACGACAATGTCATGACGCACAATACCGGCGGCATCGGCGTCTTCAACCTGCCAAATCTCCCGCGTCAGGGTGGAAAACACATTCGCGTATTCAACAATCAGATTGTCGACAACAACACGCCCAACTTCGCGCCTAAGAGCCTGGGCCCTATTCACGACCTACCCTCAGGTACTGGCATCTATGTGATGGCAATCGCGGATGTGGAAGCCTTTCACAACAAAATCCAAGGCAATAAGACGGTCAACGTCTTTATCATGAATTACAAGACCGGCGTTGGCGACAGTCTCGAAGAGACCGCATCATCACCCATCACGCAGCAGATATTTGCAAAAGAGGACAGCCGTTACTACCCGTTTCCCCAGCGCATCTATTTCCATGACAACGAAATCTCAGGCGGCGGGCAGGCCGCCGACGATCGCATTGCGATCATGAAGCAAATGGCAACAGCGATGGGCGGCGCCCTCCCCGACATTCTCTACGACGGCTGGCTCGATCCAGCCTGGGGCAAGAGCAAAAATGCTGGGAACATCTGTCTCGAAAACAATGGCGCGGCCACGTTCTTGAATTTTGATGTCGTTGGCAACATGAAGCATCCGGTCAAAGACATCAAGCAATACTCCTGCACGCTTCCGGCGCTTTCGGCAGTTTCGATCCCACAGGCCGCAGCCGGTCCAGGGAGCGGCCAGTAGTGCGGGACGGTTCAGCAAGATGAGGAGCTTTCAAAAGGCTGGTTTCCGGATCGCACTCTTCGCGTTGCTAAGCAGCTTCTGCGGATGCGACCGGTTTCAGCGGGACGTTCGGGTTTATCTCGAAGAGCCTTTTCCGAGGAAGCTTTCTGCCTGGCACCTCTTCAAGGAATCGCGAAACGGCCTCGAACCGAATGATCGCGTTCTGCCCTACGATCTGAACACGCCACTGTTTTCCGACTATGCGAGCAAGTACCGCTTCGTTTGGATGCCTGTCGGAACTTCCGCCCAATACCGCGAGGATGTCACTTTCGATTTTCCGGTAGGCACGATTCTTTCCAAAAGCTTCGCGTTTCCATCAGACGACCACCACGCTGGCGCCGAGCGCATCGTCGAAACCCGGCTTCTGGTGCGCGCGAACAACGGGTGGGTCGCGTTGCCGTACATCTGGAACGATGATCAAACCGACGCCGAACTGCGTCTCGTTCCCGATCCTGTGCACATACATTACAGTGACGCCGCCGGGCGGGCGCAGGATTTCACCTACCAGATACCCAATGCCAACGAATGCCGCCAGTGCCACGAAAACAACAAGCAATTGCTCCCCATCGGGCCGAAGGCGCGCAATCTGAACAAAGAGTTTTCCTATTCGGACGGCGAGGCCAATCAACTCGCGCGCTGGACGCAAGCAGGTTACCTCCGTGGCGCTCCCACCTCAGTCGCTGCGCCGCCCGTTGCTCAGTGGAATAACCCGGGAACCGGAACAGTCAGCGATCGTGCCATCGCCTATCTCGATAACAACTGCGCCCATTGTCATCAACCCGGAGGCACAGCCGGCTACACCGGAGTCGACTTCCGCGCCGGCCACTTCGATCCCACGCATGCAGGATTCTGCAAGCATCCGAACTCCGCCGGAAACATGCGCGATCTGCAGTACGACATCGTTCCGGGCGATCCCGACCAATCGATCCTGATCTACCGCCTTGCCTCGACCGCCCCCAAAGTGATGATGCCGCAGATTGGCCGCAGCGTGGTGCACGTCGAGGGCCTGGCGGTGATCAAGGAATGGATTGCTGCCCTTCCCGCCCAGGCATGTTCCGCCGCAGGCGCGGGAGCCCACAAACCGTGAAGCGCAACTCAGACTCGAACCGACCGATGAGTAAGAGGAAAGTGATTGGGGTGCCTGGAGGGATTCGAACCCTCGTCATCCGGAGCCACAGTCCGGCGTTCCACCGCTGAACTACAGGCACCACGCGGACGGATACTGCAGCCTTTGATTATAACAACTGGGGGCTGAACTGTCAGACGGCTTGCATGGAAGACCGAAGCTAGGAGTTGGGGAGCGCATACCAGAGTGTGATGACGAGGGCCAATCCAAGGGCGATCATGATGGCTCGTTCGGTGCGTGTCAGAGGCGCGCGGGTGTTTCGACTGTAGAGAGTAAAAGGAGACAGGAAGAAGAGAATCCAGACGACAGCGAAGGCAAGTAGTAGAACTTCTTTTATTCCGATCACCGCTGCCACTCACCGCTGATAGGCGTCCTATCTCGCCCGGTTTGCACCCGATTTCTACCCGCGACCGACGCCCACATACTGAAACCCCATCGAGCGTAGCCGCGACGAATCAAGCAGGTTCTTCGTATCCAGAATCAACGGCCGTTTGAGCAGGTGTTTGATCCTGCTGAAGTCGAGCGTGCGGAACTCAGGCCAGCCAGTCGCGAGTAGCAATGCGTCCGCGCCTTCCGCTGCTGCATAAGCCGTCTCGCAGTAACGCACCGTGCCATTTAACTGTGCCCGTGCATCGACTAGCGCCGCTGGATCATATGCCCGTACCCTGGCCCCGCGAGCCACCAGAGTTCGCGCGAGTTGCAGCGACGATGAACCAGCCACCGAATTCGTGTTCGGCTTGAATGCCAGGCCGAGGATTCCGACCTCTTTGTTCTCCACCGACTCCATTATGCCTGAGAGTTTTTCCATCACGCGCTCGGCCAGCGCCTGATTTACCTCGCGTGCCGCGGTCAAAACCTTCAGCGTGATGCCCTTTGCGCTGGCCAACTCTGCCAGCGAATTCATATCCGATTCGGCGAACGACCCGCCCATGCCCGCGCCCGGCTGCAAACAGCGGGGTGCAATCTTCTTGTCCAAACCGAGAGCCAGCGACAAACTCACTGCGTCCGCATTCACCTTCTCGCACAAGCCGGCCAGTTCGTTGATAAACGACATCTTGGTGGCTACAAACGATGTCGCCGCCTGGCGCACAAGTTCCGCCGTCTCGTGATTTGTCACGATCACCGGCACTCCACGCATCACCAGCGGATGAAAAATCTGTTTCAGATTCGCTACAGCCTCTGGCGATCCGGTCCCCAAAATGATACGATCGGGCCAGTTGAAATCTTCGACCGCGCACCCGTCGGTGAAGAACACCGGCTGCGAAACTACGGTGGCTTTCAGCTTGGCTTCCGCTAGCGTCTTCTCCAGCTTCGCCGCCGTACCCACCGGCACCGGCGTCGTAAGTGAAAAAATCACCGGCTTCGGCGCTGAGCGCGCAATGCGCAGGGCTACCTCGGTCAGGTGTTCCGGCGTGTCTTCCGAGAGGAAAATGACCTGAGCCCGGCGGGAGAACGACTCAACGTCGGTCGAATAAATCAAGCGTCCGCAGCGCACATTGCGCCGCACAATCTCTTTCAGATTCTTTTCGAAGAAGGGAACATTGCCCTGCGCCATTTCGACCATGCGCGAGCTGTCGACGTCGCAGCAACTGACTGGTGTGCCGAAGTCGGCGAGGCAAGCGGAAATGATCGTCCCGAGGTATCCCGCGCCATAGACGCCAACGTGCATGCAGGCCGTCTCCCTGAGCAGGGCGCGCGGAGTTGTGGGGAGGGCTCCGACCTTGGTGCGCGCTACGCCCTACCTCTTTATGTAACTGCCAACCAAGGGTCGTGGCAATGCACGGAGGGTCGTCGCCAACGGTCCCGGAAGGACATGACCACTAGGGTGGATTGCCGGGTATGGCTAACTAAAGAGTAAACCCGCGATGAAAAGATCTCGGCGCTACGTCTTCGATCGCGTTACCAGGCGCTGTCCCAACCGCACAGGCGCCAAGTCGACCCAGCAGTTTTGCTCGTCCTCGCGCACAAAACTCAGTTCCTCGAGTGGGATGCGCCTCGTCGCCTGATATTCCGACCAACGTCGCCGCGCCAGCTCAAAGCCCTGCCAGGCCTGCTCTTCGCTCGTCATCTTGGCGATGGTCAGGTGCGGCGTGTACGGCCATTGCTCCGGACAAGTGAGCGGTCCATGGTTCAGTTGATCGTGAAGTTCCTGCATCCGCGTGGCTCCGTGGGCGACCCGAATAAACACTGTGGGTGTCACCGGAATAAAAGTCTCCACTTCACCCAGAGTCACTTCAAACGCTTCCACCTGCCTGCATGCTTGTTCCAGTGTGCGGATGGCGGACGCTTCCGTGTCGCCCAGCGGACGAGGTGGGAGAATGGTTACGTGGGCCGCCATTTGAGGCAGATCCGGATGCAACTCCCGGCGAAGTTTCTCGACAAATTCTCCGACCGGCTTGCGAACGTAGGCGACCAGGGCGTAACGGGGCGGCGGCATCTTCGATCGATGATTATACCGTGCTCGCACAGCATCTGGGACCGGCGATCATGGCGGGGGCGGGCAATCACGCCGAACTTGTTGTGAAGAAATCCGTGAAACTTGTTCTGGACTGGAAAAGGGCGTGCCATCGCTCCAAACTCCGAACAGCTGTGTGCCGGGTCTCAGCTATAATCGAACCGGATCCTACCACTTGATCTTGTCGGGGCGTAGCGCAGCCTGGTAGCGCACCTGCCTTGGGCGCAGGGGGTCGTAGGTTCAAATCCTATCGCCCCGACCAACTTTCTCTTTACGCGTCAAGTCGATAGCGTTGGCGCAGTAGTTGTTACTCCAGCAACGGAATTTACGCTGTGCCCAATTTTGTGCCTAC
>Ga0210406_10002974_pt1 | contig 18889 bp, 15 predicted proteins | sample IncBWC30MmetaG_FD_155454 | JGI IMG/M metagenome (GOLD analysis project Ga0210406, IMG submission 155454) | Forest soil microbial communities from Barre Woods Harvard Forest LTER site, Petersham, Massachusetts, United States - Inc-BW-C-30-M | ecosystem: Environmental > Terrestrial > Soil >... | reverse complement strand
CTGAGCGCTCAGAATCCTCTCGTGGTCGAGATCACGCCGACCAGATACCGTACCTTCGTTTCCAGCATGATGGTCGTGCCGGTCGCGCTCGGCACGATGTTCGCCGCATTGATTTCGGCGAGCCTGTTGCCGGTGATCGGATGGCGCGGCGTTGCCGCCACGGGTGCGATGCCGATACTGACTTCCCTCTTGATCGCGTGGATTGCGCCGGAATCGGTGCGCTGGCTGTTGTCGCGCGGCCGCAACGCCGACGCGCGGCGCGAGGCCGCCAAGCTAACTGGCGTTGCCGAGCAAGCCGTCGCGTTGCCGACCGCGATCGCACCGGCCAAGAAGCCGGCGTCGTTGTCGGAGCTATTCCAGGACCCGAAGCGATTCTGGTGGGTCGTCGTCATTTGGATCGGGATCTCGACCGGCACCTATGGCGTGGCGCTGTGGGGACCCACTATTCTGTCCCAGCTTCTGAAGATCACGGCGCACGAGGCCGCGCAGTATTTCGTCTACGCAAGCATCGCCTCGATACTCGGCCGCGTGCTGTTTTCGTTTCTGCCGCTCTATATCGGGCGCCGCCGCGCGGCGCTGGTCGGAACCTTCATGTCGGTCCTGGTCATGCTGGCGATTTTCACTTTCTATCGCGAGTTCATCGCCGGCTGGTCGGTGTTTGCGCTTCTGGTGGTTTTTGGCGCGGCCTTTTACAGCGGCTCTTTCTCCAACATCACGCCGTATGTTGTCGAAGTGTTTCCGGTCTCGCTTGGCGCCCGCGCCTTTGGACTGGCCCAGGCCGCCAATGGTGTGGGCAAAATCCTGGGACCCGTTTGTCTGGCGCTGATCGCGGGAAGTAACGATGTGGTTTCGCCGAAGGCGACCGCCGATGCCATAGCACCCGCCTTCCTGTTCCTGGCGGCCTGCGAATTTGCGGCGCTGATCGCAATCTTCAGCTTTCGCCGGGAGCCCCATGGCAAGCCGATGGATCTTGGATAGTTCAGGCACGCAAATCCAAACAAGGAGAAGAGATGCTCGACATCCCCGTCCTCATTTCCGGTGGCGGTCCGGTCGGCCTCACCGCCTCATTGCTGCTCTCCCAGCACGGCGTGCGCTCGCTGCTCGTCGAACGTCACCCGGGCACGGCGCTCACGCCAAAAGCACGCGGCATCAATGCCCGCACCATGGAAGTCTTCCGGCAATGCGGCATCGATACCGCGGTCAGGAACGCAGGGTTGGCGGAAGGACGGTTGGGGCTGATCGTCTGGGCCGAATCGCTAGCCGGCGAGGAGATCGAGCGTCGCGTGCCCGGTCGCGCAACGGCGAAGAACATGGCGGCGACATCCGTCAAGAATTGCCTTTGTGCCCAGGACGACCTTGAACCGGTCATTCGCCGATTTGCGGAGCAAGCCGGAGGGCCGCAAGCGCTGCGCTTCAACACCGAGCTGACCTCGTTCAACCAGGGGCGCGGTGCCGTCACGGGCACGCTGACCGATCGCGCGACGGGAGTGCAGACGCCTTTCACGGCGCGCTATTTGATCGCCGCCGAGGGCGCGCAAAGCCGGGTGCGGCGCGCGCTGGACGTGAAGATGACCGGCGAGGAGAAAGTCTACGACAGCGTCAATATTCTGTTCCACGCCGATCTCGCCCGATGGGTCGAACATCGGCCCGCCGCGCTCTATTTTGTGGAGCAGGAAGACCTGCGCGCCACATTCCTCACGATCAACGGCAAAGACCGCTGGGGTTTCCTGATCCACAGCCCCAGGAAATTCGGCTGGCAGCCGCAGGACTTCACCCCGGAATTTTGTGCGGCTTTGATCCGCAAAGGCGCGGGCTTGCCCGACCTTGCCGTATCGGTTCTGGGCATCAGCCCGTGGGAAGCCTCTGCCGTCGTTGCCGACAATTATCGCGTCGGCGACGTTTTCCTGGCCGGAGACGCGGCGCATGAGATGCCGCCGACCGGTGGCTTCGGCCTCAACACCGGAGTGCAGGACGTTCACAACCTGGCCTGGAAGATCGCCGCCGTGATCAGCGGAAGGGCCCACGACCAGCTGCTCGACAGTTACCACGCCGAACGCCAGCCATTCGGCCGGATTGTCACCCAGAACGCACTGGCCAATGCCCTGTCGATGGGACGCAACGCGCGACAAAGCAAGGTCCTGCCGCGACCGGAGTTCCTGAACGAACAGGGGCTTATCTTCGGGGCCTGCTATCAATCGACGGCGGTCGTGCCGGACGGCACGCCACGGGTCGCCGTCGACGATCCGGTCACCGAATATGTGCCGACTGCCCGGCCCGGAAGCCGCGCGCCCCATGTCTGGCTCAAGCGTGGCAACGAGCAAATCTCGACCATCGACCTGTTCGGCCCGCACTTTGTGCTGCTGGCCGGCGCCGACGGCGAGGCATGGCGACGGGCGGCGCAAGCGATCGGCCCGTCGCGGCCTCCACTGTTTGCCTATGCCGTCGGACAGGACGGAGATCTCGGCGACCCCGACGGGAACTGGCACAAGGCTTACGGCGTCGACACAGATGGCGCGGTGCTGGTGCGACCCGACGGCCATGTCGCCTGGCGCAGCCGTTCACGCGCTTCGAATCCGTCGGAGGCCTTGCGCACGGCGCTGGATTGCGTATTCGGCAGGATGCCCGCCATTGCGTGAGGAGGAGGTTTGCGTCGGGTGGTGCGGCGGGCCATTCCTCTCTGGGTCCCTTGTCATGGCCGCGCGACGGCTTCCATGATTTCCTTCAGACGTCGCTTGATCGCCAGCAGATAGGCGGCCGCAGGTCGCGCAACCAGGCGCGGCTACTCGAGATTGATGGGTATCGCTTCGCTCCACCCATCCTACGCTGCTACGCTGCTCTGCCGCTGTCGCCGTGAGAAAGCCATGAGCCGTCGTGGTAAACCAGTAAATTTCAAGGCGATGCTCTAACGGGAGCTTAACGAAATCAGCTGCAATCTGATGACCAGCTTTGACGATCGCCCGGCCGACACGCAAGTCTCACGCTCTGGTCCAACGACGGATGTCACCATGATCATTGATAAGCCAAGGCCAAAGGTACAGCGTGAACCGCGACGGCAAACGCATAAACAGCCGGCCTGGATTAGTTTCGACGACGGAACGAGGCACGAATGCTTCGTGTTGGACGTCGCGCCGGGCGGCGCCAAAATCATGACCGATGCTGCGATCGATGTCAGTGACAGCTTCGCCTTGGCGCTGGTGCCGGCCCATCCGACACGCCAGCCATGCGAAGTCGTTTGGCGTCGCGGCAACACCTACGGCGTAAAATTCCTGCCCTGATATCGCCTGCCCGAAACTATTCCGCGGCGGCCTCACGCACATATCGCGCGGTCGGCGTGCGCATGGTCACGAGCTCTTCCGCGGCCGTCGGATGCAGCGCGAAAGTGGCGTCGAAATCGGCCTTGGTCGCTTTCATTTTGACGGCGATGGCGACCGCCTGCACGATCTCGGCCGCGATATCGCCGACGATATGGCATCCGAGCACGCGATCGGAAGTGCCGTCGACGACGAGCTTCATCAGGATGCGCGTGTCGCGGCCGGACATCGTCGATTTGATCGGCCGGAACGCGGTCTTGTAGACGTCGACATGACTGAACTGCGCGCGGGCCTCGGTCTCGGTCAGCCCCACCGTGCCGATTTCAGGCTGCGAGAACACCGCGGTCGGGATGCTCGAATGATCGACCTGAACCGGATGCTTGCCGAACACGGTATCGGCGAACGCGTGGCCCTCGCGGATCGCGACCGGCGTCAAATTGTGGCGGTGGGTGACGTCGCCGATCGCGTAAATGTTCGGCACCGACGATCGCGACCAGCCATCGACGGCGATGCCGCCGTTGTTCGGATTGATGGCGACGCCGGCCTTCTCGAGGCCGAGACCTCCGACATTGGGATGCCGGCCGATCGCGAACATCACCTTGTCCGACGCAAGGCTTGAACCGTTCGACAGATGCGAGGTGAATTCCTTGGCCCGCTTGTCGATCTTGTCGACTGTGCAGCCGGTCAGAATGGTGATGCCCTGCATTTCCATCTCGGCGCGGACATGGGCGCGGACGTCATCGTCGAAGCCGCGCAGGATGTTGTCGCCGCGATAGACCACCGTCACGTCGCTGCCGAAGCCTGCGAAGATGCAGGCGAACTCGAGCGCGATATAGCCGCCGCCCTGTATAACGATGCGCCTCGGCAGCTCGGCCAGGTGAAAGGCCTCGTTCGAGGAGATCACGTGTTCGATGCCGGGGATCATCGGCCCGTGGTTTGGGGCGCCTCCGGTCGCGATCAGCACGTATTTCGCACTGACGCTCTCACCGGTCGAAAGCCGCAGCGAATGCGCGCCCTCGAACACCGCACGCGTCTTGACGATGCGCGCGCCGGATTTTTCCACATTGCTGGTATAGGCAGCTTCCAGCCGCGCGATCTCCTTGTCCTTGTTGGCAACGAGCGTCGGCCAGTCGAAGGAGACGGGCGGGATGGTCCAGCCGAAGCCGGCGGCGTCATCGATCTCGTGTCGAACGTGCGAGCCGATCACGAACAGCTTTTTCGGCACGCAGCCGCGGATCACGCAGGTGCCGCCCATCCGGTATTCTTCGGCGACCATGACCTTGGCGCCATGGCCGGCGGCGATGCGGGCGGCGCGAACCCCACCCGAACCTCCTCCGATCACAAACAGGTCGACGTCGAACTCAGCCATGGTTCACCTCGACCATCAGGTCGTGCGATCAAATCTGCTTGCCGCGTTTGCGCATCTCGGCGCGGAATTGGGCGTTGACGATTTCGGCAAAGTTTTGCGCCCACTGGTTCATATAGGCCATGCTGAGCTGGATCGCCTTGGGCTCGTTCAACAGCAATTTCTGGCCGAGCGGCGATTTGTAGAACGTCACCAGGTCTTTTAATTCCTGATCGGTAAATTCGCTGGCATAGACCTGCGCCATGCCCTCGCCGATCTCCTTCTCGCGGCCGGCAAGGCTCTGGGCGACGATCACGGCGACCTCGTTGAGGTCCTTTTGATAGTTGAGATTGGCCTGCAGCAGCGAATCCTTGGTCTGCGCCACGATGTTGGGAACGGCGTTGGCGTACATCTGGTTCGCGTTCTTCATCGCAAGGATCTCCTTGGCCGCCGCGAGCGCGGCCGGCGAAGCAGGCTTGGCCACCGGCGCGGCCGGCTGCTGCGCCAGCACCGGAACAGCGGCGAAGGCCAGTCCCAACGCGAGGCCCGCGGCCGACAAGATTCTCAAAAAGCTCTTCATTCCGGTTCTCCCAAGGTTGCGGCGCAAGATGCTAGCCCCGCTCAATAACGCGAATGCCTTGCCCACCCGCCAGTATGGCCGTGCTGGCAAGGCCGATGAACAGTCCATGCTCGACAACGCCCGGTATCACGCTCAGCAAGGTAGCCAAGCGTGATGCGTCCTGTATCCGTCCGAGGTGGGCATCGACAATCCAGTGGCCGCCATCGGTGACAAAAACGTGGCCGTCCGTGCCCTTCCGGACCACCATTTGCCCGGAAACGCCGCATTTCGCAAATACCTCCGCCATGGCGCGCCGGGTCGCGGCAACGCCAAACGGAACGACTTCGACCGGTAGCGGAAAGCGGCCGAGAGCACTGACCCATTTGCTATCGTCGGCGATCACGATCATGCGATCAGAGGCGGCTGCGACGATCTTTTCGCGCAGCAATGCACCCCCGCCGCCCTTGATCAGATCAAGCTTTGGATCGATCTCGTCGGCGCCGTCGACGGTCAGATCGAGCCGGTCGACGTCATCGAGCGTGGTCAAGGCGATGCCGCAGCGCATCGCGTCCGCACGCGTCGCTTCCGACGTCGGCACGCCGATGACCTTCATGCCGGCGCGGACCTTCTCGCCCAACAGCTCGACAAAATGCTTCGCGGTCGAGCCGGTCCCGAGCCCGAGCTTCATGCCGTCGCGCACCGCTTCAAGCGCGCGCGCCGCCGCCTGCCGTTTCAGCTCATCCATGGTCACGTGCCGACGATCCCCTTAAACGCCGGCCGCCGCCGGCAGGGGCATGTCTAGCGTCGTTTTCGGGGCGGGAATAGCCGTGAATGGACCCGAACGGGGTTTGCATTAACGAGCCGTCACCTTGTCCATGGCCGCCTGGATCGCGGCAAACCGCCCGTCTACTTCCTCGCGCATGTTAGGGTGCGTGAACACATAGAGTTGGTTTTCGCGGATCGCCGAGAGTACGCTTGCCGCGACCGCTGCGGGATCGAGCCCCGCCTGCAGCCGCCCGGCGATTTCAGCGACCATCATTCCCGCCGGACTTGCCGGATCCAGCGGCTGGGCCTTCCCGTAGCGCCCCGGACGATTGCGTCCGCTGTCGCCCATACGGGTGCGCACGAAGCTCGGGCAGAGTACGCTCACGCCGATGCTATGCGGCTTGAGCTGCATCGCAAGCCCCTCCGACATCGCGACCACCGCAAATTTGCTCGCCACATAAGGGCTAAATCCGAGGCCGGCGTTCATGCCGGCCATCGCGGCGGTGTTGACGATGTGGCCGCCTTCGCCATGGGCGCGCATCCGCGGCAGAAAACTTCTGATGCCGTGAAGCACGCCCATCAGATTGACGTCGAGGACCCATCGCCAATTGTCGAGCGAGATAGTGTCGATGCCGCCGCCGGCGGCAACACCGGCATTGTTGCAGACCACATGGACGTTGCCGAACGCCTCGCAAGCCGCGAGCGCTGCGCGTTCGACACTGTCGGCATCGGCGACGTCGCAACTGACACCGCGCACGTTCGCGCCGAAATCGTGCAGGTCCTTCAGCGCAGCGTCCAATGCGCGACGCTCGACATCGGCCAACATTACTTTCATACCCGCTTCGGCAAAGGCGCGGCCGAGCGCCAGCCCGATGCCGGAAGCCCCGCCCGTCACAAATGCCGTCCTGCCCTTCAATTCGCGCACGAGATTCCCCACACGGCGTTCCGGATTTTACAAAACTCCATCCCGCCATCTTGCATGATTGTGCGCCGACCGATAGCGCTTGGGCATGACCCCTGCCAAAACTGTCGTATTCGATCTCGACGGCACGCTTGTCGACACGGCGCCCGACCTGATCAACGCGCTCAACTTCGTGCTCGAAGCCGAGGGCTTGCCCCCCGTGCCGCTTCATGCCGCGCGCAACATGATCGGCGCCGGCGCGCGCAAGCTGATCGAGCGCGGATTGGAGCTCGACGGTCGCTTGGTCAGTCCACAAGACCTCGCCCGCCTGACCGGCGACTTCATCGATCATTATGCCGCCCATATCGCCGATTTTTCAAAACCCTTCGAAGGCCTGGAAGGCGCGCTCGATGATCTCGAAGCAAGCGGATATCGCTTTGCGGTCTGCACCAACAAGCTCGAATGGTTGTCAAAACTGCTGCTCGACCGGCTCGCGCTCAGCTCACGATTTGCGGCGATTTGCGGCGCCGATACTTTCGGCGTCTCAAAACCTGACCCGGCCATCCTGCGCGAGACGGTCGCCCGGGCCGGCGGGCAATTGTCGTCCACCGTCATGGTCGGCGACGCCGGTCCGGATATAGGCGTAGCGCGACGCGCCGGCATCCCGGTGATCGCCGTCGGATTTGGCTATACCGATATTCCGATCGCCGATCTCAAGCCCGATCGGCTGATCAGCCATATGCGCGAACTGCCGGCGGCCGCCGAAGCCCTTATGCGGCAACGAAACTTGGAATTAAAGCCTTGATTCTATTCAAGATATTTTCAATCGGTGCATTAACCATCAATTAACGATGGGAACCCGCCCCGTTGCGCGGGTGTCCCGACGCTCCTATGGTCCAGCCGGGGATTGTGGCCGTTGGCCGCAGTGGAGACGGGGTGATCATGCGTCGTGTCATCGCGATTGCTGTGGCGGCAGCGAGCCTGGGCGGCTGCTCCTCATTTTCCCTGGATTCTTTCAAACCGACGCCCCCCTCCATTCAGGTCCAGCTCGAATCCACCCCGCCGGGGGCGGATGCCAAGACCTCGCTGGGACCTTCTTGCAAGACCCCCTGCTCGGTGAGCGTGCCCGCGCCGGACGCCGGTTTTTCGGTGACCTACACGCTGAACAGGTTCCAACCGGCAACTATTCCAGTGCAGATTATCCGCAATCCCGAAGATTTCTCGACGATCACCGATCCCAATCCGGTATTCGCGGAACTGCAGCCTGCCGGTCCGCCGCCGAGGGCTTCCGCCAGACCCACGCACAAGCCAAAGAAGCCGAAGCCGCCTAACGATGCAGCGTCCGCTGACTCGCCATTCCCGGATCCCGGTGCCGCGCCTCCGCGCGGGTCATCCTCAACCCGCTGATTGCTTGCACCGCAGCAAGTCGCGGCAAGTTGTAGGCTGGTTGCATCATGCTTAGATTGTACCAAGCCCTGCCGTACCGATCAGGGCTTTGCGTCCCCGCGTGTCTCTGACAAGGCCTGTTGAATGACCGGACTGCCCGCTCCCCTGCCCCCGACGTCCCGTCCGATGTCCGATCCGTTCGGCCGGACCATCAGCTATTTGCGGGTATCGGTGACGGATCGCTGCGATCTGCGCTGCTTCTATTGCATGTCGGAAGACATGACGTTCCTGCCGAAATCAGACCTGCTGACGCTCGAAGAGCTCGACCGGCTCTGCTCGGCCTTCATCGCCAAGGGAGTAGGGAAGCTTCGGCTGACCGGCGGCGAGCCGCTGGTGCGGCGCAACGTGATGTCGCTGGTGCGCTCGCTCTCGCGCCATCTCGAAACCGGGGCCTTGCGCGAACTGACGCTGACGACCAACGGCTCGCAGCTTGCGCGTTTTGCCACTGAGCTGCGCGACCACGGCGTCCGCCGCGTCAACGTATCGCTTGATACGCTCGATGCCGAAAAATTCCGCGCCATCACCCGCTGGGGCGATCTCGACAAGGTTTTATCCGGCATCGAGGCCGCGCGCTCGGCGGGCCTTGCGGTCAAGATCAACGCGGTGGCGCTGAAGAACCTCAACGAGGATGAAATCCCCTCGCTGATGGAATGGGCGCACGGCAAGGGCATGGCGCTGACGCTGATCGAGGTGATGCCGATGGGCGAGATCGGCGAGGGGCGGATCGATCAATATCTCCCGCTGTCGCTGGTGCGCGCGCGGCTTGCCAAGCATTACACATTGACCGACCTCGACGACAATACCGGCGGGCCTGCGCGTTACGTCCGCGTCAGCGAGACCGGCGGCAAGCTCGGCTTCATCACGCCGATGACCCATAATTTCTGCGAGTCCTGCAACCGGGTGCGGATCACCTGCACCGGTACGCTGCACACCTGTCTCGGCCAGGAGGATGCCTCCGATTTGCGCAAGCCGTTGCGGGCCTCGGCCGACGACGAACTGCTTGCCGCGGCGATCGACCGCGCCATCGGCGGCAAACCCAAGGGGCATGACTTCATCATCGATCGCCGCCACAACCGGCCGAGCGTCAGCCGCCACATGAGCGTGACCGGCGGCTGAGATTCATTTCGCCTCGCGGGCAAAATTAACCTCCCCGCCCCGCCTCCTTTTGCCTATTTTCCAATTGACGGCGCCATGACGCGCTGGAATGGTGCCCTTGCTTATTGCATGCTCGGCAGCATAGCCGCTGCGCCTTAACCGGCGCGGTCAAGATGGCAAGAGCATTTGGGGGAGGATGATCATTGCAATCGCTTCAGCAGATGAGTCGTGACTTCACACGTGTGGCGCGTGGTGACGGAGCAATGCCCGCTGAAGCAGTCGGCGCGCTCTCTTAGGTGGCGGCCGCGGAGAACACGATGGGTCCATTGTTGGCACTCAGCGCAGCCATCGACAAGCTCAACGAAAAGATCGGCTACGTCTGTAATTTTCTCGTGCTGACCGCCTGTATCGTGAGCGCGGGCAACGCCATGATCCGCTACGCGTTCGGCTACAGTTCGAATGGCTGGCTTGAGTTGCAGTGGTACATGTTTGCCATCCTGGTGATGTTCGGCGCATCGTACACGTTCAAGCGCAATGAGCATGTTCGAGTCGAAATCTTCTACCTGTTTCTCACCGAGCGCGGCCAGCTCTGGCTCGACTTGGTCGGAACGCTGTTCTTCCTGATCCCGGCGTGCCTGCTGCTCTCCTATCTGTCCTGGCCATTTTTCCTGCAGGCTTACTCCGTCGGCGAGGTGTCGGGTAACGCCGGCGGCCTGATCCGCTGGCCGATCAAATTCGTGATCCCGTCCGGCTTCGTCATGCTGGCACTGCAGGGCGTCTCGGAAGTCATCAAGCGTATCGCCGCACTTCAGGGTGAAGTGACGATCGACGCGAAATACGAAAGACCGACCCAATGATCACGCTGGAAATGATGCCGCCGATCATGTTCGGCGGCCTGGTTCTGGCGATGCTGATCGGCTTTCCCGTTGCCTTCACGCTCGCAGCGGTAGGGCTTTCGTTCGGCTTCCTCTCGATCCATCTCGGCTTCTTCGACCTGAACTTCCTGCAGGCCATCCCGGGCCGCGTGTTCGGCAGCGTTCTTTCCAATGAGCTGCTGCTCGCGATCCCGTTCTTCACCTTCATGGGCACGATTCTCGAGCGATGCGGGCTCGCGGAAGACATGCTGGATTCGATGGGCCAGCTGTTCGGACCGATCCGCGGCGGCCTCGGCTACTCCGTGATCATCGTCGGCTTCATCCTCGGCGCCATCACCGGCACGGTGGCGGCGCAGGTGATCGCCATGGCGCTGATCTCGATGCCGGTGATGATCCGCTACGGCTACAACATGCGCTACATCACCGGCGTGCTGGCGGCGTCCGGTACGATCACCCAGCTGGTGCCACCCTCATTGGTGCTGATTGTGCTTGCCGACCAGCTCGGCAAATCGGTCGGCGACATGTATCTGGGCGCATGGGGACCGTCGGTTTTTCAGGTCGCACTTTTCGCCGGTTACACATTCCTGCTTGGCCTCTTCAAACCGGACCATGTGCCGCCGGTACCGAAGACGGCGTTGACGCTGACCGGATGGCCGCTCTGGCGCAAATGCCTGCTCGGCATCATCCCCTCAGCCGTGCTGATCTTCGTCGTGCTCGGGACCATGATGCTCGGCCTTGCTACTCCAACGGAAGCTGGCGCCATGGGCGCGATCGGCGCCATCGTGCTGGCGGCCATGCACCACAAGGAATTCAGCAATACCGGCCACAATATCCTGATTGCCGGCTTCATCGCGCTAGGCATCGCCACCATTATCGGAATTTTCCTGTCGGAAGGCCTGATGGTCAAGCTCTGCCTCGCCGTCGCCTATTTCGCGGTGGTCTGGGTTTGCCTCGAGGCCGTGCGCATTCCCGACCTGCGCAACCTGATCAAGCAAGGCTATGAGACGACGATGCGCATCACCACCATGGTGGTCTTCATCCTGATCGGCTCGACCTGCTTCTCCGTGGTGTTCCTCGGCGTCTCCGGCGGCGTTTGGCTAGAGCATCTGCTCACCTCCCTGCCCGGCGGTGTCTGGGGATTTTTGATCTTCATCAACATCTTTATCTTCTTCGTAGCGTTCTTCCTGGATTTCTTCGAGATCGCCTTCATCATCCTGCCGATGATCGCCCCGATCGCGCAGAAGATCCTGGCGCCGGTCGTAGGCCCCGACGCCGCGCTGATCTGGTTCGGTGTCATGCTCTGCGTCAACATGCAGACCTCGTTCCTGCATCCGCCGTTCGGCTTTGCCCTGTTCTATCTGCGCGGGGTTGCGCCCAAGGAGGTCAAGAGCTCCGATATCTACTGGGGCGCCATGCCCTGGATCGGGCTGCAGGCGATCATGGTCGTGCTGGTGATCGCCTTCCCGATTACGGTGACCGTCCTGCTCGACAAGCCGCTCAATGTCGACCTCAACAAGGTCAGGATCGAGGTGCCGCAGATCGACCTTCCGCCGCTGGATTTCGGTCCACCGCGGAAACAATAACGAGCAGTCATTCGCCGCAACAAAAACCCCGGAGCCTTCGCTCCGGGGTTTCGTTTGATCGATTAGAGCGTTTTCCAGCGAAGTGGATACCGGTTCGCGTCAAGAAAACGCGTCAAAACAAGAAAGAGAGCCTCCGTTCCGATTCTATCGGAACGGAAAGGCTCTGGCCGGCGCTTCAGCTTAACCCATGCCGCGCCATGAAGCTGTCGAAGCTGAGCTCAGCGACCTGGTACCATTGATAGCCGTCGTTCGCGAAGTCGGTCATCGACGCATAGACCTTCTTGAAATTGGCATTTGTCGCGGAGATTTCGGCGTATAGCTCCATCGCCGCCTTGAACGACGCCTGCATGATCTCCGGCGAGAAGGCATGCAACTTGGTGCCGCCCGCCAAAAGCTTCTTCAAGGAGGCCGGGTTGAGCTGGTCGTATTTCGACATCATCCAGCCGTTGGCGAAGGCCCCGGCCTGTGTAAGCACGGCCTGATAATTCTTCGGCAGCGTGTTCCACTTATCGAGATTGACGATTGCGAGCAGGATCGGTCCGCCTTCCCACCAGCCCGGATAGTAGTAGTGGGGTGCGATCTTGTTGAAGCCGAGCTTCTCGTCATCATAGGGACCGACCCATTCGGCGCCGTCGATCGTGCCCTTTTCCAGCGCCGGATAGATATCGCCACCGGCGAGTTGCTGCGGCACGACGCCGAGCTTTTGCAGCACCTTTCCGGCAAAACCGCCGATGCGGAATTTCAGGCCGGAAAGATCGGCGACCGTCTTGATCTCCCTGCGGAACCAGCCACCCATCTGGCAACCCGTATTGCCGGCAAGCAGCGAAATCACGTTGTAGTTCTTGTAGAACTCATCGAGGACTTGCTTGCCGCCGCCGTTGATATACCAGCCCTGATTCAATCGCATGTTGGGCCCGAACGGCAGGGACGTGCCGAAAGTGAAGGTCGGATCCTTGCCGAAGTAGTAATACGACGCGGTATGCCCCATTTCGACCGTGCCGTTCTGCACCGCATCGAGCACCTGCAGGCCGGGCACGATTTCACCTCCGGCGAAAAGCTGTATCTGGAATCTGTTGTCGGTGGCTTCGGCAACCGCTTTCGCCAACACATCGGCGCCGCCGTAAAGGGTGTCCAGCGATTTCGGCCAGCTTGCCGTCATGCGCCACTTGATTTCCGGCATCGACTGCGCGATTGCAGGTGCCGCGATGGTCGCCGCACCCGCCACGCCCAATCCCGTGACCTTGATAAAATCCCGTCGTTTCATGAGCTCTTCCCTCGGTGTGCGTTTCCTGACAGGCCTTCGTTTTGAGGCTTGGCATCAGCATGGAACATCTGGTTCGCATTTTCCATGCCCAAGTAGGATACCGCGACGAAAAAGCCCGGCTCCAAGGAGACGGGCTTGTCCGATCTACGACTTAAGGCTTAGAGCCCGAATCTTTATCAGCCTCGGGTGCGCGAGCGGATCATGAAACTGTCGAAGGTATATTCGGCCACCTGCCACCACAGATATTCGTCGGAGCGATAGGCCTGCATCGCGTCGATGGATTTCTTGAAGTCGGCGTTCTTGGCCGAGATCTCGGCCCACAATTCGTTGGTCGCCTTCAGGCAGGCTTCCAGCACTTCGTTGGTGAAGGGACGAAGCTGGGTGCCGCCGGCAACCAGACGCTTCAATGCCGAGGGGTTTTGCATATCGTAGCGCGCCGCCATCCAGCTGTTGGCATTCGCCATCGCGTTGGTGACGATCGCCTGATAGTTCTTGGGCAGCGAATTCCACTTCTCGAGATTGCAGAAGGCGTGCACCATCGGACCGCCCTCCCAGAAGCCGGGGTAGTAGTAATATTTGGCGACTTTCTGGAAACCGAGCTTCTCGTCGTCATACGGTCCGACCCATTCGGCGCCGTCGATGGTGCCCTTCTCGAGCGCCGGATAGATGTCGCCGCCGGCTAGCTGCTGCGGGACGACGCCGACCTTCTGCAGCACCTGGCCGGCTATTCCGCCGATGCGGAACTTGAGCCCGGAGAGGTCGGCAACCGTCTTGATCTCCTTGCGGAACCAGCCGCCCATCTGCGTGCCGGTGTTGCCGCAGGGAAAGCCGATCACGCCAAATTTCTTGAAGAACTCGTTGCCGAGCTCCTGGCCTCCGCCCTGGTACCACCACGAATTCTGCTGGCGCGCATTGAGACCGAACGGCACCGAGGCGTAGATCGCAAACGTCGGGTCCTTGCCGACATAATAATAGGAGACGGTGTGGCACATCTCGACGGTGCCGTTGGAGGTCGCATCCAGCGCCTGCAGGCCCGGAACGACTTCGCCGGCACCAAAGACCTGGATCTGAAACTTGTTGTCGGTCATTTCGGCGACGTATTTGGCGAGCTCCGCGGCGCCGCCGTAAATCGTGTCCAGCGACTTCGGAAAGCTCGACGTCATGCGCCATTTGATCTCGGGCGAGGACTGCGCGATCGCCGGCGAAGCCACCGCTGTTGCCGCTGCACCGGCTGCCGAAACCTTCAAAAAATCACGACGCTTCATCAAGGTATCTCCTTGTTGGGGCTTTTCCCATCTCGACTGGCATTCTTCCGGCAACACGATTTTTCACGTCAAACCGAAGGCGCGCTAGACGTTCTCGAACTTAAGGATTCGGGACACGGGCCGGGGGCTTAACACGGAAGCGCGGCCGCGAAAACGCAACAAAGGCATGGCTGTACTGAACGAAAGTCGCATGCTCAAAACGGTCGCGTAGCATGCCCATGGGTAATGTCAGGCCGCCGCGATCACGCCCTTGAGCTGATCCCAGACCTTTGCGCCGATGGCGCGGTAGATCTGCGCATGCGGCCCATCCGGCTCGCTTTCCACCACCGGCGTCCCCGAATCCGAGGTGACGCGTATCGACATATGCAGCGGAATTTCGCCCAGAAACGGCACGGCGAGCCGTTCGGCCTCATGACGTGCGCCGCCATGTCCGAAGATGTCCGAGCGCGTGCCGCAATGCGGGCACTGGAAATAGCTCATATTCTCGACAATGCCGAGAACCGGGACGTTGACCTTCTTGAACATCGCCAGTCCCCGCCGCGCGTCGATCAGCGAGAGATCCTGTGGCGTCGAAATGATGATCGCCCCCTTCAGCGGAACGTTCTGCGCCAGCGTCAGTTGCGCGTCACCGGTGCCGGGAGGCATGTCGACCACGAGAACATCAAGCGTGCCCCAGACGACGTCGCGCAGCATCTGGGTGATCGCCGACATCACCATCGGCCCGCGCCAGATCATCGCGGTATCTTCCTCGACCAGAAAACCGATCGACATGATCGCAAGCCCGAAGCGCTGAAGCGGAATCATCTTCTTTTCATCGTTGAGCTGCGGCTTTTCGCGGATGCCGGTCAGCCGCGGCACCGACGGCCCGTAGATGTCGGCATCGAGCAGACCGACCCGCAGGCCGAGGTCGCGCAGGCCCAACGCCAGATTGAGCGCGGTGGTTGATTTGCCGACGCCGCCTTTGCCGGAAGCCACCGCGATCACGGCGGCCACGCCCGGAATTTCCGCCTGCCGCGCCATCGGCGATGGCGCACCCTGCGGCGGGCGATGCGATGATACCGGCGGCACGCCGGGCGCATGACGACGCGGCGCCGGCGCAGCGGTCGGACCGGCCTTGCGCTCGGCGGTCAATGCGATCATGGCGGTGGTGACGCCCGGAATGGCGCGCACGCTGGCTTCCGCTTGCGCGCGCACACTTTCCCATGCCCGGGCCTCCGTGGCGTCGACATTGATCGAGAAGAACACCTTGCCGTCGCTGACCGAGATGGCCGACAACACACCGGCATTAGTCAAGGCAACGCCGCGCGGCGACATCACCTTGGAAAGGCAATCCAGAACCTGTTGCTGCGTCACGCTCAAAGCGCATCTCCTATACTATCCGGATGCGACCCCTAGAGCGTTACAGCCCAAAAGGCTACCTCGCCCCAACGTCATCCCGGCGCTCGGCCGGCGCCGATCCGCCCTGCTCCTTGGCGGCCTCGTAGTTCAATTCGATCAGGACGCCGTTGGGGTCATCGACGAAGATCTGCCAGAGATCGCCGCCCGGAACCTGCCGTGCCTCGAATGGCATGGCCTTGGATTGAAGCCGCCGCTTCATGCCGGCAAAATCGCGGCTGGCGAAGGCGACGTGGTGGACGACGCCGGAATCCGGCTTTTGCGGCTCGTCGGTCTTGGAAATATCGACCAGATGCACCACCGGCTTGCCCTCCGAGTACATCCACGCACCGGGAAAGGCGAAATTCGGCCGGGCGCCTTTCTCCAGCCCCAGGATATCTTGGTAGAAGCGGACCGTGTCGTCGAGTTTGCGGGTCCGGATATTGAAATGATCGAGCATGCCTACGCTCATGCGAGCCACTCCCTTTTTTGTGAACTTCATTAGGGGCATATCCTAGCACAAAACCCTGCCCCACCGCCAAACCAAGGCGTTGCCCTTCATGGCGCAGGGGTTAAGGTGCGGCCGTCCCCCTCCTCTAAAATACCGTCCGGCCAGTTCAATGCCGCCGGCAAAACCCCAAGGTCACAAAACAAGGTACCACACATGGCTAAAGTCGCTTTTCTCGGTCTCGGCGTGATGGGTTTCCCGATGGCAGGACACCTCGTGAAAAAAGGCGGCCACGAGGTGACGGTATACAACCGTACCGCAGCCAAGGCGAAGCTGTGGGCCGACAAGTTCGGCGGGCGGACCGCGGCGACGGCGAAGGCTGCCGCCGAAGGTCAGGATTTTGTGATGTGCTGTGTCGGCAACGACCATGATTTGCGCGCTGTCACCCTTGGCGCGGATGGCGCGTTTGCAGGGATGAAGAAGGGCGCGGTTTTCGTCGATCACACCACGGCGTCGGCGGAAGTGGCGCGCGAGCTCGACGCAGCCACGGCCAAGGCCGGCTTCGGCTTCGTCGATGCGCCGGTGTCGGGCGGACAGGCGGGTGCGGAAAACGGCGTGCTGACGGTGATGTGCGGCGGCAAGCAAGATGCCTATGCGCGCGCCGAGGCGGTGATCGCGGCTTACGCGCGGATGTGCAAGCTTCTTGGGCCCGCCGGCTCCGGGCAATTGACCAAGATGGTCAATCAGATTTGCATCGCGGGACTGGTTCAGGGCCTTTCCGAAGGCATTCATTTTGCGAAGAAGTCGGGGCTCGACGTGGCTGCGGTGATCGACACCATCTCGAAGGGCGCCGCACAGTCCTGGCAGATGGAAAACCGCTACAAGACCATGAACGAAGGCAAGTTCGATTTCGGCTTCGCGGTCGAATGGATGCGCAAAGATCTGTCGATCTGCATTGCGGAGTCCCGCCGCAACGGGGCGAGCCTGCCGGTCACCGCGCTGGTCGACGCCTTCTATGCGGAGGTCGAAAAGATGGGCGGCAAGCGCTGGGACACCTCAAGCCTCTTGGCGCGGCTGGAACGGTGAGCGCGCGCCTCGCCGAACAGGTTAATTTAACCCTCCGTTAACGTAATTCTTTAGCTCTCTAAGGCAGCTCTTAATGATTTAGCGCCAGAGATAGACAATGCGAGAATCCGCGCAGCCGCGGACAGGATTTGTGTTGTTTGATGAGTAAACCCGCCGATAAGCCCGAAATCGTCCAGCTTACGGTCGAGGCGCCGGTCGCAGCGCCGGTCAATAGCCGCAGGGCGGCCGCGCAGCGGGTGCGCGAGGCCCGCGACCGGTTAACGTCATCAAGCGGAACCCGCCCGGCCTTCGATACCGAATTGCTCCGCCAATATGCGCAGACGCGGCTGTCGGCGTCTTACGTCGTGATGCTGCTGGTGGTAGCAACCGGCCTCTTGTTCGGCTTCTGGATGCAGCCGTTCTCGGCGGCGGCGTGGACCTTCGGCATGCTCTGCATCCATGCCGCCATCATCCATAATTGCACAAGATTCCTCGCCGAGCCGGCCTCGCCCGCCGCGACCCGCAAATGGCGCACGCGGTTCGTGCTGCTCGACCTGCTCTATGGCCTGTGCTGGATGGTGATCCTGGTCCATCCCGCGCTCGATGCGGTGTCGGACACGTTCATGATGTTCCTGATGCTGCTGGTGATCGCGGTCTCGAGCATGCTCGCCGCCAATCTGCCGATCGCCGCCTTGGCTGCGACCGCGCCGATCACCGCGGCGATCGCGCTCAATTTCGCGCTTGGCGGGGCGTTCGACGATTATGTGCTCGGGGTGCTGGCGCTGGCGGCAGAAGGATATTTTGCGCTGCTCGCCCACCGCCTGCATTCGACGACGCTCGCGACCCTGGAAGCGCGCGCCGAGAAGGACGCGCTGATCGGCGAGCTCGAGCAGGCGAAATCGATCTCGGATGAGGCGCGCCATCGCGCGGAATCGGCCAACGTCGCCAAGTCGCGGTTTTTGGCGCAAATGAGCCACGAATTGCGAACGCCGCTGAATGCAATCCTCGGATTTTCGGAAGTGATGAAGAGCGAGATCTTCGGCGCCCATGCGGTCCCGGTTTACAAGGAATATTCGGCCGACATTCACAATTCCGGCGTACATCTGTTGAATCTCATCAATGAGATTCTCGATCTGTCGCGGATCGAAGCAGGCCGCTACGAACTCAACGAGGAAGCGGTGTCACTGGTCCACGTCGTCGGCGATTGCCATCATCTGTTGAAGCTGCGCGCCACCAGCCGCGGCATCACCATTCACGAGGTGTTCGAGCATGGCATGCCTCGGATCTGGGGCGACGAGCGCGCGACGCGCCAGATCGTGCTCAATCTGTTGTCGAACTCGATCAAGTTCACCCCGCAGGGCGGCGAGATCTGGCTCAAGGTGGGCTGGACCGCATCCGGGGGGCAGTATCTCAGCGTCAAGGATACCGGATCCGGCATCGCGGAAGACGAGATCCCGATCGTGCTGGCCTCCTTCGGCCAAGGCTCCAATTCGATCAAATCGGCCGAGCAAGGCGCGGGCCTCGGCCTGCCGATCGCGAAAAGCCTGATCGACATGCATGGCGGCACGTTTACGCTGAAATCGAAGCTGCGGA
>Ga0210406_10002973_pt1 | contig 18893 bp, 13 predicted proteins | sample IncBWC30MmetaG_FD_155454 | JGI IMG/M metagenome (GOLD analysis project Ga0210406, IMG submission 155454) | Forest soil microbial communities from Barre Woods Harvard Forest LTER site, Petersham, Massachusetts, United States - Inc-BW-C-30-M | ecosystem: Environmental > Terrestrial > Soil >... | reverse complement strand
TGACGGGAATGGTGGCCGGCCTGATCGCGCAACATCCGCGGCATGCGTTCGAAGCCACCGCTCTCGCGGTCTATCTTCATGGACTGGCGGGGGACTTGGCGAACGAATCGGTCGGCGAGAATTCTCTGGTGGCGACGGACTTGGTGCATTTCCTGCCGCAAGCGTTCACGCAGATGCGCAATCGGAAATCCGAGGTCTTCGGCACGCCTGAAGGCAATGCCCTGATACGAATCCAGAATTAGCGCGGAATGTAGTTGTCAAGCAGTGGTAGGAACTGCGACCCAAGCTTCATCATGCGCGCCTGGGCGGCATCGGGAGACTCGCCGTCAAGCATTGCGGTCATCAGGCGCACCAGCCCGCCGTCGCTCCGATTCATGCGAACCGAATCGGAAACGAGATAGTATTTGGCCTGGTACTCGCTAGCCACCTCGCGGCCGTGCGCCTGAAACCAGTACATCACCAGTTGCCGCTCTCCCGATTTTGAAACCACATAGCGGTTGACGGGGAACGAAGAGCCGTCGGGACCGGCAATATGAACCACCTCGCGCGAAGTCGGAACCCATCCCGCGCCCGGCAGGCAGTGGTTCGGTGAGTGGATCGTGTCGCCTGCCTTTTGCGTCGGAAAATATGCAATGAAGAGACTGATCAACGGTTGCGACTGGCTCGCGTTTTCGTACTCGCGTACCAGAAACTCGCCGGCCCCGAGGATGTCGAGGGTGTCCTGGTCGAGAGGGATGTCGATTCCTGTCCAACCGTCAATCTGCAGGGGAAGGGAACTCAGAGACTCTCGCGGCGGGAAGAACTCGCTGCGCGAATGCGCCTGGAGCACGAGCGCCGTGGCCAACATGATCACGGCCACAATCCAGAAACGAAGTGATCCGGCATTCATGCGGATTTCGCCTCCGGGCCGCTCTTCCAGGTGAGTGAGATCACGCGGTGCACAGCGAACAACATGATCAGCGCCACAACAAAGATCAGCCATCCCGAAAAGGTGTGGAAGAATCCCTCTGCTTTATCCGGATCCCAGTACTGCACCAGCAGCCCAGTGCCAAAAATGCGAAAGCCGTTGGCCGCCACTGCGATCGGTACCGCTGAGAGTGCCAGCACCACGCGCACCCACATACGAGTCTCCATCAGGTAGCCGTAGATAATGGCCAGCGTGACCAGCGTCAGAAGGGAACGGATTCCGCTGCATGCTTCGGCGACGTCCAGGGGCATGGCCGCGAGATAGATCACATTCCCCTGCCGCAACACCGGAACTCCGACTACTTCGAGCAGGTCAGTGGCCAGCTTGGAAGCGAGCAACTGAAGGGGGAAGGTGACCTGCTGCAGGAGCAGGTTGGGGATTGGGATCATCAGAATCAGAAAAGCCCACGGGAACAGGACCGCGCGAAAGAACGTCCATCCCTGAAACAGAATAATCAGGCCGGCCAGCAGGATAAGCAGCGACACCCGCGAGAAAAACAATTCCGCCCCCAAAACTCCCAGAGCCAACATAAGGAGGCTCAGGACAACCAGCGGAAGGCCCGCCCATGATGGGGATGGCGTAATCGCTTTGAGTCTCTTGCGATCCTGCCACAGGACAAACAAAGCAAAGAGGGGGACGAAGATTCCATGCTCGAAGTTGGGATCGCGGGAAGGCCCGACCCACTGCAAAAAAAGGTGGGCAAGAATTGAGGCGTAAAGCCAGGCAGTCAACAGCAGCAGCGCTACTGCCTGCCAACGGGGCGAGTTGGACGACAACCGATCCTCCCTCGTCGCGAGGAACGGCGCTACCTCTACCGAATCACTCATAGCGCGCTTGCAATTGAGGATATGCGAAACTGGGTCATCGCGCAAAGCAAAACCAGCGCTTCGCGCCAGCACTTCGGGGTGACGAGCAGAACATGTGGTAACGTTTAAGCCGTTGTGAAACAGATGTCTGATAAGCCGTCGGGGCAAAAGAACCCGATTATTTACTTGACAAAAGTAGGAAAAGAGGTCCATCGTGGCCTCTAAGCCGCGTTGTCATTGTAAACCTAAGCGGCTCCCAGAGAGGCGAGCCGTGACAATTGTCGCCGGGTTTAAATGTGCTGACGGGATTGTTCTATGTGCAGATACAGAGGAAACCTTCGGGAATGCTAAGACGAGCGTCCCTAAGTTACAGGTGTGCTATTCATCGCAAACTGACCATGCTGAAGATTTAATGTTCGCTCTGGCTGGCGCTGGTAACGGACCTTGGGTAGACAAATTGGTTGCATTGACATGGGCGCAGGTTCAGACCGCGACTTCATTCGATGAGGCCTGTCACCTTGCCGAGAAGAGCATTAAAGATGCCCATGAAGAGTACGGGAACATTTTTCAGCCCGGAATGATGCCAGATGCGAAATTGGTTTACGCAGTAAAAATGGATGGCAAGAGTAAACTGTTTAGCTCTGACGGACCTCTTGTCAACGAGCAAAGACATTTCGCCATTCACGGCTGTGGTGCAGAATTGGGAACTTATATTTACAACCTGATGTGTCCGTCGTGGACGCGCCATACGCTCTCACAGCTTGCGGTCTTGGCTGCATACATCGTCTACCAAGCCAAGACTTACGTTCCGGGCGTGGGCGGAAGTACCCATTTAGTGAAACTGAGAAATGATGGAGGTTCATTCGCTGATTTCGGCAATAGCGACAAATGGATGGAGCAACACTTCCAATATCTGGATGGTTTTCTCGGTCCCGCTTTCGTCGCGAGTTTCGATATAGATACGCCTGATTTTCTCTCAGATGCGCACCTGAGTGAACTGGTGGATATGCTTAAACTCGGACGCCAAGAGATGAAGGACTGGCGAGATAAGGCCATAGAGTTCACCAAGGTATTGAAGGAACAGATGGAGAAAAGAAATAGAGCTAATTACCCTTGGAGGTACCGGAAGCCCGAATCCGAGATCAACCACGACGCCGCTATGCCGTCAGAGTCTCAAAAGTCAGAACGGGAGCCGTAATCATGTGGCGCAGTGTATCGAGGAAAAGCGTGTGAGATTTGCGGCGATTAAATCGGAACTCCATCTCTGCGAGATAAGCCGGGAGATGCTTTGCACTGACCTTGTGCCAGCTTCCAACGATGCCGCGCTTGAGCAGCGAGAATGCCGACTCAACGGTATTGGTCGTAACGCAAAACCCATCCTCGTATCGAACATATTCTTCACTTGTGTGGTTTACGGTCTTGTGAGGGACATTGCCGACGGCACTCTTGTAAGCATTGAGAGTGTCCGTGACTATCACGTCAACGTCAGCGGAGATGTTGTCTTGAACGTACTGCGCCAGAGTGGCGGATTTAGCATCTTCGGCATGAAAAAACCTGAGATCGCCGTTGCGCTTACGGATGCCTATCACAACTTCTTTTCCTTTGCCGCCTCTGAGACCAGAGCCTCTCTTGCGCCCTCCGACATAGGTTTCGTCCATTTCGACAGTACCGTCAAGCATGGGGCGATCTGCTTCTTTCATGGCCGCACGGATGCGATGGCAGAGATACCACGCGGTCTTGTAGCTGACTCCGAGAGTCCGCTTGACTTGATTCGCGCTCATTCCCTTTCGCGCTTCACAGAGAAGCAGAGTTGCGAGAAACCACTTTTGCAAAGGCAGATGGGAGTCATTGAAAATCGTGCTGGCAGTCACGGTAAATTGGTAATCGCATCCCTTGCAGTAGAACAACTGCTTTACGGTCGCGAGTTCGACAGCGGGCATCTTGCAGCGTGGGCACTCAACGCCAGCGGGCCAGCGGAGCCGGACAAGAATCTCGCGGCACTTTTCGTCAGTGTCGAACAGGTTAATAACGTCAACTAGAGTCACAGGGATACCTCCATGGACGCAAGGCAGAAACGGGAAGAATTGAAGAAAATACCGACTAGGAAGCTGCTGGCAAGCATCAAGAGGGACTTGCGGAAGGCTATGCACGCCTCTCGCTCCGTCTCTAAGCCACAGAAAGGATAACAATTAGCTTCCATGTAAGGCAGTATGCCCTAGATGGGAACTTTTGTCAAGTAAATAATCATGCAAAAGAAGGAAACGAATTACCCATAGTTGATGGTCACGTGCCCAAGGGGTTACTGTATTGCTTCCCATCGGCTGTAAACATCCATTAAAATCAAACAGTTAGACTGAGGTAGGGGGGCGGTTTTGGACTACGACATGCTGAATCGAGTCCCGGGAGAATTATGCTGAACGGACCGTCTCGATGATCTACGGGATCAGGCGGGTATTGAAATACGCGCTGGGGCGGGACATCGCGGGACGCACGCTGGCGGTCCGGCCCGACGATACATTCATTGTGTCGTATCCGAGATCGGGTAACACCTGGACTCGCTTCCTGGTGGCAAATCTGTTGCATCCGCAAGAAGCGGCAACTTTCGCCAACATCGAGCGGCTCGTGCCCGATACCGAGGCGCAGTCGAGCCGCTATATGCGCGGCATTGCAAGTCCGCGGACGATCAAGAGCCACTCGTATTTCGATCCCCGCTATCCGCGTGTGATCTACATCGTGCGCGATCCCCGGGACGTGGCTCTTTCCTACTACGATTTCTCGCGCAAGTACCGGCACATCGACGACAGTTATCCGCTGGAGCGCTACATTGGGGATTTCGTGACCGGACGCTTAATTTCGGCGGGCTGGGGCACTTGGGGAGAAAACGTGGCCAGCTGGGTCTTCGCCCGCGGTGCGCGGCCAGGATTTCTGCTGCTGCGATATGAAGACATGAAAGCACGTCCGGAGCAGGAACTGACGCGGATCGCGGAGTTTCTGGGGATCGTTGCATCTCGCGAACTTCTGCAAACAACTCTCGATCGCAGTTCGGCCGAGCGCATGCGGGAGATGGAGAAGACGCAAGCCAAGGACTGGGTTTCGACCAAAGACAAGCGCAGCGACATCCCGTTTATCCGCACTGCATCCGCGGGGGCATGGAGAAGCAAGCTGCGCCCGGAATCGGTGGCGGAGATTGAAGCGGCGTGGGGGAATGTCATGACGCAGCTGGGCTATGAACTGGCCACGCGCACAGTAGAGAGTGCGGAGACTCAATCGGCAGCTACAGCGGTTGTTGGGGAGTCGCGGGGAGAGCAGCTTCGGGAGCCGCGGGGATGACGGAGTCGATCCGGCTGGCCATTCTGGGCTGCGGAGCAATCACCCGCAGCGAGCATATTCCGGCGGTCAGCGCACATCCTGGCGTGCATCTGGTGGCGCTCGTCGATACCGACCTGGCACGTGCCAATGCACTGATCCAGAATCGCGGGCTGAGCTGTAAGGCAGTCGCGGATTATCGCGAAGTATTGGGACAGGTGGATGCGGTCATTAACGCGCTGCCCAACCATCTGCATGTTTCGAGCAATACGGATTGCCTGCGGGCAGGCGTGCATGTGCTGTGCGAGAAGCCGCTGGCGATTACAGCGGCGGAAGCACGCTCCTGCACCGAGTTTGCGGACGAAAAGAAGCTCGTGCTCGCCGTGGGCATGAACCGCCGTTTTGCCGCGAGCCATCCTTTGCTTAAGCTGGTGATCGAAGAGGGCCTGCTCGGTTCCATTCAAGACTACGACTTCCAATATGGCGGGGCGTTCGATTGGCGAAGCGCGTCGGGATTCTATTTTGACCGCGCCAAAGCGGGCGGCGGGGCGCTGGTGGATTTCGGCGTCCACATGCTGGACAGCGTGATCGACTGGTTCGGGCCGGTGAGCGCGTTCGATTATCAGGACGACGATTGGGGCAGCGGCATCGAGGCGAATCTATTTCTCGACGTGAAGCACGCGGGCCGCTTCGGCGATGACGCAGCCATAAGCACTCAGCCGTCAGCACTCACCAAGGGCATTCCCGGGCATCTTCGGATAAGCCGCACCTTCACTTTGAAAAACCGGATACTGGTGCGCGGCAGCGCTGCCAGCGCGGAGATTTCCGTGCAGGATCCCGAGGTGGTGGTGATCCATCGCGTGCTCGGCGGGGCTTTGGTGAGCGAGACGTTGCGGCTGGAAAATTTTCCGGGCGGCAGTTCGTACTGGCGGCAGCTCGACAATTTTGTACAGAGCATAGCGAACCGCAGCAAGCCGGAAGTGGACGGCTGGCAGGCGGTCCGGGTGCTGGAATTGATCGAGAACTGCTATGCCCACAAGCAACGGATCGCGGAGCCGTGGGCGGAGGTCGGCGCTGAGAGCGGGGCCGACTCCGGAACCAAGTCCGGGAGAAAGTCCGGGACAACCACCGGGACAGCAAGCGGAACAGCGACCGTAACAGCGGCCGTAACCACGAACGGCGGGGCGCGTACATGAACTGGCGCAACGAGACCGTCTTCGTGACCGGCGCTACCGGATTCATCGGCGGGCGCGTCTGCGAACGGATGATGCAGGCCGGGGCGCCGCAAATCAAAGTTCGCGCTCTGGTACACGGAATGCATCGCGCGCCACGAATCGCGCGTATGCCGGTCGAACTCTGCCCCGGGGATCTGCTGGAGCGCGGATCGCTGCGGCAAGCGCTGGGCGAGGCCAAGGTTGTAATCCACTGCGGACTGGGTCCCGCGAGCAGTATCGTGCAGGGAACCGAAAACATGCTGGCAGTGGCGCACGAGGCCGGTGTGAAGCGATTCATCCATGTCAGCACGGCGGCTATCTACGGGATCACACCACCTCCGGGATCGGAAAGCGAGGACGCGCCGCTGCGGCGGACGGGCGATGCCTACTGCGACAACAAAGCGGCGGCGGAAAGAGTTGTGCTCGACTACGGCAAGCGCGGACTGCCGGTGGTGATCCTGCGGCCTTCGATCGTGTGGGGACCCTACTCGACATGGTCAACGCGTCTGATGGACGATCTGCGCGCGGGGCGCGTGGCCTTCATCGAAGGCGGGCGCGGCGCCTGCAACACGACATACGTGGACAATCTGATTGACGCGATGATACTCGGACTCGAAAACGACCGCGCGCTGAATCAGGCTTTCTTCATCACCGATGGCGAGCGCGTGAGCTGGGGAGATTTCATCCGCGCGCACATGGCGCTGCTGGAGCCGCCGCCGGAAGTGAGGGAAATTTCGCAAGCGGAGATCGAGGCAAGCCGGGGCAGGAGTTCCGGCCTGCTGCTCGGGTCCATGAAGGCAGCAGGACGAGTAGCGCGCAGCAAGGAATTCCGCCAGATGCTGATGCAGATTCCGTTAACGGAAGCGGCGATGAAGAAGGCGTGGAACTGGATAACTTCGCTGCCCCCGGAGAAGCGGGAGCGGCTGCGGGCGCGCTTCGGAGTACGACGCGCCGCGCCGAAGTCCGCCAATGCAAAGTTCATTCCGGATGAGGTGACGGAAGCGACTCAGAGCACCACGGTGTTCTTCAGCATCGAGAAAGCGCGAAAGATGCTGGGCTACGAGCCGCGGGTACGGTTTACCGACGGAATGAGACTAGTCGAACAGTGGCTGCGGTATGCGGCCTACCTTTAGGAATCTCAGGGGCAAGCCATAGTTCCGCGGAGTGCCCACTCGGACGCGCGGACGTTCATGGTGGTGCGTCAATGCCCGGCAGAAGTGTAAAATGTGCAGGATTTTGCATCTACCCAATAAGTGGCATTGTCGTGTCACCACCTTCCGGGTTATAAAAGTGCATCCGATTGTTGCGGTTCTGTTAAAACTTTGTTTTTCCCTGTAGGTTCGTTCCCCGGCGTTCCAAGTGCTCTTTAGAGGGAAACCCCTGGCGGCTGGATTGTTGATCTGGATTGTTAATAGGGAACGAGGCGATGCGCCACTTTTTGTCACACGACGTTGGGGAAATTCGTTCCGGCGCATCTTTCCGGTCCTCTGGTGACTCGATGTTCATCTCCGCGCTCCGTGCAACGCCAGTCCGCAATTTTTGCCTGACCGTGCTCGTCGCCTGCAGCGCTTTTCTGTCGTCTTCGCTCGCGCAGCTGCCCGTTTCAACTAGCCGCGGTGACAACGCCCGCAGCGGCGCCAACACCAGCGAAACTCTGCTCACCCCCACCAACGTCAGCAAGAACAGCTTCGGCCGTCTCTTCAGCTTCCCTGTCGACTATGTGGTGATGGCCCAGCCGCTTTATGTGCCCAACGTGAACATCCCCGGTCAAGGCACCCATAACGTCATCTATGTCGTTACCGAGATGGATTCGGTCTACGCGATTGACGCCGATACCGGCGCTCAGCTCTGGTATGCCAGCATGCTCAACGTCGGGGGCACCACGGCCAGCGGCAAATATCTCCCGTGCGGCCACGGTCCCGGGTTTCTGCAGGAGGGAATTACCTCGACTCCAGTTATCGATCTCGCCAGCAACACCATGTATCTGGTGGCGAAGACTCTTCTCAATACAACGGTCCGCCACCACCTTCATGCCCTCGACATCACCACCGGCAACGAGCAAGTGGGCAGCCCCGTTCTGATCACCGCCACCAGTACGAGTAATAAAGGACACGTCACCGTCTTCGACAGCAAGCACCAGAAAAACCGGCCCGGCCTCTTGTTGCTCAACGGGATCCTTTACCTGGGCTTCGGCTCGAACTACTGCAATGACGGCGACGCCCACGGCTGGGTCCTTTCCTACGACGCTGCCACTCTGTCGCAGCTCGCCGTCTTCAATAGCTCGCCTGACTACGGATTGGCTTCCATCTGGCAGGCGGGCAACGGTCTCGCCGCCGACGCATCCGGCAACATCTTCGTGGAGACCGCCGAAACGGGCGCCCCGTACGATGTCCCCAACGGTGGCCAGACGTTCTGCAACAGCGTCCTGAAGCTGGCCCCCGATCTCACGGTCGCCGATTATTTCACTCCGTGGAGCGTGGCCTACCTCAACGCCCACGATCTCGATTTGAGTTCCACCGGAGCCCTCGTCCTTCCCGATCAGGACGGCCCCTATCCCCATGAACTCATCGCCAGCGGCAAGCAGGGCATCGTTTACGTTCTCAATCGTGACAGTCTGGGAATGTTCTCTACGAATGACAGCCAGGTTCTTCAGGAGGTCACTCTCGAATCGGGCGTCAACTACTACGACGTGCTGTTCGGTTCTCTCGCCTACTGGAACAACACCGTGTACTTCGCCCCCAATGCCTCTCCGCTCCTGGCTTTTCCGCTGTCCGGGGGATTGCTCGGCACTCCGCTGAAAACCAGCGGGACCTATAACGGCAGTCACTCCCCATCCATTTCCGCCAATGGCAACAGCAACGGAGTCTTGTGGGTCATCACCGGTCAACTGCTCGCCTTTGATGCAGTGTCTCTCAAACTGCTCTATACAACGAATCAGGCCCCCAATGGGCGCGACACGTTGCCGCCCGTCGGCCATTTTGTGACGCAGACGGTGGCCAACGGCAAGGTCTATGTCGGCACCCGAAATAGTCTCGAAGCCTACGGACTGTTTCACGTCGTGACCATCACCGGAGGCAACGCCCAGAAGGCGACTGTTGCCACTGCCCTGCCCGCTCCTATCAACGTCAATGCGGCCAACCCATATAACGGACAACCCGATGTCGGCGCCACCGTTAACTTCAGCGATGGCGGCAAGGGCGGCTCATTCAATCCCGCTTCCGCGATCACTGACGCCAATGGGAATGCTTCCACAACCTATACCGTTCCTCAAAAAACTGGCACTTACACCCTGACGATCTCCGGCAGCGGCTTCGGCAATGTCACCACCACTGCCACCGCTACGCCGGGCGCTGCGGTAAGGATGATCGCTTACGGCGGAGCGAGGCAGACTGCTGCCGCAGGTTCCAGCCTTGCCAACCCCGTGGTCGCCCAGGTCCAGGATATCTATAAGAACGGCGTCCCCGGGGTCACCATTAACTTCACCGCCAACATGGGAGCCGTTCCCAATCCGTCTTCCGTGGTCACCGACGCGAATGGCCTGGCGCGTACGACGCTGCAGTTGCCCACTACCGTCTCCACCGTGACCGTCACTGCCAGCTCTACCGGTTTCAAGAACGTCGCATTCCTCGAGTACTCGGTTGCCGGACCCGCCGCCAACATCGCCATCACCGGCGGCAATAATCAGTCCGCAACTGCGGGAACGCAATTGCCCCAGGGCCTTACCGTGCTCGTCACCGACCAGTACGCCAACCCGGTTCCCAACGTCAGTGTTGCGTTTGACGACGGCGGAGCTGGAGGCAGTTACTCCTACTCCAATCCCGGCATCACCAGCAACTCCGGAACGGTGACCCAGTTCTATACACTCCCCACGTCCGCCAGAGCCATCGCCATCACCGCCACCGCCACCGGCGTAGCCAGCACCGCCGTCTTCTCCGAGAACTCGCTTGCCGGGCCCGCCGCCAGGATCGCCGCCACCGGCGGCAACAATCAGACGGCTCCTGCGGGAACGCAATTGCCCCAGGCTCTCACCGTGCTCGTGACCGACCAGAACAACAACCCTGTTGCCGGCGTTACCGTTAGTTTTGCCGACGGCGGAGCCGGAGGCGCTTTCTCCAACCCCAATCCCGGTGTCACCGACAACGCTGGCTCGTTGGCCCAGTTCTATACGCTCCCTCCGTTACCCGGAATCGTCACCATCACCGCCACCGCCACCGGCGTAGCCACCCCCGCCGTCTTCACTGAAACCGCGCAGTAGGCCCCAGAACAAGGCGAGCAGAATGAACCGTCGGAGGCGAAACGATCGCACTGGACGAGCGGCAAAGTGCGCGAGACTCCGAGAGTTAGGACTTTGTCCCCAAGAAAGATGGGAAGTAATGCCAGCAGATTACCTAAGGAGTGGGCAATAAATTTCCCATTTGTCCGCAACGTGGTAACCTGTAGTACGTCGACGGCAACCGGTATTGTTAGCAACCCATTGAAACTAAAGCATATATGGTTCTCGCGCCGCGCAAACATTTTGCCTGGTTTGGCAGCGAGTGTGCTCTAGATTGAATAAGCCCGAGTGCGAGGCCTGTCGCGGTTGATTTTTTAGGCCGCCAAATGTCGCCAAATAGCGTCTGAGTGAAGCGCAATAAGTATGGACATCGATAGAACTGAATTCCCGGCAACTCCTGGAGCACCGCAGAACGGAAGCGCTCGTATCTGGATCGAGAGCGTTAGCGCCGGGATGCGTACCGTCGAAGCCATGATCCGTGAGCTGTCGCAGAATGACGTGCCCATGCTGGTGGTGGCCGAACACGGTTCTGGCAAGGCAGCGGTGGCGGCGCGCATTCACTCTCTTTCCCGCCGCGCGGCCGAGCCCTTTCAGGTTTATCAGGGACTTGAGGCGAGCGAAGAAATTCTGGCTGCCCGGGACGGTCAAAGCGGAACCGTCTATCTTCAGGAAGTGGGAGACCTGACTGCGACGGCTCAGAAGGAACTGGTTCGCCAGATTGGTTTGAGCGTCGCCGAGCAGCGCCGGGTGCCCCGTTACATCTGCGGAACCTCGCGCGAGTTGGAGCCCGAGGTCAAGGCTGGCAAGTTCCGGGAAGACCTTTATTATGGGATCAGCGGAGTTTGTTTGCGACTGCCTCCCTTACGCCAGCGCAAAGAGGATATTCCGGTTCTGCGGGACTGGTTTCTCCTGGCCGCAGCCCGTGATTTTTGCCGGGCCGTACCGGTGCTCAGTCCCGAGACCCAAAATTTCTTTCTGGAGTACAACTGGCCTGGAAACATTCGCGAGCTGAAAGACGCCGCTCGAGCCATTGTCGGCCTCGGCGATGAGACGCTCGCCATGGGAGGACTACGTTCTCTTTTGCGGCGCGTCGATCGCGGCGGCAACGGCGAGAAAATTTCTCTGAAAGATGCGGCGCGAGCCGCCTCTCGCGAAGCCGAGCGGGAAATCATTCTTCAGGTCCTGACTCGCACCCGCTGGAACCGGCGCCGGGCCGCGCAGGAGTTGCAGATCAGTTACAAAGCCCTTCTTTACAAGCTGAAGCAGATCGGATACCAGGAGTACGAGGCCTGATCGCTACAGTCAGGGCCTGAGAGCAGTTTAGAAGGAGAAGATATGAAATCAGAATGGAAAGCGGCGGCTGCGGCACTAATCCTGATCGGCAGTATCGCGTTGGCGCAGGCTGCGCCCCAGCCCTCTGCCAGTTCCGCATCGGACAAGACCGCTTCCGACAAGACCGCGCCCGACAAGACCGCATCCGACAAGACAACGAATGCGGCTTCCACCAGCCAAGCCGGACCCGAATATGTCATCGGACCCGAGGATGCGCTCCACATAGCCGTGTGGAAGGAATCCGATCTCACCGCCTCTTTGCCGGTGCGTCCCGATGGCAAAATATCACTTCCCCTGCTCGACGATGTGCAGGCCGCCGGCCTGACGCCAAAACAGTTGGCCGACTCGATAACGGAGAAGCTGAAAAAGTATCTCGCCGATCCGCGAGTTACCGTGGTAGTGACTCAGATCAACAGCAAGCGGATTTACCTGGTCGGCGAAGTGGTGCACGTCGGGGCCACGCCGATGCTACCCAACATGACCGTTCTACAGGCGTTGTCCAGCGCCGGACTAAACCAATTTGCCAACACTAAGCGCATTTATGTCCTGCGCACCGAGAATGGCAAACAGCAGAAGCTGCCGGTGAACTATCGCAAGCTGGTTAAAGGTGAGCAGATCGAACAGAACTATCTATTGAAGCCGGGAGACACAATTGTCGTCCCGTAAAAGTACGCGATCCTGTAACGGATCTAGATTACGAGATCTACGGGTGAAGACCATGGCAAGAATGCCAAAAATCCGGTTGGCGCTGCTGGTTTTCGGGATGTGCATCTGCGCCGGCGCCCAGACTACTTCCCAGCCTCAGACCGAGACGACTCCGGCGCCGGCGTTCGGGCAGAACGCGCCCGTGCTGAACCCGGAGAACCCGCCGGTATCTGGCCTGGACGAGCCGGGGCTCGATCTGCATACCGCCACCCGGAGCTTCATCTCGCCAGCTTTGCAGGTGAGTGAATCGGGAGATACGAACGGGGCCAACAAGCTCGGCGGTACCGCTCTGGAATCTGTCACTCGCGTTCTCGGAGCTTTTGACCTCCAGCAATTCTGGCCCAGGAGTGATCTCTTTCTCGAGTACCTCGGTGGTGGAGCGTTCTACAGCAATCCGTACAGAGTGAAGCAATTGCAAGCCGCCGGCTTGGAGGCGGTAACGCGCTGGCGAACGGGTCAGGTCACGCTGCGCGACTCCTTCACCTACTTGCCCGACGGTTCCTTCTCCGTGGGCACCTTTGGCGGCGTCCCAGGCTTCGGTCTTGCCACCGGGGGTGGTACAAATGGTGGTTTGCCGGGCGCGCACATGTTCGGCAGCGGTCAGCTGGGTTCGATCGGAGACATTCCCCGGCTTGCGAACACGGCGATAGTCGACGCGGTTCAGGCCATCAATCCGGTCTCCGCGCTCACTACGGCAGTCGGATTCAGCAACGCTCATTTCTACGACCCCACCAATACTCTGCTCAACAGCGACCAGGTCACGGTTGAGGCCGGGTACAGCCACCTGATTTCGCGTCACGATCAGATCGGCCTGATCTACGCTTATCAGTTGTTTCAATTTCCGGAAAATACCGGCGGCCAGTTTTATAACCACATTGTCAATGCGCGATGGAAGTATCACGTCAGCGGCAGGATGAGCTTGACGGTCGGAGCCGGTCCGCAATACACGGTGATGGAACAAGGCGGCTACGCCAATCGCTGGTCGCTGAGCGCGCGCGCCCAGCTGAGCTATAAATTCGCCCATTCGTCGCTGGCCGCGAGCTATGAGAAATTTACTTCGACAGGATCGGGGTTCTTCGCCGGCGCCAGCACGCAGGCTGCGCGGCTGTTGTATACCCGTCCATTGGGACGCACTTGGGACGTCTATGGTGATCTGAGCTACTCCCATAACAAGAAACTCCAGGATGTGACGAATGGGGGCTTGAGTGGCGCCGCCAGCTACGACGAAGGCTCTGCCGGTGCAGTTTTCCGCAAACACCTGGGGCGTACCTACGAGTTTTTTGCCGCCTATCGCTTCAGCGAGGTGGCTTTCAATGTTCCCGTTACCTTTAATGGCTCCACCGGCAGGATTTCTCAGCGGAACGTCGGCAGCATTGGAGTGGAATGGCACCCCAAGCCGACTCGTATCGAATAATTTTTTGGCCGCCTAGCGGCCGGATTGGTGAACAGTATGAGTGAGAACCGCGAACTGACGATGGACGATTATCTGGCGATGCTACGGCGGCGCCTTAAAGTCATTCTGATTCCAGCACTGCTTGCCCCGTTGGCGGGCTACATGGTCTCGTATGTCTTCCCGCCGAAATATACCTCCCAGTCCACGGTTCTGGTGGAAGGCCAGAAGGTGCCCGAAAACTACGTTCAGTCGGTCATCACTGCCGATTTCACCCAGCGCGTCCAGACCCTCCAACAGCAAGTCACGAGCCCTGCCCGCCTGCGTCCCGTGATTCAGAGCCTCAACCTGGTCAAGCCTGAGGAAGAGGGCAAGCTCATCTCCGACATCCAGCAGAATCTGTCGGTTCAGCCGGTGATTACCTCGATGAGCGCTGCCGCTAGCGCGGGAGCCTCCGGTGCCAAGAAAAAGAAGGCATCTGCCAGCCAGGAGCCACTGCCCGGCTTCAATGTCGAGTACACCGACAGCAACGCGGTTCGCGCGCAAAAAATCTGCAATGCCATGACCTCGCTGATCCTGGATGAAAACCTGCGCACGCGTGCCGGGATCGCCCAGGGCACCACCGATTTTCTCAGCCGCCAGGTCGAAGATGCCAAGCGCGCCATTGACGAGCAGGATTCCAAGCTCGCCGACTTCAAAAAGCGATACATGGGTCAACTACCCGGTGACGCCGACAACAACATGCGCATCCTGATGTCTCTGAATTCGCAACTCGATGCCACTACCCAGACTCTGGGCCGCGCCCAACAGGATAAGACCTATACCGAAAGTATGCTGGCGCAGCAGACCGCCGCCTGGAAGAGTTCGCAGTCCAGTTCCAACCCGCAGACCCTCGAACAACAATTGACCCAACTGCAGGGGCAATTGCTGCAACTACAGGCGCGCTATACCGACGATCATCCGGACGTGATCAAGACCAAGGCTGACATCGCCGAAATCGAGAAGAAGCTCAAACAGATCAATGCCGCCGCTGCTGCCAGCACCGCCACAGACACCAACGACAAGGGCAGCGCCACGGAACCGCCTGAAATCCGCCAGCTCCGTCTGCAGATTCACCAGTACCAGGGCGTGATCGAGCAGGCCACCCTGGACCAGAAAAGGCTGCAAAGCCAGATTGGCGTCTATCAGAGCAAAACCGCGATGAGCCCAGGCATCGAAGAGCAATACAAATTGCTCACCCGCGATAACGATAACGCCCAGGCCTTCTACAAAGAGCTGCTGGCCAAGAAAAGCGCCGCCGATTTGGGTAGCAGTATGGAGAACCAGCAGCAGGGCGAGCAGATGCACATTCTGGCCGTAGCTGGCCTGCCGGAGTCTCCCAGTTTCCCCAGCCGCCCGCTGTTTGCCGCAGGAGGCCTGGGTTCAGGACTGGCGCTGGGCCTGCTCATCGCCATCTGGCTGGAGTTCAGTGATAAATCCATCCGCACCGAAAAAGATGCTGCCGCCATCATGGATTTGCCTCTCCTGATTTCCGTGCCCTGGCTGGGTGAAGATGGGGACCAAGCGGCTGCCAACGGGAACGGACGCCGCCGCTTCTGGGGCCGGAGTGATCCCGCTTCGTCAAAAGAACACGAGAACGTCGAGGTCTAGCGCAAGTCTATGTATAAAGAATTTTTTGGCCTTCGCGCCAACCCGTTCAACGTCAATCCGGACCCGCGTTATCTGTTCCTCACGCGGCACACCGAAGAGGCGCTGGCGTGCCTCACCTACGGCATACAAAGCCGCAAAGGCTTTGTGTTGCTTACCGGCGAAGTGGGCACCGGCAAAACGACGCTGATCAATAAATTGATGGAATGGCTCCGCCTGCAGCAGGTGGCTACCGCCTTCATCTTCAACTCGCGCATGGACGTGCCCCAGCTCCTCGATTTTATGATGGCCGATTTCGGCATTCCCTGCGATACCAAATCGAAGAGCCAGCTCCTGCAGCGCCTTTATAACTGGCTGCTCGATCGCTATCGCGCCGGTGAGACTGCGGTCCTGGTCATCGACGAGGCCCAGAACCTTTCCGACGAAGTGCTCGAAGAGATCCGCATGCTTACCAATCTCGAGACCTTCACCGAGAAGCTCCTCCAGATCGTTCTGGTGGGACAGCCGGAACTCGAACAGCGCCTGAAGCAGCCCCAGTTACGCCAGCTGCGTCAGCGCTTGACCCTGCGCGCTAAAACTCATCCTTTCAATCTTGAGGAAACCAAGTCTTACATCACCCAGCGCCTCCGGATTGCGGGATCGAACGGCGTGCCGATTTTCGAATCCGACGCCACCATCGCGATATTCCGTTACGCGCTGGGCATTCCACGCATTATCAACCTGCTCTGCGAGCACTGCCTAGTCAGCGCGTTCGTCGATCAGAAGAAGACGGTCACCGCCGAAGTCGTCGATTCGGTCGCCCGCGATTTCGATCTGAGCGATGGAAGCGCCGCCGCAGCCATGATCGCGCCGGTTCCTCCGTCATCGGAAAAGTTTGATCTGGTCGAAGCCTTACGCACCCTGGCAACACTGGCCGACCGGTTGCGCCAATCAGAACAACAGGAACTCCCCAAGGAAGGGAAACTATGAGCCGCATCCATGACGCTTTAAAACGCGCCGAGCAGGAAAGAGCAACCTCCATGGGGACGCACGTTGAGCCCGCTTACAACCAACCCGAAGCGCAAGGCGACAACATGCCTTCGCTGCAACCGCTGCAACCAATGATGGCCACTCCGCCAACCATGACCTCCGGGTTGAGTTACGAATCGCTGGTGGCTCGCTGCCCCCAGACCGAGTGGAGTCCGGATCCGCGCACCATGCTCTTCTTTCAGGAAGACGACAGTCGCATCGGGGCGGAAGAGTTTCGCACCCTGCGCTCCCGTCTCTATCAGATCCGCGAGAAGATGCCGCTGAGACGCCTGATGGTAACCAGCGCGCTTCCGAAGGAAGGGAAGTCTTTCGTGGCCGCCAATCTGGCCCAGGTCATGGTGCGTCAGCACGGGCGCCGCGTCCTGGTTGTCGACGCCGATTTGCGCAACCCCGGCCTGCACCGCCATCTCGGAGCGGCCCAGTCGCCCGGATTGGCCGAATATCTGTTGGGCGAATGCGACGAGTTCGCCGCCCTGCAACGCGGGCCCATGGAGAACCTGTTCTTCCTGCCCGCGGGCCGGACCGTTCCGAGCGCTCCGGAACTCCTCTCCAACGGCCGTCTGAAGCTGTTACTGCAGCGCGTCGAGTCCATGTTTGATTGGATCATTCTCGACACCTCACCCGTCATCCCCGTGTCGGATGCCACACTGGTTGCCGGTTCCTGCGACGGTATCCTCATGGTCGTGCGCTCCAATTCGACGCCTTCCGATTTGGCTCGCCGTGCCCGGGAAGAATTCCCTGACAAGCTGCTGCTCGGAGTTGTGCTTAACGGAGCCCCATCCGGAAAGCTTGCACAGTCGAAGTATTACTATGGCGAGGCCGTGAACAGCCAAGCCTAGTATCGAGACGAATTTGAACCGAGGCCAAGTTGATCCGGCTCTTCAATGTCTATATTCCAGTCCGTACTCTGGTCCTCTTGATCGGAGAGGCCCTGATCGTCTGGACCTCGTTCCTGCTCGGGGCATGGTACGGACTAGGCCAGGATACTTACCTGGTGCTCTACTTCGAAGATGGCTTCTACAAGATCTTCGCGGTCACGGCGCTGGTATTGCTGTGCTCGCATTGGCTTGATCTCTACGACACTGCGCGCCTGAATACTAAAGGTGAGCTCTACTTCCGCTTGCTGATGGTTCCCGGTGTACTGGCTTTCATCCTGGCTGGCATAGCGTACGTGCGGCCGAATTACCTGTTGGGGGGCGGTTCTGCCGCGGTCGGCCTGATCATTCTCACCTTCGCCCTGTTCGGATGGCGGCTCGGCTTCACCTGGCTGGTTCAGCTGCCAATTTTGGTCGAGCGCGTTTACGTCCTTGGTACCGGCGAGCGCGCGCAGCGCGTGGTGCTGGGCCTGCGCCAGAATCCTGAAATCGGCGTCGAGATCGCGAGCTGGACGGGCAAGATGGAAGGCGCCGTAACCCGCGAGTCCGTGGCGGCGCACCTCATGGAAGTCGTCCACAAACAAAAGGTCCATCGCGTCATCGTCGCCATGCCCGATCGCCGCGGTACCATCCCCATGCCAGAACTGCTTGAATTACGCATGCAGGGGGTGAAGATCGAGGAGGCCACATCGTGGCTGGAAAAAATCTCAGGCAAGATTGAAGTCGAGAATCTGTATCCCAGCTGGCTGGTGTTTGGCGAGGGCTTTCGCCGCAGCACCCCCTTCATCCTGGTTCGGCGCGCGGTTTCCATCGTCATCTCGCTGATTGGTCTCATACTCGCCCTGCCTCTGTTTCCCTTGATCATGCTCGCCATCCGATTGGATTCCAAGGGACCCGTCTTCTACGCCCAGACGCGAGTGGGCAAGGCGGGGCGCATCTTCAAGGTAGTGAAGTTCCGTACCATGCGCGAGGATGCCGAAGCCGCGACCGGTCCGCAGTGGGCGGGCGATAACGATCCCCGCATTACCCGCGTCGGCAAGTTTCTCCGCTCCTCGCGCCTCGATGAGATTCCCCAGTTGTGGTGCGTGCTCAAGGGCGATATGGCATTCGTCGGCCCGCGTCCCGAGCGGCCGGAATTCATCGAGTGGCTCTCCAAGGAAATCCCTTATTACGGCGTGCGCCACATGGTGCGGCCCGGCCTCACCGGATGGGCGCAGGTCAAATACAAGTACGGCAGCACCGTAGAAGATTCGCGCGAAAAACTTCAGTACGACCTCTTCTACATCAAGAACGCTTCGATTGGTTTGGATCTGCTGATCATGTTCCTGACCGTCAAAACCGTCCTATTG